>ERZ1026894.569-NODE-569-length-26181-cov-5.397344_pt1 | contig 26181 bp, 12 predicted proteins | sample MGYA00380177_ERZ1026894 | MGnify/ENA primary metagenome ERZ1026894 (study PRJEB33269, sample SAMEA4719813) | human gut metagenome | biome: human-associated habitat; feature: organic feature; material: feces | place: Cameroon | collected 2013-10 ... | reverse complement strand
CCTTTTCCGGCAGAACTGTCTTCTCTTCGATGCTGCCATCGGGACGTTCCTCGTACACCGGCTTCTCAAACTGGTCCATCTTATCGCCGAGATAGAAGTCGGCACCAAAGAAATGAGCCATTCTGCTACCTATATGCTGATAGATATTCTCGCCGGGGAACATCTTTTCTATGGTCTGTGCCATAGGACGCAGCGACTTGCTGTTCAGAACCGGAGGCTGATAAAGGCCGTCAAGGGCAGTCATAAGCAGGATGACTGGGGCTAACAAGGCGTAGCGGAAACGTCGACCATCGTTGCATGTTCGCTTGCGCAATACCATCTGCATAGCGTCCACAGCAGCTGCAGCAGGGAGGAAACAGAGGAGGAATTCCAGTATTCCTATAGGCATATCGCGCAGGGCATGCAGCATGGCGATGTTGGTATCAGCATGCTTGCCGTGGAAGATGGTGTCGGGCACCAGTCCCATTCTTACGCAAGCAAAGACCGCCGTGAGCGTCAATACCAATACACCGATAAGACATACATAGGCTCTCATAGCGCCTCTTCTGCCCGTTCGCCACAACCAATCGATGTATTCGGCTATAATCATAGCCATGAAAGGATAGCAAGGAAGCAGATAAACGCTGCGCTTGCTTGACGGGAAGCAATAGAAGAGGAGCACAAGCAGGAAGCCTAACCATGTGAAGAGCATCACCGGCGGCACCTGCATAAGGCGTATCTGCCATCTCATCAGCGTGCCTTTCAGACCGCCGGGGAGCGAAGAATTCGCCGAAGAAGCTGACTTTGCGGGAGCAGACGATTTCTTCCAAGGCTTTGAGAAGAGCGAGAATATCAAGAGCAGCGTCCACGGTGCCCATCCCGTTGAGAGCGTAAAGAAGTTGTAAGGGAACGAATGGGTGTGCGACTCGTAGCTCATCGAGCCGGTCATGCGTCCGATGTTCTCCTCATAGATAAGGTCGAGGAAGTGCTGTCCTCCCTCATGCCAAGCTGCCACATACCACATAAGCGGCAGTATGAGCGACAGCAATGCGAAGCCGCCGTACGTCAGCGTAGTGCGCCAGAAGCGTCCACCACGTATCAGCGTGAACACCCACATCACAAAGCAGGGCAGAACGAAGCCCACCGGACCTTTGGTCAGCACGGCTCCACTCATGCAAAGCACCGCCAACAAAGGGAATCCCTTGCTGCCACGCTCCCACCAACGATAGAAAAGGAGCATTGCGCCTACTACGCAAGCCGTCAGTACCATGTCCACACGGCAGTTGACACCGGCTCTGTGCACCTCGAAGGACGTCAGCAGAAGCAAGGCTCCCATCAACGCCTGCTGAGCGTTACGGCGACGCTTATAGAAGACGAAGCAGCCCACGGTCATGGCAATAAGAGCCAAAGCGGACGGCAGACGCGACGTATATTCGTCCACACTGCCCGTCAATAGCGACACGAGAGCTATGCAGTAATGGAAGAATGGCGGCTTGTAAGGAATGTCCATGCCGTTGTTGACGGGCAGAATCCAGTCACCGCTGTTCAGCATTGACAGCGCCACGACAGCCTCACGCGGCTCACCTTTCGTGTTGAAGTCAGTAAGCCCGAGGAAGGGCAGGAGCATCACACACGAGATTACGACAACCGCTATGAGCGGCATGTTTTTCTCTTTTATCTTCATTTTCGTTTCGTTTGGTTCGGAAATTCTTTTCGTTGATTCATAAAATGTTTCGCGTGCAAAGGTAGCAATAAAAACCAAAGGAATTCTGAGGTTTCGTTATTTTATGACCGAACCGACTGGCAAAGAAAATATTTTTGCTACTTTTGTCTTTCAAAGCACTCCCTGAATAAGCATCCAAACCTTACTTACACATACAATAATGTCTGACCAACAGCAACTAAAGCGGCGCTTCCTGCGTTATCTGAAGCTGGAACGCGGCTATTCGCCCAACACCATAGAGGCTTATACGCACGACATCGACTATCTTCTGAAGTTCCTCCTTGACGAACAACTCGCCGTGGAGGACGTGCGTCTGCCCCACTTGGAGCAGTTCGCCGCACGCATTTACGACTTCGGCGTGTCGTCAAGGAGCCAGGCACGCATTATCAGCGGCGTGCGCAGCTTCTTCCGTTTTCTCGTTCTTGACGGCGACATAGAGGACGATCCGTCCGAACTGCTCGAGTCGCCCTCACGCGGCGTGCACCTTCCTGAGGTGCTCAGCGTGGAGGAAGTTGACCGTATGGAGGCTGCCATCGACCTCTCCAAATGGGAAGGACAGCGTAATCGCGCCATCATAGAGACGCTCTTCTCCTGCGGTCTGCGCGTCAGCGAACTCGTTACGCTGCGCTTCGCTGACATCTTCGCCAAGGAACATTATCTGCGCATCGTCGGCAAAGGCGGCAAGGAACGCCTCGTCCCCATATCGGACAACGCCCTGAAGGAAATAGAATACTGGATGTACGACCGTAACGTCATGAACATCAAGCCCGGAGAAGAGGAGTATGTGTTTCTGAACCGCCGCGGAGCACACCTCACACGCACCATGATACTGATAATGATAAAGAACACGGCACGCGACGCGGGCATCGAAAAGACGGTATCTCCACACACCCTGCGCCATTCTTTCGCCACCGCCCTGCTGAAGGGAGGAGCCAGTCTGCGAGCCATTCAGGAGATGCTCGGTCACGAAGACATATCCACTACGCAGATTTATACGCACGTAGACATGACCACATTGCGCGAGGAAATAATGTGTCATCACCCGCGAAACATGAAGAAAAAACTTTCTGATGAGTAACAACCAAAAGGGGACCGACTTCGCAGCCGATCCCCCTTGCTCTTTATACAATAACATTATGAATTTTAATAGTGGCTTATTTGTTTGATTACGCTTGCAAAGTTACTCTATATTAATGTCTTGCGCAATACCCAATAGTTGGTAAAATGCGCCTTGGCGCACAATTCAAAACTAAAAACTCCTAATTCCTAAATATTTATTGTACCTTTGTATTTATGCAAAAGAACAACCGTTTTCTTCTCTCTGCGGCGTGGATATTGAGCCTTCATGCTCTCACGCTCGCCTTTCTGTCGCTGTTCCGACTGACGGAATACGTGGCGCTGCACGGCATGGTGGAAAGCACGTCCGCCAATCCGCTCACGGCTTTCGTGCGCGGCGTGTGGTTTGACAACGTCATTACGTGCTACATAACCGTCGTGCCGCTCGCCTTCACGCTGCTCCCGGCAGCCTTCTCGCTGACGCGTCGCTGGATGCGTCGTGCCACTGTTTGGTGGTATGGCATACTCGGAAGCATTGCTTTCATGGCTTCGGCAGCCAATATCCCCTACTTCGCTTACTTCTTCAAGAACATCAATTCGTCCATATTCGAGTGGTTCGGCTATGCCGGCACCACGGCTGGAATGGTGACGGGAGAGAAGTCGTACTTCCTCTATATTGCCATGTTCTTCGTCTGCACAGCCGCTTACGTCTACCTCATGGTGCGTCTGCGCCGCGTTTTCGATAGGCTCATCGGCAAGAAGAACAACAACCCGATAGGCTTGGCGCAGATAATCGGAGGAGACAACGGGCTTAGGAAAGCCGCAGCGTCTCTTGGCAGGCTCTGCATTGCCGCCGCCATGACCGCTCTCTGCGTCTTCGGCATCAGAGGAAGGACGGGGTATAACCCAATAAAGGTGTCGGAGGCATATTATTGTGACGACGCTTTCCTCAACCAGCTCGGCATCAATCCTGCCTTCAATCTGCTCACATCTGCCCTCGACGACATGCGAAAGGAGAACAGTGAGCTACATCTTATGCCTTATCCAGAAGCCATAAGCGAGGCACGACAGAGCCTTGGCATAACCGGCAAGTGCGACTCAACGCACGTCCTGCGTCGCTACGTGGACAACAGCTATAGCGCCGTGGCAGGGAAGGAGAAGCCCAATGTGGTGGTTATCCTGATGGAATCTATGTCGGCAAGCTTCATGCAGACATTCGGACAAAAGGAACGACTCACTCCCACGCTCGACTCGCTCTACAACAACTCAATGGCTTTCGACCATTATTACAGCGCCGGCATCCATACCAACCACGGCATGACAGCCTCGCTCTATTCGTTCCCTGCCCTGATGTTCCGCAATCTCATGAAAGGAACCGTGACGCCTCACCGCGACGGCATCCCCACTGTGCTCCACAAGGAAGGCTATCACAACATGTTCTTCATGACTCACGAGGCTCAGTACGACAACATGAAGGCGTTCTTCACCACCAACGGTTACGACGACATCTATTCGCAGGAGTCGTATCCGAAGGAAGAAGTGGTCAATTCGTTCGGCGTTTCAGACCATTTCCTCTTCTCGTACGCCCTCGACCGCATCAACGAAACGAGCAAGAAATACGCCGGCAAGAAGCCGTTTATGGCCACGCTGCTGACCATCAGCAATCATCCTCCATACATCATTCCGTCGTGGTTTAAGCCCAAGACAAAGGAACCGGAGACGCAGATTGTGGAGTATGCCGACTGGTGTGTTGGCGACTTCCTGCGCCGCGCCAGCCGTTGCCCGTGGTATAAGAACACCGTCTTCGTCATCATGGCGGACCATGGCAAGATAGTAGGAAAGGTGGACAGCCAGCTGCCGCAGTCGTATAATCACATACCGCTCATCGTCTTCGGTCCAGGCGTGAAGAACGGAAGGGTGGAGAAGCTCGCAATGCAGGTGGACGTGATGCCAACGCTGCTCTCTCTGCTCGGCATCAGCTATGAATATGACGGCTTCGGAGTGGACCTCACACGCGACGAACGTCCCCTCGTGTTCTATTCTGCCGACAATCAGATAGTGGCACGTTCGCACAATCTATGCTACATTTACGAGCCGAAGACGGGCAATGCGTTCTGCTACGTCTCCACACCTGACGGTCGTCTGAAGGAGACAAAGCCCTCGGCAGCATTCATTCCGCTGCGCCGTTACGTATTCAGCATGATACAGACGGCACAGTATATGCTTAAAAGACAAATGTAAGTGAAATGCTTGTGTATGACTCAAGAAATGTGTAAATTTGTGCCTTGAAGCACTATTCACTTAATACAAAAACACTATAAAAACATCACAATATACAGAACTATGGAACAAGCTCTCTGGATATACAACACCCTGACACGAAGAAAGGAAGTGTTCAAGCCGCTGCATGCGCCTAACGTGGGCATGTACGTCTGCGGACCTACCGTTTACGGCGATCCACACCTCGGACACGCACGTCCCGCCATCACTTTCGACATCCTCTTCCGCTATCTGAAGCACCTCGGATATAAGGTGCGCTACGTGCGCAACATCACTGATGTGGGCCACCTCGAGCATGACGCTGACGAGGGTGACGACAAGATAGAGAAGAAGGCACGCCTCGAACAGCTCGAGCCGATGGAGATAGCACAGTACTATACCAACCGCTATCACGCTGCTATGGAAGCGCTCAACGTGCTCCCGCCAAGCATCGAGCCGCACGCCACGGGCCACATCATCGAGCAGGAGGAACTGGTGAAGCAGATTTTAGACAACGGATTCGCTTACGAGAGCAACGGCTCGGTATACTTCGACGTAAAGAAATACAACGAGAAATATCATTACGGCATCCTCTCAGGTCGCAACCTTGACGACGTAAAGGACGCTTCACGCGCTCTTGACGGCGTGGGAGAGAAGCGCAATCAGGCTGACTTCGCCCTCTGGAAGAAGGCTTCTCCTGAGCACATCATGCGCTGGCCGAGCCCCTGGAGCGACGGTTTCCCGGGCTGGCATTGCGAGTGCACAGCCATGGGACGCAAGTATCTCGGTGCTCACTTCGACATTCACGGAGGAGGAATGGACCTCGTATTCCCGCATCACGAGTGCGAGATTGCGCAGGCTGTGGCTTCGCAGGGCGACCAGATGGTACACTACTGGATGCACAACAACATGATAACCATCAACGGACAGAAGATGGGCAAGTCGCTCGGCAACTTCATCACGCTCGAGGAGTTCTTCACTGGCAACAACAAGAACCTCGAACAGCCCTACTCTCCGATGACCATCCGCTTCTTCATCCTCTCCGCTCACTACCGCGGCACCGTCGACTTCTCTAACGAAGCGCTTCAGGCATCTCAGAAGGGACTGGAGAAACTCATGAACGGCATCAGCGACCTTGACCGCATCGCAGCTTCGGCTGAGAGCGACGCAGAGACAAAGAAGATGGTAAGCGAGCTTCGTGAGAAGTGCTACGACGCCATGAACGACGACTTCGCCACTCCGCTCGTCATCGCTCACCTCTTCGAAGCATGCTCCGTTGTCAACAAGCTCGTCGACCACAAGGCCACAATCTCTGAGGCTGACCTCAAGGAACTCTCTGAGACAATGCGCCTCTTCGCCTTCGATCTCCTCGGTCTGCGCCCCGAAAACGCCGGTTCGTCATCTCATCGTGAGGAAGCTTTCGGCAAGGTGGTGGACATGGTGCTCGACCTCCGCTCTAAGGCAAAGGCTGCCAAGGACTGGGCAACAAGCGACCGCATCCGCGACGAACTCGCCGAACTCGGCTTCGAGGTAAAGGACACCAAGGACGGTGCCACATGGAAACTCAAGTAAGAATTAGTAATTAATAATTAATAATATGAAGAATCTCAGCTTAATAATAGCCTCAGCGCTCGCCATCTGCAGCTGCTCCACCCCCAAGACCGTAGGCCAGGCCACTGACCTCAACGGCGAGTGGGACATCGTGACTGTCGACGGCACAGCTATCGACACAACAAAGACCGAGTTCCGCCCCACCCTCGGCTTCGACACCACAAAGGACAACGTGTTCGGCTGCGCCGGATGCAACTCTATCAACGGCAAGGCTAAGGTAGATGCTGCAAAGCAGACCATCAAGTTCTCGGAGATAGGCACAACGCTGATGCTCTGCGCCAATATGGAGTATGAACAGCAGATTCTGAAGGCTCTCGAAAACGTTAAGGGATACAAGGCTGGCGAAGGCTGCGTGGAACTCACGAACGGCAGCGGAAAGACTGTGCTGCAGCTGAAGAAGCAGTAAAACAAACTCTCTCCGTAGCGGACGTCATAGACCGCCGCTACGGAATAACCCCTGAAACAATAATCGTATGAAGCACATCGTATTTCTGACCGGCGCCGGCATGTCCGTAGAGTCCGGTTTCAAGACATTCCGTGGTAACGACGGACTGTGGGAGGACTTTCCCGTGGACCAGGTGGCATCGCATGAGGGTTGGCTTAAAGACCCGACGCTCGTCAACAACTTCTACAATAATCTGCGCCACAAGCTCTATGCGGCACAGCCCAATGAGGGTCATCGCCTCATCCACGACCTGGAGAAGGACTATAAGGTGACCGTCATCACGCAGAACGTGGACAACCTGCACGAGAAAGCAGGATCCACGGACGTCATCCATCTGCACGGCGAGCTAACCAAGGTGTGCTCATCGCGCGACGTTGACGACCCGCGTTACCAGCGTGAGCTTACCGAAGACGATTGTGAGGTGAAGCCCGGAACACTCGCCGGAGACGGTTCGCTGGAACGTCCGTTTATCGTGTTCTTCGGCGAAGCGGTGCCGATGATAAGCGTGGCAGCGGAAGCAGCAGAGCAAGCCGACATCTTCGTGATTATAGGCACGTCGCTTAACGTATACCCCGCCGCCGGACTTATCCGCTACGTGCGCCCCGCCGTACCCGTCTATCTCATCGATCCGGAGCCGTCGCTCGGCGTAGGCAGACAGAACTTCACGTACCTGCAATGCGGAGCAAGCGAAGGAATGAAGAAGCTTTGCGAAATATTGAATGATTGAACTTGCGAAAGTTCAGTTAAATGACAAATAACAACGAAAAAGGCTGCAAGCAATGATGTGCTTGCAGCCTTTTTTTATGTTATTGATAATGTTATTCTGTCATTAGAACTTGTAGTTAAGACCGAACTGGATGTTTGTTCCGTCGAGGTCAAAGCCAAATGACTTAACCTTATCAGCACCAGTCTGCTTGTAACCGAGGAAGCCAACCTTTGTAACGAAAGCTACGTGGTCAGAGAGGTTAACCTTCAGACCCGGCTTGATGCCGATCTCGTAACCGTCAACGTCAGCACCATTACCACCGATGTGTGTGTAGCCAACTGTACCCTCAAGGAAGAGGTCGACGAGCTTAGTGCTGCAGAATGTGTAGCGTGCGTACGGAGCAATCTCGAATGTATTGTTACCGTCCTCTACGCCCTCGTAACCTACAGTAAGACCAGCCTCCCAGTTCTTGTCAAACTGATAACCAATCTCAGGAACAATCTTGTAGCTCATCTTTGAGTCACCGTCACCAACCTTAGTGCTTGAAAGACCAACACCGCCACCGATGTAAACCTGTGCGCTTGCGCTTGCAGCAATTACCATAGCTGCCATAGTCATAAAAATCTTCTTCATAACTTTTACTTTTTAATATTAGTGTTTTCTGTGTTTCTAATCAACGGTGCAAAGATATTATCCTTTTTTAAATTCACAAAATAAATATGTCTTTTTAGCATACATAAAAGAAATATAGAACAACAATCCAATAAAAAATAGATTTAAATCAAGAAAAGTGGTAGATATCTCTACTAAATTTACAATACAAATCATACACTTTCGCCAACAAAACAACCATCAAGCAGAAGTTTATCCATAATCTTTACTAACTTTGCACCTACATAACGCACATAATACATCCATATAAAACATATAAGAACACATATAAAAGAAATCATACAATGCGTAAACTCCGTACTATAGAAATGCAGCGCCTCACGGTGGACGAGTTTCATGAGGCTAAGAAGCTCCCCCTCATCGTCGTTCTTGACGACGTGCGCTCGCTCCACAACGTCGGCTCCGTATTCCGCTCATCAGACGCTTTCCGCGTGGAAGCGGTGTATCTCTGCGGCATCACAGCCACTCCACCCCACCCCGAAATCCACAAGACAGCGCTCGGCGGCGAGGATTCGGTAGACTGGCGCTACTTCCCTACAGCCACCGAAGCCGTGGCAGAGCTTCAGAAAGAGGGCGTCTTCGTCTATTCCATCGAGCAGGTGGAGGGTTCCACAAAGCTCCAGAACCTCTCTCTCGACACCGACCGACGTTACGCCGTGGTGTTCGGCAACGAGGTGAAGGGCGTCCATCAGGAGGTGGTTGACCTTTCTGACGGTTGCCTCGAGATACCGCAGTTCGGCACCAAGCACTCCCTTAACGTCAGCGTAACAGCCGGCATCGTCATCTGGGAAGTGGCAAAGCAGTTCATTGCAGGAAGCAATACTGAATTTTGAGTTAGGAATTTTGATTTGTTAAAGCCCTGCCTACCATATCGGACGGCGGTTCCGCCGAAGACAATATTTGCATTTCTAACGCTCAATACTCCTCGTTCAGCGCACTAAGAAATCCTTGGTGCGAAATTCTTGAGTTTTGAGCGTGCAGCGATAGCATACTGAAGCACAGCTGATTATGCGGTTAAGAAAAGAAAAGTGCAATGAATAAGTGAGCCAAACAAGCACATTAGGGGCGCTAAAGAGCCACTCTAACACTCCTACACAGCCTCTATAGTCAAACAAAAAAGCCTCTCTTCCACACCAATAGTGGCTATGTTGGAGTGGAAAAGAGGCTTTTATTGTATATTATGCGGCCAAAAGCGAAGCAAAACCCTATAAAAACGGCAAACTAAAACTCTATAATCAATTTTTATTTTGTAACATGTTTTTACTCTAAGTACGATATTTGCATGAGACATAAAGACAAGTTTTTTTTTAACACGCTAATCATTTTTTCACACTTATTATTTGTGCCCTCCGCAAAATTAGCATAACTTTGCATTTTAACTATGTGTAAAGACGTGATACACATACAAATATAAGAATGACAATGACAAGACCATATATCATCATCACACTTGCCGCACTCCCTCTCATGTTCAGCTCCTGCATCAAGGACGAACCGCTCGGAATGGAATGCGACATCGAAGAGGCTTTCATACATGCCGACGACCCGCAGGCCATGTTCTTCCAGCCTTCCGACTCGCTGACACGAGTGATAGCCACGCAGACCACCATCAACTTCAGTCCGCTCCGCCCGGGAGCTGACCTGACGCAGATGGCACCGCAGTTCCGCATCACACCGGGAGCTACCATCTCGCCAGCAAGCGGTTCGGCACACGACTTCTCACAAGGTCCGGTGGTCTACACCGTGACGTCGGAGGACGGACAGTGGCACCGCACGTACAACGTGAACATCACTGCCATGGAACCGGAGATACCGGAGGCAAAGACAGACACCATGCGCTTCGACTTCGAGAACTTCTTCCTTGAGGAGAAGGCGCAGAAATATTATGTATGGAGCGACATCCTCGACAACGGCAACCGCGCCGACAACTGGGCGACGGGCAACGCCGGATATGCCATCGCAAAGAAGAAAGCCACTCCCGAGGAATATCCCAGCACACCGCTCGCACAGGGTTTTGAGGGCAACGGCGTGAAGCTGACGACCAGCTCAACAGGCTCGTTCGGCGTAATGGTGAACATGCGCCTCGCTGCAGGCAATCTCTTCACGGGCGTGTTCGAGTCGGCCATCGCCACCAAGACACCTCTGCTCGCCACACACTTCGGCGACGGAGCCGCCAACAAGCTCAACGTAAAGCCCGTCAGCTTCAGCGGATATTATCAGTATGCGCCGGGCAAAGAGTTCCAGGACAAGACAGGCAACATCGTGGAGGGACACATCGACGAGGGCGACATCTACGCCGTGGTGTTCAAGAACACCGACGATGAAGGCAACGCCTTCTATCTTACCGGCGACAACGTGAAGACCAGCCCTCAGATTATCGGTAAGGCGCTCAGCGGACACGTCACACGCACAGCAGACGGATGGCAGTTCTTCGACATCCCCTTCGAATATACCACGGAGCCCGACCCGCAGGTGCTCGCCAACTACGGATACAGCATAGCCATCGTCTTCACCTCCAGCTGCGAGGGAGCACACTTCGCGGGAGCCATCGGCAGTACACTATTAATAGATAAGGTGAAGGTGGCATACGAGAAGCCCGCCGCACAGCAGAAATAACATTCAACAGCATCAAAATGAAGAAAACAATAATCACACTGCTCCTCGTGGCCTTCACAGGCTTGCAGGAAGCCTTCGCCATCGACATCTTCGGCGACCTCAGATACATGGTACGCTTAGGCTACGGCCTCGGAGGAACCGCTCCGGTGGGCATGCCGGCCACCATCCGCTCGCTCGACAAGTTTACGCCCACCAACAACACGCTCCTCGGACTGGACGCATACAAGCCGCTGACGGACAAGTGGGGACTGCAGGCAGGTTTCCATTACCAGAACAAGGGCATGAAGACCGACGCGAAGGTGAAGGGATACAGCATGGAGATGAGACGAGGCGACGAGACGCTCAGCGGACTCTTCACCGGAAACGTCGTGACGGAGGTGAGCGAATGGATGGTGACGCTGCCCCTGCAGGCCGCCTACAACGTGTCGCCGAACCTCCGTCTGAAGTTCGGTCCTTACTTCTCTTACGTGCTCAGCAACAACTTCAGCGGATATGCCTATGACGGATATCTGCGCGTCGGCGACCCGACGGGCGACAAGGTGGAACTGGGACACGCCGAGGGAGAACGCGGCGACTATGACTTCACCGAAGACCTGCGCCACTGGCAGTTCGGTCTCGACCTCGGTGCAGACTGGTTCTTCTCCAACCGCTTCGGCGCATACGCCGGACTGTCATGGGGTCTGACCAAGATTTTCCGCAAGGACTTCCACGTCATCGAGCAGTCGCTCTACCCCATCTACGGCAGCATCGGACTGACTTACAAGCTCAAGTAAGAAATATTAATAACGAAAAACAATTGTCTATGAAGAAAATCTTTACACTACTTGCAGTGCTCATGACTTCACTCACAGCCATGGCACAAGACGGCGAACTCAGCCTGGACGCCATGCTCGTGGATAAGGACGACGAGAACTTCAACGTGGAGATGCAGTTCGGCAAGGAGGAAGAAGAGCCGTTCGAGCCGGTCTCAATGGCAGGCACACTCTCAAGCTTCTCTCATACTGACGACGGCGACGTGGCAGACCAGAAGCCTTCCGTACTGACCATCACTGACGAGGGCGAGGGCAAGTGCACACTGACAATGACCGAGGGTACACTCCCCGGAACCACTCTCTCACTCGGCACCATCACCATCCCTTCAGTGTCTTACGAGGCTGACGAGGCTACTGCCACCATGAATCTCTCTTCAGGCAAGGTGGAGGCAACAACAGAATGCGCACATCCTTTCTATCAGACCATCACCGTGAACAGCCTCTCTGGCAGCATCGCAGTGAAGATGGACGAGAACAGCGAGGACGAGGCCATGCTGGCTAACGCCAACATCACATTCACAGTGGACAACAACGGCACTGATACCGTCAACTACACATTCACAACCAACGGATACGTAACTGGCGTGGACACAGTGAAGAAGGCTGACGGCACAGTACAGCGCATCTACACCATCTCCGGCATAGCCACCACACAGATGCAGCGCGGCATCAACATCGTACGCCATACTGACGGCACTGTGACGAAGGTTGTCAAGAGATAAAACGAACAGAAAACACTCACACAAATTAAAAACAACAAAAAAAATGAAAAAGTCATTATTCACATTGGCAATGGCTGCGATAGCCTTAACTGCCAACGCCACCGACTACCAAGGTAACTACAGCAGCAACGCTGGAGGACAGAAAAGCACCGTGGACGGTAAGGTGAGCATCGAGGAAGGCACTGACGGCACAAGTACCGTCACCATTCACAACTACGCTTATGAGGTGTATGGCACAAAGCACTATGTGGGCAATATCGTCCTCAACGGAGTGAAGACCTCCAAGGTGGGCAACGTAACTCTCTTCGAGAGCGCCCAGAACGTGGACATCACAGAGGGCGACCTTGACACTTACACATGGGAAGGTCCCGGCTATTCGGCTCTCTGCAATGGCGGTGTGCCCGTAATCTTCAAGGCAGAGCTGCGCGGCGACAAGCTCACAGCAGCTTTCAACCTCGACACTTTCCAGGCCATCAAGCGCCGCATCAAGGCCACGTTCGGCGAAAACCGCTACACCATCGGACAGATTCTCGGTTCGAACTTCGATGCTTGGCACACAGCCAAATACACTGGAGGTGTACCCAAGAAAGACTACACCAGCGACGAGCCCGACGGATGGCATTCATTCATGAGCGCTGGCGGCTCTCTGACCGGTTTCGTAAGCAAGAACACACACACATACAAGTCTGACGACGTGCGCCCCGGCGGCAAAGGCACAAGCCTCAAGCTCGTTTCAGGCATCGTAAACGTAGGAGTCAAGCAGCCTGCCAACGGAACCATCACCACCGGTCGTCTCCAGGCAAGCGGTTACACACCGAAGGACACTAAGAACAACTCTACATCTGATCCTTCTTCAAGCGACGTTGACGGCAATAACGATCCGTTCTTCTCAGCTATCAGCTCACGTCCTGACTCTATCGCCGTTTGGGTGAAGTATAACCAGGGTACGCTCTCTGAGTCGGACAAGAAGAATTATCCTTACGCCACCATCTCTGCCATTATCAATGACGGCACAAAGATTCAGGACCCGATGGACAAGGAGTATAAGACCATCGTGGCTACTGCCCAGAACAAGGAGATAGCCGAGACCGGCAACGAATGGAAGCGCATCAGCGTTCCTTTCAGCTACGTTTCGGACAACATCGACCCGAAAGCCATCCTCGTTACCATCTCTACCAACGCAGAGCCGGGTGTGGCTTCGAGCGACGAGAACAATCCTGACGTGCTCTACATCGACGACCTCGAGCTTATCTACAACGCACAGCTCAGCAGCGTGAAGATAAAGGGCGTGGACTTCACATTCGAGCCGAACAAGTATTACTACGAAGACCTGACATTCGACGGCGAGCTTACTGACGCTGACGTAGAGGTGGAGAAGACGGGCAAGGGCTCATACATCAGCCAGACCATCACACGCAGCCAGGCAGAGAAGGGTTATGCCACTGTCACCGTAACCGTAACATCAGGCGACCTCAAGACCGTGAACGCCTACACCTTCAAGGTGAAGGAGGCTGCTGCCGAGCCTACAAAGGACTATAAAGGCAAGCTCGCCCTCTCATTGAACGGTGAGCCGCAGGATCCGGTTGACGCAACCATCTCTACCATCCAGCACGAGGACGGCACATACGACATCCGCCTCAACCAGTTCTCATTCGGTCCTATACTTATCGGTGACGTAACCATCAAGAACGTACCCGCTACAGAGAAGGACGGATGGACATTCTTCAACACAGAGCAGGACGCAGAAATCACCAACGGCGCTGAAATAGCAGAGTTACTCCACGGCAAGGTGCACGTTAATCTCGCAGCTCAGAGCAAGGACGACAACCTCTATGCAGAGATTTCCCTCCCCGTTGTGATTGGCGAAGAGGAGATGGACGTATTCGCAGTATTCGGCGAAAAGCCAGCTACCGGCATCAACGGCATCGAGAACAACGCCAATACCACCGTTACCGGCATCTACAACGCTTCAGGTATGAAGCTCCAGAAGATGCAGCGCGGACTCAACATCGTTCGCACAGCTGACGGCAAGACCGTAAAGATTATGAAGTAAACAGAACGATTGAGGTTATCAACTCACACATAACCTTACAGAACTTGCAAAAGTTAAATCATATACTTAAACGAAAAAACTCCAGCCATTGCAGGAATGCAGCGGCTGGATTTTTTTATGTCCGCAAATGAAGAGTGTGAACAAAATGCAAAAAACATGCTATATAGGCGTAAAACATGGCTTAAACAACACAAAAGACTGCTTAGACGTAAACTTCGTATCATATACATTCACACAAAGCCTCAACCACGAAACCTCATAACACACACTGACAGCATAAAATAAAAAGAATGTAAAATAAAAATAACATGCCTAAATTCCGCATCGTATCAAAAAAAACACTATCTTTGCGTAATATATAATCTGAATGCAAACTATTACACATAAATTATCATTAATAAAAAACTATAAAAAATCACTTACACAATGAAAAGAACGCTTACCACGTTGGGCGTGTCCACAGCTCTTTTGTGTACACTCGCTTTTGCCGCAACCGGCCAAAGCCCCATCACCCAAATCAAGCAAGTGTTAAGTTCTGCCTCCCGAACGCAGGACAAGTCGTTAACCATTAACAAGGAAAGTCTGTCTTTGCTGAAGCTGCAAATGCCCAGCAAGATGAAGAAGGCACAAGCCAATGGCAATCAGTCGTACGTTGACTTGCTGACTATGGAAGGTCAGTTGGGCTGCACCTCAAAAAGTATTAAGTATGAATCCAATACCAACAGCTGGATTATGTCTTTCAATGAAACTAATCTTGCTTACTGGGGTTTATTGGACAACGATGGCAACTCGGTATGGATTAGTAAAAAAGACAATGTGTATAGCTTTACCGGAAAGGTACAGGCTAAAGATGATGCAACAGTATATGCTTGCATTTTTACGGTTGAAGATGGTAATATTGATATGCCACTATATCAAGAATTAAACCTCAATAAGAACAACAACTATTCTTGCGATTTTTCCGTAAATGGAGAGATTACAGAGGGGTTGCCGCTGTATATAGGTTTTTATGCAACGGACAAATTCTCTAACACAACCGTCAGTCTTTCGGATATGGCATTCGGCTACACTACTACAACGATCACTGAAGCTGAAAAATGGACTGCTGAGAACAATCTGCCCGGACTCGGCATCACGGAGGATATGGCGGATAATGCCTACACCGTATTGTGCGAAGACGGCGTGACCACACTCGGTCTTTATCTTGGATCGGGTAACTTGTCTGTAGTGGGCATGAACACTACAGCCACCTCAGTAGCACTTCCCCAAGCAGTATCTATCAACGGTAAGAGGTATCAGATAGAATACTTTGGTCGTACGGATGGCACCGAAATGGATTGGACCGGTGCGCAGAGTGTCACCTCTCTTGATCTTACGAATGTAAGAAATGGTGATATTAATTTTGCCAATACCAAAATAACGGATGTCTTTGCAGGTGATGAATTCAACTATAATACTAACGGACAGGAAAACGTCTACCTGCATATTCCTTACGGATGCTCACGTAGCGATTATAGCGGGCATGGCTTCAAGAGAGTGCTTATCGGCAATGAGCAGTCGGCTTATCCTGAGTCGGCTTATGATAATGCATGGGTTATTCCCGGCGAACGCGAGGGCGACTACTTCAGCATATCATACAGTTCGAACAGTTTCTGCGTAATGGAAATCTTCACGAATGAAGAAAACGTCACACTGCCCAATGCAACAGACGTAAACGGGAATAAGGTAAATATTACTAATATAGGAAGTGACAACAACAATGTCAATGCAAAAACTCTCTTAGGCAAAGCGCCTAACCTCAAGTCGCTGACCGTACCAGAAGGATACAGCAATATCTATGTCAACTGGGATGAATCGCCTTGTACCGAACTGCATATAATGGGCGCAAAGCCAGAAACACAATATGCTTTGCCTTCAGACTTCAGCGTGTATATAGGAGCACAGGAGGCTTACAACGACTTTAAGTATGACAGCAACTGGAACTCTGCACAGCTTAACCCAGAAGGTTGGGAGCTGAAGAAGCTTGAGACAACTTGCGACAACGGACTTACCACACTCGAGTTCGACTTCTACAACAACAATCTGTGCGTTACTAACATCAGCTCCACTGCTGACACCGTAGCCATACCCGACAGCGTAACTCTCGACGGCGTGCAGTATAAGGTGGAAACATTCGGAAATCCAAGAATGAGCGGATTCAACTGGTCAAACGCAAAGTCAGTACACACACTCGACCTTACATACATAAAGACAGCATCACTTTATATGGAGGGCTCTTCTGTCACTGACATTATCATTGGAGAGACCAACTTCGAAAATCTTAACAACGTTGGCAATATCTACCTGCACGCTCCTTATGGCAGCTCACGTAGCAATTCTGCTTGGTCTGACTTCAAGAAAGTGTTTATCGGAGAAGAAACGCCTGACTATCCAACCACAAGCTATAACAATGCCTGGGTGATTGCCGGTGAGCGCGAAGGCGACTACTTCAGCATCGTCAATAGCAATGGTAAGTTCTGCGTTGTGGAGATATTCACAGAGCAGGACAACGTCACGCTGCCCGAAACCACTCCTTACACATACGGCACCACCGCTTCTATAACATCAGTGGGAGACCCGAACAGCTACAGCTCTTCCTACAATATATTCAATAAAGCGTCTAACCTGAAGTCGCTCACTGTGCCTGCATGCTACGAAACCACTTATCTGTACTGGACGCGCATTACTTGCCCCCTCAAAGAACTGCACATGAAGGGCAATATGCCGCAGACCAACTGGAACGTTCCGTCGTCTTACAACGTCTATATAGGTTCGCAGGAAGCTTTCGCTCAGTATAACGCCTCTAATGCATGGAAGAACGCCGAACTGATACCGGAAGGCTGGGACTTCGACTGGATGGCAGTGAACGTACAGCGTAAGGGCGAGTTCGCACAGACATACATCGAGATGACAGACGCCGACTGGAGCCTTGGCGTCAACGTGAAGGTGATTGGCAAGCTCAACGCCACCGACCTTGCCAACATAAAGAAGCTCACAAGTCTGCGCAAACTTGACCTCACAGACGCTACATTCGACGCTCTGCCCGCATCGTTCCTCTCAAATCAGAAAACCATCAGGGAGATAACGCTGCCCGAGCACATCAACACCATACCGAGTTCGGCATTCTATAACTGCCAGAACCTCACAAAGGTGAATGCAACGGACATCAAGCGAATAAATGAAAGCGCATTCTACGGATGCTACAAGCTCACCGACCTTGACATCTCGAAGGTTGACTATATCGGATCAAGCGCATTCAATGGCTGTAGCCGTTTCGCACCTGCAGCATTGTCAGCCGGACTGCTGAGTCTCGGCTCAAGCGCTTTTGCCGGTACAGCCATAACAGAGATAACCATTCCTGAAGGAATCACATCTCTTGCCGAAAGCACATTCTCTGGATGTAAGCAGCTGCAAAAGGTAAGTCTCCCCGAGACACTTATGCTGATTGAGGATTATGTATTCAATGGATGTAATCTGCTCAGCGAAATAACAATACCTGAGTCGGTTACAGAAATCGGTGGCTGCGTATTCCAGAACTGTGACTCTCTGAAAGAAATAACCATTCCTTCTAATACGGAAAAAATAGGAAGCGGTCTCTTCTCTTACTGTAAAAATCTCACCACAGTGAAGTGTAAGGCTGTTGTTCCTCCAGTAGCGAACGGCACATTCACCAGCGGCATGGACCTCAACCACTGTACGCTCTACGTGGCACCGTTCACCATCGACGCTTACCGCGAAGCAACCAACTGGAGCGACTTCTACATCATGAAGCCGCTTAATGAGCCGGTGAAGAACATCTACGTTAATCGTCAGATGACGTTCGACCTCCAGTCGGAAGACAACGCCGTGCTGCAGGACAACCCGAACATGACACTCGACTACTATACAGAAAACAAATACTATGGCAACAACTATAACACCGTTGGACAGCTGACGGCTTCAGGCGACGGCACACTCTCCGCAGGAGTGTTCACCATCAACAACATGTTCTACAACCGTGGAGCTTACATCAGCCAGAACAACGGCACATACTATAGCGACGACCGCCGTCCGACACTCATCAACAACGCCGAGAATATGCGTGCTGACAGCGTGCTCTGCATCATAAGTTTGGAACCGGACGAATGGCACTTCATTTCGTTCCAGTACGACGTTCAGATGAGCGACGTATACGGACTCAACGGCACTGACTTCGTCATCCGCCAGTATAACGGCGCCAAGAGAGCTGCTGCAACAGAGGAATCTACTGACAAGAACAACGCACCGATGCGCACAATCGGCGGTGGCAGTAGCAGTGGCAGTGGCAGCAGCCAAACAGTGGAGAGCAACTGGGAGCCGGTACCGGCAGACGGCGTGCTCCTCGCCGGCAAGGGATATATCATCCAGGCTGCCAACAACAACTCCTACATACAGGACAATTACCAGTACAGCTACGCTGCTACAGTGGTGTTCCCGTCACGCAACACCGTTACGAAGAACCGTCTGTTCACCTCTTCGGACATCATCGTGCCGCTGGAGGAGCATACATCAGAGTTCGCTCATAACCGTTCATGGAACCTCGTGGGCAACCCGTATCCGTGCTACTACAACATGAACTCGCTGAAGGACGACTTCTATACTCCTATCATCATCTGGAAGGGATCTAACTATCAGGCTTACTCGCCGGTGGACGACGACATCATCCTGCGTCCTTACGAGTCGTTCTTCGTTCAGCGTCCTGTCGACGTAGAGCAGATGGTGTTTGGCGTGGAAGGCCGTATGCACTATAACGACGCACTCAAGGCAACAAGTGCCAACGGTCAGAAGCCGGGAGTCAACTATGCTCCTGCACAAAGCATTGACGGCGCACAGCGCAACGTCTTCAACTTCACCATCGAGGGATGCGGCAGCGAAAACCGCACACGTATCGTCATGAACGAGAAGGCAACGATGGGATATGACTGCGCACGCGACGCTGCCAAGTTCTTCGCCTCAACACCGATGGGCGCTGAAATCTACGTGGACGCTGACGTCAAGTATGACATCTGCGAACGTCCGCTCGGCGACGGCACAGCACAGCTCGCCATCCGCACAGCCAAAGCAGGCGAATACACAATAGCTCTCTCTGGCCGCTACAGCGAGGACTGGACCGTAATGCTCACCGACAAGCTCACCGGCGCTACCGTTAACCTCAACGAGGGCGCTTACCGCTTCGAGGCAGAGGCAGGCACTACAGCAGGTCGCTTCATGCTTAGCTTCAACACTTCAGCCACAGGCATTGACGGCGTAGAGGCTGACATCGACGCTGACGCAGAAGTAAGCGTGGTGAATGCTGCCGGCATGACAGTATTCAGCGGACGCTATGCCGACTTCAAGGCTAAGGCTGCCACAGGCATCTACGTCATCGTATGCGGTGACAAGACATATAAGACAGTGATTAAGTAGTAATCAAAACTTGTCATTATGAAACACATATTTATTAACATACAACGAACGGCCATGCTGCTCGTCCTGCTTATAGCGGGATGGGCAGCGGGCTGCCCGCTGTCGGCGCAGACCATTGTGGAGCTGGCACCAGACCAGTCGCTGAGCAATGAAACCGTCGTAGCGAGCCTTGACGACGAAGCCTATGGCATCTCGTTCGCGTTCGGTCAGAATACGGGCGGATATCCGGCGAAGTATTACAGTGGAGCTGTCAGAGTGTATAAGGGCAATACCATCACTATGACTGGTCCTAATGGTTACGTGGTAAGCAAGGTGGAGTTTCTTACAGAGAAGAAATATACAAAGAATGACTCCACAACATTGTCTGCCCGCGTCGGCAAAGTGAGTTATGACGCGACGACGAAGACATACACTTGGGAGAACACGAGCGCTGTAAGCGAGGCGGTATTCGATATTGCCAATACTCAGTTCCGCATAACGAACATCAAGTGTTATCTCAACAAGGATGGCGAAGTGAAGCCGAAGCCCAAAGCTCCGGTCATCTCGCACAATAGCGGCGAGTTCTACAGGGCGTTCCAGGTGGTTCTCACCGACATCAACGACCCTGCTACGACCATACGCTATACGCTTGACGGCACCGACCCGACGGATGCCAACGGCATGAAGTATACCGCGCCGGTGGAAATACCGACGGGTAACGACGTCACGCTCAAGGCAGTGTGTGTGAATGAGAACGGCGTAAGCGCCGTGGCTTCGGCCTCTTACACCTACAAGGCAAAGAGCCTGCTCTCGTTCAGAACCAACAACAAGGGTGGCATCTCGTCTGTAAACTATAGCACACGAGGCTCGGAATACGGCTCGTTCAATGGAGAAGGCGACGCCTATATCACCGACGGCGAGACCGTTAACATGAGTATAGGTCTGAACAACGGCTATCGTCTTCGCGGCATTACTGTCAACGGCGAGCAAAAGGAAGTGTCGCAATACGGCGGACTGAGCTTCACAATGCCCTCTGTAACTGACGTTACGGTTATGGCAGACGTGGTGTATGACCCTACGTCGCCTTCCGATCCGCAGCCTCCTACGCCTGTAGAGAAGAAGTATAAGCTCACACTGGTAAGCAATCCTGCCGGTGCAGGCTCTGTATCGAATGGTGGCAGCTACGCTGAAGGTACGACGATACGCATCTCCACTTCCTACAATTCTGGATACGTGTTTAAAAATTGGACACGTGACGGCGAAACCATCAGCGCCAACAGCTACTTCAATTTCACGATGCCTGCAACTGACGTGGTGCTCGTGGCCAACTATGTATACAACCCAAGCGATCCCAAAGACCCTGAGCAGCCTGCCCTGAAGCACCCGCTGACAGCTGTGGCATCGCCGACTGGAGCGGCATCATTCAATCTCTCGGCTTCGGAAGTGGTATTCGGAAATACATATACAGTAAGAGCTTATCCGAATAACGGCTATAAGATGAAGGGATGGATTCTGAACGGTGTGGCTCAGGAAGAAAAGTCGAATGTCTTCAAAGGCACTATGACCGACGCAGGCGCACAGCTTGTTGCCATCCTGGAGTACGATCCTGCATCACCAGGCAATCCCGGAGCCAACTACTATAACGCCGCCACCGGACTGGCCATCATCGACGACTTCACACCTGACAATCTCTTGGGAGCGCTCAGTTCAACCGTGGGCAACAACAATTATGTCAACGTGAACCGTCTGATTGTGAAGGGACGCATGACAAGCTACGACTTTAACTGTTTGCAACAACTAAGCAATGCTGCAACCATCGACCTTTCGCGTACGGGCGGCGTAACAGAATTGCCAAGCTATGCATTCTCAGGAATGGCCGTATCGTCTGTTTCTCTGCCGGCAACAATAGGCAGTATGGGCAGCATGGTGTTTAATAATTGCGCCAACCTTACGGCCATCACAGTACACGCCGTGGAGCCGCCGGTATGCAATAACAGAACGTTCGAAGGCATCACCAACAAGCCCAACTGCAACGTATATGTTCCGGAAGAAGCCGTAGAGCTGTACGCCGCCGCTGAATACTGGAAGGACTTCACCATCCTTCCCATCACCGACGACATGCACATGCTGCAGGTGAACCTGCCCGCAGAAGGCAAGGACGGACGTTACAAGAACAACACCATCGAGCTGGTGAACATCAATTCGGGCGTACGCCAGAAGTATGTCATCACCGACCGACTCATCTATACGTTCAGCGGACTGCGCAAGGACGAGCAGTATAATGTATATATGTACTCGCGTGCAGGACTCGAAATCGGTCGTATAGAGGAAGTCACCATTCCTAACGATGACATGGATGTGGCGTTCGGAACACTGAAACAGCTTTTCACCGTTGCAGCCAAGGTATTGTCGCCGGAGGGTGAGAACCTTACAAACATGGCAACAGTGGAATGGCTCAAGCCGCTTGAGGACGGCACAACCGTTTATCTGCGCAAGACGGTTTCGCTTGGCGAGATACCGGAAGGACAGCAGCTCATATGCCGCGTCACTCTAAACGACAAGCTCGGCACCATCTATGTGGCACCGGCTGACACCGCATTCAGCGTAAGCAGCAAGGAAAACATCTGCAACATCATGCTCCAGCCTCTGCGCACCATCACGCTCAAGGGCACTGTGGTGGACGGCGACGACGCCTATATAGCAGACGCATCAGTGTCGGCTACGCAGACTCTGAACGGCAAGTTCCAGAAGACATTCACCACAAAAACCGACCGTCGCGGACAATGGACATTGTCCGTACTTGCCGCGCCTGAGACACGTCTCGTCATTGCAGCTACGGAGTGTGTGAACAAGCTCGACACACTGGGCGCATTTGCCGACGACGAGACCATTCACGAAATGGGCAAGACGATGATGAAGTCTGTTGTCGGAGCTCGCGTAAAGTACGGATTCACGTATATAGCAGCCGGTTCGGAGGAGAAGCAGGACTTCTATTCTGACTATCGCAACGTGGCTTTCACAGTGTTCAACGTCACACAGAACCGCGAACAGAAAGATATGACAATGCAGTATCCGACGCTCACCATTCTGGACGAGACCGTCAACATCGGCGACGAGCTGCGTATCACAGCCGTATCGAAGACAGGCGCATTCAGTTCCATCGAGCGTACGGTGACAGTGGACGAGAAGCGTCGCGCCGAAGCTACGTTCGACATCGTAGGCAAGGGTTGCATCGAGGCTTCCTTCGAGACCACAGACAATCCTGCCGTCATGGCTATGCTCTACAACGCAAACGGTGAATTGCTGAAGAAGACCGAATACACCGAGGCGAAGGCTTCGCTTGCCGACGTGGACGACGGCGAGTATACGCTCGTAACTATGGGCAAGTCAGAGCTGATGAGCTCCATCCTGCGTCTCTCTGCCTACGACGAAATAGGTCTTACAGACGGCAAGGACTATGTGAAGAACTCAGTGAAGGTGGAGTGCGGCAAGATTGCTTCCGTCCATAACTCAATGGTTCCGGCTTTCGACGAGAGTCTGTTCACATACACCACAGCCTCAACATCATTCTCTTCCAACAAGAGCAGCATCACCAACGGCAAGTATCTCACGCTTAGTTCGGTCATCGACTTCAAGGGAGTATACAAGAGCGATATCAGCAATGTGAAGCTCGTCGTAGACCTTCCCGACGCTTGCGACTTCGTGGAGAAGTCCGTCATCCAGGGTCCGAAGCTCATGACCTACACACTCAGCGGCAAGCGACTCACCGTAGAGCTCGGCGACACCTATAAGACACAGACCCGCTTCTGCGTCATTCCTACCGCCAGCGAAATGTTTAACGCCACCGCTTCAGTGGTGTTCGACTATAAGGGTGCAACGCTTACACAGCCGATCGGATCCGCAAAGGTAGAGGTGAAGAACCTTGACATCATCGTACCTGAGATTATAACATCAGCCACGTTCAATGTCAGCGGTTCGGCTCCAGCACGTTCCAATGTGGACGTTTACTGCAACAACGAGCTTATCGGACACACAACCACAAAGCAGAACGGTCAATGGAATGCCGAATGCGTATTGGCAAGTGTGTTCAATATGTCTGAATGTCCCATCTCGGCAAAGATTACCACTGAGTCGGGCAGTCTGCTTCTCACCGAAACAAAGAACACTTCGTACATCAAGGACTATCCTATGATCAAGACGGTGACCATGGATACGAACCCATCCATCGTGTTCGACTTCGAGAAGGGCACCACCTCACACTCATGGTATTACACGCCAGGCAACGTACTGTTCACTCTCAACTTCACCAACAACAGCCCTGAAGTCCTGCAGGAGGTATATCTGAACATCTTCGGCGAGGACGGCTCGTTAAGAACCATCGACTGCAGCTACGACACAAAGAAGAAGATATGGTTTGCCAACGTGCAGTTCAGCACCTACAACGGCATCGTAAATCTCAGTGTCAACTACATAGCAAAGGGCAACTACAGCTACGATTCCGACGAAGCCAAGCTGCTTGCAAAGAAGTATGAGGACGAAATAGCCAACGAAAATGACAAGGCGGACGAGTTTAAGGAATCCATAGACGACCTCTTTGACTTCATAGAGCGCGAGGACGTGTCGCGTGAGGAAAAGATAGCCTATGTCAGAACTGTAAAGAAGAATGTCTGCAAGTACTACGGCGGCAACGACAACATTCCTGAATACGATGACAACGAACAAGTTGACATTGACGTTCTCGAGAATGAGAACTATGCAGGAGGAAGTGTCATCCTCTTCGGCGAACGCGAGGAAGACCGCAATAAGGATTACGAACCGTACATGCAAGACATGCCTAATCCTTACGGCACAAGCCTGACATTACCTGATGACGACATATCGTCTTCGATAAGCTCTGACCATGGCTCTGCACAATACATCTCGCCGGGCGATTATGACTTCGAGTCGATTGCTGAAGACTTCAGCGGAAGCACCGACTTCAGCCTCAGCAACTCCAATGGAGATGTATGGAAGAGCCATAACAAAGACCTTCCTACAGGCTTCAATCCTGATTCGGAAGAATCTGTGAAGGCTTACTACAATGCTCTCAATGAAGAGATGCAGAAACTTGAATTCGACTGGTCCGGAACTGTTGACAAGTCAATAGCTGTTACAGACATGTCCATAGCATTAGGAGCGTCTGTCAAGTCAAGACATTTCTGCAACTCTGTAGACCAGCTTGTGGCTATAGCTATCTCAGGAAACAAGAAACCTGAGGTGCTGGCAGAGAAAGAAAACTTAAAGACGAACATTGTCAAGAACCACAAATGTCTTAAGAATCTCAAGATAGCCGGCAATGTCGTTGCTGGAGTCGGAGCATTCGCAGGCGGATGGGGTGTTGGCACTGACATCAATAATGGTTACGGTCGTTTCGATGAATGGAACTATATCATCAAGTCGATAGAAACCACGTGCTCCGGCAATGAATCGGAGGCCATCATAGAAAAGGCTAAGAAGTACAGAGGCTGGATTGCACTACGAGACGGCGGTAAGACCGCATTGGACGCTGGCAATACCGGTCTTGGCATTCTTGGAGCGGTCAGCGCTCCTGAGACATGCGGAGCATCGCTCTTGCTGAATCTTGCCTCACTCGGCATCGGTGCCGGACTCGGCCATTGGGAGGAAAACTTCGTACGTACCAACACCGAGCACATCGCTGAGGTGGCACGTATGGCAAGACGCTCGTCTGACTGTCCTATCGACCCGTTCGCACAGGGATATCCTGGTACGGACAGCTATAAGGGATCATTCCCCAATTCGCCATACTATGGCTACTACAATCCTAACCGTCCGCCGTTCGACCCGCTCACCATCAACCATGACCCCGCAGGTTACGTGTATGAGGCGGTGCCTGAGAACCGTGTGGAGGGTGTGCAAGCCACTATCTATTATAAGGAAGAGGTGGAAGACATCTATGGTGACAAGCACGAGAACATCGTGATGTGGAACGCTGAGGAATATGCTCAGCACAACCCGCTCTTCACCGACGAGAACGGTATGTATCGTTGGGACGTGCCACAGGGATTGTGGCAGGTGAAGTTCGAGA
>ERZ1026894.568-NODE-568-length-26183-cov-4.086880_pt1 | contig 26183 bp, 23 predicted proteins | sample MGYA00380177_ERZ1026894 | MGnify/ENA primary metagenome ERZ1026894 (study PRJEB33269, sample SAMEA4719813) | human gut metagenome | biome: human-associated habitat; feature: organic feature; material: feces | place: Cameroon | collected 2013-10 ... | reverse complement strand
GTTCCAGCACGGCTGGACGACTTCCGCCATGCCGATGGAGGACACCTCGAAAGTCGCCTACGGGCCGCTTCCGGAGTTCCCTGTGAAGGATAACATCGGCTTCTTCCGGGCGGAGTTCGAGATTGCGGACACTCCGGCGGATACGTTCCTGTATGTTCCCGCCGGCAACCGCGGATTCTGCCGGATCAACGGAATCATCCTCGGCCGCTACGACAAGAGTGGACCGTTCCATACGCTGTACGTCCCCGCTCCGTTCCTGCGCAAGGGCGAAAACGTCGTGGAAGTGTTTGAATACGACGACCTCGGCCGTCCGGCGGTTCAGTTCCTGGATCACCCGCTCGTCGGCGGATTCTGAAACGCCAGATTCATCTGCAACAGATAAAAGCGGTCCGGAAGGATTTCTCTCCGGACCGCTTTTTGCATATATGCATGACATGTGCGTCAGAAAAGAGCCTGCTGTGTAAATTCGGGTGGAAAAAGAATGTCGTGAACCGGAGCGAAGCTTTTGCGGTGGAGCGGTGTGACGCCGAGTTTTTTCAACGCATTCAGATGCAGTTCCGTACCGTATCCCTTGTGGATTTCAAACCCGTATCCGGGAAACTCTTCCGCGGCACGGGTCATGAGGTGATCGCGGTGCGTTTTGGCGAGAATGCTCGCCGCCGCAATCGAAGCGGAACGGGCGTCGCCTTTGACGATGTTCTGCGAGGGAAGGGGGAGGCCGTGAACCGGGTTGCCGTCCACGAGAATGAATTGTGCGGGCGGAATGACCTGCGCCGCCGCAAGCGCCATAGCCTTCCAGGTGGCGCGGAGAATGTCGGAACGGTCGATCTCTTCCGCGGAAACTTCGCCGACGCCCCATTTGACGGACGGTTCGTTCAAGAGAAGCCGGCGAAGCTCTTCGCGTGTGGCTTCCGTGAGTTTTTTCGAGTCGTTGAGTCCGGCGGGGATGCGGGTGTGATCGGTGAAGACGACAGCCGCGGCGACGACGGGACCGGCGAGACAGCCGCGTCCGGCTTCATCGATTCCGGCGAGAAAAGAAAACTCCCCGTTCCAGAATTGAGATTCAAAAACGAGGAGCTGATCGGAAGCGGAGAGAAATCCGGACATTGGAGAACCCTCCGCAAACGAGTTGAACCGCTTACTTTGCGGCTTTGTCGGTGAAGCGGAGCTGCTCTTTGACTTTGGCGCCTTTGCCGACTTTGTCGCGCAGGTAGTAAAGTTTAGCTCTGCGGACACGGCCCTTGCGCTCGACTTCGATGCGGTCGATGCGGGGGGAGTGAAGCGGGAAGACGCGTTCGACGCCGTAGCCGAAGGAAACGCGGCGGACGGTGAAGGTTTCGCGGATGTCGGAACCGTTCTTTGCAATCACGATTCCGGAAAACATCTGGATGCGCTCGGTGGTGCCTTCAACGATCTTGGTAAAGACCTTGATGGTGTCGCCGATCTTGAAATCGGTGACTTTGTCTTTCAACTGCTTCTTTTCGATAGCATTGATAATCTTGTTCATCTTTTTTCATCCTCCGGGGAGTGTTTATTTTGTTTCAGTTTCAGGAGCTCCGGTCGTACGGCGGCGGTGCGTTTTCTCGACTCTTCCCTTCTCCATTCGGCGATTTTTTTATGGTCGCCGGAGAGAAGGACATCGGGCACGTTCCAGCCTCTGTACTCCGCGGGTCTCGTGTATTGCGGATACTCAAGAAGTCCGTCTTCAAACGATTCGTCGACTTCGGATTCCGGAGAACCCAGCGCGCCCGGCAGCAAACGGGTCACAGCATCGACAATCACCATAGCCGGAAGATTTCCGCTGGTCAGGACATAATCTCCTATCGAAACATCCCGGTCAACCAAAACCTGACGAACCCGTTCGTCAACTCCTTCATAGTGTCCGCAAATGACAATCAGGTGTTCCTCTTTCGCCAGTTCGTGAGCCATTTTCTGGGAAAACGGCTCGCCGCAGGGCGATGTGAGCAGCACTTTTGTCTTTTCAGTTTTCAAAGATTCCACAGCCTCAAACAGCGGTTCCGGTTTCATGAGCATCCCGGCTCCGCCGCCATACGGCTTGTCGTCCACCGTTCTGTGGTTGTCATGCGTGAAATCACGCAGATCAACGGTGTTTATCTGCACGAGTCCCTTTTCCGCCGCTCTGCCGACGATGCTCTCGCCGAGCGGGCCGAAGAAGATCGACGGGAAAAGAGTGATGATGTCAAAGCGCAGACTCAGTCGACCACCTCAACAGTGACTCGTTCCTGAAGACGTCCGGCGGCTCCGCCGACGAGAGAGCGCAGGGCGATGATCGTCTTGCCTTTCTTGCCGATGATTTTGCCGGTATCTTCCTTGCGGCATTTGATCTTGATGACGCGGGTGTCGTTTTCGCCGTCTTCGGTCGTAACATTGACCTCTTCGGGGACATCCACGAGGGCTTTCACCACATAGTCGACAAAGCCTTCAAGATCTTTGAGCGTCGCAACATGTTCCGGAACAGCGGATTTCTTCGCGGGGGTGGCCGGGGCCTTTTCCTCCGCGGATTTTCCTCCGCCGAACCATCTTTTTAACGTATCGAAAAGCACGTTACCTCTCCATTCCTGCTCAGGAAGCGGCTTCGTCGGCGCCCTTCTTGAAGTTTTTCTTTCTCGGCTTGGCATCGGGCACGCCTTTGACTTTGGACTTGCCGGCTTTTGCGCGAGCCAGAATCGATTTGACCGTATCGGACATCTGGGCGCCGTTGGCGATCCAGTAATCCGCGCGCTCGACATTGATCTTCTCATCGCTGTGCTTCGGATCGTAGTAGCCGATCTCTTCAACCATGTAGCCGTCGCGCTGGGAACGAATGTCGCAAACCGCGATACGGAAACTGATCCAATTCTTAGCGCCTGTTTTTTTCAGTCTGATCTTTACCATAGTGGACTTCCTTCATCTCCTGCTTTGGTCCATTTTTACAGAATGCCGTTTCCGGCATCCCCTTTATTATGTCCGCCCCCGGTTCGCTGCTGAATTCTGCCGCGGCCGGACTCAGATTTATAACCTCCGGAAAGCCGGACCGATTATAAATTTTCCATCATAGGAGTATTAATATAACACGCTTTTCCCCTTTTTCAATCCCCGAAATGCATTTTATCGGAAAATAAAGTTAATTGCTTGTGCCGTAGAATAATTTGATTGACCCGCATGCTGTCCTGCGCTCGAAATACACGGATTTTTCCGAAAAACAATACGAAAGAGGAGAATTTCCCGCTCTCCGGACATGGATTGAACGAATTGTTGAAGTGTATGGTAATTCAACGTCTCCGGCGCTTTCAAAGCGCCGGAGACGCGGGGAGAAAAAACGGCAGCGGCTTCATGCGGCACAAAGCCGTTAAAACATCAGGCGATGACGGCCCAGTTCATGTCGACTCCGCGTCCCATCTCGGTCCATTTCGAGAGGTTCGCTCCCGCATAGTAGCCCAGCATTCCGGTTGAATACTGCCGCACGAGCAGATCGTCTTTGCCGTCTCCGTTGTAGTCGCCCGCTCCGACAATGAACCAGTCGCCTGCGTCGAGCTGTCCGAGGGACGACCATTGCGAGCTCTGTCCGTTTTCGTATTTCATCACCGATCCGGTCTCCTTGTGGAAGAGAATCAGATCGTCTTTGCTGTCGGCGGAGAAGTCGCCGATCGCGCACACGTTCCAGCCTGCCGCGTTGCCGAGCGAGACGAAGTTGCGGTCGATATCCGTCGTGTAGAGCGAACCGTTGTAGAGGAACAGAATTTCATCTTTCCCGTTGCCGTTGAAATCGCCGGTTCCAAGCATGGTCCAGTTTTTGTCGAATCCGCCGCTGATGGCGACCCAGTTGTCGGTTCCGTCGGTCCAGACGCCGACCGCGCCGAGCTCCGCCGCATGCCAGACGATTGAGTTTTTGCCCGCATTCCCGGTCATGTTTCCGACCTTGACGTTCCACTGAATGTTGTCCGGATTGTTGAGATAACTGATGTTTTCCCACGTGCTCATGTCGCCGTCCTTGCGATACCCGACGTACGCCCCTTTGACGCCGTTGACCGTGACATTGCCGAGCATGACGACGTCCGCTTTTCCGTTTGCGTTCATGTCATACGCTCCGACAACCTCCCATTCCGCCGGTTCGGGGAGTCCCTGTCCCTTCCAGGTGTTGGAGCCGTTCATCCAGAAGCCGATCTGATGATCGACCTTGTACTGGAACATTACATCGCTGACGCCGTTGCCGTCGATGTCGCTGCGCGCCGTGGGTGCTTTTCCGCCGGAGACGGAAAGAATCAGCAGTCCGTCCTCCTTGGTAAGCGCATATGTTTCGCCGCTGTTCGCCAGGGTGCCGCCGACTGAGAGTTGTCCGATCGACTTTCCTGTTTCGGAGGAGACGGTGAGCGACTTGTCGAAATAGTGAGCGTTGTCGGAGAGAATGTATTTTCCGTTCCGCTGACCGGTGGCGCTGACGGTGAGGGTGAGCGTCGCTCCGAGATCGTTGATCTTGTACCAGTTGTTGATGAGAGCCGGCTGATGGGGAGTGATTCTCGCGATGTTGAAGTCAATGATTCCGCCGGAGGAAACGAGCAGAACAGCATTCGAATCGATCCGCAAGGTGTTGGTGAGTTTCGCGGTTGGCATGATCGTCAGGGTTCCGCCGGAGGCGATGACGGTGTCGGCGGCGATTCCGTTGGCATACAGCGAGGCCGTCCCGCTCACCGTGGTGCTGTCGTAGCAGGTTCGATACCAGCTCAGAGATGAGTAGATCTTTTCCTTGCGGAAAGTGAAACCGTTCACGATTCCGCCGGAGGAAACGATTATTCCCCGGGAGGCTTCGCCGCCATGTTGGGAAATGGTCAGCCGACCTCCGCTTTTCACGGTGACTCCGTAGAGCCGGCCACCCGAGAGAATGTCCACATTTCCGCCGGAAGCTATGCAGAAATCGCTGGCTCCGTATCCATCATACTGGCTGCCCGACAGTGTCAGCTCGCCGTAAACGGTTCCGCCCGTTGCCCCGCCCAAGCTCTTCAGAGCCATGGATCCTCCCTTGAGAATGGTCGTGCCGGAGACCCTGCCTCTGGCGACGACCTGCAGAGTTCCGCCGCTGCTGACAACGGTTCCGCCCGCCCATCCACTGTTCCGCACATCCATGAAACCGCCGTATCTGATTTCAGTTCCGACGGCGGAGGTTGTGGAATTGTACAGGGTCGCCGTTGTTCTGTGCTGCACATAGGTGTTTGAATGAATCACTCCGTGTGTAAAACCGTCGGCGCGATACTCGTCCTCGGATCTTGTAAAACCGTTGATCTGTCCTCCAGCGAGCACCCGGATCGCCGCCGTGCTGCCGCCGGAAATCAGCAGCACTCCTCCTGAGGAGATGTTGAAAAACTTGACTTCGCAGTTTCCGCTCATCGTCATTGTGCCTCCAGAGGAGATGTACCCGTTTGATGCAAGTCCGCCATCTTCTATGTTAACGAGACCTCCGCTTGAAATCCGGACGTCCCGTGCGGTTGCCGGCAACGTCATCGTGTAGGCGTGTCCGCCGACAATCATGTTTCCGCCGTCCAGGACGCTTGTACTGATTGCAAGCCCTCTAACCGTGAGGCATCCCTGACGCTGCACCGTAAACTTTGTGCAGGAGGCGCCGGAGATAATGGTTCCCTGGCCTCCGTCGAGGATTGTCACTCTGTCCGCCAACCCGCTCGCGACCTTGATATATCCGGCGACATATGCGGATTGAAGAACGTTGGGTCCGCTGAGGGAAAGGCTCCCGCCCGAACGCACATCCGCCTCCCAGATTCGTCCTTCGTTGACGTTGAGCGTTCCCGAAACGATTATATTTTTCGCGGTGTCTCCCGAGGAGAGGCTGGCGGAGGAGAAGACCGTGCAGTTGTTGTAGGCGAAATTGGAACCGGAACTGTGGACCGTGTCGGTTTGATGATACATTCCGTTCAGGGTTCCGCCGCTGAAAACGCACAGACCGTTTCCCGTCTGCGACACTCCGGAATGCAGGATCAGTTCTCCGCCGGAAGAAACCGCCAGTCTGCCTCCTCCGTAGGACATTCCGCTGGAAAGGGCGAGCACCCCTCCGTTCATCACGGTCCCGTTTCCAAGCGATCCCCTGATGCCGTTGAACATCCCCCCGGAATACAGCGTGAAGTTGTCGACACTGCCGCCGTAGCAGGAAAACTTTCCTCCGAAATATATCGAGACTCTGTCGACGGTGCCTCGGCTGAAGAGATTCACTTTTCCGCCGCTGTAAATGCAGAGGTTGGAAATTCTGTCGCCGCCTCCGGTTCCGCCCCCCTGCAAAATGGCTCCGGATGAAACGAAGACCGAGTTCATTGAACCGCGGGAATCCATATAGCCGATGGCACCGTAACGAAGGGTGACATTTTCAGCGTATCCGCCGGATGCGATATAGAGTGTTGCGGAACTCTGGTTCAGGTCCACGCCGCTTGCGGTTACGCCGATGGCGGATCCAAAAACCTTCAGCATCTGACCCCCGCTCACGGTTAAATTGCTGGACGTCACTCCGGGGGCGATGGTAGAAGTTGTGTAGGCGTAGCGTGCAACGCCCGCCCCGCCGTGATCGAATGTTCCGAGCAGATGTCCGGTTTCATGGGAAATGATGTTGGCGATCTCGTCGGTCGTTTCGCCACCTTTGAGAATGACGAAGGCTTTGTCGTTCTTGTTTTTGTTTCCGGAATCGATGGTTTCCGCGATTCCCGCGAAAGTTCCGAACGGTTCGAATGCGGAAGTTTTTCCGATGAACACGGTTGAATATTCGCCGGAAGCGGGCATATCCGCCGTAAAGACGACGTTCTGTCCCTCGAATTCCGCATTGAGCTTTGCGACGATCTGCGCGATCTGGTGTTCTGAAAGTCCGGCGTTTCCGACTTCCACCTGTTCAATCGAAAAGAGTTCGCCGTTGTAACTGGTGAGTCCTCCGTCGAAGTTCAAACAGATCAGCTGCGAGGTGGCTATTCGCGGTGCGGTCATGATGGGGGGTTTTGCGAATAAATATTCCGCATCCGGTTGAAAAACTCCGTTTGCGTGGTATTTTAAATGCAACTAAGGAAAGGGCTTTTTATGGCTAATTTATCCGTAAGGGATTACGCACTCGGGTGTCAGCATCTGCTGGCAATGTTCGGAGCCACGGTTCTGGTTCCTCTGATTACAGGATTTTCACCGGCGGCGGCTCTGTTTTCCGCGGGCGTGGGAACTCTGCTGTTTCACCTCTGCACAAAAGGGAAAGTTCCGGTCTTTCTGGGTTCCTCTTTCGCATTCATCGGCGCGCTCTGCACGGTGGTGGCGGGCAACGCCGCGAATATCCCGAAAGCCCAGGGCGGAATCATTGCGGCCGGTCTGATCTATCTGTTTTTTGCCCTGATTGCCTATTTTCTCGGACCGGACCGCATCCGCAAGTTTTTTCCGCCGCTTGTGACGGGACCCGTCATCATCATCATCGGTCTGAGCCTGACCGGAGTAGGCGTGAGCGATGCGTTCGGCAAATTCGAAAACGGCACTTTCTCCCGCGCGAATCTCGTGAATGCTCTGATCGCCCTGTTCACTTTCGTCACGATCGTGGTCGGCATGAACCGCGCAAAAGGAATCTTCCGTCTGATCCCGATCCTGATCGGCATTACGGGCGGCTATCTTCTCTGTGTCATTCTCTCCTGCTGCGGACTTTACCACATGGACTTCCACGCGATTGTGACGGCTCCGTGGTTCAACATTCCGTACAAGACCGAAGGGTTTCTTACGTTTCCGTCCTTTGATCTGAGCGCGATTATTCTGATCGCTCCGATTGCTCTGGTGACCTTCATGGAACACCTCGGCGACATCACGACCAACGGCGCGGTTGTCGGCAAGGATTTCTTCAAGGATCCGGGACTTCACCGCACTCTGACAGGCGATGGTCTCGCCACGATCGCCGCAGGTTTTCTCGGCGGTCCCGCGAACACCACGTATGCGGAAAATACCGGAGTTCTCGCATCGACGGGCAACTACAACCCCGCGACCCTCCGCATTGCGGCGGTGATGGCGATCGTGCTCGGGCTGATCGGCAAATTCGGTGCGGTTCTTCTCTCCATTCCCGCTCCCGTGAAGGGCGGCGTGGAGCTGATGCTGTTCGGTATGATTGCCTCAATCGGCATCCGCACGATTTCCGAAGCGAAAATCAATCTTGCGGAGAGCCGCAATCTTTCGATTATGGCCGGCACGCTCTGCGTCGGCGTCGGGCTTAACGCCATCGGCGGAATTCCGCTGGTGTTCGGGGAGGCCAAATTCACGGTTTCCGCTCTTTTCGTCGCGACGATCGTCGGCGTTGTCATGAACCTTCTCATTCCGGAGAAAAAAGAAAAATGAACTATCCGAACGTCCACGTAATGACTCATCCGCTGATTCAGCACAAGATTTCCATGCTCCGCAAGATTGAGACTGGAACGAAAGATTTTCATGAACTTGTGCATGAAATCACTCTTCTGATCGGCTACGAAGCCTCCCGCGAGCTCCCTCTTGAGGAAGAGGAAATCCAGACTCCGCTCATGAAAATGCGCGGTCCGGTTGTGAACCAGAAGGTCTGCATTGTCCCGATTCTCCGCGCAGGACTCGGCATGGTTGACGCCATGCGCAGTCTGATTCCCGCCGCGCGCGTCGGTCACATCGGACTCTACCGCGATCCGGAGACGCATCTTCCCGTGGAATACTACTGCAAGGTTCCGCCGGATATTGCGAACCAGAGTGTGATTGTCCTCGACCCGATGCTTGCGACCGGCGGAAGTGCCGCCGCCGCGGTTACCGCGCTCAAATCACGCGGTGCGCGTGACATCAAGATGATCAACGTCATCGGCGCTCCGGAAGGCGCGGAATATTTCAGCAAAGCGCATCCGGACGTGAACGTCTATCTCGGCTGCATGGATCAGGGGTTGAACGAGCACTGCTACATTCTCCCCGGTCTCGGCGACGCCGGCGACCGTCTGTTCGGCACACTGTAAGCTCCGTAATTAAAAAAAAGAAAAACCGTCCCCGTTTCCAGGCAATGGAGCGGGGACGGTTTTTTTCAGGGGGCTTAAAGAACGAATGTCACCTGAACGGTTCCGGTTCTGTCAGCCGGGATGAAACCGGTTGCGGCTGTCCGCTCGGCGGCGGACGACGCACGCTTGACAGAGAGGTCCAGCTCCATGCCGCGGTAACGGAGACCGCTGAGACGCATTTCGCAGCTGCCCTCCGGAAGGCGCGGAGTGAGCGAGAGGCCGTCCGGACGGAATTCCATGCCCCAGACACATTCAAAAACCATGTTGAGGAAGCCCGTGGCTGCCCAGGTCTGGCGGATCTGCGATTTCCATTCGATGATTCCCTGTGCGCCGTGTTCCTGAAGTCCGCCGTAGGGAAGTCCCGTGTCGGGATGATAGATTTCATAGAACAGCGAATCGCGGACTGCTTTTTCCGCGAGCAGTTCCATCTCTTTCCAGGCTTCCGTGCGGTTTCCCGTGTGGGTCAGAGCGGAACACCAGGCGGCGTTCACCTGCGGCCAGACGAGCCCGGAGTGGCGCGGGTACGCTCCCGGTTTGCCCATGTAGCGTTCGTACGGAGGCCAGACGCAGGGGAGCCCGTTCGGCGTGAGATGGAGCCGTTTCATGATGTCCGGGATGTCGTCGCCGGTAATCGCGCCGGAAAGAATGCCGAAAGCGAGACCGAGTCCTTCCTGACGCTCCGAGTCGTTGACGTCGAGCAGATAGGTGAAGAAGCCGGTTTCCGGATTGCGGAAGCGCGCGCGGATGGCTTTGCGCAGGGCTTCTTCCTCTTCCGCGAATTGCGTTTCGACGGGGAGGCCGAGGACTTCACGCATTTTCTGAACGCTCTGACAGGCAAGGAGATAGAGGCAGTTCGTCGAGAGGGCTTTGCAGGGCAGACCGTGTCCTTTTTTCGCAAGCCATTCATGACGGGGCGTGTCGTGCAGGCAGTTGAGGATGCCGCTTTCCCGGTTGTCCGAAACGAGGATGTCGGGATAGCCCGCAATGCCGTCCTGGAAACATGCGCCGCCGCGGAAGAGACCGTCGGCCGGATCGAATTCTTCATCGCGCATCAGGCGGAGAGTGTTTTCGGACGCTTCGAGAGCGGAGCGGAGGAATTCGGTGTCGCCGGTGCGGAGCCAGTAGTTCCATGCGCCCCAGACCCAGATGATGATGTCCCAGTACTGCCCGAATTCTTCGTCGATCAGCAGTTTCCCGGATTTATCGGATAGAACCGAGAGCAGGGCGTTTTTGGCGGCGGAGGGGCAGAGCAGAGCTCCGGCGTACCAGGTGTTGAATGCGGCGTCGCGGGTCCATGGCGTACGGTACATGCGGCCGGCGGCGATGACGGGAACGGGCTCTTTCAGAAGTCCGTTTTTGTAGAAGAGAACGTTTCCGGCGAAGTCGCCGCAGGCGATGGAGAACGCCTCGTCGATATTCTTTTCCCCGGTCATGAGGGTCGGAATGAATTGTACGGCCATAATTTTTCCTTTTCTTTTATGTGAAAATGAAAAGCGGATCTCCGTTTTGAGCGGAGATCCGCAATGGGCATCGGAGTTCTTTTCCGCTTAGAAGGAGCTGAGAAGAACGATTGCGAACGCCATGACGAAGATCGCAACGGTTTCAACGATACCGAGAACCATCAGCTGGTTGGTGAAGCCTTTGCCCGTTTCCGCGAACGCATCTGCCGCGGCTGCGGAGGAGAGTCCCTGCCAGAGAGCGGAGATTCCCATCGAAACGCCGGAGAGGATGCCGACCATCATGTAGACGAACCAGACGCCCGGTTTGGAGGCGAGCAGAGTCGCGTCGCTGGCTGCGCCCATGATGATGAACATGATGATCATGCCGTAAATCGTCTGGGAGAGCGGAGCTCCTGCGAAAATCAGAAGCTGGAACGGAGCCGGCTTGTTCTGTGCATAGCACTTTTTCCATGCGCCGATTGCCGAACATGCGGCCGCGCCTGCGCCGTAGGCGGAACCGATGGCGGCAAAGCCGATGGACGAGAACGCCGCTGCGAAGACCAGAGCCTTCTGCTGGAAATCCGCGACGACGGGGGCGGCGGCCTGAGCCGCGTTTGCGGCATCTGCCGCTGCTGCGAGTAACATACTCATTTTCTTTCTCCTGTTTGGTTATCTTTAATTGGGTTTTTCGTCTTTGCAAAGGGTTTGTAGCGGATTCCCGCCCACTGCATTTCCATGTGGTTCGAGAATTCCAGAGTGTTCAGTCGGATTGCGTGCACCAGCACGCCGAGGAATCCGAGCGCGATGTTCAGAATGTGTCCGAACAGCGCAACGATGATCAGGAAGATCAGCCCGATCACGAACAGATTCTTCGGAAGCGCATCGCAGATCATCGCGCCCATCTTGTTGAAGTTGTCCGCAATGTAGGCTCCGGAGAGGCCGACTGCGAACAGGCGGATGTACGAGAGCACATCCACGAAGCTTCCGATCAGAGCGAAGGGCAGGTTCAGCGCGGCTTCAAAGGTGATGGTGACCACGATCAGCACCACGCCGATTCCGTACATCCAGTATGCGAATGCCGGAAAGGTTCCGCTGAACACGATCAGATTCACTGCGGTGAAGAAGTTCGCCCAGATCAGCAGCGCCCAGCCGAGATGCCCGAGCGCACGCCAGCTGCGGCGCAGTTCCGTGATTGTCTTGAACAGACGCGCCGACGAAAGCTGGAGCGCCGCAAGAAGGAAGCAGAGCCACTGGACAAACTTGTCCTTGAGTCCTGCCGGAGCCTGATGCAGTTTTTCACCGATTTCGCAGGCGAGCGGGCTGTTCGCCGGGTCCGCAAGGAAGTTGAGCCCCTGCATGAACTGCGGCAGAGAGTGTCGCGGGATTCCGAACCAGGAGCCGTTCAGCCAGCCCCAGATCAGCGACATGGACGAGAGCATCAGGAAGAGATTCAGCGGCAGACGCGCCCCCTCTTTTCCTCTGCAGACCGTGAATTTGCAGATCAGCGCAATCGCGATGAACAGCGCGCCGTAACCGGCGTCTCCGATCAGCATTCCGAAGAAGATCGGGAAGAAGATCAGGAAGAAGAGGTTCACGTCGTTTTCTCGGTAGCCCGGCGTAACGCCGATGAAGTCGAAGAGCGGATCCATGATGTCCAGCCACTTCGGTTTGCGGATGCAGGTCGGAACCTGTTCGTCGTCCGCCGCGGGGTCGGTGATGAGCAGCGCCCAGCCGTTTTTCAGCGCGGCTCCGCGCAGTTCCGGAACCTTGTCGGCGGGAACGTAACCCGAAATGTACGCAATTGCTCCGGCTTCGGACATGCCGTCGCGGTTTTTCGCGAAGGTCAGTTCATCGTCCACCGTCGCCCGGTAGGCGCGGATTGCGTCCAGCGAAGGCGTGAACGTTTCGAGTTCAGCCTGGAGTTCTTCCCGTTTTGCGCGGGCGGCGTTCATCGCGGTTTCGAGTTCGGCGAGCGAACGTTCCGGAAGCGTCACCACATTCAGACCTTTGGTGTCGAACGGCGCGCGGGAGATGAGGGCGAGGCAGACCTGCGCGGAATCGCGGGAGATCTCTTCCGCCGTAACGCCTTCCGGAATTTCCGGCATGTTTTTTGGCGAAGCGGTGCAGAGCGCCACGGTGATGCCCTTTTTCGCGAGAGCCTCGATCTGTTTCGGATCGAAACTGCCCCAGGGGCGCAGACGTTCGCATTCCTTGTTGAGGGAATCGATCTCTTTTTCGAGTGCGGCGCGTTCATCGAGGATGTCGTTGATGCGAGCGACCGCTTTTTCCGCTTCGACGGGTGCCGCGGAGGATTTCGCTTTGCTTTCGAGCAGAGCGAGCCCGGCGCGGTTCACTTCGGCGAGGCGGCGGGAGAGCGCGGCGACGTCCGCCGTGTCCGTGTTCGCGGAGACGACGGTGTGCATGATCGAGAGATCACGCAAAGCTTCGAGGGTCCGGACCTTGTCGGAATCCAGACACAGGAGCGTGATTTTTTTCATCGGTTCAATCATGCTACGGTCTCCTGGAGTTTTTTCTTGGCGATTTTGGAACGTGCGACAGCCGCCGTGTCCATGTCGCCGAGATAGATCTGAATGGCGCGGATGTTCTCTTTGCATTCAGGAATCTTGACTTTTTCAAAGAGGTTGACGCGCTGGGTTGTGACCCGGAGTTCATCGGCGATCAGGTCATACTGGCGGCGGATGATTTCGCGTTCCTCCTGAATGGAAACGATTTTTTTGACGGATTCGGCCGCATCGTCGAGCCACGGGTCGTCGGCGTAAAGGTCGAACGGCTTTGCGTCGAAAACGACTTCGCGGAACACGGGAACGTCAACGCCCGCGATGTTCTGCACGCCGGTTTCGACGCGGCTGACGGAGAGGTTCCGTCTGATTTTTTCGACCGCCTCCGGATCGCCGAACAGCTCCGTCCAGGCGGCGAGAGCGTTCTTTGTCGCCTGTTCAAACTGCCGGTTTTTTTCGATCCGGTCAAGGCAGGTCCGCATTTCCATCTGGAGCTGCTGCTTCTTCAGCTGAAGAGTCGGCAGGAAACGTTGAAACTGCTTCAGCGAATCGCGTTCCTGTTTCAATGCGGTTTTTGTTAATTTGACTTTCGGCATGGTTCAACCTCCGGGTCATTTCGGCCAGAATTTGTCCACAAGCTCGGTTTTCATTCCGGTTTCGGTCTTGTCGAAGCATTCTGCGAGAATCTTCCAGCCTTCGTCAAGCGCGGCTTCGAGCGGGATGTTGACCGAAAGGTCCATCATCTGCTTTTCGAAGGCTACGCCGTAGCGGAGAAGCTTCTTGTCCCAGTTGCTCATCTGGAATCCCATCGACTGCTTTTCGAGAGTTTCCTTGTAGTCCGCGTAGAAGCGGATCATGGTGTCCATGATTGCGCGGTGGTCTTCGCGGGTTCTGCCGTTGACCTGCTGTTTGAGTCGGCTCAGCGAACCGAACGGTTAGATGCGGCCGTTTCTGAGATAGAACTGACCTTCGGTGATGTAGCCGGTGTTGTCCGGAATCGGGTGGGTCACATCGTCGCCGGGCATGGTCGTGACGGTCAGGATGGTGATTGATCCGGCACCGTCGAAGTCAACCGCCTTTTCATAGCGGGAGGCAAGCTGGGAGTAGAGGTCGCCGGGGTAGCCGCGGTTCGACGGAATCTGTTCCATCGTAATCGCGATTTCCTTCATGGCGTCGGCGAAGTTTGTCATGTCGGTGAGCAGAACGAGCACGCGTTTCTTTTCGAGCGCGTACTTTTCTGCGACGGCGAGGCACATGTCCGGGACGAGCAGGCACTCCACGACGGGGTCCGCCGCGGTGTGGATGAACAGCACCGAACGGGAGAGCGCACCGTGGTCGTCAAGCACATTCCTGAAGTAGAGGTAATCGTCGTATTTGAGTCCCATGCCGCCGAGGATGATGACGTCGACTTCCGCCTGCATGGCGATTCGGGCGAGGAGTTCGTTGTAGGGTTCGCCCGCGACGGAGAAGATCGGGAGTTTCTGAGATTCGACGAGCGTGTTGAACAGGTCGATCATCGGAATGCCCGTGCGGATCATCTTCCGGGGAATGATTCGTTTCGCGGGGTTGACGGAGGGGCCGCCGATTTCGATCATGTCGGAGGTGATTTCCGGGCGCATGTCGCGGGGGGTTCCGGCTCCGTTGAAGACGCGGCCGAGAAGATCGGCAGAGGATGAGACTTTCATCGGATAGCCGAGGAAGCGGACCTCGTCGCCGGTGCTGATGCCGCGCGAACCTGCGAAGACCTGGAGATAGACCTTTCCGTCCTGAAGGCGGATGACCTGTGCGAGCGACGTGCCGCGGGCGCTGGTTACTTCCGCGAGATCGTTGTATGCAACGTTGTCGGCTTCGACGGTGATGACGTTGCCGGCGATCTGAATGATTTTGTGATAGACCTTACGCATTGGCGAGTCTCTCCTTTATTTTCGCGGCGATGTCTTCCTCGCCCTTTTTGAACTTGTCTGAATTGAACGGAGAATAGTTCCAGTCGGTGAACATCTGTCTCAGCTCGAGGAAGAAGCGGCGTGCGGAATCCTTGTCGTCGAACTTGAATTCGGCGTTGAGAACGTCGACCACGCGGCGGAAGACATATTTCTGGCGTTCCGCGCTGCACGCGGCGTCGACCTCGTCGAATGTGTTCTGCTGGAGGTAGACGAAGTCGAGGAATTCGCTCTTGAGGTAGATGACAAAGTCGCCGATGTGAGTTCCTTCTTCGCCGACGACCTTCATCATCTGGTTGATTTCGTTTCCGCGGCGGAGAATCTCGCGGGCGCGCCTGATTTCGCCGGCATCGACGATGCTGTTGTAATGGCTCCAGCTGTCGAGCGGGTGGATTGCCGGGTAGCGGCGTGCGGAGGAACGTTCGCGGGAGAGTCCGAGGAACGCCCCGACGACCTTCAGGGTCGCCTGGGTGACCGGCTCTTCAAAGTTTCCTCCTGCGGGGCTGACGGCTCCGCCGATGGTGATTGAACCTTTGGAACCGTCGTTCAGCATGACGAGCCCGGCGCGTTCGTAGAAACTGGCGATGAGGGATTCGAGGTATGCGGGGAAGGCCTCTTCGCCGGGAATTTCTTCGAGACGTCCGGACATTTCGCGGAGCGCCTGCGCCCAGCGGGAGGTGGAGTCGGCAAGCAGCAGGGCGTTGAGTCCCATCTGGCGGTAGTATTCCGCGAGTGTCACCGCGGTGTAGACGGATGCTTCACGGGCGGCGACCGGCATCGAGCTGGTGTTGCAGATGATGATGGAGCGGTCGATCAGCGGTTTGCCGGTGCGCGGGTCTTCGAGGTGCGGGAATTCACGGAGAATTTCCACGACTTCGCCGGCTCGTTCGCCGCAGGCCGCGATGATCACGACGTCGGCTTCCGCGTTGCGGCTGATGGAGTGCTGGAGAACGGTTTTGCCCGCGCCGAAGGGGCCGGGTGTGCAGAAGGTTCCGCCTTTTGCAACCGGGAAGAACGTGTCGATGGTGCGCATCTGCGTGATCATCGGCTCGGTGGGCATGAGTTTTTCCTTGTAACAGGAGATCGGAATTTTGACCGGCCATTCCTGAACCATTGTGACGATGCGCTCCTCGCCCCTGGCGTTTTTGACTTTCGCCATGGTGTCGGTGAGCTTGTAGACTCCTTTGGGAGCGACTTCGGTCACTTCCCAGACGCCCTGGAAGGCAAACGGGAGCATGATGTAATGATGGAAGATTCCTTCGGGAACCCAGCCGATTTTATCTGAGGCGGAGAGCTTGTCTCCGACTTTGGCGACGGGGGTGAATTCCCAGGTGGAGGAGTAATCGAGCGGGTCGAGGTAGATGCCGCGTTTGAGGAAGAAGCCCGCCTGTTCGGCGAGTTTTTCGAGCGGGTTCTGGAGCCCGTCGTAAACCTGAGTGAGGAGTCCGGGGCCGAGTTTGACGCTGAGGAGCGTATTGGTGAATTCGACGGCGTCGCCGACTTTGAGTCCGGCGGAGCTTTCGAAGATCTGAAGGTCGGCGCGGGAGCCTCTCACGCGGATGACTTCGCATTTCAGGCGGCTGTCTCCGACAACGGCGTAGGCGACTTCGTTCTGAGTGACGCTGGTGTCGAATTCAACGGTTAGGAGGTTTCCGTTGACTCCGACGATCCGGCCCATCTTTTTGTTTTCGAGCATAGGATCAATCTCCTTTTATGATAATTCGTTTTTGCGGACTTCGGCGGCGGCGAGGTCGAGATTCCGCTGGGAGAGTTCCGCTTTTCTCGCTTTCCACTTCAGCAGAAGCTCCAGTTTGAGCTTGTAGATGCAGAGCGCACCGTAGCTGAAATGCTGTCCGCCTTCAAGCTCGTCGAGCTTGTTCCAGCGGGCGGCGTCGAGAAGTTTTTCGCGTTCGAGCGGGTTTTCCGCTGCAAAAGCCTCGCGGACCGCGCGGTCCGCATCCGTCTCATAGACTCCGTCCGCATGAAGATATGCGGCGGCGTCGAGGTTCAGACGTGCGGCGCGGATCTTTGCGATGGAGTTGCGGAGCGCGGTTTCCCATTCGAGATACCGTGCGGCAAGCCCGTTCTTCGGGAAGTCCGACGGGGCGGCCGTCAGCGAAAGCTTCTTGAATTCGGCGAACTGCTTCGCATTCAGGAACGACTCCGCCGAGGAGTCCAGGTCTTCCGCGGAGATGGAAGGCGCGTCGCCCCGCTTCAGATAGGGGAGCGAGGCGATCAATGCATAGAGAACCATGTTTCCACTCCGTTCCGGGCGTCAGCCCTTGAGCGCCGCCGCGAGCTTGGGACCCACGTATGCGCAGATGACGTCTGCAAGCGCTTCATCGGAGAAGTCGAGGAAAACATCGGTTCCCTTGAAGCCGATCTGGAGCCCGGCGGAGACGCCGGAGCTGATGCGGATCACCGGATTCGCCTTGAGCTGCGCAAGAAGCGAGCCCTTGAACAGCGCGGTCATGGCGTCGGCGTCCTTCTGCGCGAGAAGAAGTTCCACGGTCGCGTCGCCGGAGGGGTTCCTGACGCTGTAGGCTTTGACCATCTCGAGAATGATTCTGCTCATCGTTTCGGGCGTCATGGCGTCGCCGACGCTTTCGGAAACGAGGACCTTCAGGCGCGCTTCAATATCCGCGCGGAGAGCGATGAGCACATCGCGTGCCGCCTGTTTGATTGCGTCGTTGCCTTTGGCTACGCTGATTTCAGCTTCTTCATTTGCTTTTTTGACGATGGAAGCGGCTTCCGCTTTTGCCGCCGCCACGATTTTCGCGGCTTCCGCTTTCGCGTCGTCCACAATCTTCGTCTTTTCGGCTTCGGCTTTGGCGATGCCTTCATTCTGGATCCTGTCCAGAAGTCCCTGTAACTCTTCTGCCATGTTCATGCTCCTTTGCTTATGTTTATAGATTTACCCTTATTCCCTTAATATAAACGGCGAATCGCAAAAATACAAGGGAGAAAACGCGTAATTAATGAAATTAAACAGTTCGGAAAATAAACTTTAAATCAGATTCAAATCGGCGGATTTGATCTTTGTTGTGAAAATGAAGCCGTTAATTTTTCACAGCTCTGCGGCTTTTCTCTTCATCGCCGTCCGCCACGCTTCCGGAGCAGAGCCTTCCGCGCGCCGGAAACAGCGGTGCAGGTAATTTGCGCTCCGGAAGCCGCAAAGCTCCGCAATCCGGTTCACCGGAAGTTCGGAATTGAGCAGAATCTCTTTCGCGCATTGCAGCCGGTATCCGCGCAGCCGTTCCGGGAAAGGCGGTCCGTCGTCTTCCCGCAGAAGCTGACCGGTGCGCGACTCCGAGAGACCGAGATTCGCCGCGAGATCTCCGAGTGAAACTTCCGGATTGCGGAAATTGTGCACAAACCAGAGATGAATCTGTTCTCCGCGCTTGCCAGGCGGACAGTTTTCGGGCAGCCGTTCCAGCTCCCTCCCGATGGCGTCCGCGAAGAGTTTTCCGAAAAAGAGCAGCTCCTCTTCCTCCGGCATTCCCGGGGGAGGGCGGAGCGGCGGAATCCATTCGGTCTTCTCCCCGGAAGGGAAAATCCCGAGAAACATCGCTCCGGCAAGACGCCGGAATTTGAACAGCGGAAAGACATGTTCCAGGAATCCCGCGTGGCATTTTTTGCAGAAGGGGAACCCGTTGCGGAGCAGTTCGACCACATGTCGCGTATCGCATTTCAGACACTCCGCGTAACGCTCCGGACTGAATGAGCGGACAGCTTCGCAGTACGGATTCGTGTGATGAAGCGGCAAAAGCTCCTTGCCGGCGAGCGCGGTCAGCTCTCCGCTGAAATCATGAAAGCAGAGGCGGCAGTTCATTTTCCGTTCAAACAGTGCAATTTGTTTCAGAAAGTTCATGACAGTTTCAAAATCCCCGTTTTTTATACTGTAATTGCGGAAATGGAAATTGTCAAGTCCGGAAAGACGAGGTATTTTGTAATAAAGCAACCACAATGAAAAGGAGTTATTTATGGAAACGGTCAATCTGAATCTTGAAATCCCGCTGAAATACTCGGCGGAAATCTGTGTGGTCGGGGCCGGACCTGCCGGAATCGCGGCGGCGGTTACTGCCGCGCGGCGCGGACGGAAAGTCATTCTGCTGGATGCGCATACGATGGCGGGCGGCATGAGCACCGCCGCAATGGTTCCCTGTTTCATGCCGTTCACCGACGGAGTCAATTTCCTCGCCGGAGGATTCGGGAAGGAGATTATCCGCGGTCTGAATCCGGAGGGCGGGGCGCGCATCCGCACGGAGGAACTCAAGCGTCTTTATGAAAAACTGCTGACGGAGGCCGGCGTTGAAGTCCTCTATTACTGCCGTCTCGCCGCGGTTCAGAAGGAGGAGAATCGTCTCCGCCGCGCGGTCTTTGCCGGCCCGGGCGGCCTCTTTGCCGTTGCCGCATCCTGCTTCATCGACGGCACGGGAGACGGCACGCTTGCGTTTTTTGCGGGCGCGGAGTATGAGATCGGCGACCCGGTCACGGGCGACGTCATGCCGTCCACGCTCTGTTCTCTCTGGGCGGGTATCGATGACGAGGCGTTCCGGAAGGGCGGCGCGTTCAGCCACAACGATGAAAAGATGCCCGCGCTTCTGGAAGCCGCCTTCCGTTCCGGAGAGCTCTCCGAGGAAGATTATCACCACACCGGAATTTTCCCGACGAACGAATGTGCGGAAACCGGAAACATCACGCATGTGTTCGACATTGATTCCGCCGATGAGCGTTCCCTGACGGACGGGCTTATCCGGAACCGCCGCCTGCTCAGGGAGTACGAGAATTTCTACCGCAGGCGCATCGACGGCTTTTCCCGTGCGGAGATCGTCTCTTCCGGTTCCCTGCTCGGAATCCGGGAATCGCGCCGGATCAAGTGCGAATACATGCTGACCCGCGCAGATTACGAGGCGCGCCGTTCGTTTGAGGATGAAATCGGACGCTACAGCTGTCCTGCCGACATTCACCCTTCGCATCAGGGGCGCGAGGAGATTGAGGCGCACAAAAAGCTCTATTCCGGTTCCGCTTACAAAAAGGGAGAGAGCTACGGCATTCCCTACCGCTCGCTTCTTCCGCTTGGACAGCGCGAGATGCTGGTTTGCGGACGCTGTATCGGCGCCGACCGTCACATGTTCTCTTCCGTGCGCATGATTCCGGCATGTTACATTACGGGACAGGCTGCCGGCGAGGCCGCTGCGCTTGCTGTTGAACACGGCGTTTCCCCCTGCGACATCGACCGCGCGGAACTGCGTGCGGAGCTGAAGAAGGCCGGCGCGTATTTCAAATAAAGGTTTTATTTCCGGAACCGCTCCATCGCCAGCCGGAAGAGTTTGGCGACGGAGTCGAGCATGTGAATGTCGCTGTCGGTGAAATTCTTGACGCTCCGGACGTAATCCACTCCGACGAAGCCGTAGAGTTTTCCGTCGATCCGGATGCTTTCCGCGATGAAGGAACGAATTTCAAAATCGTGGAGAATCCGTGCGCGTTTCCGATACTCCGGCGTGAGTTCGTCGAAGTCTGAAATGAGAATCGGCGTTTCGCTCCGGAGCTGTTCCTTCCATTCCGGAATTTCCGGAATCTGGAGCAGCTTTTGCGCATGGCGGATTGCGCGGACGCCGTTGTTGACCCATTCGAATTCGCAGACGGCTCCAGTGAGCGCGTCGTCGGTGAAACGGTAGATGTAACAGCGGTCGGCTCCGGAATGGCGACCGATGACGTCGATCATGTCCATGACGGCGGAATGGAAATCGGAAGCGGTTGCAATGCGCGCGAGCGATTCGTTGACGATCTTCTCCGCCTTCAGCGCATCATCCAGCCGTTCGATGACCGCCTTCTGCTGCTGTTCGAGTTCGAACTGCCGGGTGATGTCAATGCCGAATCCGATCAGCAGCCTGCGTCCGTTGGAAAGTGAAAAAGTGCTTTTCACGGAGCGGATTTCATGGCGCTTCCCGTTCCTGTCGATCAGCGGTTCGCGGAGTTCGATGTGGTTTCGGGATTTCGCCAGAGCCTCGTCGGTGTTGCGGTAGAGCTGGACCAGGTCGGGCGAGTGAAAAAAGATTTCTTCATCGGTGGAGCCGACAATATTGTTTTGGGAAACCCCGGTTTTGTCGGCGAACTGCCGGTTGGCGATGATGTAGCGGTAGCGGTCGTCGATGTCTTTGACGAAGAAACAGCCGGGCAGATTGTCGATCAGCGAATCCAGCAGCGCCAGATTGTCGCGGCAGCGCATTTCGTCGCGTCTTGCTTCGGAAATATCCTGAATGAGACCGAAGAATTCATATTTGCCCGAAGGATTCAGAATTTTCCGGACGCGCATTTCGAACCAGTTCTTTGCGCTCGGAGTTCCCGCCGCATAAGTGATCTGTTCGGAATCGCTTTCGCCGCGCTGCAGACGGCCCCACATCTCCCGGTAAGCCTGCGTGAATTCGGGGAGCAGCCACATTTCCGGAGGCACCGGGCGGCCCTCCTGTTCCGGCCAGAAATGCGGGTTGGCGACGGTCTGATAAGCCTGTCCTTCCATGTCCCAGCGGAACGTTACGACACGCGCCATTTCGGAAGCGACCCGCAGCATCGCCGCGAGCCGCTTTTCCTGCAGGCGGCATTTGAGCAGATATGCGATCCAGAGGACCAGCAGGAGTATGCAGCCGAACCCCGCGACGAGCGCCGCGTTGAAATTGCGTTCGAGCGCAGTCTGCGGCGCGTCCACGAGTTCCGTTCCCGACGGAATGCTTGTTGCCGGGATGTTGAACTGTTTGACCGCCTTGTGCGTCAGAACCGTGCGGATGGGACCCTGCTGGACCGGAAGCGCGGACGCCTGGGTTCCGGACAACAGCAGCTGCGCCATCTTTCCCGCCTGAAGACCCTGATAGTACCCCAGATTTGTGACACCTCCGGCGGCGCCGTCGCGGATGTAATAGTGATATTTGCCGATGACAGGTCCCGGAGCGATGCTGCCGAGATATTGCAGAACCCGGTTCCCACCGCCCAGTTTTCTGTCTTTTACGGAACTCCAGGAACTGAACAGAACAACCGTGTCCGGCGGCTGGGCGGCGACGATCCCGAGCATTTCATCGGTGGAATAGTGTTTCCCCGAGATGAGGCGGACGGGAACGGGCATGTTTTTTTTGCGTTCCGTGAGCATTTCCTGGAAATCGCGGACCTGTTCTTCGCCCGCCGCGCCCGCCTCGGCAATGAGAATGATGTGTTTCATGTTCGGGAATATCTGTGCGGCGAACAGTGCATTCTGATACCAGAGGTTGCGCGTTTCGATTCCGGTCACGTTTGCTTTTCCCGTGAGCTTCAGCGCAAGCGGTCCGTGATAGGAGGATATGAGCACCGGCGTATCGACGGGCAGAGAGAGCGTCCCGTCGAGAAACAGATCCACGGCCGCGTTGTTGCAGAGAATGACGAGATCGTATTTCCCGCTCAGCTTTTTGCGGATCGCCTCCACGTCTGCGGGCGAGGGTTTGTTGCTGAGGTGGTACCGCACCCTGATCTCGTACTCTTCGCTGTGGAACATCACTTCCTGATCGTTGAGATACTGCTTGATTCCCTTGTCGATGTTCTGCGAAAACGGGTCGGCGGACGAGTTGGAGTTGATTTGCAGAATGCGGTAGGTTTTCTCTTCCGGCTTTGCCTGTTCCGCAAATCCCGGAAGGTTGCAGATGAAGACAAGAAGGCAGATGATGAGTTCGCCTGTTTTTTTCATATTGTGTTCCCCCTGTTCAGCTCTTTGATTCTGAACATAAAAATCCCTCTGATGAGGAAATATAGCCCCGGAATGAAAACTGTCAAGAGCGGAAAAAAGATTTTTTTCTCTTGTCTTCCTCCGTTTCGCCCCTTTGTTTTGCGGAAATACTTAAAGAATACTTGCGAAGTAGTTTATTTTTTAAATCCGTTTGCACTCAAAAAACAGGAGAACCCCATTTTTTTTGAAAAAAAATAATACCGAAAAAGAGAAGTTTCGCTTGCATTTTTCGGAAAGCGGCGTATATTAACGCCATTACAACCAAACAGGTAGACTTTAAGAAGGAGAAATGACAATGTCTGAAAAGATTTACAGCACAATTCTCGAAAAGGTCGGCAACACCCCGCTTGTCCGGATCAACAAGCTCAACAAGGGCGGCGCCGAGGTTCTGGTCAAAGTCGAATATTTCAACCCCGCCGGAAGTGTCAAGGACCGTATTGCGATCGGCATGATCGAGGATGCGGAAAAGAACGGTAAAATCGCTCCGGGCGCACTTATCATCGAACCCACCAGCGGCAACACCGGAATCGGACTTGCTCTCGTCGCCGCGGTCAAAGGCTACAAACTGATTCTCACCATGCCCGATACCATGAGCGTGGAACGCCGCAAGCTTCTTGCCGCCTATGGAGCGGAACTCGTTCTGACCGAAGGTGCAAAAGGCATGAAAGGCGCAATTGAAAAGGCCGAGGAGCTGCAGAAGTCTCATCCGGGCTCCTTCATCCCCCAGCAGTTCGCCAACCCCGCAAACCCGGAATACCACAGACACACCACCGCCGAGGAGATCTGGAAGGATGCCGACGGCAAAGTCGATGCGTTCGTCGCGGGAGTCGGAACGGGCGGAACGCTGACCGGCGTCGGTTCGGTTCTGAAAGCGCGGAATCCGAATGTAAAGATTGTCGCCGTGGAACCCTTTGATTCGCCGGTTATCTCCGGTGGCAAACCCGGTCCTCACAAACTGCAGGGTATCGGCGCGGGTTTCATTCCCTCCGTTCTCGATACCAAGCTTATTGATGAGGTCTTCAAGGTCAAATCCGAGGAAGCCGGCGACGTCGCCCGTGCAGCCGCCACGCAGGAAGGACTCCTGATCGGCATCAGCTCCGGCGCCGCCCTCTTCGCCGCGCTCGAGCTGAGCAAGCGTCCGGAATACGCGGGGAAACGCATCATAGCGCTTCTTCCCGATACCGGCGAACGCTATCTCTCCAGCTGGCTTTTTAACAACTGATTCAACGCGACGGAATTTACACAGGAGATTTTACCCTATGAGCAAACGCAAATACCATATCGAAACGCTCGCTCTTCACGCCGGACAGGAACCCGATCCCGCCACGCTCGCCCGCGCGGTTCCGGTCTACCGCACGACAGCGTTCAATTTCAAAAGCTCCAAACACGGCGCAGACCTGTTCGCGCTGCGCGAATCCGGAAACATCTACGGCCGTTTGATGAACCCCACCAACGACGTGCTTGAGAAACGCCTGGCTCAGCTCGACGGCGGCGCCGCCGCGCTTACCCTCTCCAGCGGAACCGCGGCGATCTACTTTGCCGTCACCAACATCCTGAAACAGGGCGATGAGCTCGTTTCCGCAAACAACCTTTACGGCGGAACCTTCACTCAGTTCGATGCGATTCTCCCGCAGCAGGGCATCCACGTCCGTTTCGCTCCGGTGAACGATTTCGCCGCGACCGAGGCCGCAATCAACGAGAAAACCCGCGCTATCTACATTGAAGCCGTGGGCAACCCCGTGCTTGACGTCGCCGACATCGAGCAGTACGCGGCTGTTGCGAAGAAACATCATCTCCCGCTGATTGTGGACGCAACCTTCACGCCCCCGACGCTGCTCCGTCCGATTGAACATGGCGCAAACATCGTCATTCATTCGCTCTCGAAGTGGATCGGCGGACACGGCACGGGCATCGGCGGCGTGGTGATCGATGCCGGAAACTTTGACTGGACCGACCCGAAGTTCGCTCTTTACAACGAGCCGGATCGCGGTTATCATGGTCTCCGTTTTGCACATGATCTCGGGCCGCTCAATCCGCTGGCGTTCATCCTCCGTCTGCGCACCGTCGGACTGCGCAATCAGGGACCGACGCTTGCCCCGGACGCCGCCTGGCTTTTCCTCCAGGGAACGGAATCGCTTCCGCTGCGCATGGAGCGTCACAGTTCGAACGCACTGAAAGTCGCGGAATTCCTGAAGAATCATCCGAAAGTCGCATGGGTCCGTTACCCCGGACTTCCCGGCGATCCCTCGTACAATCTCGCGAAGAAGTACCTGCCGGACGGCGCGGGCGGAATGGTCGTCTTCGGTGTCAAAGGCGGCAGCGCGGAGGGCATTAAACTTGTGGACAACATCGAACTCTTCAGCATCATCGCGAACGTCGGCGACGCCAAGAGTCTGATCATCCACCCCGCAAGCACGACCCATTCGCAGCTCTCCGACGAGGAGCAGCGCAAAGCCGGACTCACGCCGGAACTGGTGCGTCTCTCGATCGGTCTTGAGCACATCGACGACATTATCGGAGCTCTTGACGACGCTCTTGCGCTCATCTGATTCTCATTCTCTCCACTGCTCCGGCGTGTGTATCCAATCCGCGCGCCGGGGCTTTTTTACGCCCGGAGGTTTTTCATGAAAGATTTTACGGAAATTGCAGTCCGTTCGACCGTTGACGGCTCGAAGGAGCCTTCCCTCCTTTATATTCCGGAGACCGCGCACGAAAAAACAGTTCCGCTTGTCGTTGGTCTGCACACTTGGAGTTACGACCGTTTCAACAAAATGGATGCCTATCTTCCGTTCTGCAAATTGCGCGGCTGGGCGCTTCTTCTCCCGGAGTTCCGCGGTCCGAATCTCCGCACGAATCCCCGCGGACCGGAAGCGTGCGGAAGCCTGTGCGCAATATCGGACATCCTGGATGCAGTCAATTTTGTCATGGAAACGGGGTATGCGGATTTTTCCCGTATCTTTCTCCTTGGGGCTTCCGGCGGCGGGCATGCCGCGCTTCTGACAGCCGCCCGTTCACCGCTCTTCTGGCGTGGAGTTGCCGTGTGGTGCCCGGTGAGCGACCTGACTTCCTGGCATGCGTATTACGGCGCGGGAAATTCGTATGCCTCTGAACTGGAATATTGTTTAGGCGGCACTCCGTCTGAACGGCCGGATTTGTATTTTTCCCGTTCTCCGTTGACCTATGCGAAAGCTCTTTCGACGGTCTGTCTTTCGATTCATCAGGGCCGTCACGACGAGATTGTCCCATGGAAAATGAATCGGGATTTGCACGAAGCGATAGAGGCTTTTTCCCCGGAGCATTGTTATTTTGATTTATTCGACGGTGCTCATGATGAAGACATTTCCCGTTCGTTCGCCTGGTTTGATTCTTTGTGCAGTAAAAAACTCCATCATTCCACCATCACCGGCTGAGCGAAACAGCCGGTTCCGTGTTCGTCTTTTTTGTTTTTCCCGTTTGCATTTTTGAGGGTCAGTGCTATATTACACACCATTCGCTCCGGATGCGGGACGAGGTACTGGAAGTCAAGG
>ERZ1026894.561-NODE-561-length-26447-cov-21.515346_pt1 | contig 26447 bp, 27 predicted proteins | sample MGYA00380177_ERZ1026894 | MGnify/ENA primary metagenome ERZ1026894 (study PRJEB33269, sample SAMEA4719813) | human gut metagenome | biome: human-associated habitat; feature: organic feature; material: feces | place: Cameroon | collected 2013-10 ... | reverse complement strand
AGTTCCTTCAGACAAGCTAAAGCATTACTATAATCATATTTTAGTATATATAGCTTAGTCAAATCATCAAGATAACTATAATACAGATCATTATTCATCGGCTGAATGGAATCCAAAATTTTTTTTGATCTAACATATAGTGCCAAAGCTGCATCTATACGATTGACCATGCTATATAAGTATGCTAAATCCTGTAAATCCATAGCAAAACGATAGCTTTTGGAGCCCAGGTTCATGGAATCCAAGCTACATACTTTTTTATACACCTCTTCTTTTTCTGACCAATTATTATATTTTAAGAAAATGTTGGAAGCAATAAGAATTGAATCAGACATTCTAACAAGCTTTCTATCAAATGGAACAGCTTTATAATAAGGAAAGAAAGTCTCTGCAAGAGAATCTTTTCCCATACAATGATAACAACATGCTATCCACATTCTACTATAGTTCTCTCTATAAGGACACTTTGGATTTAAATAAGGATGAGTATGAAAATAAGAAAAATCATAAAACACACCTTTTTCCACACTTTCATAGACAATTGAGTCTATATCGCTCACCTTGCGAAATATTTCAATTGCATCTTGGTATTTTTCTTGGGCATAAGTTGACATTCCTAAGTTAAACATCATCTCTGATAAATTAATCATTTTTTGTTGCTCCTCAACAGGAAGTCGTTTCCTAGAACTCTTCTTTTTAATAGAATCATTTGATGCAAAAACACTCTTTCTTGCAGGAATATACGGAGTAGACTTACTATAACCACCCTTTATCAAGTTGATACCTGTTACCCAAAAATTGTTATTGTCATTATCATCATAATTCAACAGTTTAGTTGATCTGCTAATACGGGGAAACGTTGTAATAAAAGAACGCACTTCTCCAGGTTTCAAGATGGTTTTATCTGGCTCCTTCGCAATCCCCCAAACATGTTTCATATGGTATTGTTTCATCGTACTAGGATCAATCAAGGAAGGACACAAAGACTCGCTCGCCCAGGTATCTCCCTTACTTATCACATGCCATTTCAGAGTTGTACTATCATTACTTAAAACAATAGAATCCAAGTACCAAATCTGAAAATCCGTTTCAATCTTGGCACCAACAGTAATACTTCTTTGTGCGAATCCTACAATTACATGCAGTAGTATCGCTATTATAATTCCCAGTTTCTTCATTCCACTTATAATTTTTCAACGACAAAATTACATAAAACCTCTCATATTACCAAATTTCTTAATAGAAAAAAACACATAGTCCAGCTGATATTACCAAATGGGATGATTGATAGTGGATAGTAGCCATATCACAAAAAAAAGAAATATCGAATATGATGTTTACCTTTCGTTTATCTGGGGTATATACTACTAGAAATGCTCAAATGAGCTTTCAAAAAGAAGAATGAAACCATTTAAAGTTAGTGATATTATTAAAGTAGTACATTATGAAAAAGATTATGATTTCCTTGATGATGGTAGTAGCTGCCACCACAACCAGTTTTGCAAAGAGTAACAATACCGATGTGGCAAATGCCGTAAAGAACGTAGCCGAGCAGGTAAAGCAGGCTCCATCCGGTACAGTGTATGGTGTAGTTGAGAACACCAAGCACCACATCATCGTAGCTACTCCTTTCGGAAAGTATACCATTGAAAAGAAGGATGGCGGCGTCAGCTTTATGGGAATATCGGCAAAGCTGGTATCATCGAAGAATGACGTTTATATAATAAAGTCTTCTCCTGGTAATTTTACGGTAAATGCCAGAAAAGGAACGGTGACGAAAAACTAGACAGAAAAGTTTGAGGGATATAGGCATTGGAGCCGTCATGGATAGAAATGTGGGGTAAGTTCGATGGGATTATGCAAGTAATAAAATGGCAAATATCTTTTGATAGATTTAAAAGAAGCCCAAGTAGAGATATTAGAATTATGATGTTACCAAGCATCCGTTTTGTCATTTCATACTAGCATAACCCCATTTCATACATTTATCTCCAAATTTTCTATAAAGTTTCGGATAAATTCATTATCTTTGTCCCCCCTGAAAACAACTAAAAGATAAAAACAATGAAGAAAGGATTGAAATATACTTTGATTTCCTTAGGCTGCCTGGTTGTATTTGCAGGTATTGTCATGGGGATTATGTATGTGATGTCGCCATATGAGGTGAAGCGATGGTTAGGCATCGTTTCATCTTATTCTGATGTCTTCGTTGATAGATTGAAAGGGCAACCTTATACGCATGGAGGATATGACGGCATTGATGTGTCGAAACACAATGGAGTTATCAAGTGGAAGGAAATTGCGAAGAATAAGCGAATCAAGTTCGTTTATATCAGAGCTACACATGGTAAGGGATATGTGGATCGACATTATCGCCGAAATATCAGACTGGCTCGTAAATATGGGTTGAAGGTGGGATCTTATCATCTGATGTCTGCCGGCTCTTCAGTAACTGCTCAGTTTCGGGATTTCCAAAAGATGGTGAAGAAGGGCGAGCAGGACTTGATTCCTGTATTGGATGTGGAGGAGAAAGGCATCCAGGGAAGATGGAAGGGACGACAGCTGCAGGATAGCATACAGGTGTTTGCTGACTTGGTGAAGAAACACTATGGCAAGTATCCTATCATCTATAGCAACGAGAGCTTCTATAATAAGGAGATGGGGGCGAAGTTCAATCGCTATTATCTCTTCATCGCCAATTATAACTCCCGACAACCCTCTATCGACGGCAGAGGAAAGTGTAATATCTGGCAATATTCCGAAACCGGACATTTGCATGGTATTGGAGAAAGGGTAGATTTAAGCAGATTCATGAATGGTACAACCATCAAGGATTTGATGTTGTAAGAAATATACTTGGTAAATACCCAAAACGAATTTATGTCTCTAACTCTCAGAAGTAACTTCGTTCATAAACAGGAGAAAATAGTCAGCCACGTTTACCTTTCAAGGGATAGTGGTATTAATAGATAACTAAAAGATAATAAAAATGAGTAAGGAAGTAAAGATTTCAGTTATCAAGTTTGAAATGGTCAACGGTAAGAAGACCTATAAGTCGTTTACCTTTAAGTTGAATCCAAAGGAAATGGCAAAGTTCAAAACCGAGGCAACGGTGAAGAAGAAGGTGGCAGAATACGTGGCAAAAAGTGGCGTATATAAGCCTTCTGAACTCCAGAACCTAAAATACGACATGAAAGAGTTCCTGGAGGAATGGAAGAAGATGGTTCCTGTGGTGGAAGCAGAGGAGCTTGCAAAACTAGATAAGTCACCGAATAATCCAGAAACTCGCGTTACCCCTCATCTCATCAGCCGTCTTGCCGCTGGTGAAATCTTTGTATTCGGCTCAAACGCCATGGGATATCATGATGGTGGTGCGGCAAAGACAGCCCTGGAGAAGTTCGGTGCCATCAGAGGACAGGGACATGGTTTGCAGGGAATGAGTTACGCCATCGATTCAATGAGTGGTATGGAAGCTATGAAAAAGGATGTGGATGATTTCATTGAGTTTGCCAAGAATCATCCTGACAAGACATTCTTTGTGACATTGATTGGTTGCGGCATCGCCGGATATTCTCCAGAAGAAATGGCTCCTCTGTTTGAAAGATGTTACGATCTTGAGAATGTGTGCCTTCCTTCAGAGTTCTGGGACATCATCGGATGGCCTAAGGTTCAGCAGCCACACTATGATCTCTTACGTTTCCTGGATGCTCAGGAGTTTGCCTATACCCAGGCTTTGAGAGAACTGAAGGAAGGACGAAAGCAAAGCCATTGGATATGGTATATCTTTCCACAGCAGAAAGGACTCGGTCATAGCTACAACGCAAACTACTATGGTTTGGATGGCGAGGGTGAAGCCAGAGCCTATATTGAACATGAAATTCTGGGTGCCAGACTCCGTGAATGCTGCAAGGCGCTCCTGCTCCATAAGGGTAAGGACATCGAATACATCATGGGAAGCGGAGTTGATGTGATGAAGCTCAACACCTCTATGAATCTCTTCAATAGAGTAAGTCCGAATGATGTGTTTGAGGAAGTTTTGGATGTTTTCTTTAAAAAAATAAAAAAATGACAAAAGTAATTCGTGGATATGAAACTATTCCATTTGATACTAAAGAAGAGTGGGAAGATTTTTGGAGAAATCTATGTATTAGCGATTATCCTTTTCTGCACGCTCAAGACTCTTGGAATACTTATAATACAGCTCTTCAAGAGATCAAAAATGGAAAGAAAGAAACCGATTGGATGTGGTTTATATTTCCACAAATGGCAAAATCAGGTAAAGGGTTTAAAAGTGAATACTATGGACTCGGACGTATTATTGATGCTGGAGCATATCTGAGCCATCCAATTCTCGGTGCTAGATTAATAGAATGTACAGAAGCTTTTTTAAGTCAGCCAAATCCTGCATATAAAGTATTTGGTAATGAGCTAATGCATTTTCGCTCTTGCATGCTTCTATTTAATAATCAGTGTGATAATAAAGACAATCCTTTTAGAAGAGTCCTTATCAGAGAACATTGGTTATTTTAAACAATAAGACTAGGACATACCGATAATCTGTCCACTTCTATAGTTTTAAAAATTAGATAAAAAAAATATGAGTTTAGATTGTGCTAAAAAGTATGCAGAAGGTAAAATTAATGATATTCTGAATCAGGCTATCATAGATGCGTATTCTGCCGGTTATAATGTGGGATACCAGGATGGTTACAAAAAAGCAGAGAAAGAGACTATCCTAGAAGAAATGAAGTATGTAGACCTGGGACTTCCTAGTGGTACGTTTTGGGCATCAGATTACATCAAGAAAGACGGAGAAGTTCTGTTCTTACCATACAGGGATGCTATTGACGAATTCAAACTTCCAACAGATGAGCAAATAGATGAACTAAAGAATTATTGTGAAATCAGCTTAATGGAAGACAATGGTATTAAAACATATATTTGTTTGGGACCTAGTGGAAAAACTATTTCATTTACTCCACATGGATACCAAACACCATCAGAGAATTATGACATGGATAATGCTTATTTTTGGACAAATGATAATGATAAACTGATTGAAAGTTCTAAAAGAACAGCTGAAATATATAGTCAGGGTAGTTTAACCACAGTTTTTCTTTTTTCTGGCTATAAAATTCCTATACGAACAGTAAAAAAATAATAGTAATATTATGAAGACAGATTGTATAAGGTTCCTAAGACATAGGAACCTTATGCTATCTACAAATCACAGAACAAAACTTTTCCTCTACCATTTGTTAACCTTTTAACTAGAAGTGTTATATACCGATGTAAACATTAAAATTAAAAACATGAATACATCAATTAAGAACATTTTAGCAAGTTGGGAATCTTCCCTCATCCGCTTTAAAAAGATTGACTGCTGGAATTACTCTGAGAATCTGGCAACATTGGGATGGTATCTACATAACAATGACTGTACAATAGAAGAGTACTACCTGATCAAGTACATCAGAGACAACATCATCGGAGTGAACTTCAACGTCAAGAGCGTACTCAATGCCATCCAGAAACTCATGAACATGGAAACTACAAAAGAAAAAGATTTCACATCCATGCTAGTGAAAATGGATGGAAACAGAATTGTCCTCAATGGCCAGGATGTTCGCTTCAAGAAGGAGACCGAGAAAATCTTCAAGGAGAAGCTCAAGTTCAAGAAAGGAATGATGCTCCGTAACTTCGACATTGAGACGGAAGCTCCCCATGACTCCAAAAAGGTACGTCGCATCGTGGAAAAAAGAATGTGCCAGGCCTATCACCGGATGCACAAGAAGGATGAAGGCTACAAAACCAGTAACAGGGAGAAATACTGGATGGACAGAGCCACAGCCTTCCAACTGTACAACATCGGTCTAAAGGAGAAGGCCAGAAACATAAGAAGAGGCGAGTCCACTCACTGGAAAAGGAAAAAGGATCCTATCACCCAAGAGATTGTCCTGAAGAAGAAGATGGGCTACAGAAATGAGGAAACGGCTCTAAAAGCTATAGCCCAATGGAAGATTAATCATCCAAATGATTCCAGGGAAATATCAGCCTACAAATGTAACTACTGCAACAAGTGGCATATCGGGCACAAATCCAAATTTCAGAATCATCCAGCTATAGACTCCATGATTCCGCAAATGAATGTATGCAGTTAAAACATTAACAACAAAAATGAAGAGAAATATGAAAAAATCATTATTGATAGCAATCGCAATGCTCGCTGTAACTGTATTCATAGCGTGCACCACAAAACAAGAAACAGAAGGCACCATCAATCCTCAGCTGCAGAACTCAGTTGACAGCATTGTCAAACAGGGAATGGAGGAGTTTGCTGCTGAAGAAGGTATGACTATCATCATGGAGACATCCACAGGTAATTTCCGGGCAATGGTAGGATGTAAAGAAGATAACGGAAAAGTTGTAAAGGACACCACCCTACTCACCAAGGCTCGTGAATCTTTCCTTTTCAGAGGTGCATCCCTTCTTGCTGTCCTGGAAACAGGAAATGTATCGCTGGATGATACTTTCAATACTTATACAGGTATTGATGTTATCGGAAAGGATACCATCTATGACCATAACTGGAGGAAGGGTGGATATGGGGAGCTGACTCTTCTGCAGGGACTGGCATACAATTCAAGCATCGCTATAGACCAGGCTGTAGACGTGGCTTATGAAGATAAAGATGTCTTCTTGCAAAAGCTGCAGCAAATGGGATTGGAAAAGGATTCTACATTCAAAGGTTCCTGGCCCGTTTATGCCCTAGGGTTCCATCATAGAAGACTAACCAGCATGGTGAACTTCTTCAATGCCATTGCTAATGGAGGAAAGATGGTTAGTCCCAAAATGCATGAGGGTTCTGCCATCATGGTTGGCTCTATGATAGCCAAAAAGAAGAACATCGAATCAATGCAGAAAGCACTTAGATTCTTCATCACAAATGGCTTGGGCAGGAAGGCAGAATCAAAGATGGTCAATGTGGCTGGTATCTCAGGAAGTATCCATACGGAAGATGGCATCTATGCAGACTTCTGCGGCTACTTCCCTATAGAGAAACCCAAATATACAGTATTCGTCAGCTACAAGAGACCTGAGACTCCAGCTTCCGGAGGAGGTATGGCAGGACAAACTTTCAGAAAGATAGCAGAACTGATGGTAAAGACTATGAAACAAAAGGAACATCGGAAATAGATTGTACCATCAGTTCATACACGGAAGCTGGCATTTGATACAATCCACAGATAAAAGTACCAAGGCATGCATATTTATGTCTACTTTTGCACTCCAGAAATCCCTTATTATAAAAGGTATATGTTGAACTTTAAAATGAATTCGAACATAAAATAACAGAAACATGAAAATGCTATACGATTTAGTTGCAGGCATCATTTCTATGATTGCCAAAAGCCTGGGAGTTTCATATGCTACGGCCAATGTGGCATGGAGCTTATACCTGCAGGGACTGGTGTGTATCCTATCCTGCCTCTTGCTTCTCATTCCCATGAGGAAGAGATACAAGCAATTCGGTCTGGATGTGTTCACCATATCAGGAACCGCCTCCATTCTTGGATATGCATACCTGATATTCGCCAACTGGTTCAATTTCATCAGCCCATTCATTGGACTTAGTTTTCTGACTCAGCATAAAGCACTCATCAACTATACGAAGATGACGGGGATGCAATGGCACATGAGTTACCAGAGTGTTTATCTCATCCTCTTTGTTTTCCTGGGAGTAGCACTAATAGGAATGAACATCATTCTGCTAGTATGGTTCAACCGACTAGCCAAGAAGAGCAGCAATGATCTGATGAACTTTCCTGCATTAAAATAACCAAACATACAAAAAGAATATATGACTAAGAAATGTATTATATCTGTATTGCTCGTGGTGGCTTGGGCATTCTTTGCCTCTCTGTTTTACAAGACCATCATGCTGATGCTGCTCTTCCTTGTATGGAAGAAGCACATCTTTGAGATGCTCCCACCATGGGCAAAGAAATGGGGAATACGTCCCTATTGGATGCTCTTCTTCGTATGCCTGTGGATGGCAATGCCCCGCTATCTCATTGATTCAAGTGACAGGGTGAAACTCGTTTATCTGGATAAGAATGGGGATACTAAGCATCCACCGCTTACCCAATATCTCATCAACACCCTGATTCCAGAGGAAGAGATTGTGAGCTTTGGCATTAGAAACCTTATGATTGCCCACCCTGTAATCAGCATGATGGGCATTGGCGGTACTCTTATTGCACAGGCCAATCAGGATATTGCCAATGGTAAGATTCACAACTTCTTTACTCCGTATGACAACCTGGGAAAGGATAACCCGATGTCTGGCGTCTATGTACAGGCCTTCAACGAGGCTTTCGGAACCAATGACAGAGCTGTGTATATCTGCGAACCTAAGGGAGATGAGAATGTAAGATGGAGCAAGGAGAACGGATTCAAATATCCGTTGGTGGTATTCTGTCATGGATACCTTGGCAACTGGCAACTCTACCAGGGTATCTGGAAGGACCTGGACAACTGTATCGTGCTGAGCATCGGCACTCGCAGCATGAGTGGCATCTTCACAAATCGCGATATCAATGAGATTTTCTGCTATTACATACCTTCCCTGGAGCGAATGGGCTATCACATCGACCATCGCCAGATTCACCTGATGGGGCTTTCGAATGGAGGTAGTGCGATAGTGGCTACCATGCACTCATCCCATGCGAAGGATTTCAAGAGTCTGACATCCATCTCATGCAATCTTGGAGGATTGAGGAAGGTGCCATGTAGCGTGAACCTGATTGGAGGTGGTGAGGACAGCTCTTCACTTCTGATGCCAAGCCAGGTCAGCAGACTCAGCAAGATGGGTGTCCATACAGGGCTGTTCTTTGTTCCTGAAGAAAACCATTATGTCTTGGTAAACAGGCGAAATGAGATTATCGAGTTTCTCAAGCAGCAGATGAATCTAACTTGCGTCAGGGAATAGTAAAGTCAAAGTTTAGATTATGCACAAGTTAATTATGAAAAAGTTTTTAATCATATTGGGGATCCTACTCCTGCTTGTCATCGGTGTCCTTTTCGTTCCACCTATTTATAATAGGTTCACAAAACCGCTTTTTAAGAATACGGTGGATACTAAAGAGTGGTATCATCAGGTGGATTGTGAGAACCTGACACAAGTAAGAGACTATTGTGATAGACGGGGATACAGTACGGATTACTATATTCTGGTGGATTTCTCCAAACCATCTGGCAAAAAAAGATTCTTTATCTATGACTTGCAATGTGGCAAAAGGGTAATGAGCAGCTATTGCATGCATGGAAGTGGTAAGGGAAATACAGCAGCCCAACCAAAGTTCAGTAATAACCCTGGAAGCGGATGCACGAGTCTTGGAAGATATGTCATGATAGGAAAAGGTGGAATGAAGTTCAAGAACTGCGTTCGCCTTCGAGGGCTCGACAAGAGCAATTATCTGGCAGAAGCCCGTGGCATCCTGATCCATTCTGCTGGAAAGGTGACAAGATTCTCCGGTGAGAAGGAGTATATTCCGCTGGGAACAGAGAGCCGTGGCTGCTTTACTGTATCAAGGAGCTGCGTGGAGAAAGTGATGCAGATATACAAGGAATCTTCCAAGAGAAGACCGATATTGATTTATGCAAAATACAAATAAAAAGAATACTCTATGAAGAAGTTGAAAACGAAGTATATGGCAATGGTGATCATGGTTTTGGGAATCGCCACCGTTTCCTTCTTTGCCTGTCGCTTCACAAAAGAAAACAAGGATCGTAATATATATGGTGTGGATCTTTCTCACCATAATTGCGTGGAAGACTGGGACCAAGTTACAGCCTCCTTTGTCTATCTCAAGGCTACTGAAGGTGCGACGCATCAGGATGAAACCTTTAAAAGTTTCGCCCACAATGCCCAAAAACGTGGCATATTGGTCGGTGCTTATCATTTCATGACAACGAGCAGTTCAAGCGAAGAGCAATTCCAAAACTTCCGTCAGGCTACAGCTGGCATCAAGATGGACTTGATTCCAGTCATAGACATAGAGAGGCAGACCAAGGAATATGAAGTCTCAGGCAATGAACTCCGAAGAAGAGTCAGAATATTTGTCAATCTATGCAAGAAGCATTATGGCAAGAACCCCATTATCTATTGCAGTCAGCCCTTCTATACAAAAAACTTTCTCGGTCATTTCAATGACTGCCTGTATTGGTGTGGAGATGTCAATGCACCTGTAGTGCTACCCCATGCCATCCATCAGAAAACGATAAAAAAGGTAGCTGGCATAAAAGGAAAGGTTGACTATAACATTTTAAACAGTAAATTAAAAGAGATACAATTATGAGAAAATCATTCGTAACATTAGCCATAGGGCTGATTATCATATTGATGAGTAGTTGTAGTAGTGGAAAAAAAACAAGCAGCACTGAGGATGACTCAGACACTCTCTGTACCTGTCCACCGGAAAGTTACGTTCATATTGACCTTCAGCCGTTTGGAGACTTCACCCAGAAGGAAGCAAATCAATTGAAGGAGGAATTGGAAAAGCACCTGGTTCCCATCTATCTGTCCGAGATAGAAGTGCTACCCAAGAAAGATATTCCTGCTTCTTGTCTTTACAAGCCGAGAAATAGATATTGGGCAGGAAAGATACTTGGTTTCCTGAAGCAACAGAACCAGGAATCCGATTTTGTAACCATTGGTCTGACACATCGAGACATCTCTACCTCTATCCACGGAAACTATAACTATGGTATCATGGGATTAAGTTTCCGTCCAGGTAATGCTTGTGTGGTTTCAACCTTCCGACTAAAACGAAAAGATGACCTATGGAAAGTAACAACGCATGAGTTCTTACATTCACGAGGCCTACCCCATTGCAAGAAGGATGATTTGAAGTGCCTGATGCAGGATGCCCATGGCAAGAATACTTTCTATATGAAAAACGGATTGTGCCAAGATTGCCAAAACTCATTGAAAAGCATCATTGGCAACCAATGAGAGTCCAAACCGACCAAGATTTTTGCTTATAATTTTGTCGCAGGTGTTCCATCATAACCATACTGCCCCTGAATACAAAGTTAACTATCATAACTCTACATCCAACTATCTAAGAACTGACAAGGTCTATTCTTAGGTTATGCCCCATTTACAAATTGATAGCACAAGAAGCAACTTGCGCTTTAAAAGAACTTATTGAGAACGCCTAAGTTTGTTGCTTGCTATACACAAAATGGTCTGACCTAAGGATAAGTCTAAAGTCAGACCATTGATTTTTATTATAACAGATGTCAACTCACTGCAATCCAAGATATAGTCTGCACATTCCCAATTAAGAGAATATGCTGACTTTATTTATACCCATCCTTTACGATGCAAATACCAAACAAGCCAATAAATTAGTATTTCTGCTCCGAATCCACCTCCAAGGACTATCCATAACACACCGGAATGGATTTCTGTAATGTTCACAATGACCACTAGTACCAAAATCGAAAATGTAAAAATCAAAGTCAACATACATGCCGCAGCAACATCAAGAGGAATCGAGATTCTACCTGATGCCTCATTTACATCATCAAGCACCGCTCGCACTTTCTTGCCAAAGGCATCAGCAACATCATCACCCATTTTTACTGTAACCTTCTCTATACTTGACTTAATTCTTTCATCCACTCGAACAGTATTAGCCTCCTTCAACATAGGAAGGAGTTTGCCAACCTTGGCTGTAGAAGCATCTACTTGCTCTGAAATAATCTTGTAATTACGGATACTTTGCTCAACTATGCCTGATAATGCACGAAACGCATTGATGTGTTGATTGAGCAAATCACGATCCATATCTCTCTGTTGTTCGGGCGAAAAGGTATCCAATTGCGCTCGAAGTTCATCTGTATCAAATTTCTTCATTCTATTCTGCTTTAAATATAATATTATTATCTACGTCTTCCATATTTTGCTCGTTTTCCCAATGCAGCAATAGCAGCCTGAGCACAACGACGTGCCCACTCCATTTCATCTTCACGTGGATCTCGTCCCCATTTCTGATCATTGCCAGTACTACCACCTCCTCCAGAAACAGAAACGTTGGGAGTAGCGAGCATCGTAAAATAAGCTGTAGCAAGATTCGTCAACATCTTCCAGTTAGCTACACTACGAAAATCAAACTCCGTATCAAAATAGTCCTCTATCTCTTTCGGAATAAAGCGATCATAGACTTCGCCATCAATATTTATACTTACACGTGATGTTCCAGGAACTCTTTCCGTATAAGAATTGACAGCTCGGCTATATGTATCATCAACGAACTTTGCCGTGGTATTCCCGGCAGTTCCAATACCAGAGCCATCAACTTTAAAGCCTGCAGATATACCCTTCTGGGGCTTTTGAACAGGATTATTCATTGAAGCAGAAACATTCCTCATCTGTGGATGAAGCAACTTCCAGGTAGTCTCAATATTCTTGGCTGTCAACTTTCGGCCACACCCCAATTCTGAAGCCTTATACTTTGCATTACCTTTCGCCAGGACATAGCCACGAACAATGTTCTCTTTATCACGACGCAAACGCACATCATATCCTTTTCTTTTCAACAAGTATGCATATTCATCCCATGACCAGTGGGGCATTAATCTAACGATGTCCATACAATCCTCACTTACCTTCCTGAGATTATTGTCTCGAATCTCACAAGCCGTAGTCCAACCATATCTTCGAGCAATAATCTCAGCTGCTCGTTGGGCACGAAGATGAATGGCATGATCATTATTCATCTGTCCCCATTCTGTCATTCTACTAACTGCTGCATGAAGATGAGGTGTACCGCTCTCAGAATCTTTATGGAGCCAAACAGTAGCCATACTACATCCAAGATAAGTTTTGTCTGATACCAACTTACCCTTTTTGTCATAGATTACCTGTTTGTCAAACTCTTCAATAAAATCGTTCCAAAGCTTCTTCCAATCAGATAAAGAAAAGTCCTTGGTATGTTCTGCAGAAGGACTTATCTCGATACGGATCACATTATTCTTGACATCCATTCGTGATGCAGAAATCAAGTTCATCATCATCCAAATCCCTAAAGCATCCATATCTGCATCAAGATTTTGATTATATACATGGTATATTTTCTCCGGATGTTTCTTGTGCTCCGACTCACCACTCATATATCTGATGGCATTGATACCATGTGATATTGCTTTTGCCTTTGCAATCATAAACTACTAATTTAAGTTGAACTAGATGGGAATTCATTAACTTTCTGTACCGACTGCAAATAGTCGACTACAGCATTCGTTATTGGCACAACCCTCTCATACCAATCAAACATCACTCGATAATTACGAAAGAGTGATAGCTTTTGTTCGTTAGTCAATCCCGACAAAGCATTTGCAAAATTGACCATATCAATACGGCATTTCGCTAAATTTCCTAGCAGTTTTATCTCTTCATTAGACAACTTGTTCTTTGGTTTATATCCCAAACAACGAGCACGAACAAAGCTACTTACTGTCATATTACAACTTTTAGCAGCCGAACAAATCTTCGAATATTCACCCAGAGTCACCTTGGTAACTACCACATGATTTCGTTTATTCTCCAACGATATTTGTTTACTTTTATTTGTCATTTCTTTAATCGCTTTAAATGTTCACATCAAGGGTTGTGAGCCTGCGAACGACTTCATCCTCCGCTCTTTCTCAAAGAAAGGAGGCGAGAACGCAGAGGATACCGAGCGCAGCAAAGGTAATACCTCGGCATATCTCGCAACAGAAATGCCGCCACCTCTGCTTACCCACAACCCTTTCAACCCTTTAACCAGTTACCTTATCCCAAGGCTTAGCCTTCAAGTATTGATTCAAATAGAACTGGGCAGAAGGCTCAGGAAACTGACTCAAATAAACTGGAACAAAATCTATGGCACGCTGCTTATCAGACTCTGCCATAGAATCCCAAGCATTTTGAGATTCCCCCGTATAAGTACCGATTTTCGGATAGACATCAACCAATCGCTGCAAAGGAATCGGTGCGTTAGAAACAACTTCCTCTTTCTTCTTTTCAACAACCGATTCGGTCTTCTTCGGTACGACTCGTTTTTTACTCACTTTGCGTTGAGCATTCTGAGTATTAACAACACGACGCTGCTCATAAGCATTACGTTGAGCATCGATTTGTTCACGAAAAAGCGTAAAGAACGCTTTCAAAAGGGAATTGGAAAAAACTGGTTCCTTTTCCTCTTCTACATAGCGAGCGATAGCTTTTGCTATCTGTCCCGCATCTTTGTCTTCCAATTGCGCTAAAGCAACATAAAGACTTGCTGGAATTGTTATTGCTTTCATTAATTCTAAAATTTATTTTATGAATGGATTCGGATACCATATTGACGGCAAATCCAAAAAAATGTTCCAATACTAACGCTTTGGTAATTTCGCTTCAACAAATCTGAAAACAGTTTATCTGTCTTCAATTCGTTATAATCCAGATTCTGTTGACTACAGATGTGGAAGAACGGTCTGCCATCTTCTCCCAGAGTAGCAAGAGAACAGCCAACCTTCAACCATTGTTGATAGGAACCTGTCACATCCGTTCCGGTGCGGCTGATTATCTCACAGCATTTTCCCACAGCCAGAAGATCATCATTTCCATCGAAATCACCAAGAGGATAAAACACCTTTCTAGGCGGTTCCACATAAACACCTTCGTATGGAATTGCATTCATGTTAATTAGCGGATGCTCATCATAACTTATACAACGCATACGAGTGAGGTCGCTACATGCCCCATCAATCGTTATTCCCATTTTTTCAAAATCGATTTGCAACTGTCGAAACTGTTGCAAATGATTTTGTGGATGCCGCAAAGGAATAATGGCGAAGATACCTTTACCACTAACACTGAGCGAACAATAAGCAATCTGAGGCAATACAGCCAACTGAGTTTTGAGTTCTTCCCAATTCGTTATATCTGGGTTTTCCTTAGAATCTACATCTATACTTATCAACCCCGAATATTGCTTTATGTTCCCAACGGCTCTCGTTGGAGCAAACACGCCACTAATAGCTGCTTGTGGGAGTCGCCGCTTCCATTTATCTCGTTCCTCCTTATCTGCAATACAGCGCATCATCTGGATGACATTTGCATGCTCTTTAGAGAAAAGGAAATCATGCAAGGTAATTACCCTTCCCACATTATCAGTGACTCCATCGTAAACTGAGATTTGCCTTGAAAATATATTCATAGATATAACTTATTTTATAGTTTCAGTTGCAGTACGTCCTATATTTCTAATTATCAGCAAGATAGAACAGCAACCCACCGCAACTATATTTCAATCTGAGACTTATCATTCAACTACAGCAGGTTGCGGTAGGATTACACTTGAACTCCCTTTATATAAAGGGGTTTCCATTGATGCGCAACCGCAACCATGAAGTCCTGGTTGTTTATTGACTATCCTACTCACGTATTGCCTGCTAACACCAATACCTTCTGCAAACTTGGTAATATTCATTTTATCTTCTCCTACTAGGGAATACAGCTGTTTAATCAACTGTTCTTTCGTCATCTTCTTAGCTGTCGTTCCTCCTGCAATAAGATTCAATGCTTTGGTTCCACAATGCTCGAAGTAGCGCATACACTCCACACTATACTTCATTTCTTCAGCTGATACCTCTGTAGAAGATGGCAAAGCAAAATAACGACCGGGGCCAGCATCATCCTGACATGCCAAGATATGAGTAATGGCACACCATTTCAATACATGAATACGCAATTTCGATAACATCGATGCCTGGAACGAATCATTATCATCCGTTCTAGCCTTTGTTTCGTTATAGTAATCTATGTACACTTGCTTAGCTTCAGTACTGAGCGTCAGTTCCATATTCCCCATCCTCAATAGCTTCGTGAAGATTTCATTCCAAGCTTCCACATAGGATGATTCCAACACTACCTCAGAATAAAATGACTTCGGTATATTGTCTGGATACACAAACAGCCACCTCTGCACAAAACCTAAACTAGCCAAATTTCTTTTGAAAGCTTCAGTAAAGGCATCTGGCTGAATACCACCCATCATGCAAAGAAATGGATGTTCTATACGAATTGGCATTTGAGTCTTTCGAGTGACAGAGAAAGTGGTACCATCCCAGATGGAAAGATAGTTGCTTATCTCACCACTATTATGATAACGTCCGATATCATCTATGAAACCCTTAATTTCATCTCGGTACAAAAGAAGTCCATCATGAGAGTCACATCTTCTATCAAGCACCTGATACAAGCCTTCAGGAGTAACATCTGAGACTATCAGTTGATTAAATACAGGTTCATCCTCCTCGACATTCTTTTTGAAGACCTTATATTTATCACGAAAATCCCTATAGCGTTTACCATCCTCTTGATGCATAGGTTCCAACAGTGCCTTGATTGGTGAACTTTTGTTTGAACCACTTGGAGCTATATGACAAATCCATAGATTAGGATGATTTCGATACTTTCCATCATGAATCGTCACATGTTTTCCACACAAAGTTGCCACGATACAATACACCGCAGATGTGATGAAATCCTTCGGGCACTGAAATACCTTAGCATATTGCTCGATAACTCGCTGTACTTCCAAACGAAGAACATAAGTAGGCAATTCCTTTGGTGGAGCATCCAGTGAATGCGAATTGATTTTAAGCATACCATATTATTTATCAAGATCAAAGACACGCTCAATATCCGACTGACGATAGAAAGACTTTCTTCCCATCTTAACAGGTTTGAGCAATCCATCCTTCGCCCAACGCCATAGCGTCACCTTAGATATGCGATACTTGCTCGCTACCTCATCTGGAGTAAGAAGAGTCTCTGTCTCCTTCTTACGATTCAATTCACTTTCCTCTTTCCATTCCAAAAAGAGTTCCTTTAAATCAGCCTTATTCAAAACCAGTTGAATCTGGCTATTACTTGAAATTTCTGTCATATTCATATTCTTACCTTATTAAAATTTTCAGATGCAAAGGTAAGAAATATTATGTGGGGATTAATATATATAAGCGGGGAAATCTAACATTCTATTTCGTTTATTCATCTGATAATCAAGCTATAAACGAAACAGAACGTTAAATATGCCTACAAAGCGGGGATAATTGAAAGAATTAAGCACCAAATGCGGGGATTTTAGAATCAACGGCTATTACTTTTCTCATATTTAGACAAGATTTCATTCAATTCGTCTACGAAATTCTCATCTTTCTTACTTCTCTTACTACCTACACATCCTGTACGATGATCAATATAATCTTGAGAATTATAAGGGTCTCCACATGCTTCTATAATTTTTCCTTCCCAATACTTCAAAATGATTTTATACCTTTTCCGCAAAGATACGCCTATTGGTATAGGAGGTATCCCGATTTTTTCTAAGAGTTTGTCATCTTTATCTACATGGACATACTCCGAAAGGCGATAAATCAAATAATAAACACGCCTTGTTTCATGACAACAAGGAGGGTATTTGCCATTAGAGTATTTTAAATTTAAGAAATCACAAAACTCATTAGAATAAGTATCACTAAATATTTTATATTTTCGGCACAACACTTCTATATTTGCCGAAATGGAATAAGACAGCCAGTTATGCTCTGGTCGAACCCTATCTAATGCTATACAAATTTCCTTATATCTATTCACAATTATATTCCTCCTTCGACATTATTATTTTCCAAAATTATATTAGCTATATTATCCAAGACAGACACCAACATTACCACTGCTCCTATCTTTAAACAAAACAAGCCAGATATTTTTATTTGCTCATCACGATGAGCCTGATATAACCCTTGGGTATACTGACTAAGTTTGTCATATTCTGCTTTCAGTTTTGCATGCTCTTCCTCCAATTTAGGATTATCATTTCCAGAATACCATGCATTATCAAGTCTGTTGTCTATAACTTTATATCTATCCCATGCCTCATTTGAAATATCATGTGCATCTTGGGCTTTTTTAGAAAATACAGATAAATGCTTGCTGCATATTATCTCAAAATCTATTTTTTCAAACACATACTTATTCGCATAATATAACTTTAAGAATCGTGAAGATTCCGTCTGTAGCATTTCAATAGCTTTCAATAGCTCCTGGGAATCTGATTCTAATTCTGTTTCTAAATAATCTATTATTTTCCCTGTATCTTTACTGTCTCTATAAAACACATAAATTTTCCATGCATCGTTGAAGGTCATATCTCCGGTTGAGATATAGCCTTCAATAACATTATTTATATATAATAAGTTTTGTGCAATTGTATAAATCATAACTAAATGCAATTAATTGTTTCTTTTAAAATATCATCATCTATCTGCCGATAGCGATTGAAAGCCCTACTTCCCTCAACATGACCACTCATCTTTCCAACGATATTCGGGTCACGAACAGCCTTATAAGCTGCACCAACGAAAGTACGGCGAGCCATGTGAGAACTGGCAACATCACAAATTCGTTTCATTTCATTCTCCCCTGTCGTTGAGTTACGAACCTGAACGATTCTTGTGATGCCACAAATCAACAAGATTGCCTTGATGGCATCATTGTATTTCTGTGGACTGATGAAAGGAAACAAACGGCCGTCCTTATCAACACCCTCATATTTCTTCACCAATTTCAAAGCACATGGATTTAACGGAATACGAGGCTTCACCGGAGCATCCTCATCAGCAGTCTTACTCGGCACATACTCCAAGATTCCCTGGGTGATGTTCTGAGAAGTCAATCTTGTAAGATCGCCAACACGACAACCTACCAAACACTGGAACACAAATATATCACGCTGAGTTTCCAATGTCTTTAAAGGAAGTTTTGAACACGCCTTCTTATCTTCATCATCCAGTTTTTCAAACATTGCAGGAATATCTGTTTCAGCCACAAGATTTCGTTCTTCCTTTGTTATATAAATAGGTGTACCATACTTCTCCACGCCTATCTTGATTCCATCGAAAGGGCGATTGGTGGTTCTCTCCGTTTCATACAACCATTGCATAAACGCCTTAAATTTCTTTTTAAGCTTAACTATGGTATTCTCTCCACGGTCTTGCAATTTGGTCATCGTATGCACCACGTTGATTTCAACAGGATACTCTTCAAGAATACTTTCAAACTGTTTAGGGTATTTCTCCGATAATGTCTTTTCATAACGAAGATACTCCTCGAAATCTTCAATATCCTTACGAGTCATCTTGTCTATATTCCAAGCAAACTTCTCCTGCATCACTTTCTTCTTGAAAGCTTCATATCGAGCCAAATCCCGAATCAACACTCGGAAGGCTTTGGTATGATCATACGAGAAGCGCTTCTTTTCCAGATACTCTTCAGCCAGGTCATAAATAGACTTTTGTCTTTTACCCCTACGAGAATTTACCGAAAGTTTCTTACCGGGATGATGGAACTTATAAACAACCTTCTCAAGCCATTTGGAATCTATTGTCCCATTTTCCTCTTCCTTATAGGCTTCCATGATAGCCTGCTGTATGTTCATAAGCTGTTTATTCTGCTCTTGATCATACTTTACATCAGGAGTAATCAAACGTTCAGCAATAACAACCTCACCATACATTTTTAATTTATAGCCTTTCTTTTTAGCTTCTTCCTTTGTTGCCGAAACGACCTTATCGGGAATATTTATCCCCGATTTCCTTGTAGCCTCTCTATTAACAAAATATCGAAAGTGGCTCTGCTGAATGTATATTCCACTCTTTACTCTAAAGTCCACGTTTCTTCCACAATGAAAACGCAAAAGTATTTCACTCCGCTGCGTGGTTTCATCTATTCGAGAAGAAAGTTTTAAATCAAAGTTTGACATAAACTTTTTTTTTTGTGCAAAGATACAAAACTTTTGCCAACATTTTGCCAACATAAGCATAATCTGGCGAAATTTTAAGAAACTTTACGAAACTTACAAAGTGTATCAATATCTGATTATCAAGCACTTACAATCATCTTATTTTTTCATGAGTTTAAATAAAAATATGCCTATCAGGCGCACAAAAAAAATGCTAAGTAGTTAATAATTAACTACTTAGCATTTTCTTTTAATATAACTACCTGTCTTTTTACACCTTTTTGTCAGATCCTTCTCCTCAAGCAGAGAGATACCTACATCATCCCTTCCAGTTTTTCCTGTGCCTCGCGCATATCTTTTTCAAAATTCACATGGTCTAGAAGGAATTCCGTTCTGCCTTGAGAAAGAAGAAGATAGAGCTGAGGATTCATACCCTCTACATACTGGGCGATGGCATACTCTATATCATCACGCTGCGTAGGATTGGTGGAAAATTCAAAAACCCTGAGCTTCTGATGAATAAAGCAATATGCCGACTCTATACAATCTCTGGTGATGCCCCCTGTCAAGAGAGCATCACCATTATTATTCTGATTCATTCTGAATATCCTTTTTATTTCACGCCCTTCATCGACAAGGCGATGCGCTTGCGCTTCAAATCTACTTCTGCCACTCTCACCATCACATGCTCATGAAGCTTTACCACCTCAGAAGGATCCTGAATGTAACGGTTTGACATCTGGGAGACATGAACCAGACCATCATTGTGGACACCTATATCTACAAAGGCACCAAACTTGGTAATGTTGGTAACAATGCCCGGCACAACCATGCCCACCTGCAAATCCTCTATCTCCTTGATGCTGGCATCAAACTCAAACTTCTCTACCTCACCACGAGGATCCAAGCCCGGCTTGTCAAGCTCAGCCATGATATCGGTCAAAGTAGGCATACCCACCTCGGCACTCACATATTTTCTGATATCAATCTTCTTCTGCAGCGCCTTGTCTTCTACCAGCTGCTTCACCGTTACGCCCTGATCTTTCGCCATCTGCTCTACCAGCGCATAGCGCTCCGGATGAACGGCACTGTTATCCAAAGGATTCCTAGCACCTGGAATGCGGAGGAAGCCGGCACACTGCTCGAAGGCAGAAGGACCCAGACGTGGCACCTTCTTCAACTGGGCACGGGAAGCGAAGGCTCCATTCTCACGGCGATATTCCACGATGTTCTTGGCAAGCGTAGGTCCCAAACCGCTCACATAGGTCAGGAGATGCTGCGATGCGGTATTCAGGTTGACACCCACCGAGTTCACGCAACTCATCACCACCGTATCCAGACTCTTCTTCAACTGAGTCTGATCCACATCATGCTGATACTGTCCCACACCGATGCTCTTCGGATCTATCTTTACCAGCTCAGCAAGCGGATCCATCAGTCTTCGTCCGATGCTCACAGCACCACGCACGGTAACATCCTCATCCGGGAACTCATCTCTTGCAATCTTCGAAGCCGAATAGATAGAAGCGCCGTCCTCGCTCACCACATAGATATCTACCGGATGAACGAAATCGATACTATGCAGCCAGTCGCTGGTTTCGCGGCTTGCCGTACCGTTACCTACAGCCATTGCCTCCACCTGATACATCTTTACCATGCGCTGGATGGCAGCCGTAGCCTCGCTCTTCCTGTTGCGGGGAGGATGAGGATAAACGATTTCATGATGAATCAGATTGCCCTGCGCATCGAGACAGCAAGTCTTGCAACCATTGGCAAAACCAGGGTCAACCGCCATTACGCGTTTCTGTCCGAGAGGAGCCGCCAACAGAAGCTGGCGCAGGTTTTCGGCGAAGACCACAATAGCCTCCTCATCTGCCTTCTGCTTGCTGAGCGCAGCAAATTCGGTTTCAATGCTAGGCTTCAGCAGTCGCTTAAAGGCATCATCCACCGCTTCACCCACCAGCGTCTGGCACTCACCGAAACCATGTACATAGTGGCGCTTCAGTTTATCCTGACACTGCTCATCATCAGCCGAGATGCTGACACGCAAGAATCCTGCCGCTTCGCCTCTACGCATAGCCAGCAGTCGGTGCGAAGAACATTTCTTCAATGGTTCTGAGAAATCGAAATAGTCGGAGAAGCGCTGCGCCTCTTCCTCATCCTTCTTCTTGGCTACCACCTTAGAAGTGATGATGGCACCGCGTCTGAACTCACCGCGAATCTGATTGCGGCTCTGCTCATTTTCGCTTACAGTTTCGGCGATGATGTCCTTGGCACCCTGAAGTGCAGCCTCCACATCCTTCACCTTATCGCCCACAAACTTTCTGGCAGCCTGTTCCGGATTGCGCTCACGCTGAAAGAGGAGCAGCTGTGCCAGAGGCTCCAAACCTGCCTCACGTGCTATCTGTGCACGTGTGCGGCGCTTAGGCTTATAAGGGAGATAGATATCTTCCAGTTCGGTGGCATCCCAGCACTGTTCGATGCGTTTTTTCAGTTCATCCGAGAGTTTTCCCTGTTCCTCGATGGTTTTGAGGATAGTCTCCTTTCTCTTCGCCATCTCAGAGAGTTTCTCGTTAGCCTGTGCGATGGCTTCAATGTTTACCTCGTCCATATTACCGGTTTTCTCCTTGCGGTATCGCGAGATAAACGGAATGGTGCAGCCCTCTTCGAGCAGCGCCAGAGTATTTTCTACAGCCTGCTCCTTCAGATTGAGCTGGGCTGCTATCAGCATTGTAAATTGATTCATTTATGATATTTATAAAATAAGATTCAAACTGTTTGTTCATGCAAAGATAGAGAAAAAAGTTGGTTTGCCCAAATATTCCCTCATATTATTTGGCGGTTTCACTAAAAAATCGTAGCTTTGCAGCAGAAATAGCTTTAGATACATTCAGCATGCCTGCTTTTCTTGATTTACATCAACAATACGGCTTGTTTTGCAAGAAAAACTGAGAAATAGTTTTGAGTTTCAAGTTATTTCCTATACCTTTGCCGCCGAATTAGAGAGTGCAGGGCATGTCTGGGATGTGCTTTGCTATCATAAATAAGGGGCTGAAAAGCTACCTGATTAGAGTGATAAAATAAAGTAATAATTAAAAGAAAAGATTGATTATGAAGAAGATTATGTTGAGCCTTGCTATGGCTCTCGTTTCAGTTTGCGCTAGCGCACAGGTTTACATCGGTGGTACAGCTGGTATTTCTAGCAACAAGTTTGAGGGTGGTGACAGCAAGACAGCTTACACCTTGATGCCAGAGATTGGTTACGAATTCAACAACAAGTGGGAGGCTGGTCTCGAGATTGGTATCAAGAAGGGCGATGTTTGCGAACTCAGAGCAGTACCAGAAGCAACAACATTCATTGTAGCTCCTTACGTACGTTACACTGCAGTAGAAACCAAGTTGGTTAACCTCTTCGTAGAGGGTACAATCGGTTACGGCAGCGTCAGCAAGGGCGGTGGCGATTCTTACGAGGTAGGCATCAAGCCAGGTTTGGCTGTTAAGCTTTCAGACCACGTAAACTTCATCACAAAGGTAGGTTTCCTCGGTTACAGAGGTTATTCTCCTGACCATGGTGACAACTCATCAACATTCGGACTTAACGTAGATGCGAGCAACATTTCATTTGGTGCTATCTACAAGTTCTAATCTTAGGGTGCTCATTTACTCATAAGCAATAATATCAGGGGCGCAAGCGATTCCTTTCATGGAAACAGCTTGCGCCCCATTTTTTTGTTCTGCAAGCGAACACGCTTTTACTCTTCACTCTTCACCTTTCCCTCGGAATCCCCTGTGTTTATCGGCATTCCGAGGGGTGAAGAGTTTACAGCGACTCTTCACCCACTCTTCACCACTCTTCACCGATTCTCAAGACCAACAGGCGTAAATTGCAGCGCAAGACCGCTAGGCGTCCCCGAGGAGGGTGTGTCATAAGTCTGGATGTTGTTGCATAACAGTTGAGCATCGCATGCACATCACCTGTTGTGCATGCGCATATCAGCTGTTATACAAGCGCACAACAGCTGTTGTGCGACCGAAGATACTGACTGCCTCAACAACATATCCTAGCTCTTCCAACAACAAGAAGAGGGTGAATCATAAACTTATAACACATCCTCCGCCGAACCAGCCAGGGTGAAGAGTGGTGAAGAGTGGGTGAAGAGTGCCCAAGAACTCTTCACCCCTCGAAACGCCCATAAACACAGGGGGTTCCGAAGAAAAGGTGAAGAGTGAAGAGTATTTCCTTATCCCTTACTTACAACTATAATTCAGACATTTACGCTGACTGTTCCTATAGAACAGCCAACTAGCGAGTGTACGGCTAGTCTGCTGTTCTTCATTCGCCTGTACACTATTTCCGGTTAACAGCCAACTTATTCCTCGGCAGAATACTTTTCCATAACCAGGCAATAAACGCTACATACTGATAAAAACTCTGGCAGGTATAACAAAATTGGAGACAAAGGAAACTTTTTAGCAAAAATAAATAAGCAAAAAGTTTGGAGTTTCGAAAGAAAAAGCATATATTTGCACCTTGAAAAGTGCACATTGTGCACAAACGTGCACCTTTCAAGGTGCATATACTATAAAAACAGCATCTTAAAAGATGCATAAAATAAGGTGAAATATGGATATTACACTCGTAAACTACATGAAAGAACAGCTGCGTCTAGTAAGTCTGGACTTTAAGCGTTATATGTATGACAAACTTCCTTGGCAAGCAAGGTTCATTGGACTCATGGGGCCCAGAGGAGTAGGAAAATCGACTTTGATTCTTCAACATCTTAAAGAAATGGATGCAGAAACACAGGCAAAAAGTCTCTACATATCAGCAGACCATAGCTATTTCACAACTCACACACTAATTGATACAGCAGACCAATTTGTACGTGAAGGAGGCGAAACGCTTTATATAGATGAAGTACATAAATATGATGCATGGTCGAGGGAATTGAAGCAAATCTACGACTCCCACCCTGAGCTCAAGATTTTCTTCACAGGATCTTCAATGCTTGATATTTTAGATGGAGAGGCAGATTTGAGCAGAAGAGTCGTATTATATGAGATGCAGGGTATGTCTTTTAGGGAATATCTGGAAATGTTCGAAGGTATCAAGACACCAGTCAGGTCATTAGATGATATTCTGAGGGGAAATATTGAAATAAAAGAGGTGCTTCACCCTATTCCGCTCTTCAATAAATATCTGAAAGAAGGATACTATCCGTTTTCCAAGGAAGGCTTCTTCCAGCAAAGACTACAGCAGGTGATACGTCTTACGATGGAAGTAGATATTCCACAATATGCCAACATGTCGCCAGCAACAGGGAAAAAACTCCGTCGCATGTTATCTATCATAGCAGGCAATGTACCCTATAAGCCAGAAGCCACAGGATTGGCAAACGAAATCAAAGTGAGCCGTAATGATATTCCTACCTATCTTCTGTACATGGAAAAAGCGGGAATGATTGGCCAGTTACGTGACGAAACAGGCGGAATGAGAGGATTGGGAAAGACAGAGAAAGTTTATCTCGATAATCCGAATATCATATATGCACTTTCTGGCAATAATTCTAATATTGGTAATGTGAGAGAGACATTCTTCTACAACCAAACCAGAGTCAATCAGGATGTTACATCATCTAAAATTTCCGATTTTACAATAGGAAAGTATACATTTGAGATTGGGGGTGCCAAAAAGAGTCATAAGCAGGTGAAGGATGTGGAAAACGCTTATATTGTGCGTGACGATATAGAATATGCTAATGGTGACATATTACCACTATGGAGTTTTGGTCTTTTATATTGAAACTAAACAATTCCGGAATACAGTTTATAATGCAACAATAAATAAGGGGCGTGCTTAAATGAGCACGCCCCCAGACGAGAGATTTTATGTATTCTTTTCACAAAGAACTCAATAAAACATTATGTATATAATTTTATTTATTTACTTTGCAAACCTGGATACAAAACAGCTGTAACCATAGCATAACCATTACGAACCATCGTTTTGGTTTCTGGAGTCGTATCAGAGGTAAAGAACTGGAAACGAATAGTAGTTACTTCGCCCGCATCCCACTGTCCATTATCTTCAAACGCCAAATCTGTTACTCCATAATCATCATAATACTTGAAGTAACCTTTAAGGCCTGCCTCTTTCTTGAACGTACGTACATTATTAACCTGATCCCACATCTGACACCAAACATAACGAGTTACAATAGTCGGGTCTTTAGAAGAAACAGGAGACTGATATGTTCCCATATACTGTACATTATCAATAGCAAGAGATAAATTGTTTTCATCAAAAACCACAGGAAGCGACAAGCCCCATTTAGGGAACTTCAACACACAATTATCAGGAGTACCTTCTAATGTTGCATCATAAGAAACTTGCTTTTGTGTACTATAATTATAACCATAGAAATAATATTCACCAGCAATGTCCTTAGCAAATTCATACTGGGAAACACTGATCGTATCTTTTACATTGCCACATGAATAAGCTACCCAACCTCGACGAAGATGACCGCTGGTATTCTCTGCCAGATGTAAGCGGCTCCGCATTTATACCATTGTAGTCTTCTCATTTGTTCGTACCTTTGC
>ERZ1026894.559-NODE-559-length-26485-cov-96.459759_pt1 | contig 26485 bp, 21 predicted proteins | sample MGYA00380177_ERZ1026894 | MGnify/ENA primary metagenome ERZ1026894 (study PRJEB33269, sample SAMEA4719813) | human gut metagenome | biome: human-associated habitat; feature: organic feature; material: feces | place: Cameroon | collected 2013-10 ... | reverse complement strand
CTCTGAGACTTAGCGAGCACATCCGCCTAGTGATTGGACGGTATGTGTTTCGGGTCTGTCTGGATTATTTCCTATTGGATGTGCTACTGCCTGATAGGTGGCTGGAAGACGAGTAATTAAAAAACAGATGAACTACGATTACATTCTATGTAAGCTCGGTGCGCTGGGGAGAGAGATAGATCTTGTATCCAAGCGCCTGAGAAGGCTGGAGGCGTCCGTACCTATCACGGAACGACTGAATGAGATGGATAAACAGATAAGCGCTGAACGCCGCCGTTCGATCGAATGCGGGTCAGCTGGCGACTTTATCTACGACCGTGGAGAAATCGGAGCGAGACGTCTTCCACTTGGGTCTCAAAGAGGCTAACGACGTATCAGAGGTCAGAAACCACGCGCATGATCTGGAACAGGCGCTAGACGACCTCTCAACGGCGTTGAGGAAGACGACAAACTTCGAGATCGAGTGAATGTTTACTCAGAAGAAGATCTTTGCTGCGCTATGTATGGTCGTTCTGCACAAAGGACACTTCAGGGATTCAGAGGCGTTGTCTTTCATCAGTTTAAGGCAACTTTCACATAGCGCCACGTGGTGACAGGGTGTTAAAATGATCGAGCGCGGCGCGTCGAGGCAAACGGGACACGTGAGAGCCTCAACCGGCGCCTTTGAACGTGCTGTTTTACGTATAGCGGGTCTTTTTCCGCGAGCAAGGCGCTTGTATCGCCTGGCGGCGAGCAAAGCAGCGTCTCTTTTTCTTGAGTTCTCCGCGTTTGCCTCCGTTAAGGCGTCCATGCCAATCTCGAGGTCTCGAACGAGATCTATGGCGGAGCGAAAGTTAGCTTGAGCGTCGTAGAGCTGGGTTTTTAGGCGCTCGTTAGATTCCTGAAGGTTCCTTATCTTCATGCCCAGCGTCTTCATAGCTGAGCCGTTCCAGTGCTTATCCTCATAGTTAAGAATGTAGGCGCGGGTAACGACGAGGATTGACTTAGCCCTGTCAAGGATAAGGTCGACCTTTCTCTGAGCTTCTTCGAGCGTTGTCGCCGGCACCGAATGAGTAAGGTCGTCTAAGATGCGTGCGGAGTCATCTAGAGCGGCGGTAGGGCTCACTGGTCTCATATGAGGAACGGGGTCGGCGAAGGACATTTTTGAAAATTGATTCGTTACGTAATTTACAGGCTACTTGTGAACGGATGTCCATTTACTTACAATTTGGACGCGATATCTTCTGCCAGGGCGAGTGCGCTTGTGCGGATGTTCGGGTTAGCGAACTGATCTATCGACAGCGGCTCGCTGAGACCCAACAGAGACGCGTTATCGGCGAATACGCGCTGCGCGACTTGCCTAGTTCCCCAGCTGAGAGCCTTAAAGTGAAGCCCCAGGGACGCGGGGAGCGAGAAGGAGCTCATTTGGAGCGGGTGGCCGATAGAAACGAAGAACGTCTGCCTTGCAGTCCCATCGCCGCGTTTGTCTACGTTCCCCTTTGCCTTTATCTGAACGTTGAAGAGCAGAAGACAGGCGAGGAGGACCTTCCACGTATCGATGAACGCCTTTCCCGCTTCCTCGGCCTCCGAGAGCTGATGGAAGAGAAAGGCGCTGATCCTGCGGGCTGCAAGGCGTACTTGTTCTTTTGCTGGGTCGAACGGGGGTACCTGAGGAGCAGGGGCATATTCCGCGGGCTCGGTCGCCGGAACGTTGACGGTAGTCTCTGGAACGTTGACGTTACCTTCCTCCATTTTATTTCTATACCGCCTTTAGCCCCCTCGTGGAAACACTAATGAAACACGTCTTTGTAGTATCACGAGCCGTCGACGCCTCCCTACGGATAAAAATGACGCCGGCATCTTCGCGCTCGCCATCTCCAACTACGGATCGCGTGAGAAGGAACCTGCTCTCGTTTTTGCGCTACTACGTCAATCCCTTTAAGAGGGGAAACTATCTGGAACCGTTTCAGATCAATCTGGGTGTCAAGGATAGGTGGAGGGTTATTTTCTTGTGCTTCTATCATTACGGCTTGCTTCCCAAGGGCCCGCTTTGCGATGGAAAGCTGTATCTATGCACGCTTGATGAGACCGTGTTTGAGTTAGAGGTGCCCGCCGTTTACGGTAGTTACTCTCACCGCGAGCAGGAAGCGATAGACGACGTGATTGAGAAGGTTTTGCGTTACGACCACAAGTACGACTCGTGGGGCTTTTCAGAGCACTGGATGGATTTCCCGAGCGCGGTCGACCCACCGTCGGAGGGAGGGTTCCACAGCTTGGTTTATCACGCGCTATCTATAAGCATTAACATGTAAACCGTTTACTTAGCTTACATATGCGCGCAGAGCCACGTCTATCTGGGCCCTGCAGACCGGACACTTGGTTAGTGTGATCTCAGGGGCTCTCCCAGCGGAGAAGCACTCGCGGCAACAGCAGACGTGACAGCAGGGGAGGAACATGAAGGCGTCGGCCATAGAACCCAAGCATATACAGCAGGGCGCCGTCTGGACGACATCCCGATCGATCTTGGGCGGCGGATGGAGCGCTTCGGTGATACGGTTGAGGATTTCGATTGTTTCCGGCGCGAGATTCACGTTCTCAGTGAGTTGCTCCTTTAGACGCTCGTTTTCAACCTCAAGCGCGTTCGTGGCTTCGATTAGGTCGCGGTACTCCGCTTCGAGGAAATCGAAGCTGTGGGCGAGCGCGTCGATCCTCCCCGTCGTATTCTCCAGCTCCTTCTTCAGCCTTGCGTTCTCGACGCCGTGGTTAACGCACTGAGAGGTCATGCGGCTGAGGGCGCTCTCGAGTCTCTTGACACGATCCCTGAGGTCCTTGTTCTCCGCCTCGAGGTCGCGGCCGTCAATATTAGTCATTTGGATACGCGCCGGCCGGCGAGATTGACGTGAAACGCGGCGGGAACCGAAACGAGTCCTGGGGGATAGGCGAGCCATTTTTTAAGTACAGGAAAAAGGCTTGACCCATAATTCATCTTTTGTGGTTAAAAATGACCAGAAGAAGGCACCGTCTGTCCCCTGAGCACCGCGCAGCGCTGAGAGCCGGTTACGAGAGGTGGCGCCGAGGCGAGTTGCCGCACGGCATTCCGAGCGAAGAGGAGCCCCCACGTCGCTCTACCGACGGGCTAGCGCGTTACCGTGCTCGTCAGACCGAAATCCGAGCCGCTCGTCTGGCGAATCTTGCTCTAGCGCGCGAAGCACGCCGCCAACGCAACCAGCCGCTTCCCGAGCCTACTGTAGACTCCCCACCGCCCCCACCAGCCTCCAGAACTTCTAGAGCTCGCGCCCGCCGCAGCGCCGCCAGGGAGGAGGCTCTCCAACGAGCCCGCGCGGCTCGCCAACTGCGCCTAGCTGATTACCGCCGCCCATATGAGGAAAGGGCCCGGGAATTGATGGATCGTGAGCTCGCTAGCCTCAAGGAACGCGTGTTTTCAATTCTGTCCCCCGGTCAAACAGTAGAAACGTCCTATCAGGCCCCTGTTTTAGCTGACCGCACGGCGGAGCTTATGACTCTACCCGGCGGCTACGAGCGCATTATTGCAGCCCAGAACGAAATGTACACGATGATGGCGGACGCCCTCTCCGAGATTGTACAGCGGCTCGAGGCTATTAACGCCGCCGAGGGGACCCACTACGTCCTCTTTGCGAAGCGTGGGAACTCCTACCGCTGGAATAAGGTCTCTTCTTACTTCATTCACTCCATGCGCGAGGTTACGCCAGCAACGGAGACCGTTCCGTATTCACATCTGGTTGATTGGCGCCTCAACGGCAGTAATACTGAGCTCCAGAGGGAGACTCTGATGGCCGCGCCCTTCCCCGCGTCGATATCGTTCCAAATTATGGATGTTGCCCCGCCCACGAGACCCACGCGCCCTCCACGCAACGGTTCATGGGCCCCTTGGCGCAACAGCTTTCGTGCCCTGGATCTAACGAAGTTCCAGATCGACTTTACAGACCACGCGGGGCTTACTGATGACGAGGAGCGAGAGCATTGCTTCATATTCGCCCTCCGGCTCTCTGGGAAGGTTGATCGAGCGACGCTCGATCTCATTGCCAGCGAGCTGTACGCTCGCGTCACGACTATGTGCTCTCTGAAGGACATCTGCCAGCGCTATCAACTACCTGTGCGCGTAACCTGCTATACCCGCGGCAGCCACTACGTTTATCTTGGCCCACGTTCGCGAAGATGCATAGAAATTGGCCTTTATGACCATCACTACTTCTACGATGGGGTGATAAATGTCAGTAATTGGGTTCTGGAGCATCCGGGAGAGGCCTCGAACCAGGGCCCCCATCCGCGTCTAGGCTGGGCTTACGTAGTGGATGACGGGCGGGTTATACAGGACCCGCACCCCATCCGTAGGGCAGGATCTGTTATTAAACGCATGAAGGAGCTCGGCTTGTTGACGCCCATACGCGGCGACGACCCTCGCGCGATCAAGAAGAACTACTATGCCCCAAAGACGTTCGACGACAGCGTTTTGGAGTATCAAGAGAGGTATTGCACCCCTTTCAAGGCTCCGGCGGCGTGTGATCGACTCAAAGCCTTGTGGTTTGCTGATTTCGAGACGACGACCAATGGGGAGCAACACCTCCCGTACATGCTGTGTGCGTGTTCAGCCGACGGTGTTGAATACGAGACGCATGACTACGCCACGACAACCGCCAACGTCGAGGAGATATGGTCTAACAAGCTTGCGGCCTTTGTCACTTTCGTCCTAACTCACAGCCCGGCCGACCACGAGCCTTTAATCTACTTCCACAACCTGAACTACGATATGGCGTTCATTATCCCCTACATTCCGATCCAGGACAAGTTCAAGGTGACTGAGATCAACAACAGGGTGATCGGCTTTCGCGTGTTCAACGCCCATTTGCAACGCGCGGTGACGTTTCGCGACTCATATACCATGATATCGGCGCCGCTCCGGTCGTTTGGCAAGATGTTCGCCTTAAACATCGAAAAGGAGATATACCCGTATGAGTACTACACAACTACCAACTTCCAGTCCCACCTGGACGAAAGTGGGGCCCCTTATCCTCCGGTCGATCAGTATCTCTCACATTACAAGGATCCTGACGAGCTGCTGACAAAGGTAACCTCTCTGGAGCTGATGAGCGACGGGAAGGTTGATGCGCATGCATACGCACGTTATTACTGCATGCTTGATTGTAAGGTGCTTCGAGACGGATTTCTGGAGTTCCGCAAACAGTTGTTGGAAGTAACGAGCCTCGACTGCGTCGATTTCATCACGCTCCCCTCCATAGCGTACAATTACCTCATTAAGGACGGGGTATTTGACGGCTGCTTCAACATCGCCGGCCCCCCGCTGTTCTTTATCCGTCGCTGCTTGCTCGGCGGGCGTTGTATGCTTCGCAACAACCAAAAACAGGACATTACTGGAAACATCGCCGACTTCGACGCCGTTTCTCTCTATCCTTCAGCCATGGCGCGCCTGTACACCCTCCGCGGGCTACCGAAGGTTATTACGGGACAAATGCACTGTCTAGCGAACTTACTTGAGACCGACGGCTTCTTTGCCGAAGTACACATCAACCGCGTTGGCCGGGCCTTAGACTTTCCTCTCCTAGCACGCCCCAACGCTGCAGGGATCATGACGTACGGTAACGAGCCTGGAACCTACTTTACAGATGACATCTCTCTTCGCCTCATCATGTGGGCCCACGACGTGGCTCCCGAGGACATCACCGTGCTGCGGGGCTATTACTATAACGACGGGAAGAACTTCAGGATCAGAGACACGATAACCCACCTGTTTAATGAACGTAAGCGCCTCAAGCAAGAAGGCAATCCTCTCGAGCAGGCGTACAAGCTCCTGATGAACAGTTGCTACGGGAAGTCGATAATGAAGCCAATCGTCGAGGAAAACGTTGTCGCGACCGACGAGGAGTTCAGGCGCATCTTATTAACCAAGGGCGGCGAGGCTCTATCGTACCGCCGCGCCGGATCTCGCTATATATTGAAGATGGGCAAGAATATCGTCAGCGCGAAGGGTTTCCCAGCCTTCGGGGTTCACATTCTCGCCATGAGCAAGGTTATAATGAGTGAGCTGATGGTTCCGGCCCAGCTGGCTCATCTGCTCATCTACTACACCGACACGGACTCCATTCACATCGACAGCGACTCGATAGAGCGACTGGCCACCATATATCGCGAGTTGTACGGACGGGAGCTTATTGGCTCAGACATGGGACAGTTCCACACCGACTTCCCTCCTCATCCCGCTACGAAGAACCCCACATGGTCCCGCCGTTTCATTGGAGTGGGGAAGAAGGCATACATCGACGAGCTGTTCGACCCGCAGACGGGGCAGACGGCCTATCACATGCGTCTAAAAGGCATCCCCAATAACGTGATCACGGCAGCCGCCAACGATCAGTTCGACGGGAACGTCATCGCGCTGTATGAACACCTGTACGCCGGTAAGCCTGTTACGTTCAACCTTCTGTCTGACCGGGTGTCTTTCGCGATCAACGAGAACTTCGCTTACGTAACCCGCACCGAGTTCACTCGCACAACGTGTTTTAAGTAGCGAATAAAAACCGATGCCGAATCCACTTTTAACTGGTAATATTGGTCGCAGCGCATACACTGCTTCCCAATGGCCCTGGGAACGCTCGAGAGCCTCTGGCGCGCTATTTGCGGAGCGCATCAGCGCCGGCCAACTATCAATAGGCAAGGAGCTCGCCGAGGGCAATGCTCTCCCCCCTCCGCCGGACATAGGAACCGTGCTCCACCGCCCCGACCCGCCGAGAGCCAACTCTAAGCTCTGGTCTGCTTTCAAACAAACGATGAAGAGGGACTATAACATGAACGAGAAGTGGCTCGACTTACGAGCGGGTCCGCTCAAGACGCTTTTCGGCGACCTCCATCACCTCCGTCGCTACCTCCAGGGTCTGCGGAGCGAGGACGAGAAGCTTGGGGCGTACATCAAGGACCTGCGGGAGGCAACCGTGCGCTCGATGAATGAGATATCCCGCTTCAATGAGCTCCACATCAACGACGGTGTCTTCCGCCGCTTCTTGACCGAGCACGTGCCCGAGATCGACGGGAAACCGGGTCGGGAGAACGAGGTCCCCGTCGGTGGCCCCACGGATCAGGACCCTGAGCAGGAGGAGCTGGTGAAAAAGCTCACCGCGTGGTTTCAGTAAATTTACCTCTTAGCCTTCCGCTTGAACTGACCGTTGGCCTTTCTAGGCGGACCCCTTCGGGGCGACTTAGACGTGCGGGCGCGCCTGTTTCCTTGGTACGCCACCCCGTTGCGGCCAACGAAGACTCTTCGCGGCGGGTGGTACGCCGCAGCCGCGCCCACGTGCGCCGTTCGCTGGGAGAGGAGGCTGATGAAGTTCCTTGTGGTGTTCTCCAGGTCGGATATGCGCTTGGAGAGCGAGTCCTCGACGCTGCTCTGCTTCTGCGACCCTATGGCTGCAACCATTCTTCCTATCGCTCCGTTGTCGTACATATTTAATATTGTGTTAATGTCGCGAGCAGCCAGCTCGTCGTCGCTGAGGTTAGCAGCCGACTTGAGGAAGTCGTAGAACATTCCTGTCGCGTACGCCATCAGCGCAGGATTGCCTGATCCAGTTAGCTGCATCAGAAGGTCAGCGAATCGGTTGTTGAGTATCATTCTAGACGTGACCTTGTCTCCAGCGGCCTTGGCCTTTAGATCCAGCTTTCTATAGTCCCTTCGTTCTGCCATATTCTCATCAACGTTCTTTCGGAACTCATACCTGTTCAAAGCCAACTGCTGATCGAAGAGCTCCTGGCTCCGTTTAACCCGGTTTAATTCTCGCAATTTGTTAATCTCAATCTCGCTCATCGCTCGCTTATGATGCTCACCCAGTTGGTGCTTGAGTCTTAGGTCATCAATAGCTTTGTTTCCCCTATTTTTCAACCTTTCTTTGAGATCCTCTATCTCTTCTTCGTATCTAATCTTGAGATCTTTAGCATATTCGTCCAGTTCCTGGTTGATCTCCTTCAGTCTTTCGATTTCGATGAGATCAAGATCGTTCGCTGCCTGAACGAGCTTATTTGTAAACAGCGATCTATCGGGGTTATTACCGGCATCTACGGTCGCTGGTCTATTATCTGCGTTGTCGGCTGCTTCTTGTAAACGGACAGCCAATTGTTCTGTTTCATACAGTTTCAACTTCTCTTGGAGGAGATCGATTGTGTTTGTTTTGTTATTTCTCTCGTTCTGCAATCGTTGTTCAAAATCGAATAGCATATTCTGCAACCTTATGACCTCTTCCTGTTCCGCCATAAGCTGGTTATGATAGTTATTTATGACGTTGTGCATATTCGCTATTTCTTCTTCTCGACCCTCAACTTCCCCTTTGATTTTCTCAATCTCTAGGTTATTGTTTGCCAGCTCGTCTTGCAGATTCTTGATTTCCTCTTTATACTCGTTCTCTTGAAACCGTCGTTCTTGAGAGTCTTCTGCTTCTTTTTGAGCGGCATAATCTATAACCCCGTCATAACGATTCTGTAGTTCCAGTTTTTCATCTTCTAACCTCTGCATCTGCGCTCTTCCAGCGGCCAGTTGTTGTTGCAATTCGTCGATTTGTTGATTAAGCTCGTTTATAGCCCCCGCCTTCATTCGATTTAGCTTTTCCACCCTGACAACGTGATCTAATGCAGCATTCATTTGCACTTGTTGCAGAGCTCCTTGTTTATGGTAAACTGCTGCGAATTCTTCTGCGTCTATTCTGAGTTGTTCCATGGCCTTCTTGTTTTCAATGTCAGCTTCTCTTAGACGCCCGACGATCTCCCGAAGATACTCGTTTTCGTCTTTAAGCTCCTCCGCTGCGTCTCCAAGTCTTTGTCCGTAGCTTTCTTGAGCGATGTGGGTCGCCAGCAAAGCTTCTATTCTCTCTTTTTGGTCTGCGATTATCCGCTCGTAGTTAATCTCGTCGTTTCTTCTATCTTCAGTAAACCTTATTACACGATTCCACATCTGCGTTAAGAAACTCGATATGTATTGAATCTTTTCAAACTCAGCCGGCGGGAGAGTTATTCCGGCCACCTTAGAAATGAAGTCGAACTGGGAATATAGGTTTTCGAGCGCAATGTCTCTGGGCGTTTTCATACGGTTTTTAGCTTCAGCGTACCCAATCTCACTGTCGAACGATTCTTCGTTTATATCCTGATCATTTATCTTATTGAAGCCGTTTTTCAGCGCCGTAATAGCTTGGTCCACGTCTCCGTGGTGCATGGCGGCGCCAAAATCTTGAACATCTCTGATATAGGTATCTCGGCGCTTGGTAAACGAGTCCGATAGATCGTCTGCGTCGTCCCATTTCTGGATTGACCGATCTATTAACGTCGGATCATCTGCGCTAAGTGTTGGAATGATGTTAGACTGAGCGGGGGCGCTGAAGACGACAGTTTGGTTGGTAATTGCGTCGGACGGCTCTTCGCCCCCGCCGATTTCGTACCCGGCTCTTTCAGCCGCGGCCTTGAGCACCGCTTGAGTGCCGAACTGATCAGCTATATCGTCTACAGCTCTGGTTGCCTCGAAATTGATAGCGTCTGAAGCGTTCCCGCTCTGATCGCTGTTTGACAAAGCGTTAGATTCTCCTTCCTGCTTAACGCGAACAGACTTCTGAGTCGACGGCCACTCGTCAGGTATATCAGCCTCTTCTTCCTCCGTAACTACAGACGGCCCTGTCATCGGTTCTTCCTTTGCAACTTTTGCCAGGAATTCGTTTGGTCTAGATATCCATCCATGTATTTCTTGAATAATCACGGGGTCAATACGTTCATCGTTTTTATCTGAAGGATTAAACGTAATTTTACCGTCTCTGTACTTCTGGATCACCTTTTTAATCTCGTTTATATCCTCTTCATCAAACATGTATTCCTTGTTGCCAGTGGCGTCTTCTGGAGCATCAGCGGACACTTCAAAGGTGTTAAGAATGGGATATCCGTTATTATATATTACCTCGTCAGCCTGATTCACCTTCGCGTTTAGAAAGAGGGTTTCGCCTTGAAAGTCCGTAAGACGATGAAAGTACGAGGGAGCGAGAGTTTTAACCTCCCCCTGTTCATCCGGTTCATAATACCTTCTAACAAAGTTGATAATATCGTCCATTTGAGCCATCATTGTGCTGTACTCATGTTTACGCCTTAGAAATTCCTCTCGACCTTTAATGATGTCTGGAAGGTTGTTCCAATCGTTATGAAGGGGGTGAGTAACGAGAAACTCCTCATTAGGTGGATTTTTATGAGTATTGTATGATTTGTCTATAACCGCATTGATACTCTTATAAATACCTAAGGCGTTATTAAACACGTCAGCAGAGTTTGGGCCGCGTCCTACGATATCTCCCGCTAAGGCGAGAAGATTATCTTTAAACGCGTTAGCTGCGTCCTTTTTGAGGATTTTAACGTTCCCTCCGGCTTTCACGTTAGTAAGAAAGTCCAGATGAACCGGAAGATTCTTCAGAAAAGTGTCGGAGACAATTTCCTCTGCAAGCTTTTCGTTTGTTTCTTCCCTGAAGTAGGCGCGGTTATTAATGAGGTAATTTTCGGGATAATTATTAGCCGGAATGATTATCTTCTCAAGTTGCGGTAGGGCTGGTATATTTAGAGGTTCAACGGGAACAACGCGGGAATTATAACCTAGCTCATTCGCTTGATAAATGCCCTGTAACTTCGGGTCGTAGTTCTTACTTTTAAAGCCTTTCAAAACATCATCAATCTTCTTCTGCGCTAATAAAACATCATTGCGTCGTGGATGTTTCCAAAAGGCGCTATTATCAAGAAATTGTTGCATCTTGTAACTCATCATATCCATCTCACGAGCTACTCGGTTCGGGTCCTCGAAGTACTCTAGATTAGCTGGAAGCAACATGAGAAGCTCCTTTATCCGAGCGTCGTCTTTGGCATTTAAAAAGGCTTTTATCGTAGGATCGAGTCGATCTATCGGTTTTAGTTTGTGTAAATTAACAGTAATCATCTTATTATCATACCTATTGTTGGATTGTTCATTTGACTCTTTGGAGCCTTCTTCCTCTAAAGATTCCTCTTCGGGGCCTTCTTCCTCGTCCCGATTTTCAGAAGGGGCAGTAGACGGGGCGCGGTACTTTCTTAATGGTTCGGAGACCTCGGCCACAGATTCTGAAGTCGGAGCTTTTGCGCTCTTGACGCGACCCTTGGCGGTTTTGGCAGGAGGCATTTTTTTTCAAGGGTTTACTCCTTTTTTCAACTTGCCGTAAAAATCGAGCATGAGGCTGCCATAGAAGGTCTCGGGGGCCTCGGTTTGTTTGTTGTATAGCTGCTCAAGGTCCCTGTATGTCCGAACGTTCGCGCCCGGGATCCGGCGCTCGCCGCAGATGTCCTTGAGGTCGCGGATGGGGAGCCCGCCGTGGAGATAGACGACCTGCGTGTTTGTCCGGACAAACGGACTCAGATCCTTGAACTGGTGCCCGTTGAAGATGATCGTCAGCTGCAGGTGCCGCAGCCGCCTGGCAACGTCGTTGAAGACCGAGCCGGTCATTTTTAGCCGCGGATCGCCCCCCATGTCGTCTATGAGCATCAGGACGGGCGGGAGGGAGCCAACGTCCCGGTGGGACGGATATCGCTCGAGGAGGTCGACGATGAACTCCCGTGTGACGCCGCGCTCGAAGGCGAAGCGTGGGTTCTCCTGGATGATCGCACTCCGCAGGATGTCCACTTGCTTTGCGTCGTGTCTCTGGCGCTCTGCGTCGCGCACCCGGTCATTGAGGTATGACACGAGCGCGGCCGAGTCGCCGTCGGTGCCCCCGCCACAGGAGCCGCCTGGGGCAAAGCGGAGCACCTTGTCGAAGTGCCCCGCGTTCGCACGGAGGAGCTCCTCGGCGTGGAAGGTCTTCCCGCGGCCCTGGGCACCCAGAATCAAATTGAACGCGTTCTTATAGATCCCGTCAAGCGGCTCGATGGAACCGGCTTCCATTATTTAAAAATGACGGACAATGATAATAAAAAATACCAAGAGGATGAAAAAGCCACAGAAGGAGGAACCGCGTATACCGGTGACGGTATGGTTGTTGGGGATAGCGATCGTCTGGGTGGTGAAGAATCCCTTGCGCCGCCTCCTGCGCCTTTTGTACAATACGGAGGACCAACTGAGGCCGCCGGAGACGGGTATCGCCGCATCGGATCCTTTCGCGAGAAATACCAATGCGTCTCGTCGCGATTCAGGAACCTGGTGAGCATCCCGTACCAGCGCGTCGGATAATAAAATGGACGAGCCGAGTATGAGTGAACTGGAAATGAAGTACAATGACCTCCTGTGGCAGATAAACAACCTCGAACTCGCCGCCCCGGCTCCCTCACCGCCCCCGGAGCCAGACGGGGTCTTTATCCCCGCCGGAACGATCGTCACGTGCCGCCCGAGCCGCGCGGCGGCGATGATAAAGCGGCTGGGCGGCGAGGAGAACGTCGAGATCGTAGACACGGCGGAGACCGAGGGGTTCGCCCGTGGCAGACACAAGGACGCTGCCCCGTGGACCAATTTGGTGTACCCGTATGACATCGGCCCGAGCTGCGGCGGGACTGAGCCGGGCAACGTCCTTATTACATCGGACATGGACAGGGTGTCTGCGCCGCCTGTTAATAACTGCATCACGGCCGACAACTGGAACCCCGCGGTGCTGTTCGACGCCGGAAGGGGCGTCTCCCCAGAGTCCGGGGGGGGCTGGATAGAAGCTGAGTTTACAACCATCGCTCGCGTATTATACCTCTCGGGCATGAGGGACGTGACCCCGTTCGGTTTTCTATTTCGGTTCCGCGCAGACCCCCTCTTTGGGTACGGGGGCCCTTTAAATCCGTTCGCTCAGGCCAGCCCTAACATCGATCCAAAGCGCATCTATCATGTATCGAAGACGTTCTCGGGATTCAATAATATGTCTTCGGCCAGCCGTGCCCAATGGGCGAGCCTATACGGCGAAAACTTCCCACTCGTTGATCTACCCGTGATCGAGGACTACGAAAACGGCGCGGTTGATTTTGACACAGATGCGACATTTGAGTGGGACGAGGGAGATGGGGTCGAAATCAAGATAGTCGACCCCAACGCGCTCTATATCGTCGTCGATGACACCAAAACGACCCGCGACTACGACATGGACCCGTTTACTACGCGCAACTTCGGGTTTCCCTATAAGATTTCCATCTTCACCATCGAGGCCCACGATATAACCATGGCCTCCCCAACTCCGACTATCACGTACGGAGGATACGACCGCAAGAATCCCCCCGGAACGGGACCTGCGCCCAAATGGAACCGTACCAATCTTGTTCAATTAAAAATACTCCGGGATGTTACCATCGAAATGTGATCTAATGAAGCAGTTGAATGCGATCCAGCACGCAGTAAACGAAGCACGAGGCGCGCCGAGGGCAAACGAAGTCCGAGAGCGGCCGCGGGGTCGCGAGCCCTTCAGACGACTGTTTATTCCCGGACAGGTGCTCCGTTTTTCGTCACAAGAGAGTTGGGAGGAGTTCCGATCAGTGATTCCAGAGGACGTGTACGAGATAATCGACCACACCGACCCCTTGGGCTTCGATGGAGGCGCGGGCGTTGTCATTGTCCCGGAGGGCAACCCCCTCAACTACCTCCGCCGCAACCAGCTCCCCAACAAGACGATAAACATGACAAACGTGTACAGACCAGGTGTACTGGGTTACGTACCGTATGATAACATGCGCAAGAACTTCATTCCGTTCCTGGGTTATCGCAACGGTCAGTATTACCCCACGCCCGCAGATGATGCGCTTGAGGTGGGGTCCTATGCTCAACATATAGCTGTCCGCCCGCTGCCGTCGGAAACGGTGGCCTCGGTCCTCCAGCCGAAACTGTTTACTTACAAGGAAGCTATGGAGTACCTGGACCAGAACTACACGAATAGTTTTGGGTTTCTCACCAACGTCACAACGACCAAGGTGGCTACGCGTTGCTTCCTTTTTCCACCTCCGTCACTGAACGCCAACGTCCCGCAGACAGAAGACTGCAGTGCACCAACCGTCGGCTGTTTCTGGTTCAACGACGGACGCAGTGGACAACTGGAGCTCCCTAAGGACCCCGCCTGTCGCGCGTGCGTCATTATCCGGTTTAAAAAGTACGCCCTGGTGTGATGGAGGCGCTTCGTGACTTTGAGTGGAACATTAACTATCTTCGGTGGCTACTGAACAGTAAAATCAACCAGGCTCTTTATTCCCCAGTCCAGGGCTTTGCACGAACCTCCCGCGCCGCTGAACAGCGGGTAGTGTTCCTCGAGGGCGAGGTTCTCACGTTCGGCGGCGTGAGTAGGGGGCAGGTAATATCGGTTCTCACCGCGACGGGGATCCCGTCAGAAGCGTACGAACTAACAGTAGACGGTCCGCCGCTGTACTTCTGCTCGAGCTTTAACCGTCCGGACGTAGAGTTCGCTGTCCCGTACCTACTGAGAGAGGAAGACCTGCCCTACGGCTTCGCCGGTCCGAACGGGACCTTCCAATTCAGCAGCCCTGAAATCGAAAAGCTGCGGAGGGCAGAGGGTCCGATCGAGCTAGACAACGTCTACACCTACTTCGGCGATTCCTGGAATTACCCGGCCCACATCACCTACGACCTGTGTAAAACATGGGAGAAGAATAATGACAACCGCGGCTGGATAGAGACCAATTCGCTCGGCTGGGTTCGGGGCTCTACCAAACCGGAGGTATTAGCTAACTTAGACGCCGGAAAGAACGCGGGGGTTATAGTCAAAAACGGGCCAGATACTGTCTATCGAGACTTCACAACCGACATCGAGGCGTTCAAAGAAAGGGTTCGCAAACAAACGGAGGGTTCCGACTTCTACCCGATATCCACAATCGTCGGGGGGTTGAGCTCCAACAGTAACCCCAGGCCGCCGATCCTCGGGTGGAAGTACGGACCCGTCAATACACTGGCGGGGCACGGAATGCGCTATGACCTCCTCCAGATGCCCACGGGGCAGCTAAAAAGCTTCGAGGTGAACCCCGGCCCCCAGCAGCCGTATAGCGGTGGAGAGGGGGTATACCCCGTGGTGCTTGTTGAGTTCCTACGCGATGTAAACGTGGTCTTCTGAATAAAAAAATGAGCCGTATCGTTCTTAACGCCGAGTGCAGCACCGGGGACGTCTTCCAGGACTACCTCAAAAGCACGACGAAATCGTTAGCCTTGAACAACGGTGATACTCTGGCCGTTTTCGTCGGTGATAAGGACGTCAATAACATAGAACTGAGCGTTATGCCCTGTTCAGGGGGTCTCTACGCTCTCCAGAACTTCAAGTGGACCAACCTCGACAAAATCAAGGGCATGAACCCCGCGTCGCTCTTCCTCGACTCCTCCAACATCTCTGTCACACTCTCAGTTGATCTAGAAGCAGTTCAGGACTCGAGTCTAAAGTACGGATCGGTCGGGACAGCCATACCCACCGGGGCTCTGGCCGTTAACCTTGGGAGCCGCGGCTTCCAGTTTAACACGTCGAATATGATCAACGAGGACGAGTGGGGGAAGCTTGTCTACTACGAACAGGGCGGTCTCGGTATCGGGTGGTCGTTCAGCGCCAACTCCTACCTCCCAACGATCGGCCAGGCGCGGTACAACGGCTTAACCATGTATCTATTCGGCGGTATGCTGCCTGACGTATCGTTCGGAACCATATCGGCCGCTGTGATTGGATATCAGGCTAATATAACGAGCCCGCTCAACCTGCAGATGGGTCGGGACCAGGCGCTGCTCACACAGATGGTATCAACGAGTCAAATCAACGGTTCCCAGGGGTACTGGTCGGTCCAACCCACTAACCTTCCCCAGAGCCGAGCGGACGGCGGACGCCTTGGTGGTTCCCTCATGAAACCTTCGGGGAGCTCAACGACACCAACATTTAGCGCTTTCAACCCCTTCGGCTCGCTCTTCCTGTCTTACCCCACGGCCGTGCAGAATTCCACTCAGACTTCGAACCAAATCGGATGGAACCTACTATTCCCGTCCTATGGACCTTCGACTCAGGACGGCTACATAATGAGCGGTAACGCACTTTCTATCCCCCCGGGCGCGTTCTTTACGCGCGAAGGACTTGAACTGCTTAAGAGCTCTGTATCGAATCCTTCTGCCAGTGGTACGATCCCGTGGACGGAATACTGGTCAGGAGCAACGCACGTTGTCCATCTTGAGGAGACGAAGCCCTTGTACATCGAGTGCCCCATGTTCAACCTGCCCATTGCCATGGAGAAGATCCCCGACTTCAACAACGGTCTTCACATGCTCGTACCTATCACGAGAATAGCTAACGGGGTTTACGTGTATCAACCGATCGCTGACGCCAGTTATAACGCCGCGACTGGTTTTGTGAGCATGTATCAGTATAACGGCCTAACGGACACGAACTACTTCGTGAATGCATTCGGAACGCTTCAGAAGTGGTTTGCGCCGAAGAAGGTCACACTCCGCATCAACATGCCGTTTGTCAGGCTAGACACCCCGCTGCAGGCCAGTAACTTCTTCAACGTTCCCTATATCGGTCCGTCGCTCACGGAGAGAACCAACGTATGGCTCAAATTCCCGTTCCTGCCGCAGACTGGTCCAAATGGTTTGCGTATTCCGTCTGGTTCGATATACACGACCATGTCGTTCAAGGAACTCAGGAACCAGACGAACGGTGGGTCGCTCGAAAAGGTCCTTTCGGCTCAGACAATCCTCGAGAAGTTCGTGACGGTCATGAACATGCACGGAATTCAGCCGAGCGGGCGCTGGGGCCTGGAACAGCTTATTATTCGAGGAGTCTGCGTGTCAGTAACCACTTATCCAGCCCTCGAACGCCTCTACGGTGTCCTATTCAATCGCCAGCCATTCAAACAGAGTGCACAGGGCGCTATCCTGCTTAATGGCGGAATGAAGATGTTCTCGCGCTGTGGTCCTTTCTTGAGCGAGGGCTCGCCTTCCAATATGCATCTAGAGTTATACGATATTATCCCACCGGGCGAGTATAATGACGGCAGCGATCCGGAAAGAAAGCTTTCGTGCGATGTCAATGACTATATCCAGACGGGGCGCGGAGGTTCAAACAACGACTATTTCAACGTGATAACGAGCTTCATGTTCTCTACCGATGTGCAACTGCGTATGCCGAGCGGGGAAGCGAGCGACCAGGGCGGTCAGCTGACCGTGAGCTTCCAGCCGCGCCCAGTTCTCAACATCCCGTTCTCCGGGGAGCTGCGAGGGAACGTTAAAACCGGTGGACCGGCGTTCATGAATACTTCCATCATCGAAGGATCGATAACCTCTTCTCAGTTATCTAATTACGAGTATGGATGGTTCAACAATATCAATCCGTTCTCCCCAGACTACAAAAAGTCGCTAGACACAGACGAAACGGTCAGTACGTACGATCCGTACCCATACCTTGACTACAAGATGGTCGACCTGAACCACCGCAAAATCGAGGTGTGGGTCGCAGTGAGCGTCCCACTTGCTATATACACCACTTCGCCGTTCTCAAAGTGACTTGCGATCTACAGGTGTCGTGTAAACTCTACAATCAGCGTGTGATCTACACTACTTTTAGAAATTCAAAAATGGAACCCGTTCGTAAGAAGGCCGACTACACATTTCTCGGCTCTAGCAAGCCCGGCATCCGTCTATGTGATGATGAAAAGGTCCCGGAGGCGCGCGTGTGGTGTAAGACGGACGACGGCCAGTGCATGTACCTCTCCCTCGACGTTCTCCTGTTCCTCCAGGAACAAGAGATCGAGCGCCTCAAAGCGCTCAACGAGAAGCTCAAGAAGGAAAAATACCAGACGGTGGAAGAAAAGAACCAAGCCGTGCGTGATAAGGTCTTCTTCGAAATGAACTGGGAGGCGGAGAAGAAAGCGAACGAGGAGCTGGCGGAGAAGCTATTCACCGCCACAGACCCTTGGATTAAAGAGAACGTTACACTCCGAAAGAAGCTCAATGAGCTGGAGAAATCCAAGAAAGAGTAAACTCCTTTCATTTCCTTTACTCAACGCCCCGGCGGACCGCTGGGGCTCACTTAAGGATGTTCTTGAACGGTTTGAGGTTGGAGGGGATGCTGGCGATAAAGCCACGCATCCGGCCGTCAGATAGCACCTCCAGCGCCGCGGCGCGGCACTCGTCCACGTTCTCGGGGTAGAGCTGGAAGTCGGGCTCGTGGGTCGTGGGGTCTTCGCCGCACAGCAGCTCGAGCGCCTTCGACTCGCAGCGCCACATGTCCTTGACGAACTCGTTATCCTGCATGTAGCGCATAAAGTCGGGTCTGGTGGCCATGAGCGCCTTCAGCTGGTTCCCGTCAATCGTCAGGCCCTCTACGTCCGCCACGGAGACCATAAGGATGATTATGAGGCTGCGCCACATGAACATTTCGTCCCAGTTGTCTATGCCGCGTGACTTTCCCTCGTTAATCGCGCGCTGGAGCGCCACGCGCTCCGCGCCGGTCTTGGCGTAGTCGATAATGTCCAATACTGCGCCCACGCCTTCAGAAAGGAGCATCCCAAGCATAGAACCGATCCCGGGAATAAACGCTATCAAACAGTCGAGCGCTATCTGTGTTAGAAGCTTCCACCCCACCTCACGGAACCACTTGGCGAAGTAGTGCCAGCCCTTTTGGACGCTGTTAACGAAGCGGTCCCAGCCAGACTCCTGCGTTATGCGTTTTGAGGGGTATAAGGCATTCAAAGCACGAACGGGGAGCCCAGGCGTCGACTCGTAGATGTCTATAAGGTTGTTGGTCTGTTCTTCATTAGAACCGGCAGCTCGGATAGCGGCTACGGTCTGCTCATCGGGTAGCTCCTCCTTCACAGTCTCAATGAACGCGTCGTTGGCTTCTTCGTTCAGGCGGTCGCGCTCTTCCTCTTGCACTCGAGTGTATTCCGCTAGTTCCTCGTCCAGCTTGTTGCTATTGTGTGTCCTGTACTGCTCGGCGTACTCTAGGTACCTCTCCGTGGCGGCTTTCAGGTCCTGCTGCGCTCTCGCTCGACTGGCCTCGATGGTCTTGAGAGTTTCCTCGCGTATGTAATCATTGAGAGCCCGCATGACGCGTTTGCCCTCCTGAACCTGGTTGTAGTTCACTATACCAGCCAGCCCGAGGAAACTGGCCCAGTCGGTGACGGTTCCTTGGTGTCTCCCGTACTGGTATGCGAGGGCTTCTTGTTGGGAAACAGTGTATTGATCCCAAGACCGCCCTGTGTGCTGCTGGAGCTGCTGTTTGAACCTATCTGAGACCCTAACCATGTATTGTTTTTATTCGCGTTGATCACGTTGATATTGACCCCGCCTGGTGGTATATGGGACGGAGAGGTGTTCGAGGGCGGGTGTGGGGTCTCCGGAGCGATATTCGAGGGGGGCTGTGAGGCATCCGGGGTCGTAGTTTGTTCCTCTTTCTTCTCTGGGACACCGCTGGGAGCTTCTGAGGAACCCTCGCCGCCGTTTTTGTTACCAAACAGCCCCCCGAGAATCTGTCCCGTCATGCCTATCTGCAACGCCGTGTTCATGACGTTGCCCATAGCTCCGGCCGCGTTTTGGGCGGTGCTTTGAACGGGCGCCGGAACCGCACCGGCGAACCCGACGACTTGACCGTTGGGAAGGATGGTTGGCTTCTGTAGACGACCCGTCTTCGGATCGATGCCTGCCTGGGCCTTGCGAATGTCCAGGTTCGCCTGCCTCTTCTGGGCGCGGTTGTAAGCCCACTTCTGGTGTGGCATAAGACCGTCCATCGTGGCCTCAGCGAATTTCTTCTTGGTGGCCGCTGTCGTCTCGGCTTTTTGCTTCTTCATCTCCATGCTCAGCTGGTGTTTCTGCTTCTCCTCCTCCGCCTTACGGTCCAGCGCAGCCTGCTTGTTCACCGCGGCCGTCTCCTGCTTCTGTTGAGCGTTCTTCTTCGCCTGCTCGAACTTGTCTTGCTGTTTTTGCATCGCCTGTTCGTGTTTGTGCTGTTGCTTCTCGAGATTCAAGCGATTCGTGTTCTCCTGAGCGGACGCTTTGTTGTCGAGCTTCTTCTGTAGCATGTTCAGCTTGTGTTGCTCCTTCATTGCACTGGATTGACTAGCAAAGTTCTCCTTCATCGCCTGGGCCTTGTCAAGGTTCGCTGTCTGATTCACCTTGCCGCTCGTGTCCTTGGCGGCGGAGGTGATCTGATCCTTACCCTTGTTGACGGTGGTGTTAAGCTGATCCTTCTGAGCGTTCGTCTGGTCCTTCTTGGTCGATATGTTGCTTGCTGCCGTGTTTTTGTTAGACGCTATAGTTGTGTCCTTCTTCTTCAGGGCCTTGGCGATATTGCTCTTGGCCGTCCCCTTCGTTTGCTTCATGACGTTCGTACTGACCTTCTTTGCGTTTTTACCGATTCCCTTCACCACGCCCTTCATCGCCGAAGTGAACTTGCCCATTTTTATTTACTTCTGCTGGAAAAGCACCGCTCCGTCGAGGTCCAGGAGAACCGTGAACGTGTTCTGCCAGATAAGCATCATCATCACGTGTATCGTGTTATACGGCTCCCTTTCGGGCGGATCTGGGAAAGCTTCTCCGATTCGCGCCTCAGCTGGAGCGTGGGGGTCGACAACGACTACTTCCTCAGCTTGGACCCCTTGGTTTTGCTTGGTTGTGACAATTTGAAGCCCTTGATCTAAACTAGACTTGGTAGAAATTGTCCCTTCGACCCTAATCATATTGTCGGCGTCAATGAAGAATCCACTATTTCTAGCATGAGTTAAGTCGAATAGGAAGAAAGCATCCCCCTCTTGGAAGCGGTTATTAAGGAATGTCACGTCCCCATACATCTCTGCCGGATTGTACTTCTTCATCGCTTCCTCTGTGGCCACGACCATCTCCGTCATGGTTAGTGGACGGTCGAAAAGAGGCGTGCAGGAAGAACCAAGCGATATCTGGAAATGGTCGATGTTAATGGTCTCGCGTAGAAGAAAATGACCATGGCTATACAACGAACCGATGGTATAAGCCTCAGGCGTCGAACCAACAAAAGTAGGTAACGCTATATCGTCAGTGGGTTTAGGAGGCTCTTGCAAGAAGAACAATGCTACGTGAGTTGTATTATAAAACAGCTGCGAAGGCGTAAATACAAAACGCGTGTTAGCATTAATTTTATGAACTAGCGTCTGACTAAACACATAGTAATCGGCGAAATGAGCCACAAACTGATTTAGCTCGTCGATAAAGGGCTCGATGTAACGCTGACTTAGTGGATTAAGCAGAGGAGTAGTCAAGCAGTGTAGAACCAACTCGCAGTCAACGTCAAAGTCAACATAAAACGCAGAGACGTCTGAATACTCAATCATTGAGGTCGATAAAGCTGTAGTTAACGCTTTCCAGGTTCCGCCACCAAAAATAATCCTTCCAAGGCTGAATTCTTGTTCTTGCGTGCCATTGTTTAATTTGACTTTAACTTTATCGTCCCCCTTTAATAAGCTTAATCCAAAGGTAGGGATCGTTTCTGTTTGTATCGATCGAAGGTTGGCGTTGACTATTGGATTCAGTAGGCCGGCGGAGAAATACATATGCCGAGGAGAGCGTAATCGTAAGCGGACATTCATGTTGGAGGTGTTGGTCTGGCGAAGAGGGATAACAGGAACCTGAAACACGGGCAGCACATCTTCAAGGGGCACTTGGATAAGTAGAGGATCGCCATACCATGAGTAAATTGGGTCTGCGCCGGGCTCTTTGATAGCTGTGACAGAATATGGCGAACGGTGATAGGGGGCGCTAAAAGCTCCAGTGCCAGAAGTTGAGAAGTTTCGGTTACCATAACGATAAAACACACCGAGCGCGTTGTTTAAGTATGAGGGATTCCACGCTCTGGAGTAGTTGTTGCGAAGATCATCATTCATCTGATAGTACCGTAGGTAAGGTAGCAGCTGGGGTGCTGGACTCTCGACCGAGAAGTTCGAGAACGTCGCTGACGCGTGAGAGATGCATGCGGCGTTAACCTTCGGCCAGAGAGCGCGATTGTACTCAAGCGTCAGAGGCATGGCGCCTATAGCTGCGGTCAACTTTAATTGTTTGTAAAAGTGAGGAGTGAGACGTATTTCAAGATGAGACTGTTTAGAAAGGATGAGGGGAATTCCCTGGATGTTGAAACTTACCTCGATCTCCGGTATCGTGCCCTCCAGTTTATTTTTTAGAATACTCTTTAAATCCTCCTTCATTCTGTTGTGGCGTGAGGCGTTCTCGATGCGTTTTCCGGTGAGAGGGGAGACGCGTATGAGGGTCTCCACTAGATGAGGGTTCTTCAGCTCCTCGTTGAGGGTAGACGTCTGCACGGTCGGTTCCATTTTTTTATTTGCATTCGTTTACTGAAGCGGAACAACGCCGCCGCTTGCCAGCATGGCATTGAAGTTGTTCGAGTAGAAACATGTTAGAGTTATCTTTATCTCGTGGTTAACGTTGCTGTCTCTCTTAATCTTGCCGGTCATCTGAAGCGGTGACGACGGGCCGATCTGGAAACCGGTCATGGGGGAGTGAGATAAGTCGAAGAAGAACGAGGCGTCGCCAGAGTACGCGCGTCCAATAGGCGACACGCGGTACACATTGAAGTCGCGACCATACATCTCGAAATGTTTGCGGTTATACATGTACATGTCGTCCCAGCTCATCGGTACCTGGGTGAGTGGGAAAGCAGACTCGCCGAGCATGATATTCAAATCCTTGCAGTAAACATGGGGTGGCATATTGAAAAACCCGCCGCGCTCCGCTTCGGCGGGCGTTAGAGATATGGCGTAGGGTTCTCCAGATACAAGGTGTCGTTGACTCGTTGCCCTATTAACGGTTGGTACTTCAAAGTTGGTGTCGTCGACTGCGTTACCGTTACTGTTGGGGTCAAAGTCCGCGTCCTGTTCAATTGGGGTATAAAACGTTTCGTCGGTAAAGGATAAACAGATAAAGGGCACGTTGCGGAGAAATTGCGTCACATTAAAGTAGAACTGAACCTCTGGTTGGTTAAGGGTCGCTCTGGTCTCGAAAACTAGGTAATCGAGGAAGGGGGCGATGAAGCGACCGTCATATATGCGCGGGCGAATAAGAGCCTCCGCCAGTGGATTGATATCAGGAAAGCTGACCGTGGTAACATTGAGGTACGTCTCGAGAGCCACCGGTATGCCAAGGCCGAGGTTGACAAACCATTTGACTGGTTCGTAAAGATCAATCCACATGTCAAAGGAGTTGGAGGCTATCATGACAAGTGGGATAACACCTATCTTAAACACGGGAAGCAGCTCCGTGAACGGAATGCGGAACGTTAAAGTGGTAAGAGCTTGAAGCGCAGGTTCGAAGCCTGCGAGGCTTTTCAGCTCAACATTGAACTGGGGAGTCATGAAATAAAGCTGCCCGTCATTCGATATGGTTCGAGAGAGAAGTTCCAGATACATCGCAAACTGAGAGGCGAACTCTCCGTCCCGTACCAGGGGTGGGTTTGACAATACGTTATATGGATCCGCATTACTGACGCCTTTCTGTATCTTACTTAGATAAATACTCTTTTCGCCCGTGTAATTGTCGGGATATTTCTGCTGTACATGAGCTGGTCTTCTAAGCAGAATCTCGTTCAGATACGCTGGCGGGCGATACGACTGAAACGTCATGTTAGAAATCGTTGCCCAGCAGCGTTTGACGATATGAGCCATCGACTTACCCTTAATTCGATAGAGCGGATTTGGAGCCCATTGGTTGGAAACATTCTTAAAGCGGTTTCCGGTTGGGTCAGAAGCAAAGGTAAACTTCAATATAAGCTCAGACTCGTAAGGAAGAACGACAGGAGCCGCCTCCACCTTGAACACGAGTTGGATGTCGCGGTCCGGTATATGTTGACCGGGAAAGTTGGTCGGGGAGGCTGTCAAGTTGAAGAACTTCCACGTCAGAGGCGGGATCATGCGGTAATTGCGCAGAATAAGGGGGTTGGGAGATCCTTGCATCTCGGGCTGCAGACCGTCGGCCATTTTTTTATTTACTTACGTAAACTCAGCACGTCCGCCGACGGACGGCCCGAAGCGGCGACTAGGGCTGCCTCTTCCATCAGAAACTCCCTATCGGCGATAGTGAGTCGTGGGACGCGGGAGAGTTGTTTTCCCACGTCGATAATGGTGTGTTCGGGTAGAAGAACTCCTCTGGTCGTGTTTTCGACCACCCCCGTGAGGCAGATAACCTTGACTTGTTGCGCGGCTCTTCCAAGAACCGCGCGCTCAACGGCATATCGCGCCGCTCCCTTGTCGACGTGCTGAAGCAAGGAGCTGGGTTCCCCCTCTCCCAAGAATGGAAAGGCGTTGTAGAGGCAAATGTATTCGTTGATGTCGCGCATGTATTTGTCGCCCGCTGTCGTTTCGCCGGGGCGGCCGCGCTGCGCAATTCGTTCAAGGCATGACGTGCTCGTTTCGTTGATGAAGATGTAGTACTCGGGGAACAGTGGGCACAGCGTGATAAACAGATTGATAATGTCGGTAAGATCGCTATGCTCCTTTGCAGAGATGTTGCCGCGATCCCGATGATAATTGACAAAAGCGCGCGTAGACGCCCAGTATCGGTCGCAGATGACGTAGTCGTACTCGCGGATAGGATGTTGCGCTTGAACAAAGAGCGCGCGCCAGACATCAAAGAGGCGAAGGACGAACGTCTTTTGAAAGTCAAAGACGTTTTTGGTCGGGTCCTTGTAATACTCCTCAAGATTCTCCGGGATCGTCTCGTCCACGACGCGCACGCGTGCGCCAGATTGGACAAGCTCGTCGCGAAGGTGCCCGATGAAGGTCGTCTTTCCTGCCCCGATTGGTCCGTCCACCACGATGAGGCCCGGCATGTGGATCGGGATGTTGGTGTTGTTCTGGGGACCATACATTTTTATTTCTATGTTAATCCGTTCCTCAAGAGGCTAAACAATTACGATGGATAGGTCTTTTATAAAAAAATTAAAATGAGCAGGGGCGTGATTTATACGGCAACGTTCCGCGACTTCCTCAACGGCGTGTTCGAGGTAGACGTGCCTCAAGGCTACACGCGAATCCAATTCAACCAATTCACAGCCGGGTCCGAAAAACCCACGTCGTGGATAACTGCGCTTGATACACCAACTATAATAACGAATACCGGAGGGTCGATAAGCGTTACACAGACCGCCCCCCTCAATAAGGTGTGGACAAAACGCCCCCAAAATTCAACGATCCTCAAGGCGTGGTGTGAAGGAATCGACGCGCAAAGTCCTGTGATCGCGGCGGGGCGGGTTGGAGAGACCATTTACTTGGGGATGAACGGGAACCCATACAAGATAACCAGCCGCTCGCTGCGTATGTACCTCACCAACGAGGTCGACACGCTCGTGAACAACCTGGGAATCATTCTCCAGTACACCTTCCTGTAAATGAAGTGAGTAATCCGTTTAGAAGAAGAGGCGCAGAAAGCCCTTTATGTGTTGGCGGCATATAGGACATGATAATAAAGACGCCGCGTTATAGCAATTGTCACAGTACAACACATGGCCGCATGGTTCCGCCGCTCGGGTACATGGGTTACTCAGGCAGATGGTGCACTCGGGGACGTGAAATATAGAAGGTGTCCGCTCCCCCGTCACTTTGTCAATGCGGCGAGAAAGCTCGCTTATCTTACACTTTCCCTCCAGGTCAGCGAGCTTTAAAACGTCCACAGCCGAGGCTAGGCGCGCTACGAGCCCGCGCACCGCCGCCATCTCCTCGAGCAACGGCTTGTAACACGGGCCGTCTCCCTGTCGGTTAGAGATCGAAGCCATCAGCTGCTTGTGGGTAATAAGGAGGTCGGTCTGTCCATTCGAGCCTGTTGAGTAGTCAGAGAAGCTGGGGCTGGTCGTCATTTTAATTTTTTCCCGATGCTTCTCTCGTTTAATACAGCCTATCACCTGATAGGGTTCGTCCTCGGGTCCTGTGCTGTGAAAAGCTTTAATGTCGTCGTCAAGATCGGAAAGAGAGTGTTTCGGTGCATCCATAGACAATTCAGAACACGCTGGGGACGCAAAAAGGTGCGCTTGGGAACCATTCACTTCGTAAATAACTTTTCAGTCACGATCGAGTAACTCCGTCGGATCGTTCACTATTACATGAATAATTGCGTTAGTAAACACCATTGCCTTCCCGCCGCAGTCCGCTGGCGGAAAGAACTGCCAGTCCTCGTACGTAAGCCAACGCGGTCCTTTTCCTCGCATCTCCGCCTCAAACAATTGTAAGTCGTTTCCCGTGACGGGGGCGTTCCCCGGAATCTTGATCCTAAAGCCAAACCCTCCTAAGGCCCTCAGGGCGATATAACCCCCCTCTGGGATTGAACACGGTTTGATCTCGTGGCGTCTCAGCGCCGCCAAAACCACTTTCCACGCAAACGCAGAGTCGGCTCGATGACTCAAAAGGGCTGTTTCCTCGGTTATAAAGAGGTGTTCGAATGTAAACTCAATAAACGATTCCACGGCCACAATTAACTCCTTTTCCGTGCGTATATATGGACAGCGAATCGCCT
>ERZ1026894.556-NODE-556-length-26556-cov-10.396249_pt1 | contig 26556 bp, 27 predicted proteins | sample MGYA00380177_ERZ1026894 | MGnify/ENA primary metagenome ERZ1026894 (study PRJEB33269, sample SAMEA4719813) | human gut metagenome | biome: human-associated habitat; feature: organic feature; material: feces | place: Cameroon | collected 2013-10 ... | reverse complement strand
AACCGAGTAAGGTTTTGCCAAAAACTCAAAAGGTCGCAAAATTATGACTTTTTAATTAAGGCGGGATTCAAGCGCGCTGAGTTCGTCCTCCAACTCCTTCGGGAGCTTGTCGCCGAACTTCTTATAGAATTCCTTAATGCCTTCGGCTTCTTTCTTCCAGGTTTCGGTATCGACGTTAAGAAGACCTTTCAGGGTTTCTTCGTCCACTCCGCAACCTTCAAGGTTGATATCTTCGGGTTTCGGAACGTATCCGATTGCGGTCTCGTCCGCGTCGACGGTTTCTTCGCAACGTTTCAAAATCCAGTCAAGCACGCGCATATTGTCGCCGAATCCCGGCCAGATGAAGTGACCTTCGCTGTCCGTCCTGAACCAGTTGACGTTGAAGATTTTGGGTTGAACCTTAATCTTTTTGCCCATATCGATCCAGTGCTGGAAGTAGTCGCCCATATGATATCCGCAGAAAGGCAGCATTGCCATCGGGTCGCGACGTACGACGCCTACCGCGCCTGCCGCCGCAGCGGTCGTTTCGGAAGCCATAATGCTGCCGACGAAAACGCCGTTGTCCCAACTTCTGGACTGATATACAAGCGGAGTGGTTGCCGCGCGACGTCCGCCGAAAATGATTGCGCTGATGGGTACGCCGTTGGGAGCCTCGAATTCACTGCTGATGCACGGGCAGTTGATTGCGGGTGCGGTGAAACGACTGTTGGGGTGCGCCGCTTTGACGGGTTTGCCGTCGGCGTCTTTCATATCGGGCGTCCAGGGATTGCCCTTCCAGTCGATAAGGCGTGCGGGCGGTGTTTTGGTAAGACCTTCCCACCACACGGTATTATCTTCGGGATTGATTGCAACGTTCGTGAAAATGGTATTCTTTCTTGTGGAAGCAAGAGCGTTGGGGTTCGATTTTTCGTTCGTACCGGGAGCGACGCCGAAGAAGCCCGCCTCGGGGTTGATTGCGTAAAGTCTGCCGTCCGCGCCTACGCGAAGCCACGCGATATCGTCGCCGACCGTATAAACGCGATAGCCTTTTTTGGTATAAACCTCGGGCGGAATAAGCATTGCAAGGTTGGTCTTGCCGCAAGCCGACGGGAACGCCGCCGTGACGTATTTCGTCTCGCCGTTGGGTTTTTCGACGCCGAGAATGAGCATATGTTCAGCCATCCAGCCTTCGTTTTTGCCCTGATACGACGCGATACGAAGCGCAAAGCATTTTTTGCCCAGAAGGACGTTTCCGCCGTATGCGCTGTTGACCGACCAGATTGCGTTGTCTTCGGGGAACTGAACGATGTATCTTTCGTTTTCGTCGACGTTGCATTTTGCGTGGAAGCCGCGCACGACGTCTTCGCTGTCGCCGAGCCTGTCAAGGACTTTTTGACCGATTCTGGTCATAATCGCCATATTCAGAACAACGTAAATGCTGTCGGTGGTTTCGATACCGATTTTCGCAAACGGGCTGTTTACCGCGCCCATCGAGAACGGGATAACGTACATCGTGCGACCGATCATACTGTCTTTCGCGATGGCTTTGAGTTTTTTGTACATTTCTTCGGGATCCATCCAGTTGTTGGTGGGACCTGCGTCTTCTTTTCTTCTGCTGCAAATGAAAGTCCTGCCCTCGACGCGAGCGACGTCGTTGGGTTTCGTACGGTGATATAAGCAACCCGGCAATTTTTCGTCGTTGAGTTTAATCATTTCACCCGACGCGATCGCTTCTTTTCTCAACGCTTCGAGTTGAGCTTCGCTACCGTCAATCCAAACCACTTTATCGGGTTTGGCAAGAGCCACTGCTTCGTCGACAAACTGTAAAACTTTTTTATTGGTCGTCATTGTATATGCCTCCATAATAAATTCTTGTTTTTCAATGCGGCAGAAACCATTCTACCCCATTTTATTCTATAATTATATGATACACTAAATCCGCGCGTTTCGCAATATTTATTTTTACAAAAGTTGCAAATTCATACACTATGTATTACAATGTTTATAACAATAATCGAAGGAGTTACGTTATGTTATTAACCACGATGATTATCCGCACTTTGCTGTGCAAACCGCAAGAAATCGACGCGGGCGAGTTCAAGGCAAGAGATTTCGACAAAGACCTTATCGCAAAACACTTGTCCGAGGCGGTGCAAATCCCCACGGTTTCGATGGTCGGCGAGTTTGAAGGTCAGGACAAACCTTTCCACGACTATCACGCCTGGCTTGAAAAGACCTATCCCCTTATCCATAAAACGGCGGAAAAAACCGTCATCAACAATTACAGCCTGGTTTATCGCTTCAAAGGCAAAAATCCGACGCTTGCCCCCGGCGCGTTCCTTGCTCATCAGGACGTCGTCCCCGCTCCGAAAGAAGGCTGGGATTACGAGCCGTTCGGCGGCACTATCGACGGCGGTTTCATCTGGGGACGCGGCACGCAGGATATGAAAGGCACGATGATTTCAATCCTCGAAGCCACCGAAAAACTTTTGTCCGAAGGCTGGCAGCCCGAACGCGACGTTTATTTCTGCTTCGGTCACGACGAAGAAGCCTGGACGGAAGAAGGCGCGGCGCATATCTGCGCGTGGTTCAAACAACAAAACATTAAGTTTGAATACATTGTCGACGAAGGCGGCACCATTATCGACGGCAATATGATCGGCGTCGATAAGCTTTTCGGTCTTATCGCAACGTGCGAAAAAGGCAACCTTAATATGACGCTCACCGTCGAAAAGTCGGGCGGACACGCGTCAAATCCGTCAAAACCTTCCGCGGCGGCACTCCTTGGCAAAGCGTTGATTAAACTCGACAAACACCCTATGCCCAGCAAATGGACGCCCGCAACCAAACAAACGTTTAAGTTGCTTGCGCCGCATATGAAGTTCCCCATCAGAATGGTCCTTGTAAACCGCGATATTTTAAGCCCGCTTCTTAAATTCGTTTTCAAGAAGATTCCTTTGACGAATTCGCTCATCTCCACGACCTTCGCGCAGACGATGCTCCACGGCAGCGACGCCGAAAACGTCATTCCGCCCAAGGTCACGGCGAATATTAATACCCGTATCATCACCGGCGTTTCAAGCGACGAAGTCATCGCCTATACCCAAAAACTTCTGGGCAAGGACGTCAAGGTCGAAAGACACGGCAAAGGTACGGAAGCAACGGCGGTTTCGCCCATCGACGTCAAACCGTGGCACGACCTGAACGTCGCAATCAAACAGATTTTCCCGACAATGGTCACCGCGCCCTATATGTTCATTGCAAACAGCGACAGCCGCTATTACGGCGACGTGTGCGACAATATTTATCGTTTCACCCCGTTTTTGATGACGCTGGACGACCAGAAACGTATCCACGCCATCAATGAACGCGTCAGCATCGACGCAATGGAAAAGGCAACGCAGTTCTTCGCACAGTGCTTGGAAATAATGAACAAATAACTTTTACAAATCCACACCATTGACACAAAATAAAAAAATGATATTATTAACGCGCGACAAATCTTAATAAGCCTAGTGCAAAGAACCTTTTACTTCGGTAACAGGTGCATTTTTCGCATTACATAGTCTTTACACCGGGTGTAATATGTAGATTTGTCGCAAAAATCAGCGGGGGAAACTTGTTATATTTTTTGCTTATTTTTGATGCCCTGCAATAAACTTTGCGAGGTTTACTATGAAATCCACAAAAAAACAAATCATTATTGTTTTTGCCATTCTTACAATGGCACTTGTTTTATCGTGTGCTTTTGTTGCTTGCGACAAGGTCGAACCGGATAAAGAAGACGTTTGCGAACACGTTGAAGTGACAGACAATGCTGTTGAACCTACTTGCACGGAAAAAGGACTTACCGAAGGAACACATTGTTCAAAATGCGGAAAAATATTGCAAGCACAAAACGAAATTCCGGCGCTCGGTCATGATTTGGAACATCACGACGGAAAAGAGGCAACCTGCACGGAAAAAGGCTGGAAAGAATACGACACTTGTAAGCGCGAAGGGTGCGATCATACAACGTATGAAGAAATCCCTGCGCTCGGCCACACAGGTGGTACGGCAACATGTACCGAACAAGCGACGTGCTCTGTTTGCGGGGAAAAATATGGCGATGCGCTCGGTCATAACTACGGCGATATAATTCCAAAAACAGAACCTACTTGCTCGGCTGTAGGCGTGGACGCGCATTACAAATGTTCGGTTTGCAACAAAGTTTTTAAGAACGACGAACACAAAACGGAAACAACGCTTGACGAATTGACGATTGCAATAAATCCAAATGCGCACAACTTCGGAGAATGGATAAAAAATGAAGGCGCAGATACGCATACAAGAGTCTGTTCTTATAACAGCGAACATACCGAAACGGAAAACTGCCAGGGCGGAACCGCAACATGCACCGAACAAGCGGTGTGCTCTGTTTGCGGGGAAAAATATGGCGTGCTTGCAGAACATAAGTATAAGGACAACGTTTGCACAGTTTGCGGGATTCTTCGCCAAAGTGAAGGTCTTACATATTCGTTGAACAGCGATGGAAACGGCTATAAAGTGACGGGAATCGGCACTTGCACCGATAAAGAACTTATTATTCCGTCCGAATATAACGCAAAACCCGTGACGAGCATCGGCAATGAGGCCTTCTCTCGTTGCACCGGGCTTATGAGCGTTACAATCCCCGACAGTGTGAAGAGCATCGGCGATGATGCCTTCTATAATTGCTATAGACTAATTGAAGTGTATAACAAATCCACTTTGTCAATCACGGCAGGCAGTTCTTCCAACGGATACGTTGCCTATTACGCAAAGAACGTTTACACAAACGAAGGCGAAAGCAAACTTACGACAGATGAAAACGGATACGTTATATATACAGATGGATACGAAAAGATTTTGGTTGCTTATCACGGCACTAATACAGAATTGGCTTTACCGTCGTATATAACTAAAATCAATCAATATGCCTTCTATAATTGCACCGGGCTTACGAGCATAACAATCCCCGACAGTGTGACGAGCATCGGCTCTTGGGCTTTCCGTGGTTGCAGCAGTCTTACGAGCGTGACAATTCCCGACAGCGTGACGAGCGTCGGTTCTGGTACCTTCTATAATTGCACCGGCCTTACGAGCGTTACAATCCCTGACAGCGTGAAGAGCATCGGCGATAATGCCTTCGAGGGTTGCACCGGGCTTATGAGCATAACAATCCCCGACAGTGTGACGAGCATCGGCTCTTGGGCTTTCCGTGGTTGCACCGGCCTTACGAGCGTTACAATCCCTGACAAAGTGACGAGCATCGGTTCTGGTACCTTCAGTGGTTGCACCGGGCTTACGAGCATAACAATCCCCTACAGAGTGACGAGCATTGGTTCTACTGCCTTCTATAATTGCACCGGCCTTACGAGCGTGACAATCGGGGGCAGTGTGACGAGCATCGGCAATAATGCCTTCTTTTATTGCACCGGGCTTACGAACATTACTTTTAAAGGAACGAAAGAGCAATGGAACGCCATATCTAAAGACAATTATTGGAATTACAGCGTGCCGGCGACGTATGTTGATTGCACGGACGGGCCGATTTCGATTTAGTAACGACAAAATAAACTCATAAAACAACCCCTCTGCGACTTGCGGAGGGGTTATTATAATGATGTTTTACGGCGAAAAATTTGAAAGCGTAAACGCTTTCATTGACAAGTTGAAAGAATATATATACTATTACAACAACGAGAGAATATCTCTCAAACTAAAAGGAAAGAGTCCGGTACAATACCGAACTCAATTCCAAAATAATTAATTGAATTATTTGTCCAAACTTTTGGGTTCACATCATTTTATCGGTGCTTTATTTATTGGCTTTCTTAAAAAGTTGCTATATCGTGTCATTGCGAAGTACCGCTTTGCGGTGCTGTGGCAATCTCCCGGAAGGGAACCGCTTTATTTAATAAGGTGTCCGTTCCCGGCGATTCCCACGCTTCGCTCGGAATGACATAGTACTTCGTACGGAATAATACTCTCTAAAAAGTCAGAATTTTGATGAAATTAAAGCCCCACAAGTACAAGTATCTTGTGGGGACCCCAATAACGGATTTTCAGGTTCTCGGAAAAACTCAAAAAGGCGCGAATTATCGCCGTTTTACTTTACTTGGTTTTGTATTCGCTAAGAGCCTTAGCCAACTGATCCGGGCAAGACGTATCGTTGCGGCACTTGATGCCGGAAAGCGTAGCGATTATTTCGTCGATGGGTTTGCCGATGCAAAGTCTTTGGATGCCCTGCAAATTGCCCGAGCAGCCGCCGATGAATTTCAAGTCTGTCAGAATGTTGTTGTCGACCGTAAAAATTATTTCTCGTGAGCAAGTTCCTTTTGTTCTGTAAATTGGCATATATGTCCTCCTAGTTTTCCATAAGTGATTCGTACAGGACGCCGTAGATCTGCGCCGCTTTGTCGCCCCAGTTTTTGACAATCCATTTTGCGTTATTACGGCTTGCGACGATGAATTTCAATTCCATAATAACAAGGTTTTTGTCAAGGATACGCAGGAGCACGGTGTAGCTGCCGTCGTCGTTTTTGAAGTAATCGCTGAAATATTCCTGTTTTTTGCGAAGGTTCAGGCGGTTTTCCTTGCAATATGTCATAATCTGGTCGCGATAATGGGACGGAATGCGCGTGTAAAAATGTTTCAGACACTCGTATCCGTCGCGGGTAATGTTGTAAGTTGCCTTGCCCGCGCCGTCCGCGTCGACGATAAGCCCGGCGTCCAGAAGATTTGCGATTGCTTCCTTGCAGTCGATATACTGCATACATTTCAGGTCATAGTAACAGATATCGACGATGCTGTCCTCGGCAAGAGGCATTTCGATCGCGTCGAAAATGTACAAGATAATTAATTTATTGACGGTGCTGTCAAGATTATCCATATCCTAAACCCGATAATTTCCTATTATGTAAACAGTATAACACAGCCGCCCCGAAATTTCAAGGTTTTTTAATGTTGCAAAATATTTTGGACAATGATATACTTAAATCATTATATTTTACGGAACTTAAAATGCTTGACCTTATCGTAAATCCGTATGCTGGGCGCGGCCGTGCAAAAACCGACGCGAAAAAAGTATTTGAAATCCTTGACGCAAACAACGTAAAGTTTGCGCCGCATTATACCGCGCGCAAAAAACACGCGACCGAGATTGCGTATAATCTTACTTTATCGGGTGCGGAAACAATCGTGTCCGTCGGCGGCGACGGCACTATACACGAGATTGTAAACGGCATTATCCTTGCAAGACGCGAGCTTGAAAAACAAGGCAAACCGTTCGTTACCCGCCTTGCTCTCATACCTGCCGGAACGGGCAACGATTTTATGCGCTCGGCAAACCTTCCGCTGTCTTTGGAAGAGGCGACAAACCGAATTTTGTCGGGCACCGTAAAACCCGTCGACGCCATCGAAATCGACGGCACTTACGAGATTTGTTTTGCCTGTCGCGGCATCGACGTGGACGTTGTGAATATGGTCAACGCGTCAAAAAAGAAAACTTCGTCAAGTTACCTTAAAAAGATTTTATTGTGCATTTTTAAGGGTATAAAGTATGACTTTTGCATAAATATCGACGGGAATGAAATTAAAACGACAGGCATTGTCGCCGCCGTTCTGAACGGCGCGGTGCTTGCCGGCGGCATGCATTTTTGCTCCCCCGCAAAAATCGACGACGGACTTTTGGACGTCATCGTCGTTGAAAAACGCAACCCCATTTCAACTCTTATCGCTCTTTCAAAACTGCCGTCGGGAAAAGGTTTCATCGACGGAAAAATCGTAAAACATTTTTCGGGAAAACACGTCGTTATCGAAACGAATCAACCCCTTATCGACATTGACGGGGAACTTTTCGAAAACAAAAAATTCGACGCGAAAATCGCGCCGAATTCGATAAATCTTATTTTGTAATTTCAGTTAAAAAACTCCTCGTAAATCGCGTTAATCGCCCTTTCGTAGTCCGACGACTCCACACCGACGATTATGTTGATTTCGCTGCTGCCCTGATCGATCATACGGATATTCACGCCGGATTTTGCAAGCGCGGTGAACAGCCTTGCGGCGGTACCGGTGCGGTCGCTCATTCCCTGACCGACGGTTGCGATCAGCGACATTCCGCTGTGGATTTCAATCGTATCGGGGTTAACCGCCTCGCGGATTCTTGAAATAATTTTTTCCATTTTTCCGACAATCTCATTGTCCGCAACGAATACGGACAGCGTGTCGATTCCCGACGGGATATGTTCAAAACGTACGCCCTCGTATTCGAGCACCGACAATACGCGCCTGCCAAAACCCAGTTCGCTGTTCATCATCGACTTTGTGATGTTGATCGACGTGAAGCCTTTGTGTCCTGCAATGCCCGTAACGATGCGCCTTTCGTGCGTAGAGTCGTATGCCGACACGATCATCGTGCCGTCGTGGTCGGGGTGGAAAGTATTGCGAATGTTAATCGGCGCTTTCGTGAAACGAAGCGGGAAAGTCGATTCCGGATGCAAAACGTTCGCGCCCATATAGGAAAGTTCGCGCAGTTCTGCATACGTAAGCACGTTGATTTGTTTGGGGTTTTCGACAATGTTCGGATCGGCGGTGAGAAAGCCGTCGACGTCCGTCCAGTTTTCGTATACGATTGCGTCGGTCGCGCGCGCGACGATTGCGCCCGTGATGTCCGAGCCGCCCCTTGAAAACGTGAAAATATCGCCGCCGTCGCTTGCGCCGTAGAACCCGGGGATAACCGCCCTGCCTTTGACGTTCTGCAAAAGCGCTTTCGCCGTGTCGTTGGTGTATTCGGGATCGAACACGCCGCAGTCGTTGAAGCGCACGATATCTTTTGCGTCGATAAACGTCCAGCCCGTTTTTGCCGAAAGAAGTTTTGCCGAAAGGTACTCTCCGCGGGAGGCAGCGTAACTTGCCGTCGCGCCGTTTGCGATTGCCTTTTCCAGATTGTCAAGTTCCGAAATAATGTCAAAATCGACGCCGAGTTCCTTGGCAAGGGACACGAAACGCTCTTTGAGCGCGTCGAAAGATTCTTTGAAATTGCCGGTAGTTTTTTGTTCTTCGACGATTTTATAAAGTTGGTCGGTGACCTTTATATCGCTTTTATTCCTTTTGCCGGGTGCGGATACAATGACAAATTTGCGTCTGTCATCGGCGGAAACTATGTCGATGACGCGATTTATGCTTTCCCTCGTTGCCATTGACGTTCCCCCGAACTTGCAAACTTTTATATCCTTCATAAATACCTACCTTTTGATTTTCTTTGCCTCGAAATAATACCGTTTTTCTTCCGCCTCGCCCATCGAGAAAGACTTCCTTGGCATAATGCCGCGTCTTATGATAAAGTCGAAGAGATTTGTTTTTTCGGGTGCGGGCATGATTATGCCGACGCCGCCGCGTTCTTTCACGACGTCTTCGAGATAGTTTTCGCCGTGTATGTAGTCGACTTCGACGCCCTCGTGCGATTTCACGTATTCGTCGATGAAGTCCTGAATTTCCTTGATTGCGTCGATGCTGTCGTCGGGTGCGGAAAGCGTGAACGATTTGTCTTTCGTGAACGCCTTGATTTTACGTCCGCCCGCGGTCTTTGCCGACAGTTCTTTCACAAAACTTTCGTCCGCGCCGAACACAACGCGGTGAATAGGTTCGAATTTGAGCGCGGGGCTCATAAGGTTTTCAACCTCGACAAGCGCGTAACGCGCGGGGTGCGTTTCTTTGTCCTTGTCCGAAAGTCCGACTTTCACCTCGTTCCAGTGCGCTTTGGCGGTTGCGAGCGAGTGGTTTCCGTCGCCGACGGCAAACAGGAAGTTGGTAACCTTGCCGTAGTTTTTAAGCTGTACTTCGTCCGACGTGAGCGCGTAAAGTTTTTCAAGCACGGCGGCGGTATCGGGAACGCGCCAGCCCCTGACGTGTCCGCCGTTCATATTAAGGTTTGTGTCGTACAAAAGTTCCAGCTTTTCGCGGTTTTCGTAAAGCGGCTCGATCACCGTGTGTTCCCTGTCGTCGATCAATAACATAATATGCGGGAGTTCCAGCGGGGCGTGCCGACGAATCTCGACGCGGGGCGGAATACGTTCAAGAACCGTGCCTTCCGTCGCGCGGATTGCCACGGGCGCAAACGGGGTGTAGTCGTATTCTTCAAGGTCGACCGCCATCATAAGACCGAGCCTGCCCTTTTCGTACGGCGTATCCCTTTCCACCAGAACGAAACTGTCTTTGATTTCCTTAAAAACGTTTTCGTCCAGGTACTTATACATATTTTCGTTGATTTTCTTAATGCGGTTTTCGCGGTTGTCCGAAAGATAAACTTCGGGGAAAATCAGATTGAGCGTGCTGGGTGCATTGCCGACATATGCGGCGAGCTTCTCCCAGTATTCGGGCTGCGACGTGAATTGATCGCAGGCGACGACCGCCCATTTTTCAAAATCGACGCCGTCTTTCGGCAACAATATATTTTCAACTTTTACCGTTTTCACTTGTTAAAAAACCTTTTCCTTTTCTTTTTATCCGCGACATCGGCTTTGGCCTCGATGGCAAGCGGAGATATGGCGTAAATCGTCTCGATTTTTTCTTTCAGTTTGTCGATGGTCATGTAACGTTGCAGCTGTCCGCCCTTCGCAACGGAAATGATACCCGTTTCTTCCGACACGACGATTGCCATAACGTTGCTTTCTTCCGTGATACCGAGCGCGGCACGATGACGCGTGCCGAGTTCTTTTGCGACGCCCGCTTCCTGCGTAAGAGGCAGGAAACAACCCGCCGACAGAATCTTGTTACCTTTCACGATAACCGCGCCGTCGTGCAAGGGCGCTTTCGTGTTGAATATGCTGACGAGAAGGGGCGCGGAAATTTTTGCGTTAAGTTCCGTACCCGTTTCCAGAATATTGCTGTCCATAGTGGTCGGGGTGATGATAATGATTGCGCCCGTGTTTTGTTTCGCCATCGTTTGAAGCGCCGACAAAAGTTCGTCCGTGGCGGCGTGCAGATCGTCGTCGGAGCCAAAACCTTCCTGGAACAAGTCGATGCCGTGCGGCGTTGCGATGCGCTGGAAAATACTTCTGAGATCCGACTGGTACACGACGACAACCGCAACAAGCAGGAACAATAAGAAATACCTGAGCACTTCGCTGCAAAGCGCAAACGCGTTGTTGCCAAGGAATACGCCCAGCGCGTCAATGATTACTTTTGCAACAATCGCGCCTATGAGCGTCAAAAACACGCGTAAACTGCGCTTATGGTAAAAGAACATAAACGCAAGCACCAGCAAAAAGAGGCACGTCGCGATGTCAACGATTGCAAGTAAACTTATGTTTTTGAAATAAGCGTAAATCTTATCCATGAGATTCCCTCTATGAAAATGTATTCGATTTCAATAAATATAGGATAGTATATCATATAATTTATAAATATACAACAAATTGTCTATATTTTGTTTTGCAAAATTTATAACTCAGGCGCAGTGTTTCACTGCAAAAAAATACCGCCGATTTGGCGGTATCCTGACAAATACAGTTGTTTAAGCGTTGAAATTTTGTGCGTTAAGTGCGCTTTTTGAGAAGAACGGCAAACGCTTCGTACAACACCTGCGCTTCTTCCTTTTCGCCCGACTTAAAGGCGTATTCAAGGTTGTGCAAGGTATCGACATACTTTTTAAGTTCCATCGGTGTGTACCTTGCGGCGACGTTTTTTGCGATGCTTATCGAACCGGGGCGCACCGAAAGAGCCTTTGCAAGGTCGTCCTGCGAAAGACTGCTTATCCTTGCCTCAAACATTCTCCTGTACTGCGCCGTCATCGACGCAAGTATCGACGACGGGCTTTCGCCATCGGACAAAAGCGTTTTCAGAACGTCCAAAGCCCTGTCGTTATCGCCGAGCGACAATGCGTCGGCAAGCGCGTACGTCTTGTACTCGGTATCGGCAGCGACAAGGTTTTCCACGTCGTCTTTCGTGATTTTTCCGCCGTCTTTAAAGGCGCAAAGTTTATTGACTTCGTTCATCGTTCTTGTCATATCGCGGGCGGTGTACGTCGAAAGCAGGCTTATTGCCGCGTTTTCGATCGTGCAGTTTCTTTTGCCGACTTCGTTTGCGACAATGCGAGGATATTGCATTTCGTCCGCGCCGCTGACGTCAACTAACTCGCCTTTCCCGTACAACTTAAAAACGGGGCTCGCTTTTTTGGAAAAATCGTCGCGCGCGACCGCGTCGTCCGAAAACGCAAGCACGGAAAACCCCGACGGATTGTTGAGATACGCTTCGAGTTTGGCACGCCCTGCGTCGTCAAGCCCTTCCGACGACTTCACGACGACAAGCCGTCTTTCGTCGAAAACGGGCACGGTATTGAGCGTTTGCACGACTGTCGCCATATCCGACGAATCCTCAAAAACGGTGAGGTTCATATCCGAAAAATCCTTGTCGAGAAGCCCCTTCAAAACGCCGATCGCAAGTTCTTTGACGTAAGCGTCCTGCCCTTTCAGAAAGTACACGGGCAAAATCTCGACGGATAATCTTTTTTTAAGATCCGAAACGTTAATCATAAATTCAATATACCATTATTTTTAATCAAAGTAAAGGGATTACGGGTATCATCGCAACGCACACGGCGCATACGACAAGCGACAACGCCATCTTTTTTATGCGCGGCAAAAACACGTATCGGGACATAATGAATATCGTCAGAAGATATGCAAGACCGAACATATCGACCGCCTGAACGGGGACGCTCGATATCGGAAGCGAACCGATTGCCTGCGCCACGAATCTTATCGGGAACAGCACCACGGAAAGCGCGTTGAGAATCACGGCGCACGACGGCAATATCATCACAAACAGGCTTATTACCAGCGAAATTGTATAGATAAACGGCAGAATCGGCAATATGATAAGGTTGGAAATAACAAACAGCGTTTGCACCTCGCCGAAAAATCCGACCATAAACGGCAACAGCATAACGTTTACGCCGACGCTTGTCGCGCATATATCCCTGACCTTTTTCTTTACGCCGGAAAGTTCCTTTCGCGTGAGCCGCGGCACAATTACGATAAGCCCCAAAAGCGCGGCAAAACTTAAATGGAAACCTTTTGTGAACATATCGGTCGGGTTCAGTATAAGGACAATAATTGCTGCAAGCGACAACGAGTTCAGACTGTCGCGCTGACGCCCCGTAAGCCCAGACACGATGAATACCGTCGACATTACGATTGCGCGCAAAACGCTTGCGCCGAACCCGCAAATCCACCCGTATAGGATAAGCGGTATCTCCACGATAAGAATGTACAACGCCTTTTTCTTTTTCAGCTTTCGTGCAAGGAACGCAGTCACCGCGGCAAGCATACCGACGTGCAGACCGGACACGGCGAAAATATGTAAAATGCCGGCGTCTTTGACGTTGTGCGAATACTGACTATCAATCGCAAACCTGTCGCCGAACAAAAGCGCAAGCGCGGTGTCCGACGTCATATCGTCGCAGTTGTCGTACAAAAGTCGCTTGTATTTTATCAGCACGCGCTTGTCGAATGACAAAACGCCCTGCCCGACGTTTTCGATTTTCCTTGACTTAACGTAAAATTTCGTGCCTCGCGCGCCGTAACTCGTAAAATCGCGGAAACCCATATCGTACGTGCTGACGTCGCCGACGATTTTTACCTTATCGCCCGCACGCGCGTTTGGCAAAAAGCCCGAAACGACAAACGCCTGTTTTCCCGTTTCTTCCCCGTCGATCGTTACGTTGTCGATTTTGAAATAATACGAATGCTCGTTTTTGGACGCAATCTCCGTCGATATCGTCCCCGTGATTTCCGCCTTTTCGGAAGTTACCGCCGTGCTTTTATAAACGTCGATGACGCCCGAAAGCAGTAATACGCCCAGCGCGAAAAATATCGAGATATACAAAAGCCTCGCCTTTTTGAAAATTAAGACGAAGCCCGCAAAAATCAACGCCGCCGCAAGGAATAAAACCCTTGCCCACACGGCGTCTTCATACGTTCCCGTCAAAAAAATCCCGATTCCAAGCGCAAGCGCGGCAAAACATATCGGTCTTTTGTTGACAAGACGTTTCATTTTCTTTTATTTAATATCTTCGGTAACAACAAGGTTCACGCCGCTGCCCGCGACGTTTTCTTTTGCGACGTCGCCGATTTTAAGCGGTGCGGACAACCTGAGCTTTCCGATTTCCGAAAGCACTTCGGGGATAAGGGTTTTCAGCACAAGCCCGTCGGTTTTGACGGAAACAACGCCGCCCGAAGCCAGCCTGACAAGGCTTGTAACGACGCGTTTCGGCGCGGTGAATTCCTGCGTGCCATAGATTTCGCCGCGTTTGCAGGTGTTTCCCGTAACGACGATTTTGCCGTCAACCTTATTGATATCCAACGGGCAGCCCATCGGACACATTATGCAAATTGTTTTCATACGCGCCTCACTCTTACGGTAATATCGCCGCAAATTTTGGATTTATCGACCATAACCGTACCCATTTCGCCGGGTGCGAGAATCTGGCATTTTTTGGACACGACGACGGTATCGCCGCTTAAAACTTCAAGGAAGACGTTCCTGTATTCTGCACCGACGCGGAAGTAAATCGTGACGAAACCTTCGCCCTTATACACCCTTGACGGAAGCACGTATCTCACGCCGTCGATTGCTTTAACCTGCACGCTTTCGCCGTTTACAAGCTTGTTTTGTGCATATAAAGCCGCACTTCTGCCGGCAATAATGCCTTCCGCCGAAACATTGTCGACAAGGTCGTGTACGTGCAGAACGTTGCCCGCGCTGAATACGCCCGGAAGCGTCGTCTGGCGATATTCGTCGACGACCGCGCCCGACGTTACCGTGCTCATTTCGATGGGCAGTTCTTTCACAAGGTCGTTTTCGGGGATAAGTCCTACGGAGAGCAAAAGCGTGTCGCACTCGATAAACTGTTCGGTCTCGGGTTTCACGCGGCGGTTTTCGTCAACCTCGGCGTAATACAAGCCTTCCAGCCTGTTCTTGCCGACAAGACGAGTTACCGTATGATTGAACAAAAGCGGAATACCGTAGTCGTTCAGGCACTGCACGATGTTTCGTTTAAGTCCGCTGCTGAACGGCATAACTTCCAGAACTTTCAGGACTTTTGCGCCCTCGAAAGTCATACGGCGCGCCATAATAAGCCCGATGTCGCCGCTGCCCAGAATCACGACTTTTTTGCCGACGAGATAGCCTTCGACGTTGGAAAGTCTTTGCGCCATACCGGCGGTATAAACGCCCGCGGGACGAGTGCCTGTCAGTTGGATTGCGCCGGCAGTCCTTTCCCTGCAACCCATCGCAAGGACGATTGCTTTCGCCTGCACCGTTTCAAGCCCTGTTTTCGGACTTAAAAACGTGACCGATTTATCCTTTGAAATTTCCAGCACCATGGCTTCGAGCACGACGTCCGCGCCGCATTCTTCCACCATTTTTTTGAAGCGTGCCGCATATTCCGGCCCCGTCAGTTCTTCCTTGAAATAATGAAGACCGAAGCCGTTGTGAATGCATTGATTGAGTATGCCGCCCAGGCGATTGTCGCGTTCAAGTATCAGTACTTCCGCGCCGTTCTTTTTCGCCTCGACCGCCGCCGCCATTCCGGCAGGACCGCCGCCGATAATCACCACGTCGTAATTTTTCATCAGTTGTCCTCCTTGATACGGCATTTTACAAGTTCCGATCCCTTGCCGCCTTTTTTGACCTTGGTTACGGGGATACCGAGTTCCCTTGAAAGGATATCTATGACGCGGGGCGCGCAAAATCCGCCCTGACATCTGCCCATACCCGCGCGCACGCGACGTTTTACGGCGTCGACGGTTGTTGCCGGCAACGGGGAATGAATCGCGTTTACGATTTCGGCTTCCGTCACGGTTTCGCAACGGCAGATAATTCTGCCCCATTTCGGATTATTTTTGACCTTTTCGTTAAGTTCTTCCGCCGTGAGATTTTTAAGCCTGTCGTGATGCAAGACTTTCACGGGGTTTTCGGGTTTTTCGACCTTATACTCTTTTTCGATTTCGTCCGCAATATATTTGCCGATGGAAGGCGCGGACGTAAGCCCCGGCGAGCAGATTCCCGCAAGGATAAAGAAGTCGTGGTATTTTTCGGAGCGTTTCACGATGAAGTCTTCGCCGACCACCGCGCGAACGCCCGCATACTCGCGGATAACCGCGCGATAATTCGGGTTTGCAAAAACTTTTGAGACGCCCTGTCGCACAAGATCGAGTCCTTGCGCCGTGCACGACGTGTCGTCTTCTTCGCACGCTTCGGACGTAGGACCGTAAATCACGTTGCCGTCCGCCGTGGGCGCAACGAGAATACCTTTGCCGTTTTCGTCGGGAAGCGGGAAAAGCACGGTTTTGACGCGCGCGCCTTCGGTCTTGTCAAGTACGAAGTATTCGCCTTTTCTGAAAGCGGTTTCGTACGTTTCGTCGGACAGAAGCGCGTTGATATCGGATGCGCCGCCGCCCGCGCTGTTGACAAGATATTTCGATTCGTATTCGCCGTTTTGGGTTTTTACGATAAACTTTCCGTCAAAGCGTATGCTTTCTATATTTTCTTCAAGGCGGACTTCCGCGCCGTTCAGAATTGCCCTGTCGCAAAGCGCGATCGTGAGTTTATACGGCGAAACGATGCCCGCGTCCTTTGCGTAAAGCGCGCTGACGATTTCGGGATTTACGCCGTCCTGAATTTTGTCGATTTCTTCGCGGTCGATGATTCGCGCGTCGACGCCGTTCGCTTTCGCGCGTTCCAGAAGTTCCAAAAGACCTTTTTCGCCGCCGCGACCTGCAAGCACAAGGCTTCCGGTTTTTCTGAACGGGACGTCAAGGTCACGTGTGAGCGACGGCATCATTTTGTTGCCTTCGACGTTGAATTTTGCTTTCAGCGTTCCGGGGACGCAATCGTATCCGGCATGCGCTATGCCGCTGTTTGCGCGGCTTGCCCCCGACGCCACGTCGTCTTCTTTTTCGATAAGCAGCGTTTTGTAGCCCCTTGTCGAAAGCGCGTCGAGAACTGCGGTGCCTACGACGCCACCGCCGATAACTATGCAATCATACATAATTTATTTATCCTTTTTGTCAAATTTTTCGTGGTATTGTTTGATATTCTGCTCGATAACAATTTCGGCGAAATCCCTTTCTTTTACTTCAAGAACGGTTGTCGTTTTGTATTCAAGCTGTTTGTAAACATTCAGAAAATGCGTCATTTCGTCCATAATATGGGGCGGCAACTCGCCGATATGGTCGTAAGTGTTCCACATCGGATCTTTGAACGGAATTGCAATCACCTTATGGTCGACCATGCCGTCGTCGATCATCGATATTACGCCGATCGGGTAGCACCTGACAAGAGTGAGCGGCGAAATAACCTCGCTGCAAATCACAAGGACGTCCAACGGATCGTTATCGTCGCTTAAAGTGCGCGGAATAAATCCGTAGTTTGCGGGATAGTGCGTCGAGGTGTAAAGCGTGCGGTCAAGAATCAGCAGCCCCGTTTCCTTGTCGAGTTCGTACTTGTTCTTGCTGCCCTTCGGAATTTCGATGCAAGCGATAAAATCGTCTTTTTTGATTCGCGATTCGTTGATATCGTGCCAGATATTCATACTCGTATCTCCTGTAAATTTACAATATTATACTATATATTGACGATTATTGCAAAAAATTGACGGGAAAACATTTGCTTTTTTTGAAAAGTTTTCAATAAAAAACGCAGATTTCTCTGCGCTTTTCGTTACTTTTGGAAAAGTTTGTTTTTCATCATATATTGGTTGTAGTCGTCGGGATTCGTGCTTTCAAGGGCGCGTCTTCTCATCGGCCTTGCGGGAATTCCGCTGACAAGAACGTAATCGTCCACGTCTTTCGTAACGATACTGCCCGTTGCCACGATTGCGCCCGTGCCGATCGTTATCCCGGGAAGAATCGTGCAGTTTGTGTAAAGTTTCGCAAAATCTTTTATGACGACGCGCTTATAATCCCTTTCCATATGGTTGCCTTCGCTGTGCCCGTGCGAGAAAATTTTCACGTATTCGGTAAGCATCGCGAAATCGCCGAACGATACGCCGCCCTTACTGTCGACGTAGCAGCCCATGTTCCAGCTGACGTTGTCGCCGACCTCGATCTGGTGTCCGTAATTGAACCTGCAACCTTCCGCCGCGACAAAACCTTCGCCGCACTTTTTGAAAAGATTTTTCGCAATCGTCTGCCTGAACGGAATCGCGAACGTGCAATTTATGCCAAGCGGCACTTTGTCGATAAGCTCCCATAAAATATGCAGATATCTTTCGGATTTCGTGTAAGGATGCTCGTCTCCGAGCGGCATGTAGTCGCCCCACAAACGATAACTTTCGATTTCGTCCGCCGTCATTCCGACGCCGATGATTTTCAATACTTCAAGCATTTCTTCCGTGCTTATGTTTTTTGTGATAAGTTTTTGCGCTCTTTTTAGTTTTTCTTCAACCGTGTTCATAAAAATTCCCATAAAAATATTGTCGATAAAACTATACCACCGGCACGGCGGAAAAGTCAATCCAATGCCGCTTTTTTATAAATAAAAAAGCCGACTTCTCGGCTTCTTGCAGTTCTCGGTTCAGTCTATCCCAAGCAGTTCGTACAACGTGACGTCGTACAGTTCTGCCAATGCAATCAGTTTTTCATAATCGGGACGTGAAACGTCGTTTTCCCAATCACTCACGCTCGATTGTTTGATTTGCAACTTGTCCGCAACTTCCTGCTGCGACAGTCCACATTGTTTTCGTATGTTCTTAAAATTTTCACCAAAGTTCATCATTCAATCCCGAATAATTCGTTTGGCGTAACGCCGAACTTTTCGTACAGCAGCAAAATACTGTCGTAGCCGGGTTTCTTCTTCCCGTTCAGCCACTGCCCGACGGTCGTTTGATTTACGCCGAGTATCTTTGCCATACCCTCTTGCGATAAATTGTTTTTTGCCATAATATCGGAAATAATTTCTTTATACATTTTTCTCATTCAAGGTCAAGATTTTTCGCAAGAAACGATTCGTCATCGATAAATTCGGCGGGAGAAATCCCCAATCCGTCCGCAAGCAAGATAATCGTTTTCAAAGAAATTCCGTTAGTGCGCCTTTGCATAATGCTTTTTATCGTCGGAAACGGAATCCCGCTTAACTGTGCAAGTTTATATTGAGTGAGATTTTTCTCGCCCATATATTTATAAAGTCTTTCGACAACAGCATCGTTAAGCGTTTTCATTTATTACCTTTCGTCAATTACTTTAATTAAATTTTACCCTACTTTGCACAAAAACATAGGATGACGTGTCATCCAAAAGATTGACACATCATCCTATGTATTCTATAATTATTAAAAAAAGGCGAAAACGGTTATGAAAGCATTGTTGGATTATTCAAAAATCGAAAAATATATCATTTACAATGATATGACAAAAGGCTCGTTTTGCAAAAATGCGGGAATTTCCTACTCAACACTCAAAAACGTTGAAAACGAAAAAGGCATTGCCGTCGCAAGCGCACAAAAAATCGCCGCCGCCCTTCACACAAATCTTTTATCGATTATCAAAGAAAAAAATCACGAATGACTAAACCATTATCCCTATACTTTTACTCAAATTTGTGCTAAACTTTAAATTATAGGGGGGGTTTATGGCACTTAATTCAAATGACAACAATTATTTAGATTTCGATTACGATAACGAAAAAGAACAAAGGGCTATATATTCATTAGACAACGTAGATTTCAATCTTACTACTCGCATTACCCGTTTAGAATTTACACGTAAACAAAAATATCGAACCATCGTTAAGTACGTAACTCGTGATTATGTTAAATATCCTGTTTATTCTGAGTGGAAAACACGTACAAAAAAGATTAAGAAAACAATAAAGCTTTCTAATCTCGAACTTGAAAACCTTGAACATAATGATGATTCACTCATAGCATGGTTTGCTTATGAAATAGTCTCAAAACTGCCAAGCGAAGAATTGTTACCTTCTTGGTATTTAAATAAAAAGTATTTAAGCGATCTTAAAAACGATTTTGCTAAATTAACCGAATCTTTTGAAAAATGTAAAAACTTAATAAAAAGCAAAATCAAAGAAGAAAATATAATCGTTCACAGCTTACATAGCGAAATTGTTTCATTGAACAATGTTTTAAAAAAGAAACAAAAAAAAGCATGCTATTACAGAAAAAAAATCAACGGCATCGAAAACGCCAAACCTAACTTTGCAAAAAAGCTGTTTTCTTTTGGTTTTTACTCATACTATGTTTCGCTAAAACGTAAAAATCGTTTGTTAGCAAAAGAGTTAATTATTAATAACAATATCCTTAAACTTGAAAGCGAAATCAATAACAAAAAAGAAAATATTGCATTGTCAAACGCCAAAATTGATTCTTACAATAAACAAATCAAACAAAAAGAAGCGGAAACCAAAAAGAAAAAAGAAGAAATTAAACTATACTACAATAGGAAAATACAAGATATCAAGCCACTAAATAACTTGGTCAACAATGATGAAAGCTTTGTTTCTTTAAAGATGTTTAGTGGATTGGAATACGAAAAAATCGTTGGATGTTATATCATACACAATAAAGAAAACGATAAGTATTATGTTGGTCAATCAAAAGACATTTTAAAAAGATTAAAACAGCACTTTAAAGGTACAGTGCCCTTAAATCCAATATTTGCCGAGGATTATTATAATTCGCAATACCCAAACAAAGACGATCTTTTTGAAGTTAAAATAATTCGTTGTAACACAAAAGATGAGTTAGATAATACGGAAAAACAATTAATTTCAGACTATGACTCATGGAAAAATGGTTATAACGGCACAAGTGGAAACATTTAACAATCTAAATCAATACAACCTGATTATAAAGTGCCGGTGGCCGGGGCTTTGCACCTTCGTGCAAAAGTTCCCTACGGTCACCGAACGCCAAAACTTCGTTTTGGGTTCAGTGCGGCTCATCGGCGGCATAAAAAAATAAGACAACCAAAACGGTTGTCTTATTTTTTATGGTGCCGGTGGCCGGACTCGAACCGGCACGGTATCGCTACCGGTGGATTTTGAGTCCACTACGTCTGCCAATTCCATCACACCGGCACAAATTGCTAAATCATAGTAGCACAACAATTTGGTTTTTGCAACTGATTTAGCAATTATTTACTAATTATTTTGCGGCTTCCGCTGCTCTCTTTTTGGCGTCTTCGATAATCTTTGCGCTGAGAGTGGACGGGACTTCCTCATAGCGGTTGAAGCTCATTTTGAAACGACCGCGACCTTGCGTCATGCTGTTGAGGTCGGTTGCGTAACGGAACATTTCCGCCATCGGGGCTTCCGCGGTCAGGACCATCTTCTTGCCGACGGTATCGGTGCCGATAATTCTGCCGCGACGTTTGGTGATGTCGCCCATGATATCGCCCATATAGCTGTCGGGGATCGTGATTTTGACGTCCATAATCGGTTCAAGGAAGCAGGGATTTGCTTTCATGCAGGCTTCGTTGTAGGAAAGTTTCGCGGCGGTGATGAACGCGATTTCCTTACTGTCGACGGGATGGTATTTGCCGTCGAACAACGTTGCTTTGAGGTTGACCATCGGATATCCTGCAAGGACGCCGTTTTTGATTGCTTCGCGCAAGCCTTTTTCGACTGCGGGAATGAACTGTTTGGGGACTGCGCCGCCGACGATAGCGTCGACGAATTCGAAATCGCCGTCTGCCGCGCCCGGCTCGAACTTAATGTTGACAACGCCGAACTGCCCTGCGCCGCCCGATTGTTTCTTATGTTTGCCTTCGGCTTCGGCGGGCTTGCGGATTGTTTCGCGATATGCGATCTTCGGATCTGCGAGTTTCGCCTCGACGCCGAATTTGTTTTTAAGACGCGCGCAAATGATTTGGAGTTGCGATTCGCCAAGGCCGCTCATAAGGACGTCGCCGGTGACCGCGTTCTTTTCAAGTTTGAACGTGCTGTCTTCTTCGAGCATACGGTTAAGACCGTTGATGACTTTGTCTTCTTCGCCGGACTTCACGCTTGTTACCGCAAGGCTGATAACAGGTTCGGGGAAGTCGATGGGGGCAAATCTGATTTTGGCGTCGGGCGCGCAAAGGGTGTCGCCGATGTTGGTGGACACGAGTTTCGCAAGAGCGCCGATATCGCCTGCCACGAGTTCGTCCGCGGCTTCTTGTTTTTTGCCTTTAAGGACGTAAAGCGAGCTTGCTTTTTCGGGTTTTTCGGAGCAGGTGTTAAGCATCTGGTCGCCGCTGTGTAAAACGCCAGAATACACTTTGAAGTAAAGAAGTTTTCCGACGTACGGGTCGGCAACCGCTTTGAATACCTGTGCGGAGAACGCGCCGTTTGCGTCGCAGGCAACGTCTTTTCCGTCGACGGTCTTTTTGACGTCGCGAACGGGTGACGGCATGAACTTGCAAATCTTATCCATAAGGTTGGCAACGCCGACGCTGGTGGTTGCGTTTCCTGCCATCAAAGGCATAAGGCTGTCGTTAAGGATTGCCTGACGTACGCCTTTTTCAAGCTCTTCCGCGGTGAGTTCTTCGCCCTCGAAGTATTTTTCGATAAGAGCGTCGTCGGTTTCCGCCGCGAGTTCGACAAGTCTGCCTTTCAGTTCTTCGACTTCCGATTTCATATCGGCGGGAACGTCGACTTCCTGTTCGGGTGCCGAAAGTTTGTATGCTTTGCCGGTAAGGATATCAACCCAACCCGTCATCTTGCCGCCTTCGACAATGGGCAGTTCGATGGGCAGAACCTTGCTGCCGAACGCCTGTTCGATTGCGTTGTAGGTGCCGCGGAAATCCGCGTTGTCCTTGTTGACCTGGTTGATGAAAACCATTGCCGGGACTTTTCTGTCGGTGCACATTTCCAGCATCTTTTCGGTGCCTACCGAAAGAGAACCGCTTGCGCTCGTAACGATGATCGCGCTGTCCGCAACGGAGAGTGCCGAAACGACCTCGCCCTCAAAATCGAAGAAGCCGGGGCAATCCAGAATGTTGATTTTGTTTCCTTTCCAGTTTGCGTACGCGACTGCGAGGCTTATCGAAATTTTTCTGTTGATTTCTTCGGCGTCGAAGTCCATCGTGGTGTTGCCGTCTTCGACCTTGCCGAGGCGGTCGATGCTTTTGGCGTTGAATAACATCGCTTCGGCAAGCGAAGTTTTGCCCTCGCCGGAGTGGCCGATTAAAGCGATATTGCGAATCATATCAGTTGTAACCTTGCTCATATTTTACCTCTTAATTGGATTTTAGTATCAAAACGCTTTCTATTATAACTTATATAAGGCGATATGGCAAGAAGATTTTTTATATTTTGAATTACGAATTTTATCGTTCTACTTTGTCTTGGTTGTATGCGTCGAAATCCGAAAACGCCGTCAGATACTTTATGAAACTTTTCTTCCCCGAAAACACAATAAACAAATTGCCGCCGCGACGGGTTTTCCGATAATTTGCGCCGAGAACGCTTTTCGCCCTGTTTGCGACGCCCCGTCCGCCGTCGTACGTTTTGCAGGACAAAAACTTTTCAAGATACAAATAGTGCGTGCATCCGAGCACCACCTTTTTGCGGTTTTCGGAAACGAGCGCGCACGCAATATTTTTTCTTATTTTTTCGCAGAATACCGACTCCTCGATAATTTTTGAAAGGCTTGTCGTATCGGCAGTTTCAAAGGAATCGTTTTTTATGTTTTCGTATGTGAGCGGCGTTGCGAGAAACAGCGGTTTTTCCGCGCCGCTCAAAGCGTTTTTAAGTTCGGGCTCCGTGCCGATTATCGGCTTTGAAAATTCCCCGCGAAGTTCACCGATACACGTCGTGGTCGCGGTGTTGCAGGCGATGACGACCTCGTCGCAGCCCGCGTCGAAAAGATAACTTACACCCGCTCTTACGGCGGCGTAAACTTCCGCCCGCGACCTACTTCCGTACGGCGCGTTTAAGGTATCGGCGTAGTATAAGATATTGACGTCCGGCATAACCCTGAAAATGTACGAACAGATTGTTAATCCGCCTATTCCGCTGTCTAAAATACCGATTTTGTGCATATATGATTATATGCGCATAAGTCGGAATCAGTGCGTTTTTCCCTGAAAAGTTCCGTTTATCGCGTCTTTTATTATTTCGGCGGCGACGGTTGCGGCGGCTTCGGAATCCTTCGGACAATACAGCGCCGATACGTTTTCTTTCAATATTTCGTGCGTGATTTCGTACTTTTTGGCAAGGCTTAATCCGCCTGATTTTTCAAGTGTATCGAGCACGATTTGCCTTGCGTAAACGCACGTCGGGACGCCGATTGCAATGACGGGTACACCAACGCTTTTGAAGTTGATTTTGTCGCGCCCCGCCTGAGTCGCGCTGCCCGGTTCGAGCCCCGCGTCGGTAAGCTGAAAACTTCTGAAAACTCGCATAGGTTTTGCGGTTGCGAGCGTGTCCACGACGATGACGAGATTGGCTTTCGTCTCCCGCGCGACCGCCCTTATTATCGTTGCGCTTTCAAGCCCCGTCATCGCGTAAATTCCCGTCGAAATCGCATACATTTCGGTCTTCCCCGCGGTTTCGATATTGTCGGCGGTTTTCGGGCCTATCGCGTCCGCCGCAACGTATCTGTTGCCAAGCCCCGCCACGAGAACGCGCGGTCTTTCCCTGAACGCCTTTGACGAAAGATTTCGGATTGCGTCCTTTACCGCCGCCGTTACGTCCCTTTTCACCGACGGATACGCCACGTTTTTTTCGGCGTCGACGGTGATATATTTGCCCTTATCGCGGTTCAATGCGCGGGATTCTTCGTCTTTTTGCACGCAAGTTACCCTGACGGTTACGTTTTCGCCGACTCTTTTTTGCGCGGTTTTTACGTCGATTTTCAAAAAATCCGCGCTTTCTTCTGCCATATCGAGCCTGAAATTGCCGTTTTTCATAAAAATATTATGCGAAAAATTCAAAAATTGTTGCTTTTTTCTTGCCAATTCTTTTTCTTTATGTTAGTATTTATAGGCACATTAGTTGAAAGGAGATTATTGTTGTGCCTAACATTAAATCACAAGTAAAGCGCGTAGAAGTCAGCGCAATCGAAAACGCAAGAAACAGCGCAAAGAAAACCAAAGTTAAAAACGCAATCAAAAAATTCAATGCCGCAGTCGAGGCAAAAGACCTTGCAACCGCAGAAGTCGCATACCGCGCCGCAATCGGCGAAATCGACAGCGCAAGAGTCGACGGCATTTATCATATCAACACCGCTTCCAGAAAGAAAGCGACGCTTGCTCGCGCTCTTGACGCTTTGAAAGCGGAAGCCAAACCTGCCGAAGCCGCACCTCAGAAGAAAACCACCAAAAAGGCGGCAAAAGCTGAATAATTTTCGATACAAAGTCTTTTCGACGTATTGACGTCAAAAAGACAAACATTGGGGCAACCTTAGGGTTGCCTTTTTCTATTTGGAAAAATCGCGGCAAAAAATTATTTTTGCATTAAAAAACTCTTGCACTTTCGCAAGAGTTTTTATTTTCGTTATGTTTTCGTTATTTTGACCAGAGCGTGTTTCCTTCCGTGTCGATCGTCGACCATTTGCCGAACTCTTTCACCTTTGCCCTGCCGTTTTCAAAAGCCGTCGCGGCGTCGTATTTTGCGGGAAGCACGACGTTCCCTTCCTTATTGATATATCCGCACTTCTCGCCCTCGAAAAACACCGCAAGCCCTTCCGAGAAGGACATTGCACATTCGAATTTCGGCTCGATAACGTAATCGCCTTTCGTGTCGATGTAGCCGAACTTTCCGTTGTCGTCAACGCACGCCACGCCGTCTTTGAAACAAAACACCTCGTCAAAGCGCGGCTCGATTACCGTTGTCAATCCGTTGGAAAATCCCCATTTGCCGTTTTTTGAAATTTTCAACCATTCTTCGACGGGCAACTCGACCTTGGGACGTCTTTCCTGTTGCGGTTTTTGTTTTTGTCCGTTTTTCTGATTTTGTTTGGAATTTTGGTTTTGCGGTTTGGAAAGTCTGTTGTCCTGCTGAGCGCACTTCCCGCGGTCGCGGTTTTTCTGCTGCCGATTATCCCTGTTTTGCGGTTTTTCGCCGTGTCTTATTACATCTTGCGGTTTTGCATCGGGCGATCTTCCGGCGGGTTTTTCCTGCAAATTATCCTGTTTCTTTTGTTCGTCGGGTTTTTCTTCCTTGACGAACGGCAGGAAATCTATACCTTTTGCGTTTATCGCTTTTTTGACTGCGATAAGGTGTTTTTTGTTGAACGTCTGCACGCGGAACATATCCCGTTCGGTACGACGCGCGATGTCAAACACCGTGTTGAACCTGTTATTTTTCAAAAGAACCAGCGTTTCTTCGGGGAGCCCCAGCGACTCGATCGGCGCGGACAAAACTTCCTTATCGCCCTTGACCTCGACCTGCGGCGCGAAACGGCGGTGTCTTGATTTATTATTATTTGCCATATTTTACCTCGCAAAATATTTTAACACATCGGACGGCATTTTTCAAGCGACTTTGACATCATTTAGCAATTGACTTATCATATATTCTTATCTGTCTCTTATACACATCTGACGCTGC
>ERZ1026894.553-NODE-553-length-26793-cov-18.484778_pt1 | contig 26793 bp, 20 predicted proteins | sample MGYA00380177_ERZ1026894 | MGnify/ENA primary metagenome ERZ1026894 (study PRJEB33269, sample SAMEA4719813) | human gut metagenome | biome: human-associated habitat; feature: organic feature; material: feces | place: Cameroon | collected 2013-10 ... | reverse complement strand
ATAAGTTGATATTTACAGGCATGATTTATGATGCCAAGACTGTGTTTGAGTATTATAACCGGGCCAAAGTGTTACTGGCAACGGCTAGGCATGAAGGATTTGCCAATGTTTATAGTCAGGCTGCCGCATTAGGTTGCTATGTTATAAGTACTGATGTGGGTGGTGCTGATGTATGTTCCAATGATTGGAAATATGGAATCAAGTTGAAGCAAAATGATAGTGATTGGCTGTCGGACGTACTAGATAATTTGGATTGTGGCAAATTACTGATACCTACAGAAGATGCTATGTCATTTGAAGAAATGAGTTACAGCTATCGGGTAAATAGAGTGCTATTGCCAAAGATGGGATTTGAGCCTTTGGCTGAAAAATATAAATTTTAAGTATGGGAGCAAAAAGAGATATCACATTTGATTTGATGAAAGGCATTGCTATTCTTGCAATGCTATGTGGACATTGTGTAATTCCTGAAGTTTTACACCACTTTATATATATGTGGCACATGCCGCTCTTTTTTATGGTCTCAGGCTATTTCTTTCATATTAAACCATGGAAGAAATCCTTGGAATCGTCGATTCGTGGCTTGCTGGTTCCTTACGTTATTACTTGTGGAATTGTGTTGATTGTTTCTTTGGTCTTATCCATGGACATTTCTGAAAAAGTGATATTTGGAACCATTGGCATTTCGTCTGCATGGTTGGGTAGTGATGTCATGGTAGGATATGGAGGAAATGGTCCTCTTTGGTTTTTGTTGGCTTTGTTTTGGTGTCGTATTATTTATGATGCGCTATCAAGGATGATCTTAAATAAGTGGTTATTCGGGGGGGGCAGTATTTTGTCTATCGGTATTGAGTGTTATGATTGGAAGTAAGTATTATGTCCCTTTTTATCTAGCGCATGGAATGGCTGCACTTATTTTTTATTATGTTGGCAACATTGCGCATAATATGAATATCGAGAAGAGTGAATGCAAAATTTGGTGCTCCTTATTGATGCTTTGTTTCGTTGCATTTGGAATGTTTATCGGAGAACCATATTTTTATGCATTGTATTTCCCAAATTGGTTGGGAAATGTATTGGCAGCAATATGTGCTAGTGGCGTAATTTATTATATATGTAGGCTATGTGGAAATAATAAACTAATGGCTTGGCTTGCTTATGTTGGAAGAATGAGCTTGTTGCTTCTGTCTGTACATGGTATAGATTACATGTTTTCTTTCTCTAAGACGCTTGTGTATTCTAGGCTTGCGCTTGAAGGGAAAATTGCCGGTCTTTTGTTTGATTCCATGTTGATTTTTATTCCTTTATTGGGAATTGTAGTTTTGCCTAAGTTTAGTTTGGTAAGAATATTATTTAATGTGAAATAGATGAATAATATATCAGATATAAAGAACTGCTATGGTTGTGGAGTATGTGCGGCTGCATGTCCTCGCAACATTATTCAAATCCGTTTGAATAAGAAAGGCTTTTATGAACCTTATATAAAAGATTCCAACAAATGCACTCAATGTGGTTTGTGCCGTGATGTTTGTGCGTATAGCCATAAGGAGTTGGCTTTGGAATCAACGAGCATTCATGCTTGGGCTTCTTGGAGTGATGATGAGGAGGTCAGGAAAAAATGTTCAAGCGGCGGCATTGGTTTTGAAATCGGTAGGCAGCTTCTTCAAGAAGGCTATAATGTTGTAGGCTGTCGCTATGACATCACGAATCAACGTGCGGAGCACTACATTGCAACTACAGTGGAAGAATTGATTCCTTCTATAGGAAGTAAGTACATCCAGAGCTATACGACTGAGGCTTTCAAGAACATAGATCGTAAAAAGAAGTACCTCGTTACGGGGACACCTTGCCAGATAGATTCTTTTAGAAGACTCATCTGAAAGTTCAGGTGTGAGGACAACTTCATATTGATGGATTTTTATTGCCATTGTGTTCCGTCTATGCACGCTTGGAAAAATTATATCAGAATGTTGGAACCTGTTATAGGGCAAATAACATACGCCAGTTGGAGGAACAAGTTTGGCTTTGGGTGGCATGACAGTTGGTTGATGTGTATGGAGGGGAATAAGAGCTCTCAGCCTGTGAATTGGCATAATTCTTATAATATGTTAATAAGGGGAAAAAACTTTCGTACAAAGCCGCATGTCGCAAGGTGATTGGTTCTACAAGATGTTTTTGGGGCATTATTGCCTTGGGGGACAATGCGTAAAGGCATGTAAGTATAAATATGACAAGTCTTCAGCTGACATCAGAATTGGTGATTTATGGGGAAATACCTATAAGGATGACGAAATAGGTGTCAGTGCCTTGGTTGCTTTAACAGAAAAAGGCAAGTCAGTGGTTGAGGGCTTGAAGAATGCAACTCTGACACCGCAACCTCTGGATATTGTGGCTGAAGGACAAATGAAAGCCAATGCTCAACCAGTACCTGTCAGTTCCCTTGTCATGTTTTTATTTGAGCACAATATATATTTGAATCTGAAACAATGGAATGTGGTGTTGTCTCTGTTTGGCAAGCCTTTCCGGGCATACGCCAAACTCAAAAGAATCATTAAGGGAAAATAATATGAAGATAGGAATAATAACAATGCATAGGGTTCCAAACTTTGGATCTGCCTTACAAGCTTATGCCTTGCAACATAAGCTATTTCAGCATGGAATAGACAATTGATTACATCTATTCTTACGCTGGATATGAGCCTAGTTGGGGACGCTATATCTATGACAAGGTGAAGTATTTTTGCTCAATGCCTTAGGACAAAAAGACTCGTTGGTATATTATAAAGTGATGTTTCTGTATCTTTGATTCATTCTGATACAATTATTGCAAGGGAAGATTATTTGAATTCAATCAGACAAAGTTCAGAGCAACTATTGATGGACTCTATTAATAAAATTCGTCATGGGAAAAATAATTAAGGCAGTAAAGCCATTCATATATCAGAACAACAGCAACTTCAAGTTGGCTGTATATCAAAAATGGGAAGAATGTGGGGGAAGTGTTGCCTCTCTAAGACCATTTGAGAAATATTATGAGCGTTTGTCTTATCATTTGGACTTGCCATCATTGTGGCAAAGTTCCAAAGACGCTCGTTTGAGATTTGTTGAGGGAGCAAGTCTTAGATTTGACACATTCCCTGATTACTTGGGGTATGAAGTGGTTCCTGTGGTTTGGGATTGCTGGCCAAAATATGTGAATAATATGGCAAGATGGTTTGAAAAGCATCAAGTGCGTACTGCATTTTTCACATCTTCCCAGACTGCGGAAAAGATGAGAGAGCTATGTCCTAATGTGAATATCTATCATCTGCCAGAGGCTATTGAGACGGAATTATATCATGATGACAAAGCCTTGTCTGCACGTTCCATTGATTATTTGGAATTTGGAAGATGCAGCCGAATCTTGGATTCATCAAAATTTGACAAGACGATAAAAGTGTTGAGTAGCGGAAATGAGGCTACGGGTCTTCGTACTCGTGCTCAGTTGGCTGATGCTTTGGCAGATTCCAAGATAACCTTGGCACTTACTCGTTTGGACAATCAGCCAGAGTTGGCAGAAGGCATTGATACGTTGACTCAGAGATATTGGGAATGTATGTTGTCTGGAGTCGTTATTTTGGGTAGAGCACCAAAAGAGTTGAAGGATATCATCGGGTATGATCCTGTTGTCCATTTGGACAAGGAACATGCTAATGAGCAAATTCTTGATATTCTTGCTCATATAGAGGATTATCAAGAGTTGGTGGATAGAAACCGCAAGGCAGCTTTGGAAAAGGGGGATTGGAAGTTAAGAATCCAACAGATGATGGAAGTGCTAGAAAAATTAGGTTACAACTGTAAATAGATACGGATTATGAGAATAGAAATTTTTCTATTCTCATTTAAAATAATTTTGAATATAATTAAATGATACCAAAAATTATTCATCTCTGCTGGCTATCGGGTGATTCATATCCGGCAGAGATACAAAAATGTCTTGATACTTGGAAGAAGTGTCTGCTAGAGTATGAAGTATGGATATGGGACACCAAGCGGTTTGATATTAATTCTACAGCTTGGACCAAGCAAGCTTTTGAGGCTAAGAAATATGCCTTTGCTGCTGATTATATTCGCCTTTATGCTTTATTCCATTACGGCGGAATCTATTTGGATTCCGATGTGATAGTGTATAAGAATTTTGATGACTTGTTGTCATTGCCTTATTTTATCGGACATGACCAGATACGTGCATTCGAGGCTGCTGTGATTGGGTGTGAGCCAGGTTGTCTATGGGTGAAAGATATGCTAGATTCCTATCACGGAAAGTCTTTTGTGAAGGAAGATGGTTCTTTTGATACGCTAACTTTGCCACGTCGTTTCCATCATGTGCTGACAGGACTAGGCTATAGCTTTTGGAGAATTACTGATTTAAAGCAACTCAATGTGAAGAGATTTGACATTTCGGAAAAGAAAATGTATGTCTTTGATAAAGATTTCTTCAACAGCCGAAATGCAATAGAAGTTCATCGTACAGCCAAAAGTTATTGTGCTCACAATTATGCTGGAAGTTGGCTGAATGGCGAACAGAAGATGTCTATTAAGAATTACTTGCCTAAGTGGTTTGTCAAGCTAGTTTGTGTTATTGGTCAAAAAACTTGGGGGCGTAACAAATTTAGTTGGTTTCAAATTCCATTTAAAAATTTATAACAGTGAAAAATATATCTCGTTTTTTTACCCTTTATTGGATTGTTTATTTTCCTACGTGTATTGCCTACAATGACTTGCCAGGCTTTTCTAGTGTAGATGAGGCGATGACCATCATATTGTTGCTCTACACCTTTATGATGTATGGCTCGAAATATATCAACAAGAAGCCTTGGAAAGAATTCATGGTTTGTTTTGGGGTGATTGCTTTCTATGTTGTATATTCTCTCTTGTTTGGAGCAAATGTGAGTGGAGGTGTTTGGCTTGACTTGATGCAGGAGATTCGACCTTATTCCATCATTTTCTGTACGTGGATCCTAAATCCTCAGTTTACGAAGAAGCAGAAAAAATGGATGTTGATAACTATGATTATTACGTTGTTCTCATGGATTTTGTATCATCCACAAACATTAGATTCACAGGTTGAGGCAGAGTTCCCAGTTCTTGGTCAATTGGCAATATGTACAGGAATGAGTTATTACCTATTCACCAAGGAGACCAAACGTAATCGACTCATTGCATTGTTTTTGGTGCTTACTGGTATGTTGGCGCCGAAATTTAAGTACATAGGTGAGGTGGTTTGTTTCATAGCCTTTATTTTCTTTTTAAAAAAACGCTTGAATTTCCGCTCTCCTAAAACCATGATTTATTGTGTATTGGTCGTAACCATTGTTTTGATGGTAAGTTGGACACGGTTTGATGCTTATTATGTATCAGGATTAGACAATGAGGGTTTGGCTCGTCCAATGACCTATAAGACGGGTTTGAAAATTCTTTGGGACTATTTCCCATTTGGTTCGGGAATGGGTTCTTTTGCTTGTAATGGTGCCAAAGTGTATTATTCGCCTTTGTATTATAAATATGATTTGAATGGAATTTGGGGTTTGGGAGTTGTTGGAGCATTTATCTGTGATGCTTATTATCCGTCATTAGCTCAATTCGGAATCGTCGGTGTTTTCTTCTTCTGCTGGTTTTGGAAGCGTCGTCTGGCAGCCTTTAATATCATTGCGGATATGCGCTACTATCGTGTCGCTATGGTAACTTTTTGCTGTCTTGCCATTGAGCAGACTGCTGATTCATCTTGGCTTTCTGGTAAAGGTATGGGCTATTGTATGCTCATAGCCCTCTGCCTCAATGCCAATCGTAACCAAATGATGAAATGGAAAAGGATACATTTACAATTAAAGAGAAGAAAAGCACTTGAAGAATCTATTGGACAGGTAGATAACAAGGGCGAAAAGTGATATTTATTGAAAATGATAGATACTAAAATTTTAGTTTCGGTATGTATGGCCACCTATAATGGTGGTAAATATATCCGTGAGCAGGTGGATTCTATCTTGAATCAAGAGTTCAAGGAGAATCATGGTGTGGAATTGGAGTTAGTGGTGAGTGATGATGATTCTACTGATGACACCATTCAAATCTTGGAGTCTTATCATGATGATAGAATCAAGATTTTCAAGCATCAGAATAAGAAGAAGTATAAATATCTGAATGCGACACGAGCTTGTAAATGCAATTTTGAAAATGCTATATTGAAAGCGTCAGGAGATTACATCTTCCTCAGTGACCAAGATGATGTGTGGTATCCATGGAAGATAGACAAGCAATTGTCTATGCTTCGCAATGTGGGGGGGCTTAGTGTGGCTGCTTTTGATATGGGTGATGGTGAACTACATAAGTTTAATTCTCATATCTATAAACATGATGTTCCTTTCTTTACATTGAAAAATGTATTGTGCCTTTATGGATTCAGCTTGGCTTTTACTCGTGATGAGTTGAAATACTATCTTCCTATTCCTTCTTCTGTGACAGGACATGATACTTATATACAGTATAGTGCTTTGTGGAGAAAGAAACTCCATTTTATAGATGAGCCTTGCGCTATCCATAGATATTCTGGCAAGCATAATGTCTCTAGTTTTGGAGCAAATAATGTGTTGCCTCCATTACCTATAAAGATTTATTTTCGATTGATAACCTACCTCTCTGTTATTTGGAGAAGTATGGTAAGAAGATGAAGAATAATGACTAAAGTTTTGATGGTTGGCTCCGCCGAACAGAGTGGTGGCGGAGTGGCGAGTGTGCTGAGGCTGATGAAGACTATGCCGTTCTGGAAGAAATACCAGTGTGGATGGCTCGGAACGCAGATTCAGCGTGGATATGGTGTGAAGTTATGGTATGCCCTGAAGGCTTACTTCAAGGCGTTGGTTATGATATGGCGGTATGACATCGTGCATTTCCATACGGTGCCGGATAAGATTTGCCTGATTATCCAGATGCCTGTGCTGCTCTTGGCGAAGCTGGGGCGGAAGAAGGTAATCATGCACATCCACATGGGCAATCAACTGGAGGAGCATACGCATAATCGCTTGTTCATCTGGTGCTTGAATCGTGCGGATTGTGTGGTGCTGCTTGCCAAGAAATGGCAGAATCTCTTTGTGAGCCTCTTTCCTTCGGTGAGGGTGCGCACGGCTGTCATCTATAATGCCTGCTCTCCTACGCCAGCAGTCGATTACTCTATCAAGGAGAAGAGTATCATCTTTGCCGCTCATTTGGATAGCAACAAGCGAGCTGACTTGCTCTTGAAGGCTTGGGATAGCTTGCGTGGTGATTTCCCTGATTGGCATGTCACCATCATGGGCAATGGTGATGTTGAAGGGTATCGACAGATGGCGCATGACATGGGCTTGGACGAGAGCGTGATATTCACTGGGTATATCACTGGTAAGCAGAAGGAGGATATTTGGAACAAGGCGAGCATCTATTGCATGTGCTCTCGCCATGAAGGTTTCCCGATGGTTGTGTTGGAGGCATGGGCGAGGGGCATTGCCGTGGTGACTACTCCTGTGGGTGGCTTGCCTGATGTCATCGAGGAGGGCAAGAACTGCTTGACATTCCCATTTGGGGATGCTGAGGCTTTGGCTGCCCAAATGAGGAAGTTGATGGAATCGCCTGAGCTTCGCAAGAGCATGGCTGAATACTCCAAGGTGTTTGGGGAGAGTGTGTTTGCGCCAGAGAAGGTGAATGAGAGTGTCGAGCGATTGTATGAGAGTTTAATGGATACGAAAGGATGCTGAAAGTTTTAATCAATGCTTACGCTTGCTCGCCTGGAATAGGGAGTGAGCCGGGGATGGCTTGGGACTGGGTGAAGAACCTCGCCAAGTTCTGTGAGTTGTATATCATCACGGAGGGGGAGTTTCGGGAGAGGATAGAGGCGGTGGTGCCTACCTTGGAGCAAGGTGGCAATATGCACTTCTATTATAACCCTGTGAGTGATGAAATCCGAAAGATGTGTTGGAACCAAGGGGACTGGAGATTCTATAAGTACTATCGACAATGGCAATGGAAGACGTATCTCATGGCGAAGGACATTTGTGAGACGGAGAAGATAGATGTGCTTCATCAACTCAATATGATTGGATTCCGTGAGCCGGGGTATCTCTGGAAGTTGTCGAAAGAGAATGGGGTGCCTTTTGTTTGGGGACCAATCGGTGGATTGAAGCAATTCTCTACTGCCTATCTGAAAGGGTCAGGACTCAAAATGCAACTCTTCATGCGGTTGAAGAATTTCCTCAATATTTGGCAGTTGAAGCATGAGAAGCGTGTGGATGAGGCGTTGAAGACGGCAAAGTTGCTGATTAGTTCCATTCCTGATTCTTATCGTGCGCTCAAGAAGTACAAGGGCTTGGAGTCGATGGTGATTCCTGAGACGGGATGCTTCTTGTCGGATGATATATCTACGGATCGCTTTGACGATGAGGAATTTCATATCATGTGGGTAGGCAAGTTTGATTTCCGCAAGCAATTGCCTTTGGCTTTGCAAGCCGTTGCCTTGGCTAAGAATCCGAAATTGAAACTTGATGTTTATGGCAGTGGCTCTGTGGGTCAAGTGGAAATGGCGAAGCGTATGGGTGAAGAATTGGGAATCTCCCAGCAGGTTATCTGGCATGGCAATCAGAAGAATGATGTGATCATGGAGGCGATGCGCAAGGCGCAGTTGTTCTTCTTTACGAGTGTAAATGAGGACACTTCCACCGTGGTATTGGAGGCGGTGAGCAATCGCTTGCCTGTCGTTTGTTTCAATGCGTGCGGTATGTCAGCTGTGATTGATGATTCAGTCGGCAGAAAGATTGCCTTGTCTCATCCGTCTCAGTCTGCCCATGACTTCGCTCGAATCTTGAATGAGTTGGAAAGCAATAGGGCGTTGTTGAAGCATTTGTCCGAGAATTGCAAGCAGAGGCAAATGGATCTTTCTTGGGAGGCGAAGGCAAGAATGGTCGTGGAGGAGTATGAGAAAATCATAGGGAAATAGATGATACTGATGCCTGTTCATGGAAGTACTGGCAAAACATACATTTGAATCATGAGTATTTTTAGTTTATTACAAAAGTTGAGCCTCGTGCCTTCGTATCTTTGGGATGCGATGTGGGCTCCGGTATGGAAGCATTGCATGAAGCATTGTGGCAAGGGGGTATATATCCGTCCGATGTCCTCGGACTTCAAGGGCTTGTGGAACTTGTCGGTGGGGGATGGCACGTCTATCCCGAAGGGTAGCACCACCTATTGTACGGAGGCTCCTTGCACCATTGGCAAGAAGGTGCTGTTTGGCCCGCATCCTACGATCATCACGGGCGACCATCGCATTGACATCCCTGGCAAGTATATCGCCGGTGTCACCGTGGAGGAGAAGTTTGTGGATGGCGTGAATGTGCATGACCAGCCGGTCGTCATCGAGGATGATGTCTGGGTGGGTGCGAATGTCACGATATTGAAAGGTGTCACCATCGGGCATGGTTCTGTGGTGGCTGCCGGTGCCGTCGTCACGAAGTCGTGTCCTCCTTATAGTATTATTGGTGGTGTGCCTGCTAAGGTGCTGAGGAAGAGGTTTGAGGAATGAAGAAAATCAATCTTTATGACTACCAGCAGGAGATGCTGGAGAATATTACCAAGGCGCTAACCGGAAGGTCGCAGGTTACATTTTATGACCAAAATGGGAAGAAAATGAAAGTGGGCAATTCTGTGATGGTACAGATGCCTACGGGAACAGGCAAGACCTACGTGATGGCGGCAGTGGTAAAATGGTTTCTGGAAAAGTATGAGAAGGGGGAGGTATGGTTGATTGCGCACAGAAAGGAACTCGTGGAGCAAATGCAGCAGACCTTGGACCGCTTTTGTTTGGAATACGCTGAGAAAGAGGAGGAACTGAAGGAGAAGGTGAGAATCAGGGTGCTCTCCATTCAATGGCTCTCTCGTCATATTGGTGAAATGGAGGCGAAGGGGTGTAAGCCAGGTTTTATAGTGGTGGATGAAGCGCATCATGCCTTGGCTGACTCTTACCAAGATGTGTTTGACAGGAACCGACCTGCCTTGAAGATGGGAATGACTGCCACGCCTTGTCGTATGAAAAAGGAATCCTTTGGTGGCTTGTTCACTCGTTTGCTCATCTCCCCAAGTACGGCAGATTTCATCCTGCGTGGTTATCTGGCTCCTTACAGTTATGTGGTGATTGGCAAGTTTTCGCCCGACCAGCAGATTGTGGATCTCTTGAAGGGGCGTGGCAGTGATGGTGACTATGCCGTGAAGGAGATGGATGAGAAGTTGAACATTCCTCAGGCGATTCAGCGTCTTTATGATAGCGTGAGGAAATATGCCGATGGCAAGAAAGGCATCGTATATGCCATTGACATTGCTCATGCCAAGGCTATCGCTGATTGTTACAACTCCCTTGGCATGAAAGCGGTGGCTTTGGACTCTAAGACTCCTGCCAAGATGCGTGCCCAGATGGTGGAGGCCTTCAAGAAGGGCGAGCTGGACTGTCTGGTGAACGTGAATCTTTTTGACGAGGGCTTTGACTGTCCGGATGTAGAGTATATTCAGATGGCTAGGCCAACGCTTTCCTTGGCGAAGTATTTGCAGATGGTGGGTCGTGGGCTTCGCATCAACAAGGAGGATCCAGAGAAGGTTTGCGTCATCATTGACAATGTGGGAAACTATCGCAAGTTTGGCTATCCTGACAAGCCTCGAAGGTGGGCAAGCATGTTTGCCGGGGTGATGGCAGGCAAGGGTATCCTGTCGCCAACCATGAAGCGAGTAAGCGGCGTAGTGGTCATGGAGGAAGACATGGTGATGGTGAAGACGGCCTCTACGGAGTGCAAAAGGATGACAGACCAGGAGTTGAAAATGTTTAAGAAGAATGTGAAGCCTTTCCTTCAGGAGGACACCATGCGCATGGGGCTGAAGTCGGGGAATGAGATTGTATTGCGTCCGATTTATCCCTATATTTCCCCATTTCGTGGCGACCATGCCATCTTCCGCTTAAACAACCACAATTACCTTTATGGGGTATTAGACAGGCTTGGCTATATTGTTGTTGCGCCAGAATATCAATCACTCAATTTTTTGAATGCACACACCTTGGTGGGACGCAAGCCGCATTCGGATAGTGAATCCATCAATTTGTAGATTTTTACGTATATTTGCTTGCTCAAACGTTTATATAATAAAACATTTATCAATCAATAAGTGACGACATGAGAAAGCAATATTCTATTATTTTCCGTTGGGGCTTCGTCTGCTTGCTCAGTATGGTAACCCTTGTAATGAAAGGTGAAGTTCTGTCTTCTCCTAATGGCAAGTACCAGTTTGTCTTCTCCCAGAAGGATGGCAAACTGATGTATAGCTTGGATTATGCCAATAAGCCAGTGGTGGAAGAGGGCGAGCTAGGCGTGAACATCGACAACCATTTGGTGGAGTCGGCGATGGGAATCCCTGTAGATACCAACCGAGTGTGGACCAAAGGTATGGAGGTGACGAGCGTGGAGCACCGTTCCGAGGACAATACTTGGAAGACGGTCTATGGCGAGTATTCGCAGATACGTGACCATTACAATGAGATGACCCTCCACCTCTTGAAGGGTGGAAAACATGAGGGGAGTGGCACGGCTTATGATAAGCGCCAGCAATATCTCCTCGACATCATTGTGAGAGCATACGATGAGGGTGTTGCCATCCGCTATCATTTCCCCGAGGCTACCAACGGCTTGTTCATGCACATCACCGATGACTTGACTTCCTTCCGATTTGCCCCTGGCGCTGAGGCTTACCACTATGCTTGGGCGCAATCTCATGCCAACAAGGTAAAACTCCTGAAGAGTGAGGCGGCATGGAAGGAAGAGGCAGAACGACCTCTGACGCTCCATCTTGCCAACGGACTTTATGCTGCTATCGGCGAGGCTGCCTTGACCGACTTCGTGAGAGGCAAACTCAAGCTGAAAGCTGACAATGAGTTGAAAATGGCGATGTTCGATTCTGCCGACATCATCACCGCCTATGATATGCCTTGGCGATTCATCATGGTGGGAGAGAAAGCCATCGACCTCATCAACAACAAGCAGTTGGTGCTCAATCTCAATGCTCCTTGCCAAATCGCCGATACTTCTTGGATAAAGCCTGGTAAGGCATTCCGTGTATGTCGCTTGGATATGAAGACCTGTCTCGCTGGAGTTGACTTCTGCGTGGATAGAGGTTTGCAATATATCGAACTCGATGCCGGATGGTATGGACCAGAGATGAAGATGTCTTCCTCTGCCTTGAAGGTGTTGGAGAGTCGTGATATTGATATGCCAAAGCTTTGTGCCTATGCCAAGAGCAAGGGCATTGGTGTGTGGGTATATGTCAATCAGCGTGCGCTCTATCAAGAACTCGACCAGCTATTGCCACTCTATGAGAAGTGGGGCATCAGCGGCATCAAGTTTGGTTTTGTGCAGATTGGTTCGCAGGATTGGACCACTTGGTTGCATCAAGCCGTGAGGAAGTGTGCCGACCATCACATCATGGTGGATATTCACGATGAGTATCGTCCTACGGGATGGAGCCGCACTTATCCTAATCTCATGACGCAAGAGGGCATCGGTGGCAATGAGGAAATGCCGGATGCAGAGCATAATACCATCTTGCCATTTACGAGATTCCTTTGCGGTCCTGCCGATTACACCCCATGCTATTTTAATGGAAGGGTGAAGAATACCAAGGCACATCAGTTGGCGATGCCAGTGGTGTATTACAGTCCTGTCACCTTCCTCTATTGGTATGACTTGCCGAATGCCTACAAGGGCGAGCAGGAGTTGGACTTCTGGAAATATTGTCCTACGGTATGGGAGGAGAGCAAGGCTTTGCAGGGCGAGATAGGAGAATTTGTTGTACAGGCTCGTCGCTCAGGTGATGATTGGTTTGTGGGTGCGATGACGGGCTTGCAGGCTCGTGACATCACGATTAATACTGCCGACTTCTTGCAGAAGGGTAAGAAGTATCGGGTGGAGATGTACAATGACGACCCTATGCTGAATACTCGTACCAAGGTGGCTTCCACCGTGCAGACCCTCAAGGCAGGCAAGGTTTTGAAGCTTCATTTGCAGCCATCGGGCGGTGCCGCCTTGCGATTTGTAATGGTGAAATAATAACGAAGCGCATTCGTAGGTTTAACAATGCGCATTTATAGGTGCTAAGGAAGCGCATTCATGCAAAGTTATGGATGCGCTCTTTTTGGTGAACCAACTGATTCTCACTCTTCCTTGATATCTGTATATAAGTCGTCCATGACAACAACTCGGTTGACAATATGGGAGTATTCATTCTTTAGAAGTGAATAAGTAGTGATGAGAACCGGCTGTATGCCCTTGTGGCAGTTGGTTTCTGTGCGAAAAGTATTGATGCGGTTTTGCATCTTATTATATTCGCTCTTGTTGAATGAGTAATCAGCTTGCGAGTATTTCATCTCGCATATTGAGACGTTGCCGTCGGCACGATCTATCACAAGGTCAATTTGGGCGGCAGGTGAACTTTCCTTGCTTCTCCATGAATAGTATTCGGTGTGGATGGTGTCGTATCTCAACTTATGGATAATCTGGGGGATATGTGCCATGCACACTCGCTCGAAAGCAAGACCGTACCAAGTGTTTTCTTGTGGAGTACCGATGAGGTGACGCCAATAGTGACGGTCGGTGACTCGCTTCTTCACGAAATCATGATAGAACTGGGAATAGAAATCGATAAGCTGGTAGATTCCATTATTCTGCATGGTGCCGTTATTGTAACGGCGAATGAAGTCGCAGTATTCCAAGTCATCAAGCATGGTGGTAAGATGCCCATTGTTGGCTATCTTTAGTTTGCCAGCTATCTCTTGCCGGGTAAGACCTTTCTTGGTCGTTGCCAAAAGCTTGATGATGCTCACGTACCCTTCAGGCTGTTTGTATAGCGAACTGAAGAGGCGAGCGAATTCTTTTCTCATCTCTGCATCCTCTGAGAAAAATAGGCGATCAATGTTGTCTTGCAATTCTAAGTCGTTGTCTAACAGGCTCAGATAGTATGGGATTCCGCCCATGATGCTATACAACTGCATGATGGAAAGGCGAGACCAACGGAAATCGTGCTCTTGGAGATAGCATTCGGTCTGGTACAAGTCGAATGGCTTGAGGTGAATCTCGTGTGTTACACGATTGTGTAATCCGCCTTTGTTGTCTATTACGTTGCGAATCATCCAAGCTGTAGCTGAACCACAAACCACAAACTTTAAGCGGTCTATCCATGAGGCTTGACTATTCCAAAAATAGTCTAATGCATGTACAAACTTTGAATTGCGAGTGTCGAAGCAAGGCAGTTCATCCATGAAAACGACCAAAGGCTTTTGGGTTGTCTTAGCCTTCTGCTCCAGTAAAGTGCCTAATTGTCTGAATGCTTCCATCCAAGTCTTTGCTTTTGTTCCTTCATACCCATATCGGCGAAGGGCTTCGTGGAAGACATCCAGTTCTTCCTTCTTGCTACCTTCCATGAACCCTGTTACATAGAAGTCGAAGGTGTCTTGGAAAACATTTCTGATCAAGAATGTCTTTCCCACTCGTCGGCGTCCATATACAGCGATGAACTCGCAGCGATTGCTTGCGATGTATTTTTGAAACAGCAGTCTCTCATGCTCCCTTCCTATCAATTTCTCCATAGTCTGTAGTCTTTTTATTGTGATGCAAATATACGAAAAGTAAGTGAGAAATGCTCGCATTCGGGCTAAAGTTTGTTTTTTTTAGCACTTTTAGCCCGAATGCGAGCATTTTCGGACAATCATAGCACAGCTTCTTATGGCAAGAACATCTTGTTACATCACTGCTCATTTTCAAAAACATCGGGACTTTTTTCTAAAAAGGTCGGGAGGTTTTTCTAAAAAAGTCGGGACTTTTTTATTTCTACCTAGTGATGGAAATAATCTAATCAGACTGTTTCACCAAAATCTCTTGCCCCTTCCTATTTTCTTCCCTAAATCTTTGGTAATATGATGATTTCTTTGTAACTTCGCAGTGGATTTCAAAAACGAAGCTATGGAAGAGATAAGAAAATATCCTGTAGGGATGCAAACCTTTTCAAAAATACGTGAAGGTAACTATGTATATGTCGATAAGACAAAATATATTGTGCAAATGTTGGAAAACGGTTCGCAGTATGTCTTTCTGAGTCGTCCACGACGATTTGGCAAGTCACTCTTTGTTTCAACTCTTCAAGCTTACTATGAGGGAAGAAAGGAACTTTTTGAAGGCTTGGCATTGGGCGATTATGAGAAGAATTGGGTGAAGCATCCCGTTCTGCATTTGACATCGGCAGTGCCTCTTCTGTATCAAAGTGGTTATCTCACCATCAAGAAATATAATCCGATATTGCAGAGTTTCCAATTGGATTATCCTAATAAGGAAGTTCGTTTGGGTATGGTGAAATCATTGGCTCCTAATTATCTGTCGCCAATACAAATGGACAACAATGGATTCATCTTCGAATTCTTGGAGCAACTTTATGACGGTACGATGGATGGTGCCTTGCAGAAGATGCAAGCCTATCTTGCCAGCATCTCCAATCGCCTGTCCAACAAGAATGAAAAGGATTTCCAGACAGTGTTCTATCTAATCTTCAATCTTCTGGGAGCCTATATCAAGGTAGAGGAAGATAGTGCCATTGGCAGGGCAGACGCAGTGCTCCACATGCCAGACACCATCTATGTGATGGAACTGAAATATGACAAGAGTGCTGATGAAGCTCTACAACAGATTGATGATAAAGGTTACCTGATACCTTATTCTGCAGATGGTAAGCGATTGGTTAAGGTTGGTGTCAACTACGATAGTGACAAGCGAACCATCGGTGAATGGAAAATCGTGGAATGCTAAGATTAGAAAATGCTCCCGCCATTCTCTTCCCAAGATAGGTAAGAGGTGGCGGGAGTTTTACGTTATCGCTGTGCACTATTTAACTGCAATCTTTTTACCTTGATGAATGTAGATTCCTTTGGTGGGATTAGTCGTTCTTGTACCCATCAAGGTGTAATAAAAAACCGTGTCTTTATGATATTTGTCTAATGTAGCATGGTTGATACCTGTCGTAGGAGGATTGTCGTTGATGTATCTCTTGAAGAAATCCATATACTTCGTCCCCCAATCAGATGCTGTGCCATGTCCGAGAAATGAGTTGATGATATATTCCTTGTCGGCAGCATCCACGCTCTTCAATAGATTGAATGGTGCTACGTTGGTATGAGGAGGGTCGGTGGTGTCCTGCAAACTGAAGGAGGTGATGCAAGGACAACTGATGTGCTCTGCGAAGTTCATCACATCATAATAGGCATTGAAAGTGTTCATCTGCTCGTCTGTCATTTCCAATTTATCCTTGGCAGCCAAGAAGTTGGCGCGAGGCCAGTTCACAATTTTCATGCCATCCACGAAGTCGGCGTGACCGGTGATGGAAGGAGCGATAGCCTTGAATGCACCTGTGAGACCTGCTGCCACGTAGGTAAAGCATCCACCCTGACTGCCACCTGCTGCAAAGATGTTGTTGACATCCACCTTGGCTTGTGATTTTAAGAAGTCAACCGCACGTACACAGTCGAGGTATGCACCTCTGTAGTAGTGCTTGGCGGTATCTCCCCATTCGTATGAATAGTAGTCAGTCTTGCCTGTCTTCTCGTCTCTTCCATAGATGTTGTCGGCAAGGTTTGGCTCACGATTATTGAGCATCTGACCACGAACTGACAGTACGAACTCGCAATACTCAGGGTTGTCGTCGGCATTCATGCACCAAGGAGTGCTGCTACCGCCGTCTGTGCCTTGGAAGTGGAGGAGAGTAGGATATTTGCCCTCAGCCATAGGCTCGGCATAGTAACCACGGATAGTGACAGGGGTGCCACCTCTTGTGTCGCTCACCGACTTCATGGTGACAAGATATACTTTGCGTTTGCTGCTGCTCTTCTCGGTGAGTTCCTCCATGCTTATTTCTGGCTTGACGCTTGCCAATTCCTTCTTGGCGTTGTCCCAATAGGTCCAAAAGTCTTCAGGCGAAGTAGGCTCGGAGACGATGCCTGTTGGGTCGTAACCGATGGTGTAGGCGCAAACGTCATTGTTGTTGACATTGGCGGTCAGCTTGTAGAAGCCCGGAACATTCAGGTTGTCGAAGGAGAGGTCAACGTGCTGTGTCTCACCAGCTTCCAATGTCACATCCTTTTGGTAGGTCTGATAGATGCTGCGTGTCTGTGTGTCATCATCTACCATGTCTTGTAAGATGGTTATTTTGTAAGTGGTAGTCACAGGGATGGACTCGATGTTAGTGATAGTCATACCGAGTTTTGGAGTCTCACCCTTTTCCCAAGCCTTGATGTCTGCCTCGTCATATTGTGAAATGAGGGTATATTCCTTGGTCGGGTCGATGATGTCAACGCTTGTCAGAGTATAACTATTGCCACTGATACGCAAGCCCTTCTTCTCTTGGATGAGGCTCAGCATATCGTCGGTGAGAGTATATTCATAATAGCTACCGCCATTGAAAGTGGCGTTCTTCACATCGGTGAAGGCAGTCCAACCAGCGAGTATTCGTCCTGTGGCTGTGGCTACGCCTAAGTTGCTGTATGAGATTCTAATCTTATCGCCAGCCTTGGCATCAACGAACTTGTCGGCTGCTATCAACTCAGAGTGGTTGCTGCCAGTTACCCAACTGATGGCTATAGGTTCTCCCTTCCATACATTGGTTACGGCATTGCCTTTCTTCTCGCTATCACCTTTCTTTACCTTGTGCTTCAACACGATGTTGCTCATATTGAAACCGATGCCTTTCACAATCATGCCCTTGTCTTGTAATTCGGCAAGCATCGCCTCGGTGATGGTTACCTTATAAGTATAAGGGGCGGATGTGAGATTCTCGGCTTGTGTATCTGCTAGATTTGTCCAGGAGCCATTGTTGAGAATCAACTGATGGGTAGATGCTTCCTCTACCAAGGATGGTATGGTGAACTCGATGTCGTCGCCTACGGCAGCCATGCTGAACTTGGTGGCTGGCAACTGCTGATAGACAGACCAGTCCTTGACGTTCAGTTCGCCCTTCCAGATGTTAATGTCCACGGTTGTGGTCTCTCCCTCATCTGGAGTGTCGGTGCTCTTGAGATGCTTCTTGAAGAAGTCGAGGCATGTGACATACCAAGTGCTGGCAGTCTCATGTTTCAACTCACTGTTCACGATATATTGTTTGTCGGTCACGGTGAGGTTGTTGTAAGGGGCAAAGTTGGTATGTGGAGGACATACCGGGTCTTGCAATCCCATACAGGTGATGACAGGGCAGGTAATCTGAGGTGCCAAGTTCTTGGTGTCGAAGTAGGATAGCATCTTGTACATATCCTCATCGCTGAGGCTGAGAGCTTCCTGCTGTTTCTTGGCTACGGCTGCTGGCCATGCACCTACCTTGAAGTAATCAGGGAAGTCGCCCATAAACTGGATGGCTGGGGCAATGGCATTGAGACGGTTGTCGAGGGCTGCACCTGCGATGGTGAGTGCGCCACCTTGACTTCCGCCCATCATGAAGATGTTGTCTTGCTGTGCTTTCTCTCGTGATGTGATAAAGTCGATGCTGCGAATCACGTCCATGTAAGCACCACGATAGTAATAAGCGTCACGATTGCCGAAGTTGTAGGCAAACCAGTCGCCATACTTGTTGGTGTTAGGCTCACGGTTGTTGATCACCTGTCCACGTACAGATACGTTCAGTTCAATCCAGCCTGGGTTGCTGTCGCCATTAGGACAGAAGTTGAGCGCTGGTATTGTCACATCGCTGTCATAGCCATTTTGGGTGATGATGACAGGATACGTGCCTTCTGCCACAGGTTCGGCATAGTAGCCACGGATGGTGACAGGTGTGCCGTCTCCATCGTCAATAGAATTCATCTCCACGAGATATACATTACGTTTGGAGGTGGATTTCTCTTCTATCTTGGTGAGTTTGTAGGAAGGGGCGATATTGGCAAGGTCGCTCTTCGCTTTCTCCCAAAACTCCCTGAAGTCGCTTTGCGCATCTGTTGGTGAAGAGATGCTGGTTGGGTCGTAGCCGATGTTGAAATCAGCCACTTCTCCATAGTTGGCGATGACTACGGCGTGGTAGAACCCTGCCTTCAGGTCATCGAGGGCAACGATGGCATCCTTGGTCTCTCCCGAAGGAATGGGGATTTCGGTCGTGTAGCTATTGTAGTCTTGATAAGCATCGGTGCGCAGTTTGACGTTGACAACCAAGGTCTGCTCCTTGCTCTCTAGGTTTTGGAGATGCAGGGTGACTTGTGGCTGTTCGGTCTTTTCCCAACACTTGATGCTACTCTTGTCCATCTCGCAGATGATGGTAGGCACTTGGGTTGGGTCTATGAGTTCTACGGAGGTGACCGTGAATCCTACGCCTGTGGCGATACAGCCGTTGGCTTGTATTTCTTGAAGCATCGCCTCTGTCAGCGTGTATTCAAAATAGCTGGAGGTGAGGTTGATGTAGGTATCGGCGTCTGTGATGCTTGTCCATTTGCTGTTGCAGATGTGGGCTTGTGCTCCACAGGCGAGACCCTTGAAGTTGAAACGCAACTTGTTGCCCACCTTTGCCTTTGCGAAATCATTGGCGTTGAGGGTGAGCCAACTCTTATCGCCAGTCCAACTGATGGGTTGGCTACCCGTCCAAATCGTTGTGACAGGATTGCCCTTCTCGGTATCGCTTGTCTGTACTTCCTTGATGAGGTCGATGCCGCTAAGAGTGTAGTTGCATCCACCCACGATGAGACCGGTGGCTTGCAGCTCGGTCAGCATTTCGCTGGTCATCTTGATGGTCTGTTCTCTCGTGGTAGATGCGCTCAAATCCATAAAGCTGGTACCGGTGAGCAGAGGCCAACCGGAAGATGCCGTCTTGAGTGCCATCTGTGCATAGCCTGATTCAGGAGTTGTGTACGAGATGGCGAGATAATTGTCGGCTTTGGCATCAGCAAACTCAGATGCTGCCAATTGCACATAGCCACTCCAGTCGTCGCTCATCGTTTTCGTTTCGCTCCACAGATGGGTGCGAACTTCCACGGTGGCTGCCAGAGTCTTCATCCCTATCAATAATAGGAGGGATAGAATCCAAAGAGGAATAGTCTTTCTCATGCCTTTTTGTTTTTAGTGTAAGATAATGTTATTGTTTAGATTTCTGGCAGCAAAGTTAATAAAGAAAAGCAAAGGTGTGGTGACGATATGTTTCCGAGTCCTTCCCAAATGGTGACGGCAACATTTGGGTGGTCGAAATACCCATTTGGGTGGTAGTGAGGCGATAATTTGGCTATGTATTCTTTGGCGGTATGAGAATTTCTGTGTAAATTTGCGGCATGAGAACAATCAAGATTACCTTCCTGCTGATATGCTGGCTAGGACTTTCCTTGTCCTTGCAAGCGCAATATCATTTCCGAACCATTGACAGTCGTTCGGGATTGCCTGATAACTATGTGACATCCATCTTGAAGGACAAGTATGGCTTCGTATGGATGGGAACCCTCAATGGCTTGTCACGCTATGATGGTTTCAGCCATCGTGTCTATGACATCAAGAAATCCAACAGTGGGTTGCTCGACTCCAATGTGCGTCGTCTTGCTGAAGACGCATCAGGACAACTATGGGTTACCACCTATTCTGGCACAGCTTACTTGTATGACAGAAATCAGGATAAGGTAGTGACAGATGCCGTCTCTCATCTGAAACGCTTGGGTATCACGGCAGATGATAAGTGTCGGGTCTTTGTGGATGCAGACAAGAACCTATGGTGTGTGTCGGGTAGGAGGCTGACTTATTATCGCTTTGCCGAGCAGCGTAAATATACGATGACTTTGTCTAAGTCGCCTTGCCAAGTCGTATGCCGAAATGGTCGTGCCTACTCACTGTCCCAGCAAGGGGAACTTTTTCGTCTTGATCCTTTCTCTGGAACTTCCCTCTATATCTCCCAGATACCAGCCTCTCAATATAAGCTGATGTCTATGTATGTGGATCTCCATGGACAATTGTGGGTCTATGGTGAATATGTCTTGGGCGTATTCCGATTGAAGCTTGATGAGGATGTGAATGGAAAAGAGGTGTTGGAGAAGGTGAGTGATGATAATGTGTTGGCGATGGCAGAGGATCGTGAGGGCAACCAGTGGTGGGGAACCAATAGCGACGGCGTCATCGTTCGGCGCATAGATGGCAGCATCCTTCATCTCTTGCATGAAGACCAACAGAACGCAAGCTTGCCATCCAATCACATCAGTTCTCTCTTGATAGAAGATGGACTCTTGTGGGTTGGAACCTCTAAGGTGGGGGTAGCGATGGCTCGACTGGGTGGCTTCCGTTTCTCTGTCGTATCCACTCCTTTTAGAGAGGACATTGGTTTCATGGCACAGGATGCGCAAGGCAAGCTTTGGATAGGATATGATGGCAAGGGTATGCTACGTATGGCAAATGATGGCCAGGTCTCACCTATTTATAATATGGACAATAGTGTACTGGCTTCCAATCTGGTGACGGGTGGCAGATTGGCGCAAGATGGCAATCTGTATATCGGCACGTATGGTGGTGGAATCTATCGACTGGATGGTAATGGTAAGTTGGAGAGATTATTGGCATCTCAACCTTTGCTCAACTATGCGAGACATGTGGTACAAGACAAAAAAGGCAATCTGTGGATAGGCTCCCATGGCAATGGATTGTGGAAACAGCTACCTTCGGGACGTTTGGACAATTATAATTTCCATAACTCGGCTATGCGTACCAATGCCATCACTGATATGGCATACGACTCGAAGAAAGGCAATCTCTATGTGGCTACTGGTACGGGTGTCTATGTCGTAGATTCTAAGGGCATATTAAAAGATGTGGTGAGCCAAGATGATGCTTCTGGCACATTGCAACATACGACGGTCAACTCTGTCTGTGTGGATACAAGGGGATTTCTTTGGGTAGTTACGGTACATGGGGTGAACGTGTATGATGCTCAGCATCATCTGTTGCGTGAGTTTGGCAAGGAAGAAGGTTTGGATCATGTGATCGCTATCGTTTCTGACAAGCAGGGCAATCTATGGATGACTACCCATGAGGCTTTGGTGCATATTGTCGTAACGCCCAATGAAAAGGAAAAGTGGTCGTTCCGTATTCGGAGATATGTGTCGGAAGATGGGCTTGGTGATGTTCGATTTGCCAAGAAGGCTCTTTTTTGCATGAACAATGGCGATGTGCTGGCTGGTGGAGATGGCAAGATTGTACGTATCGCTCATACCTCTCAGTTGGAGGATATGCAACAACACAAGGTGGTCTTTACCAACCTCTATGTGGGCAATCGTGAAGTGGTGCCTGGCGGTGAGGGGAGAAATATCTTGCGAGGCAATATTGGTGATGTAAATCAGTTGAAGTTGAGATATGACGATGATTTTTCGCTCACGGTGTCTTGTCTCGATTATGCTTCTGCCGCTCCTGCTCATTTCGCTTATCGCCTAGGCAAGGAAGGCGAGTGGATAGCGATGGAGGGAAATCGACTCGCTTTCTCTCATCTCTCTGCTGGTGAGTATCTCTTGCAAGTGAAGTCGCTTGATGGTACGGATGATGCCGATATGATGGCGCAGACGACGTTGGTGGTGCAGCCTCCTTTCTGGCTCTCTGCCTACGCTTGGTGCTTTTATGTATTCTTGTTGCTTTTGGCTGCTTGGGGAGTACTGATGTTCTTGAAGCGTCGACAAGGAGAGAAACTGGCTATGCGACAGATGGTGCGTGAGCGGAAGTATCAACAGGAGATGGATGAGGCTAAGATGCGATTCTTTACCAATGAGCCCACTTTAAAAAGTAAGGCTTGTTTTAAATGTTTATATTTCACGAAAATAATCTCTGATTTATGCCGTTGTCTGGAATATTTTTCGTATCTTTACATCATCAATCAAACAGAAAAAATATGTTTAGAAAGACAGATCCGAATCCTCAGTTAGATATGTTCACGGCTCCCTCAATGCAGTTAGGAAGTCGTGCTTCAAAGAAATATTCTGACCCCAACGCATGGCATAACCAGTTCTATAGCCTTGTGACAACTAAGATTGACGAGGAGATATTCAAGCCTTTGTTTCCAGAAGGTAAGAAGAGCGGCCGCCCAAATGCCTCCATCCGCATACTTGTAGCTATGTCTGTCTTGAAGGAGGGATTCGGCTGCAGCGACGAGGATCTGTTTGAGAAGTGCGAGTTTGACCTTCTTACCAGGAAGGCTCTCGGCATGGAACTTCTGACAGATGTGACTCCATCAATAGATACCTATTATCTGTTTCGCCGCCGCATCTGCGAGTATCAGGAAAGAACTGGTATAGATCTGATGCAGCTCTGCTTCGAGCAACTTACCGGCAATCAGATACGTCTTCTTAAGATATCAGGCAAGTGCGTCCGTATGGACAGTAAGCTTATCGGCAGCAATATCGCTCGCCAGTCTCGCTATGAACTGATACATACAACTCTGGTCAAGTTCCTCAAGACATGCACGCTTTCCAATCTCTCCCCTGAGCAGGAAGAGCGGGCAAAGGAATACTTGAAAGAGGATTCCTCCAAGACCGTTTACCGCTCTGACTCCGATACGCTTCAGAGCAATCTTGCCAGAATTGGTAATTTCATCATGGATATGCTGGCAGCTTTTCCTGCCATTTCTCCTGCACATGATCTTCTTCAGCGTCTGTTTGATGAACAGTATGTCGTAATGGACGGAAAGGCTGTTCTTCGAGACAAAAAGGAGGTAAAGGCTGACAGTCTTCAGAATCCTAACGATCCTGATGCAACCTATCGTAGCAAGAACGACCAGAAGGTGCAAGGCTATGTGACCAACATTACGGAGACGGTAGAGGAAGGCAAGCCTAACATCATCACTTCCGTTCAGGTTGAAACAGCAGTATTTGCAGACTGCCATTTCCTTCAAGAGGCTGTGGAAAACAGTGAACGCGTCACGCATTCTACTATTGAAGACCTGTATGCAGATGGTGCCTATCAAAGTCCAAACAATCGAGAGTTTGCAAAGAACCACAATGCCATGCAGCTCAAGACTGGCAAGATGCAAGGTGGATGCAGATGGGAACTGATACCACATGACGAGGATGGTCTTACCATCAGGGAGATTGCTACTGGCAACACCTATGAGGCCGTCAAAGCCGTCACGAAGCAGGGCTCCAGAATGCGATGGAGAATCCCTTGGAACAACAAAACTGGTTGGCGTTACTTTGAAGACAAAGACATTAAAGCCTATCAGCTAAGGAAGCAGATTGAAAGCCTTCCTTTGGAGGAGCAGCATAAACGGAATAACGTTGAAGCCGCCATGTTCCAATACAGTTTTCATACACGTAATGGCAAGACCCGATACAGGGGCTTGCTCAAACATCGTATGCACGCATATAGCAGATGTATGTGGATGAACCTCAGAAGAATGGTAATATTCCAGATTTCAACATTTCAAAGATCGATATTTGTCCTTTTCGGGCCTATCAGAGAAGCTTTCGGCTCTTTCATGGCAATTTCTCGAAAGATATTCACCTGCGAAGCCGATTGCTATGTTTCACTCAGAATGACCACACTGGTCAGACTGAATTCAAAATATGCCCCTTTTTAAAGTGGGCTCACCAATATAGGACATGACATCCGTACGCCGTTGTCGCTGATTATATCTCCTATCGAACAGCTGATGGCTGATGAGCGATTCGCTGGGGCTAAGAAACAGTTGGAGATGGTGCATCGCAATGCCAAGTCTCTGCTCAATGACGTGAATCAGCTGATAGATTTCCGCCGGTTGGATAATAGTATGGAGAAGTTGGAGCCTACTTCGGGTGACTTGTCGCAATTCTTGTTGCAGGTGAGTGCTTCTTACCAATATATGTCATCCCAAAAAGGGATAACGATGGAAGTGGAGGGGTGTGAAAACGTAGTGGATCGAGTCTTCGACCATGCCAAGTTGAAGCGTATCGTGGTCAATCTCCTTTCCAATGCCATCAAGTTTACGCCTAAGGATGGTCGTGTGAGTCTTGCCTTGCAATGTGAGAGCGAACATGTCGTCATCAAGGTAGCAGATACGGGAATCGGCATCAAAGACAAGCAACGAGTCTTTGAAAGATTCTATCAGGAGCATGTTGGCAAGGAGGAAGTCTATACAGGCAGTGGCATCGGACTGCACATTGTGAAACAGTATGTAGAACTGATGCACGGACAAATATCTGTCGTGGATAATGTGCCGAGTGGAACTATCTTCGAGTTGTCTTTGCCTCTACCTCTTCCAGCGCCAACGTCTGCGTCAGTCGAAGTCAAGCCAGAGATGAAGTCACGGAAACGAATCCTTGTCGTAGAAGATAATGACGATTTCCGCAGTTTTATCTCTGATTGCTTGTCGCAGAGCTATCAGGTGGCAAGTGCTTCCAATGGTCGTGAGGCTTTGGAGTGGATGCAAACTCATGATGCTGATATGGTGGTGACGGATGTGATGATGCCTGAGATGGATGGTATGCAATTATGTCATGCCATCAAAACACAGGTCAATCTCTCTCATATTCCTGTGATTATGCTCACGGCAAAGACAGCCGATGAGCATGTGCTGAGTGGCTATCGGGAGGGAGCGGATGATTATATCACCAAGCCTTTCAATGTGGAGATACTCAAGATGAGGATTGCCAAGATATTCGAGTGGGTGAAGGGGGCGCAGGCCAAGTTCCGTCAGCCAGACTTGAATACCTCGGAGGTGGTGGTCAGCCGTATGGATGGCGAATTGATAGACAAGGCGACAAAGATAGTAGAGGAGCACTTGGATGACGCTGATTTCTCGGTAGAAGCATTTGGTGATGCAATGTGCATGAGTAGGAGTGCGCTCTACAAGAAGTTGATGGCTATATCGGGCAGGTCGCCGATAGAGTTTATGCGTATCATCCGTTTGCGTCATGGCTTGTCTTTGGTTCGGCAAGGAGGCTTGACGGTGAGCGAGGTGGCATATCGTGTGGGTATGTCACCTAAGCAGTTCGCCAAGTTTTTCAAGGAAGAGTATGGTGTGCTTCCTTCCAAGTATGGGGAAGAGTAGAAAAATATATGCTCGTATTCGTATAAGGTGAATGGTTGGAGGTGGATGCGATAAGTTACGCGATTGTGCAGACCACCATGATTTTTCAATACCTTGTTGATAATCCATGATGTGGCAGAACCACAGATGATCAAGAGTACATCTTTACGAGCTGAGGCAAAAGAGTTCCAAAAATATTCTAGTGCTGACAGAAAACCAGAACGAGGGGTATCAAGCCAGGGAATCTCATCTATAAAGATGACTTTCTTTTCTTCCCTTGTACACACCAGTGTGCTGAAACGCAAACTGATAGTTGAAAGCCTCTCTGATAAGGAAAGTCTTTCCGATGCGGCGACGTCCATAAACTGCCACAAACTCAGAATATTCAGAGTGATAGGCTTGCTGCAATGTCTTTATTTCTTTTTCTCTTCCTATAAGCATATTTTTTGCCCAAATGCGACTGTTTTATGCGGCTTATTGCGTATATTTGCACCACGAGCCGTATCTTAATAAAAGAAATGATTCTGTATCATCATAAATGGATATGAAAATGGAAAGAGATTATAATGGAAAGAAGTTATGCCTATTCTCGCTAGGCAAGAGAATGGTGATGATGCTCTTGCTGTTGCAGGGCATCTGGATGAGTGCAGCCCATGCCGTAGGTGTGGGAGGCAGTGGTAGTATGCTCGGCACGAGCATTGTCTAACGGGTGCAAGTCCCGAGTAAGCCCTA
>ERZ1026894.552-NODE-552-length-26823-cov-48.803609_pt1 | contig 26823 bp, 14 predicted proteins | sample MGYA00380177_ERZ1026894 | MGnify/ENA primary metagenome ERZ1026894 (study PRJEB33269, sample SAMEA4719813) | human gut metagenome | biome: human-associated habitat; feature: organic feature; material: feces | place: Cameroon | collected 2013-10 ... | reverse complement strand
ACGTACGGTGCAATGAGAGGTGCTAGGGGAGTAATCCCCTACATCTACTCTATTAAAATGCTATGTTCTGCAAATATTAAACTTTACTGTCAGGAATGGCAGATACAACACCTTGGTGCATCATACGCGATTTTTCTTTAGCCAATGCCTGCATATCCACTGCCACATCGTCTTCATCCACGATTTCTACGCCAGTCATCGTTTCGATTACGTCTTCCATGGAAACCACTCCTCTCAGACATCCGTATTCATCCACGATGATAGAGATGTGTTCTCGTTTTTCCAACATCTTTTCCCATATCTGGTATAGAGATTCATCCTCGTTGAAGGAAAGAATCGGACGCATCAGCTCGGATAATCTGGTTTGGAACTCATCGTCTGAAATCGATTTGAGAATCATATCTTTCAATACGTATCCCACAATGATATCCTTGTTGTTGTCATAAACAGGAATGCGTGAGAAATTCCATTCTTTCTGTTCGTAAAACTCCTTGGTAGTCAGATTCATGTTGGCTGATTCTACTACGATGGATGGAGTCATGACCTCCTTGGCCTTTACTCCGGCAAGGCGAATGCAGCTTTTGATGATTTTGCTTTCCGATTCACGGAAGATGCCTTCTGTAGTACCTACGTCTACCATAGCCGATACCTCTTCGCGACTCATGGAAGCCTGGTGATTCTTCGGAGTAAATACCTTAGTGATAAGTTCCGAAAGCAGCACCAAAGGATAGGTGATGAAGATGAGCACACGGATGATCTTGGTAGATGTCATGGCAAGAGAGCGCCAATATGAAGCTCCGATGGTTTTCGGGATGATTTCTGAAAGTACCAGAATCAGAAGGGTGAGAATGGCGGAAATGATACCGAAGTATTCTTCGCCAAAGAGTTTCATAGACTCGGCTCCGACACCGGCAGAACCGATGGTGTGGGCGATGGTGTTGAGCGAAAGAATAGCACCCACCGGACGGTCTACATTATTCTTATACTGTTTCATCAGTGAGGCAGTCTTGTTGCCTTGATTCTCCTTCATCGAGATAAACGACATCGGAGTAGAAAGTAGCACCGCCTCCAGGACGGAGCATAAAAAGGATAGTGACAGAGCACCTAAAAAATATAATATGATTAAACCCATGTAATTTTTAATTCGTTAATAATATGTTATCTCAAGCAAGATAGATATTACTTCCGAAGACTACAATTGAGGATGTAATGGGGAACATTACATCTATGTTTATCCAATATAAGTGCATTTATAAATACCATTACTGTATGTTTCAATTTTCTGCAAAGATACAGATAAAAATATGAATTTAATATGTTTTTGCTGAAAATTAAATTGTTTTAATATGATTTTGGTAAATCTGTGTAGAAGTATAAAAAAATCTAATTTTAACAATAATATGATGTATAATTCATCAAGTATTTATGAATATTAGGTATTTTTGCAATCAGCATTTAGAAAACAGAGTAAATATGGAAAAGAAAATACCCATCATTCTCCTTAACTTTACCGGCGTATACGACTTGGAGGCATTTGCCTCAAATAGGAATATCGTCCATGTAGATTGCCGGGACATGAAAGGGGTAGACTGCTATTGTGACGAAGAGGGTAGGAAGGAACTGCACCGCCGATTGGCTCCTTTTCCTGCCGAGGCTGTTCATTTCATCGATTCCGGAGATTTCCACTATCTTACCGAATATTGGGTATCCAGGCTCCATGAACCTTTTTCCCTGATAGTTTTCGACCATCATCCGGATATGCAGCAACCGGAATGGGAGGGTGTTGTGTCGTGTGGCGGTTGGGTGAGAGATGTATTGGAGAAGAACCCGTTTGTCAAACACATTATCATTGTAGGAGCATCGGATGAGTTGATTGCTCAGGTGCCTGATCACTTAAGAGAAAAGGTGTTGTTCTACAGTCAGGCTGAGATTGATCATCACCAGGCTTGGCCGTCGAAGGCTGGCAAACTCATACATGAGCCGGTTTACATATCCATCGACAAGGATGTATTGAGAAAGCAGGATGCCATCACCGACTGGAGCAATGGTGACATGACGCTTCTCCAGCTCCAAGCCGTGCTTCGCATCATCTATGACCATGAAAAAGTGATAGGGGTAGATATTACTGGCGAATGTTCCGCAACGCTTGACTATTTCTCTGAAGTGAAAGATGCTGCAGTCAATAATCTGGCTAATGAGGAATTGCTCAGGATGATTCTGAAAGAGAATAATTCCTCTATTTATCATAATCACCCTTAGAAAACGGATAGGAGAGCAGAGAATAAACGGATGAAAATGGATAAATTTGGCAGCAAAGTTTAAATTAATTATCCTTTGATGCCAATCCTGTCAAAAATGGATTATTCTAGATATACAAACCGAGACTGGCACATAACTTGCTTCTACCCAGGATGAAAGCGGAAGCCAAGAGGGCAAGGGGAACGATAAGAACCCTAAGCAATGACATTTGAGGGTTTCTTGAAATCCTTGAACCTCGAAAGCCGAAGCGATCATTATAAAAAGGATAAATATAATAAAACAAGTAGAAATCCCGACAGAGCCGGAAGGCGAAGAGAGGACGAGAAAAATACAATTAGGAGGTTTTACATTATGTTGTTAGCTCGTAGAAATAACAGTGTTTCAAATTGGTTGAATAGTTGGTTTAATGATAACTTCTTTGATACAGACTTGATGCCACGCATGAATGCTACAGCTCCTGCAGTTAACGTCAAGGAAAACGCTACAGCCTACACGATGGAGGTTGCCGCTCCTGGTTTGAAGAAGGATATGGTCAAGATGAACATCGACAAGGATGGTTACTTGAATGTATCTATCGAGAACAAGGATGAGAAGAAGGAGGAAAAGAAGGAAGAGCATTACTTGCGTCGTGAATTCTCTTACAGCAACTACTCTCAGAGCTATGCTTTACCTGAGGATGCCGATCAGGAGAAAATTTCTGCTGAGGTCAGTGACGGTGTCTTGAAGATAGAGATTCCTAAGGTAGCCAAGGAGGAGAAGAAGGAAGACGTTAAGCACATTGAGGTCAAATAATTACTCATAACGTGCTAAACAGTTTTCTTGATGACTTTCATAAGCATTAGAAAATAATTAAAACGGAGGCTAGTCCCAGCAATGGGGCTAGCCTTTTTGTTTTTTCTCATAATTACCCGATAGAATCTTTGTCATCATCCGTCACCCGTGTTTGGTCTTCTTTCGGCTGTGGCTTAGGTACGAACCCAAGGATGGCAACCAGACAGCTCATCAGCGGACTGATGATGTTGAAGAAACAGAACGGGAGATAAACAAGAGTCGGTATGCCGAGAACCGTACTCTGTGTCATTCCGCAGGCAGTCCATGGAACCAGTACGCTCGTAACGGTAGCACTATCCTCCGTACTTCGGCTCAAGAGTTCCGGCCTGTATCCACGTTCGGCATATTCATCCTTGTAGATAGATGCATTCATGATGATACTCAGGAACTGGTCGCCCATCACTAGATTGAGCAGAACGCCGGATGTCACCGTGCTGCATACGAGTGATACGGTGCTGTGGATGCTTTTCAGGAGGATGTGGGTGATGGCGTGGAGCATTCCGCTGGCTACCATGCACGAACCGAAGCACATGGCACAGAGAATAAGCCAGATGGTATTGAGCATGCCCGCCATTCCACGGGTGGCTACGAGATCATTGATGCTGTCCATGCCGCAATCTACCTGGGTATGGGTATAGCAGGTAGTCATGATTCCTTCAAAGAGACTCTTGGCGGTAATACCGCTTTCGCCAGCTATCTTTACGAGCACTTCCGGCTGGAGAATGAGAGCACAGATGCATGCTGAAAGGGCCGAAAGCAGAAGCGTGATGAGAGATGGAGTCTTGCGGTAGATGAGCCATCCGGTAAACGCAGGAACCAGCATCGTAAGCAGGGAGATGTTGAAACCATGGCTCAGACCGGTAAGATACTGGCTGACATCTACTGGCTTGGAATCATAGCAGAGTCCGATGATGAGGTAGAGTACCAGTGAGAGCAGGATGCTCGGTATGGTGGTGTAGAGCATATAGCGGATATGTGAGAAGAGGTCAGCTCCGGCTATGCTTGAAGCCAGCACGGTGGTATCGCTCATAGGCGAGAGCTTGTCACCGAAATAGGCACCCGAGATAATCGCTCCTGCCGTATAGGGTGCCGGTATGCCCAGGGCATCACCTATTCCCATCAGGGCAATACCGATGGTGGCAATGGTGGTCCATGAGGTTCCTGTCATCACCGAGATGATGCTGGAGATGATACATGCGCAGGGAAGGAAAAAGGTAGGCGACATAATCTGTACACCATAATAGATTAATGTGGGTACAACGCCACTGATCATCCAGGTGGCTGACATCATACCGATGAGCAGCAGAATCAGGATAGACACTCCTGCATCGCCCACAGTCTTTTTAATCATCTCCTCGAAGATATTCCATTTCATCTTGTAGATGGTCATACTGAGCGCTACGCATACGGCTGTAGCTATCATGAGGGCTACCTGTGATGCACCAGCCAGGGCATCATCTGGAAAGAGTTTGACAACCAGGACGATAAGAGCGATAAGTACAGCCAGTGGGAGTACTGATACGAGCGGGTGTGGTTTGTACTGCTGCTGAGACGGGCTGAGAGCCTGGTTCTCTGCAGTTTGATTCATTTGGTTCTTGTTGTTTTGTTCCATTGATTAATTCTCTCTTACTATGATTATTTATTCCGGATGCAAAAGTACAAAAAAGATTTTGTTTACCTTACGTTTTCTCGTGTTTTTTTTGCGACAGCTTGTATCGCAGATTTTCATATTTCCTTTGCTTCCCAATGCAGTAGTAAATACATAGGCGTTAGGGAGATACGCCACACAGAAAAAGTAACATCTCGCTTTGCCCACAATTGCCCAAGCCTTTGGGCATCTTTGCCCAACTATGTGGGGCATCTTTACCCAAGGTTTTGGGCACGGTTACCCAAGACTTTGGGCATCCGTACCCGTGTACGTGGGTATGGAAACCCGTGTACGTGGGTATGAGTATCCATGGGCGTGGGCAGAATTGTTCTGCTTCAGCGCGCTGCTTGCTAGGGCGTGGCAATAGGTGGCATTAGGTGGCAATAAAAACAGGGCTTATTGCCACGCGTAAATCACTATATACCAATAGGTTAACCATAAGTGTGGCAATAGTGGCATTAAAATAGAGAAAAAAATATTTTTCCTCCATTCAAAATCTGCTGATGAGAAAGGCGGAAATCATGCAGCGGCTTGCCATTGAGTGTTAATGACTTTACACGATAACTTCCTGATATACTGGCTGGTGCAGAGATTTCGAAGCGCTTGCCGTTCTCCAGATTCAGCGTAACTTTCTCGAAAGAAGGCGTACCAATATAGTAAAAAGGGGTGCCCGGACATACCGGATAGAAGCCTAAAGATGAGAAAATATGCCATGCAGAACGCTGTCCTGTTGCATCTTCACCCGAAAAACCGTCGTTTTCCAGTATCTGATGCACTCTTTCCTGCGTTTTTTCCGGTGCACCGGCAGCCGTATAGAGATATGCCAGATGATGGCAAGGCGAATAACTGTGCTGATACCATCCCTTGTCAAACATCCTGTCCAATCGGGAAATCACCTTACCATTGCTCACCAGCACCTCCACCTGAGGATGCGCCTTTCTCTCCTTCTTCTCCTTTTTATCAATCAGTTTCTCCTTCTTGTCCATCGGCTTGCTGTCATGAATCACTTCAAACAGACCGGCGATATTCTGCGGAACCGACCAGGTATCATGACAGGCAGAACCTCCCAGGATATTACTCTTACCTGAAAACAGCTCTTTATCTTCCGCCCATTTTCCATTCTCATATCTTCCGTCAGCCCAGCCCGAAAGCGGGTTGATTACGTTGCGCCAATTCTCCGAACGGCGCATCAGTACCTGATAATCATCCTGATACTGCTGGCGGAGAGCGGCATCCTTGCAGGAATCAAGCAGCTGCTTTGCCATCTGCGCCACGGCAAAGTCATCGTATGCATACGCCAGGGTTCGCGAGGTAGAGGCAGCAGGAGAACCAGCCCCCTCCTCTACCGGAAGATAACCGTTCGTCATATAGGAAGTGATGGAGCGGCGGCCCTTTCCGGCACGGTAATCCTTGGGAAGATAAGGAGTAGAGAAGGCATTCATGCGCATTCCCTCGTAAGCTTTCACGGCATCAAAGTTGCGGATGCCCTTGACATAGGCATCGGCAAGCGCGATACTGGCATCATCGCCCGGCATCTCCGTCTGCCCGCAGTTGCTGACAGGAAAGATAGGCATCCAGACACCATCCTGATACATCTTTACCAGAGACTGCATCATCTCTCCCGAAAGCATCGGAGTAAGAAGATGATAAAGCGGCAACTGCGCACGGTAGATATCCCACATCGCAAAGTCACCATATTGCAGTTCGCCGACATCGCTCAACTCATGGGGAAGAAACGAACTGCGGTACAGGGCGGTATAAAAGCGGTTCACCTTTGCCGTGTCCTGACTCTCCACATCGATGGTATGCAGACGCTCGCACCACAGATTGGCAGCATACTCCATCATACTGTTGAAGTCCAGTCCGCCGTACATATAGTTTTCGGCATTGAGATTGGTCACCGCCTGGTTGCGCGAAGTAAAGGAGGTAGCCGACATCCATTCCATCGCCTTTCCAGTCTTGCCCCTGAAGGTAAGCCATACTCCGATGCCCGGCTTGCAGGTCGTCATCAGTCCCTTTCTTTCCGCCTGCGCTTCATCAAAGACACCATAGTCAACCAGCTCATCCTTATCATAAGCCAGCACGAAATGTCCCCCGAAATCCTCCGGTTTTCCCCATCCCTGATACACATGAGGTGCCGGATTATAGGCATAAACCACATGGTTCACGGTATCAATCTCGATGGTTCCCTGACCGTCATCATTATTGGGCTGGATAACGAGATGAACCAGCTCATCCTTATCGGGTGTAACACGGAGGATGGAGGTATGGCTCAGGGCAGTCATCTCTGCCTTCAGATGCTCATTCTTCAGATGGACACCATAATAATGGGGATGCGAAACCTCGTCCTGATGACTGAAAGCGGTGGCACGCTGAGCGGGCTGCAGACGGAGTTTGCCTCCCAGAGCAGCTAGGGTGAAAGAACCGTAATCCCGTTTCTCGTCACCTCCCGGCCAATGGCTGCAGCGGAATCCCTGCAACAGCGTATCCTTCTCATTATAAGGTGCCACACAAGGCTGCTCGGAATCCCGGGTCTGTGGAGTCCAGAAGTTCTGGCCGTTCGGAACCAGTACGGCAGGAATCGCCTGTCCCGCTCCTCTCATCGTCTGGATGGCATAGAGCTGGCGCACATGTTCCAGCTGGTGGATACGCTGGTGCATCTCCTGCTTCCATTCTTTCCAGGAATAATAATGAGTGCCGTAAATCACCTGTCCTACAGGCGAAAGCATGATATCTCTCTCGTTCAGCATGAACTTCACTACCACGCTGTCCTTCCGGTTCTTGTAGAATATCATCTGCAGGTTGGCTCCCATCGGAACCACACGGTCCATCCTGTCTGTCTCTGCTCCGAGTACCACCTGGTCGGCTTCTTCACGTGCACCGGCAGGAGGCAGGGTGGCATCAAAAAGAAGGGAAAGGAGCCGGTAGAGGGCTGTATCATGACCGAAACGGAGGGTGGCTGATGACTGGGAAGAACGCAAGGCGGCATCGGCTTCGGTTTCGATGTTCTGCCAGAGCGAGATGGCGCTCCGTGCCGGAATCTCTTCATTGGTAGCCATACTGCCGTTGGTGATGTTCATGCGGAGATTGTTGGCTTGATAGATGGCACGGAATTCGGCATCGGTAAAGAGCGCATTCAGGCTGTCTTCCATCTCCGGCGGATAGGCAGCAAAGTTCAGGCCCACATCCTGCAGCGAGGAGGTGAGTCCGTACATCTCGGTCATCAGTTTCAGGGGTTCATCTATCTTTGAGGTGTTCTTGAAGAGCTGTTGCAGGAAGCGGCGTGGCGAAACCTGGGCCTTCACATTGGTGCGTTTCTTCAGCGCCTTCAGTTCGGGAGATTCGTAGGCTATCCAAGCCATATCGGCAGAATCGGTCTTCACATCCAGATGCAGCTGGGGCTGTAGACTCCGCAACTGCGAAGTAAAGGCGAGCATACTCTTGGCGCAGCGGTCGGAAACGCTGGAGCGTGCCTTTACCTGATGGCCGGCAGCAAAGATTTGTGGATAATGGGCATACATGCGTCGGGCGATGCCCTGGTGCTGGAGTTCACCCAGTCGGGTCAGTTTGCCGCCGTTCCCTCTAGCATTCTCACATATCCGCTTCACGATACTCTTGATCTGAAGTCCGAGCGGAGTAAGATTGTCATCATCAGCAAACTGCTTTTCTATCCAGAGATAGCGTGAATCCCTCGACATCCATCGCGAGCCATGGCGCCCGTAATGGCTGATATAATAAGGTGAGAAACCGGCTGGTGCCTTCACAGTCGCAGAATCGGTTCCGGCAGCATCCGTTACGGGGTAAGCATAATAGATGCCTCCCATTTCCCTGCGGTTCTGTGCTTGCAGTCCCAGGCAGCAAACCAGCCATAAATATATAAGATAACTTACTTTCTTCATAATAAATAAAAACGGAGAAAACCGCTGTTTATTATGAATTATTTCGCCCTATATGGTTGAAATTACCCAATACGCCCTGAACCAACGGTCACCGGCGCGTAGCGGAAAGGTAAAGGGCAGAAGCTCCTAGCCCGTACTTGAACCACTTGCCTGTTATTTCTCGGATTTGGATATTTTAGCGCGAATTATTTCTCGGATTTGAATATTTTAGCGCAAATTATTTCTCGGATTTGAATATTTTAATTATCTTTGCTGCTGATATTCAAATAATTATAGATATGACAGAATATATAAAAAGAAATATAGATACTCAGCTTATAGCATGGAAAGAAGATTCCATGCGAAAACCGCTGTTGCTTCGTGGTGCCCGACAGGTAGGAAAATCATCTGCAGTTAAACATTTTGGAAAGCAGTTTAAGTATTTTGCAGAAGTGAACTTTGAGCGCAGCAAAGCTATTAAAACCTTTTTCCATGGTGATCTTGATGTGCGTTCAATAGCTGAAAAGATCAGCAGTTACATCAATGTCCCTGTAGAAGCAGGCAAGACGCTCCTCTTCCTTGACGAAATACAGGAATGCCCAGAGGCCATTATGGCTCTTCGGTTTTTCAAGGAAGATTATCCTGAGCTGCATGTCATCGCCGCAGGCTCACTTCTTGAATTCACACTTCAGGAACTTCCCACTTTTGGAGTAGGAAGAATTCATTCTCTCTTTATGTACCCGATGACATTCGATGAATTCTTGTATGCCAATAATGAAGAGGGGCTAGTAAAAATGCGAAATGAAGCTTGTGGAAATCGTCCCCTAGAACAGGCTTTCCATGATAAACTCGTGGAATACTTCCGTATTTACCTGCTTGTTGGAGGTATGCCGGAATCTGTGCTTGCCTGGACACGTACTCATGACTTCAACCGATGCAGGAACATTCTGGAAGATATTGTGCTGACGTACGAAGATGATTTCAGTAAATATAAGAAGAGAGTCAATTCTGATCTGTTGCGCACTACGATGCGTGGTGTCTGCCATCAGGCAGGTGAAAAGTTGACATTCAAGCAAATATCAGCCGACTATCAAAGTTCGCAGATTAGGGAGGCACTCCGTTTATTGACCCTGGCAGGTATCGTAACTCCTGTAGTCTCTACCTCGGGCAATGGTATTCCTCTGGATGCAGAGGCAGATGAGAAGAGCATGAAGGTACTGTTTCTGGATTCCGGATTACTGCTGGCCGTGCTTCAGTTGGAAGGCAACCTGGCGCAGCAACTTATAGAACTCATTTTGGCTGGTACTCCTCAGGAACTTGTCAACAAAGGTGGACTTACGGAGATGGTTGCAGGACTTGAGATTTTGCGAAACAAACCGTGTATCCAACGTCAGAAGATGTTCTTCTGGGAACAGAAGGGGAAAAGTGTGGCAGAGATAGACTATCTGGAGATTCATAAAATGAAGATTACTCCTATTGAAATCAAATCTGGAACACAAGGCGGCATGAAGAGTCTCTGGCTATTCATGAGAGAGAAGAAACTCACCAATGCCTTCCGTTGCTCTCTAGAGAATTTTGGAGCGTTTGATTATATAGACAAGGAGGATCACGATGCAGTAAGGCATGTTACCATTCTACCTCTCTATGCATTATCATTATTGTAAATAAGTGAGACTTGCGAAACTCCCTTGTAAAGTTTCGCAAGTAAAGTATAAAGCTAAAAAAAGGGGGAAGCCAACGCTTTGGCTCCCCCCTTTGGGTTCTTTATAATTCCCTATTGATATTAAAAAACTAGAATATACTATCTTACGGCAATCTTCTGACCCTTAGCCTGAGCACAGGACTGGGTAGATGCCTTCACAATGTAAATGCCGGATGGAACACGGAGAATCATTCTCTGTTTGTCAGGCAACTGATAACTGTGAACCATCTTGCCATCCAACGTAAATACCTGAACCCTGTCGAGCTTCTCACCACCCAAGGCAGAAACAACGATCATGCCTGCAGCTGGTGAATAAACCTTCACCGGTGCGCTCTGCTCTTCAGACTCCATGCGGTCGATGCCGGTTGAAGTACGGGTCTGGGTGAGGAAGTATCTTCCGTGGTCACCCGCCTTCACCTTTACAGCCTCGCCCTCATGAATTTCGGTAAAGCTTGCCGATGCAGCATCGTAGAGATAAACAGGAGCATCAAGCTTGTTCACACCCTTCAGGGTAAGTGAAACCTCTTCAGCCTGCTGGCTCACGATGCCCAGCGGAATCCATGACAACTCAGGAACCGCATTCACAGCCACCGCCTCGTTACCGGCAACGGTATAAACCTGAGGAATATCCTTGAGGTTCTGATCGTACAGCAGATCTACATCCTCCTCGTCATCATAGTCGGCAGAAGCCTCCGGACGCAATGCGATGCGTGCCCTTGATTGCTGACCGTTGGAATTCTCTGTTTCTACCCCTACAGTCTTTACATAGTCTGATGCCATCAACAGACCAGGAGTAATGGTGCGGTCAACACACATCGTAGAAGTGAATCTTACCTCTCTAATAGTAGCGCCAGCATTCTTCTTGACAAAGAACGACTGAGTAGGCTGGATAGCGTAGTTCTTCATATCCAGTTCTGTACCGGAAATCGCCTTCACCTCACCATTCTCTACAATCCATATTGCCTTCTGCAAATCAGAATTACCCTCGAAGAACTTAGCCATCGAGATAGAGCAGGTATATGGATTCGCTACGAGATAGAATCCGCTGTTGTTATCTCCCAAAGTCTGAAACTTCTCAGCGAGATGCTTCTCATCGTTGTTGAAAGCAACGAGGAGCTTGCCATGGCCAGCCTTTCCTATTTGTACAGGTGTACCACCAGAAGTCGTTGTTCCATTATAATCGAAGTACTGATAGCTAGTATCAGCCTTCGGCAAACGGAGGAGCGCATTCTTAGTATTATCCTTTGGCAAGAGTGCATTACCAGCCTTGATAGAGAAACCACCGAAGGTTCCATCAGCGGCATAGCTCTCATCCATCTTATTATATACGTGGCTCCAGTAACCGAGATTCATATCAACATCTCCAGTAACAGCACCAGTAGGATAATGAGATGCAGAATAATTACCCTTAGGTGTGATTTCCTTCACATCACTCTTCATCCAGGCTCTCTGATAAACCGGATACTTGCTTCGGCTATACACAGCAGTACCATCAGTAGCCTTATCATCAAACTTGATATCCGTAAACGCTGGGGTTTCCTGTCGTCCATTACTTGCTGGCACATACATATCACCTGCGTAGATATACTGCAGAGGTGAAGCCATGGTGTACCACCTGTTAGGTACCAGCTCCTTCTCTACCCAAGCCTTGTCATATACCAGATAGCACTGGTCGCGAAGCTCGCCCTGAGGCTTGAAGTAAATCTGATGGCAGGTATTGCCATAGAACTTCTCGCACTTCAGATTACCATCAGCATCCAATCCCTTATTAGCAACTGCCTCATTCCAGAATGCCATGATATCATACCGGATATACGTTGTTGCCACATCACCCTTGGCATTATCCAACTTGGTAGCAATACCATTCTCTTGACGATAAACTATGTTACCGAGGTCAGGGAAAGGCTTTCCATTCAAGTTGATGACAGTAACCTTAGTAAACTTCATTGGCACATAGCTATTCTGCGTAGGAATCTCCTGTGCTGAAGTTGGCGTACCCGACATGCTACTGCCATAAGCCAGATAATTGGTATACTTATCATCATGCAATTCAGTAGAAGATGAGCGATGCCAGTTGTCATCATTATTCCAGTTGGCATTCATACCGCCATTCGCTGTAGGAGTCCAGGTAATGAACTCCGGAACTATCTTCACCTTGAGATAAGCCTCACCAGGACAACTTGTTCCACCTGTTGCAGCTGCTTTCTGCTCGAAGACGAATCGAAGGTCGTAGTAATACCCCTCGTGGAAATTATCCAAAACATCCTTTGAGAACAGGAGGTCAAGGGTTGCCTGAGTCGCAGTACCCACTTCGCCTATATGATCAGACTTTAATGTTGCTGCAGGTTTCTTCAATAAAGAAGCATCCCATAGAGGGTCATTAGTTGTTGCAACATAAACATCTGCAGAAGTTTTATCTGCCTCAGTCTTACTATCATCAATGAATGTCAAAGTCTTATCCTCGACACCAGTCTTATAGCTTGCGCTATGCAATGGTACCTGGAGATAACCCTCGGAAGAGTTTGTCTCGTTCTGCTCCAACAACTTCTTAATCTGTGGCAATCCGATACGGAGTGCAGACTTATAAGTTGCATCATTAAACGGATAATACACATCATTGAAACCGAAGTTAAGCTGTGGACCATCCTTAGCTATACGCAGAGGCACAGGAACTGCTTCATCACAAAGCAAGTAACTGACTCCATCCGGTGTAATATAAACTTCCTCACCGTCAGCATTTGTTCCATTAGGTGCTGGTTTCATATAGATTGTATGAGCACCATATTTAATATCATTAACAGGAATCGTAATCTCATTAGAAGCGGTACTGTTATAAGGCGTTGTCTTCTGATCGATATACCAGTAGAAAGGCACATCTGTAAGCATAATCTTTGCACCAGTCTTTGGATCGATGGTTGTGAGACTTCCCTTAAGTTTAACACTAGGATTTGGATCTGCACAGTCCACACGATAGTCAGTAATGACATTACCCTCGTTATCTATAATCGCAGGTGTCTGACCAATCAACTCGAACAAATCGCTATAAATAGAGCAGACATCAGAAGGTTTACCCCACTGTGCATTAGGTGCATTTGGATCACTATCAGCACATACTGAGACATAATACTTCTTACCAGCCTTGAGTCCAAACTTATGATTAGCGAGAATGATGTAAGTTTCACCATAAGCATCAGTCTCTATCATGTTGACACCATCTATCGTATGAGACTTACAAGCTGCCTCTGAATCATATACATCAACAGAAGCATAGCCATCTGGCATTGCTTTCTCCGCACCATCCAAAGTATAATCATAAAGACCTGTTCCTGTTACTGGCGTACCATCTTCTTCCACAAAACGGAAATGGATTTTCGTATCCGTATGGTTAAGTATAGCATTCAAAGTCTCGTGAATGGCACGTATCTTCAGCTTGACTTTACCTTCCCCATTCTCACCGCAGGCAGGTCTGTCTTGGAAGACCTCCACCTTGGCAGGCTTTAAATATATACGGATATCATCCACTGCATAGTCTGCACCTTTTGTCCCCTTACTATAGTTATCAATCTCGATACGGAATTTATCGTACTGTTCTGCATGTGACTCTTTCTGAATGGTAATCTTACCATACACCTGATACCATTTTCCCTTATCTTTCGTATCACGATTACTTTCAAAATCTCCAGAAGAGAAATTATGAAGCAACACTTTCTGATTGCCAACAAGACCATACAACTTAAACATAAGTTGTGGCATTGTTTGAGCACCAGTAATATCAGCAACATACGCAGAGAACGCCATTTGCTGACCCGTACATATACTTGCATTAAATTCTGCAGATGCAATGGTACGGCTTTCATCTGAAGCATCAATATAGAGGAAGGAACCCGTTTGAGAACCGCCGGTTAATTCCCAAGTTCTGTCATGTAACTCTGTACCAGTATAATGCCACAGATACTTATCACTATTGGTTGATACTCCTGGCACATTAGCCGTCTTATAGATTCCATATTCACCATGTAATGGTGAATGCATTGGGTCATAATACTGTGCACCAGATTGTGCACTTTTACTTAACAGACCCTTATATACGAACCCATAGTTTCTCTTAGACCAATCAGAAGGATGCTCAGATTGGTTATCCATATCATTGGTTGGAGGAGAAACAGTTTGTTCCGGACTATCATTATCGAAACTAACCATTGCAACACAGTTATAATTCTCCTCAAGATAAGATATTTTACGCAGAATCTCTTTATTCCCCATTTCAGAATCCATCATAGGATGGAAACCAAAGAATCGACAGTTGAAATTGGCAATCGGACAACTACTATTGTCGCTTTCATTCACAGCATAAGCCACAACAGAGAAGTGGTCTCCATACTTGAATGTAATCTTATCTGAAACAGAATTACCATTCAAATCCTTCCATTTATTGTAATTGGATGCATCATTTAAGAGTTTTAAACTAACATCAAAGAAACGAGGGAAATCTGTCACATTACTCTCTGTATCAAAGTATTTATCTTTATCTCCATTATATATTCTCCAAATAACCTTAGTTGCTTGTTTGATGTCTGGTCCGAAGTCTGTCTCAACTATATCACGGTCTGATTGACCTGTTGGAAAATATACATGATGGTTCGGATTTATCATCGGATAGAAATAGTACATGTTTGGTTTCATGTTAATACGCAAAGTCATTGTCGACTTAGCGTTAGCGAAACCAACGGTAACATTCTTATTATCCTCGTAAGTGAGATCATTATCCGAATGGGTAAGATAATCCTTTTCCATATCAGCCATTTGTTTTGCAGGAATCAGATGGAAGATATAACGGATAGAAAGCGTACTTTCATGATCCATATAGGTACCAGTCTCATCAATACCATCAACATAACGGCTCACATCACAGGCAATCGTCTCACCCTTCCAATTTTTATCAGCTGGACGAGTATAATTAACACCAAGATTACCTTGCCATGGATTAATTTTATTCAAATTATAAGCTAAAAGACCTTTTTTATTGCCTTTTTCATCACTTATTTCTTGCAAGTAATTTGTATCTTGATTATCGGCTTTAATATTAGCAGATGCTTCATCAGTATCATAATTATACCATCTGTAATAACCTAATGGCTCCAAACCAGCATGGCCGTGGGTGGCAACTCCATCAAAATCTTCCATAGGTAATGTCAATGGAACAGGTTTGCCAACTTCAACAGGGTACGTATACTCCCAAGTATAGGTCTTTTGGCGTAACTGTCCCTTAGAAGCATCTATCACCTCATAATCACCATCTGCATTGGCATAACCCTTATAATGACGGAATGGCACATTAGTAGGGTCTACAATCTTTACCTGATATTTCAACTTCAGGTGAGTAGGTTCGGTTGTAACGATACCATCTGTCTCTTTCAATCCCTCAATATCATCTGTAATGACACAAGAGATATTGGTAACCTTTGTTATATCAAAGCTATAAACCTCAGAAGTTGGTGCAAAGGATACTTTCAACAAGTCTGACAATTCGCTACTTGGGTCTTTCGTCAAGACATTAAAATACTTATTGTTATCAAAGTCATTATATTTCTTGCTTGATATTCCAAAACCATTAGTCGTGAAGCTGTTACCATCAGCATCAGTAACTGTCCAACGAATATAGAGATTACCCAGCTCGCTTACAGAAGACTTTCCAAGAGCCGACAATATTTCATCCAACTTATGATTTAAGTTGACATTAAACCTTTTGACTTCTTTACCCGGAGTAGATATATTTATCAAAACTCCATCTACCTCCTTAACTGTTGTTGGTTCAGTAGAAGTCACCAATGTACCTACAGCACTCTTGTCTGCAAATGATACTGTATAAACACCTTGCATAACAGATGGTTCTGATACAATATATCTTGTACCATCAGTTTTGGTATAAGATGTCATACCAGTGACATCATTGGTCCATACAGCTTTCAACTGGTAATTCTTCCAATCACCAGGAGTATTCAATTTAGACTTATCAAAAGTAATCGTTCTGAGATTTTCATTGCTTACAGAAGTCTCAGAATAACCAATAACATTGCCATTACCTCTATTATAAGTAGAAGAACTACTCAATGTACCTTCTGGCAAATCTTCAATCACCTTACCTGTAGTCTTATCAATCACCTGCCAACGGATATAACGGAGGTAGTGAGTAGGCACAGTAACAGTAACCTTACTGCTAGAGACAGCAAAGTTATCAGACTCACTAATTACATTAGATGACAATGCTGAAGACAGTTTCATATCAGCAGTTGCCTGAGCTACGGTCTTAAAATTAACGGTATAAGCACCTTGTAACACAGAAGGTTCTGCCACAACAAATGGCTTAGTATCCAAAGTTGGGGCATCAATACCATCTACATTATCGGTCCAAACTGCCTTTAACTGATAATTACTCCATTCGCCAGCACCAGAAATCTGTGACTTATCAAAATTTATCTGTCTTACTGACTGATCTGAAGAAGAAGTTGCACTATAATAAACAAAACTTCCCTTCTTTCTGTTGGTAAAGCTAGAGTTGGTAAATATCTGATTACCATCTTCACCCACTGCGTCCACAGTCTTACCGGTAGTCATGTCAATGAGCTGCCAACGTACATACTTTACACTATGCTTTGGTATTGTAACAGTTACCTGCTCAAAGCCGTCATTTACCATATATACATCAGACTCATCAACAGCAGTTTTTGACAAACTGCTCAAAGTAAGATCTTTACTCTTAATCTGCTCTGCTGTAGTAAATGCAGTAACATACAAGCCACTGAGATTTGGCTCTTTCAAGAGATAATAATTGTTGCTGTTATCATAGAGAATGTCAGAACCAGCTGAACTTGATGCCCAGGCACAAATTACCTGATAACCATCAGTCCAAGATTTCCCACTTGGAAGCGTGAAGGTCATCTTTAAATCGTTACTACTTGTCTCTTTATTACTATTATACCAAATATAATAGTTACCTTTCTTTACATAAGTATTAGCTGTGGCTGAACCATCAGGAGTTAAAGCATCTATCTTATCTACCACATTACCATCCTTATCTTCCACATACCAGCGCATATATTTCGCAGTATTAGGCATTGAAATAGTAAAAGAAGCATCTGTAGTAGCTCTAATCTCTGTTGTTTTTTGGACATTGCTACTTATATTAGGAATAAACGGAGCAGATTCTGCAGCCGTCTTAGACATAAAAGAGAATACACACTTGCCTGAAAGAGTTGGCTCTTGGAAGAAATAGGCTTTACTACCATCAAAATAAAAATCTCCATCGGACTTATCTGTTGCCCAATAACAAACCACCTGATAACCATCATCCCACGTTTTACCTGAAGGCAATTTAAAAGTCACAGTACGATCTGATTCCTGTGCTATATTATTTGGCTCCCAGTTATCAAACTTAGCCCAAACATATTTATCCTTAACAACCTGATAATTGGTTGCAGTTTCTCCAGTCAATAAAGAACTAACAGAATTTATTACAGAACCGTCTTTATCAAGTACTTGCCAACGCATATACTTGACATCATTAATATCTAATTTTACACGTGCTTGTGCATTATTTTGATCAACAACAGATTTCTTACTTATAACATTGGTTGGCTCGCTGGCTTCCTTCACAGAATAATCAGTCAAGTTTTCTGCCAAACGAATATTATAAGTATAAGTTGCTTGCTCTTTGGTAGCATCAGTCAAGAGTCCTTCATCATTAGAAAGATGAAGAACAATCTTTGCTCCTTCAAGATTTACATCAGTTGGAGGAGTAAAATATATACTACTATGATTATATTGATCTGGTTTTCCTTGGCTTCCATCAAAATAAACTTTATTATTATAATAATAAAAATAGTTAGAACTACTAGGTGATGAACCAATAGCAGATCCCCATTGATTTTCTTGTACTTTCCAGGTAGTGACATCTAGTTGTTTACCAGAATTATCAATAAAATCAATAAAGAAATACGTATATTTATAGCTATTATAATAATTGTTTGCATCCAAAAACGCATTCTTCAAATCAAGCTTATAAAAGCCTGTAGCAGCATCTTTCGTCAAAACAGCAGTAGCACCCCATCCTTCCACTGGCATTAAAACCAATGAAAGGAGGAGGATGAGAGTACGATATATGTTTTTAATCTTATTCATAGCGATAGTATTTACGTGTATAATGTTTACGAGCAGCATAGCTGCTTAAATCCTTTGTGAAAAGTATCTTGTATGTAAGATACTTGTCTGTTTCACCCGGTACAGGGACGGAGACCTTGTAGAGGGCACTCCGCTTGTCGGCTTTGTCATCATTGAAGGTACCTTCGAAATAGCCGGTGGTTTTATTCCATGATGGAAGACCTTTAAACACCTTCTGGGCATTCGCCGCAGCAACTGCGGCATCAGCCATATCATCTTCTTGGATTAACTCCCATTTTACATTGGTATAATCGATGGTTCCTGACACATCGGTGTCATCGGCATGCACTACCTTTGGCTGGATATGGAATTCCTCTTCCGGGTAATAACAGGTATAGGAAAGAGTGGTTCCGTGATCTGTTATGGATGGATAGAGACCGATGGCTGTGAAGGACTGAACATCAAACTTCAACTTGTAATCATCTAATGAGATTGGAAGAATGTGATGGTCGTTGCGAGCTATCGTTGTCCAATCCTTGAACAGGGCGTAACGCTTGTCTCCTGCAGATGTATTCAGGTTGATGATGAAATACTTGGAAGTATTGCCCGCTGCGCTTTCATTCACATAGAATGAAATCTCATTCTCTTTTGTATAATCGTTTACACCAGCTTTTATCGTCTTTGCAGCAGGCAACGTATAAGTATAATTATCCGTTGCAGCCTGCCCTACCAGATTCGGAGTACATGTAACATCATCTTTATCTGCACCAGATGAAGTATCTGAATGCTTTGGCAGCAACATGATGTTATCAGCATTTGCATTATCTTTGCTGTTCTTAGTAATATCGCTGATGGTAATATCATTGATTACCAAATCAGTAGAACTTGGATTCTTAAACCGAAGTGTAACCTTTGCCAGCATTCTTACTACCCAAAGCTCAGTTTTATCAGGCTTACCGGAAGCATCAATTTTTACTTCCTGCTTATTGCTCATTGGAATGCCATTTTTGTTAACATCGAAGCCATTACCATTCATCTTCCACTGCTTGGTGTCGAAATCTACAGGTTTACCTTTGCCGATGCCCAATTCTGTAGCTGTAAGATTAGCGAAGGAATAAACCTGATAGGTATCACCCTTAGGAAGATCCTTGATTATGACTTCATCTTTAATGCGATTATTAGCCGATACATCCGTTTTTTCTGCAAAAGAAACAACCTTGCCGTCTTTTACAAAGGCTACTACCCAGCTCTTCATGTTTTCCGCCGGTATGCCATCTTCCCATGTTAACTCTGTAGCTCTGGTTCCAGAAGAAGGAGCTGTAGAAAGAGTCATGTGGACGGTAACCTTGTCGCCTTGGTTATCGCCTCCACTGCCTCCCAATATAGAGTCAGCATTATCTGTGGAGCAAGCCGATAAAAAGGCTAGCACCATCAGAATCAATGCCGTATGTATCGTTCTAATCGTTTTCATTTTTTCTGAAAGTTTAATTTCAAACTATACTTTCTGTTTATCTATTTGTTTTTACATTGTTGTCTCCTCGTGAGTATAGGTTGCCCATTTTCTCACATGTATGGTCAACTTCAAACCTTTTGACTTTCCTTCTACGCCTTCTACCTTTACCTGATAGATGTTGTTGCGGACTACACCAAAATGCATCGGGTCAGCTTTGGTTCCACTTCCTGAAGGGTCGCTATGACGGAGCGTATAGGTATATTCCTTTTCTGTTGCTGTGGCACTAGCCTTAGGCTGTTTCTTGGTTGCATCCCATTCTGTCTCTTCATAATACTTGCCTTTAAAGATAAGGCCTGTAGAATAAGCCTCTTCATTATCGGTAGTCGTATTCTCCATCACATAATCGAGGATGTAACTTGGATCTGTTGTACTGGTAGAAGTTGTCTCCTTTACATTATATAAAGATGTAGGACCTTCAGCATTACTCAGAGTAAGACCTGTGCGATCCTTTGTCCAAGGACAAACCACATAATTAGTAGAAGCTTTGGACGTGGCATCCATTAATTCTTCACCGTAATAGGTAACAGAAGACACTTTTTTATCTGAAGAAACTCGCTTAATCAGGTATTCTCCTGATGTCATGACTTTGCTAGGAGTAACAGATTCGAGCTTAAAGCCACCTATTACATTCGTTCCATCCATTACATTATAATAATAACCTTGATTGGTTTTATCATATTCTGCATTTGGAATGATGTCGATACGGGCTGCCAGGCGTTCGATGTCTACATCTACCTGATACGGATCTGTTTCTGAACCTTCCTTGGAGAAATCTATCCTTGCATCCTTCTTTGATGACATGATGAAGTTTGAGAACTTTGTAATATCTGCATCTCGGGTACACACCTTCGACATCTGCAAATCTCTTACGTCTTTTATCTTCTTTCCTTTACATTTGGAAGTCATATCGTCTGCATTGGCTATCACTATAACATGATAATTCTTGCCAACAATTGCAGCATCTATTTCTTTAGGAACGGTAGTATAAGTTGCATCTTTGCCGGAAGTAGGAGGTGTTACCTTATTTAAATTGGTAAATGTATATACATACTCTATAATAGCATTATCATCCGACAGGTCATCTTTATCAGATTTATATAGTAAGACAGTAAGAGAATTGACTTCATTTTCATGATTGATTCCTGTTTCTCTTCCATTTCCTTCTTCACCTCCTTGAGGTTCTGTAGTTGCCCTACTCGCTCGTGTATCTCCACTACCATCCACCGTTACCTTTACCTGCAGATATGCCTTCATATCTTTGCTTGGCAGAGGCAAATCGCTAGTAGTGTCACTCGCACAGGATGCGAACGACATAACCAGCAAAAGGGCTAGCAATGAGTGGGTTATTATTTTCATCTTAAACATACACTTTCTTTTTTATATCGGCTTACTGAAAACCGGGTAGGACATGTTAATGGAGTTCTTCGAACTGGATGCGCTTGCTCCAACTCAGTACATTCACGCTGATGGTGATTAAACAATACTTGAGCTTGCCACCCTGGATAAAGAACTGAAGTTTGTAATCGTAGGCACGGTCTAGGAATTCCTGTGCACTGTAACTGTACTCCTCGCTGGTGCGAAGACGACTCAAGAGGTCTGGCAGGTCTACATTGACTACCGTATTTCCGGTCTCCTTACTCTTAATGAGGAGTCGGCCATCCAGGTTGTAATCTTCGTGTTTCAGAATGCGGGAAGTCATAAAGTCAGCATGGGCTATCTTACCCTGCTCGTCCTCATCTACCGTATTCCATGTGGCATGAGGGGTATAAATGAGTTTACGGCTCTCATCGAGAGAGTTATCCCAAAGGATGCGGGCATTATGGTCTTCGATGGTCATCGTGTAGTCGTTGACATCCATATCCTGTGGAGAGTCAAGGTCACGAAGTGCCACGTTGATCTTCTTGGTATCACGCACCAGAGGGATGGTTGCATAAGAAGGTTTTGAGGATGATACCTCTACTGCCTCCAGCAGTTTACCATGCCAGAGGGTATCGAGAGGAAGGCTGTTGTTGACAACCTCATCATACTCTCCCCTATTTTCATGATCGAGATTCACTTCCAGTTTCTGCATCTTATCTCCTGTAGCCGATGGAGCGGTACGAACGAACTTGGCACGGCCTGAAGTTAACTGGTCGGCGTAAGCATTCTGTCCGGCAAGGGCAAGGAACTGATATTTACCTGGCTGCAGGTTCTCGACGTGCATCACATAATTTGGGTCTTTGAGAGGCGATGATAGCGCAGAATTCGTCTCGGTCTGTTGGGTTATATAGTTTCCGTTCTCGTCGAATACATACAGCGTTACCTGTCCAACATGGTCGTTGAACATGTCGGCACGCTGGAGGTTGTAATCATACTTAAACTTCACATATACACCATTAGGACAATCGCTGTAATCCTGGTGCCACATATCGTGGCATGAGGTCGCGACGGTCAGGGTCATGGCAGCTGCCATGACACCCTTTAACCATTTATTTATCTTCTGCGCTATCATATCGCTAATCAATTATTATTTTCTATATTTTATCTTTTATCAAATTACTTTCCGAGGATAGTACTCTGTGTACGCTTAGCCCAAGAGAGAACATTAATCTTTGCAGAGATATAAGCATCGATGTTATCATCTGGAGTGTTATCTGTAGTGATATCTGGAACAACAGGAGAACCGATCTTCTTGATAGCAGTAACATCAATGTCATACCAGTTGTTACGAACCAATCCATAACGGCCCAAGTAATTCTGCTCAGCATTACCAGGATAAGCTAATGATGCAGATGGCTTAACAGACTCCCAAGTGTTCCATGGAGCAAGATCACCAGCACCAGCATCATCACCTGCAAAATGCTTGATTCTTACCTCATAGTAAGAAGCACCATTGTCATACTGACGGATTACACGGTTTGTATTAAGCTGATCCTTAATGGCATCCCAACCAGTAAAGGCTGGAGAACCTGCATTAAGTTTTGCTTGACCTACAGTAGAAAGTTCAATCTTTGTAACCTTCAAGATACCATCTTTATCAGGAGTTGTAGCCCATGTAAGCTTGAAGTCTGCCTTTGTCCAAGTAACTGTACCTGTAGATGCCTGGTTGTCAGACAAGTACTTCTTCAAATCAACAATGTTAATATCTGTACCTAATACGTATGACATAACTGCATCATCACGCCTGCCATCTGTATCAAGGATAGCATTAGCTCCATTATTGGTATAGAATTTATGACCTTTATTAAATGTAACCTTAACCAAAGCACGGGTAGTATTTGAATAATTCATGTGGGCTACATCAAATGTATTTTCATGGCAATAAACATACTTACCTGATGTAAGCCAACTTGTTACCTCTGCAGCAGAAGTTACTGTATTGAAGTTAGCTTTATGAGTTGCTGCATCAAATTCCTGGCTATATGTTGGGTCTACACACCAATAGGTACGATACAAGGCAACATCTGGCTGTTTTGATGTATTACCCAAGTTGGTATTACCTACAAAACGATAATTAGATGGGGTAAACTTTTCTGAAGAGTATGTCAGATAAGTACCAGCAGCAGTTCCCATATTGCGAACAATGTATGAAGACTTGGTTGTATTATCAAGTACCCAACCATTGAATTCGTATGGAAGGTTATTTTCTGTAGTATTACCTGAAGCTGTTGAGTTCAAGCTAACCTTTGCAACACCACGCTCTACGAATACAGAAACGGCAGGGTCATTTATAGCCTCATTTCTTGTTTCTTTAATCTTACTCAAATCAACCTTAGAAAGTGTTGTATACTTACCATCAGGTGTAGAGGTATTACCTGGCTTTGCACTGACAGGAGCATTTGCCATAAAGAAACCTGTACTAGTCATCGCATTTTCTGTGGTCAGGGTCAAAATATCTTTATAAGTTTTGCCTGTCAAATCTGTTGAACCATTCTGAAGCAATTTACCATCACTAGCTGTAAGAATACTATTATCATTCAAAAGGACAAGCGCATAAACATCTGTAGCAGTTGTTGACTTAATCTGAGTAACAACACTATGAGTAGATGTGATGTTGTCGTTATCAGTATCAAGTTCAGAATCTGTCAAATCCAATTTGTAAGCAGCAAGCAATGTATAATCGCCTTCTGATGTCTTACTTGATGCATCAAACAAAGCCAAAATACCATTCTTTACTTCATACTCTGATGACAATCCATCCTCATACTTGTCATTTTCTGCACGTGTTGTACTGCCAGAACGAGTTGGGAGATTAACAGAGATGGACATAAATCCATTACCATCCTTGTTAAAACCTGGATTTCCAGTTCCACCACCATTCAGATCATCACTACTTGAACAAGAACCGAGCATCAACCCCGCCAATGCAACGGAAAATAATAAAGTTTTCTTCATCTTGTAAGTTATTATAGTTGTTATTAATAATTATTTCTTTACGTTATAAACGTTCTTAAAAATCTAATTATATTACATTTTTATATATTTGGTTTACAATTCATCTAATACGTTATATTTGAGTCACTTTCTATATTTGTACTTAGAAAAGTTTTGCCTGAGCTAGGAGCCTGTCCCAGGCCAGGGCAGTGTCCTGGCTCTAAGGAATAGCTATATTGTCCTAAACAGACAGAATGTATAACTTTATAGATTCTGTAAATTTTCTTTTGCAGAAGCAACACCTGCCTTGGCTGCCTGCTCCAGATAATAACGAGCTTGCTTCTCGTTGCCCTTCAGCATCTCATAGACCCCTCGGGCATTTTGGGCATCGGCACTGGTTCCTGCCTTGTCGAGATATTGTTTCGCATTATCTGCATCACCGGCATTCAAGCGGGTTATGGCTGCATTCAGATTCGCTGTCTCATTCTCTGGGAACATGCGGACGGCTATCTCCATCACATCATTAAACTCCTTGCTGCCTGGCTCGTAAGTCTGGGCTACCATGAACATCTCCTCCTGGCTCAACTGCTGTGGCTTGGTCTTGATAATCTCCTTTGCCTCTTCCACATCGAAAGGTTTCACCTTATAAGTAATGTGGTAGTCGGAATGGCGGAGGGCTGGATACCAGGTGTCGAGCATAAAGCGATACTCTGAAGGATACTGCTTCTTGATCTTCAACTCGCGGGCATCAGGATTCAGACTCTTGTCTGCAATAATCGCCAGAATGGCATCCTTATGCTCCAGGTTGCTACCTTTAATATAAGCTATCAGTCCATCCCAATCCTCAGGTGTAGAAGAAACCGTGAAGAGATTGTTTGGCAACTTCACCATCCGGCGAACATACTCGGTCAGCGTCTTGGCACGGTTCTTTGCCAGATAATCGTTATGGGTGTAAGGACTCTCTGGTGATGCATAACCATGAATGTTGATGCCGCTCACTTCGAGGTTCTTATCTTCCTTCAATGCATTGATGGTACGGATGATGCTATCCAACTGTTCCGGATTACGGCGGTAATCAGGATGCAGCTCTATGCGGTCTACCGGGAAATCGATATAAGCGCGCTTATCCAGATGACGGACCTTGATTGCCTCCACCTCCGGACGGACGAAAGAAGCTACCGGCTGGCGACGGCGAGTAACTGTGAAATCATTGCCATCCTGCAGATCACCACAACCGCAGAGGTCTTCATGAATATCCAAATCGTAGTTTCTTTCCTTAGAAGAGAGAGGAACGGAGGCAAGATACTTCACGGTCTGCTGCTTCTTGTTGTCTCGCTTCACCACCAAAGCCTGAGGTGAAAGCTGCAACTGTTTCTTCCCTACTCCACGGTCATACATAATCTGCTGTCTTCTGCCGTTGATAACAATCTCCGGCATCTTGAGCAGCTCACCTTTATGCTTGATCATCGGAGTATAGACAAGCTGGTTGTTGGTAGGGAAATCCAGGGAATCGAGATTCAAATCCATCGCAACCGTAACCAGGTCATTGTGATGAGACATCTGTACATTAGATACCTGAATCTTATCGGCAGCCAACTTGAGACTCTTGCAATCCTGGGCTGCAAGAGGCATAGCCATCAAAAGAGAGCTGAATAATAATATGTAGTTCTTAAAATCTTTCATACTCATAGATTATGTTTAATGAGTTACAACATATAAATAAGAGAAATGGCTGCCTTGGTAGGACCCACGTAGTTGTCATGAGATGACTTCTCCTTCTCGCCACAGGCACCGCACTTGAACTTGTCGTACTGGATATAATCATATCCGAAACCTACAGAGGTTTCCAGGTTCCAGTGCTTGGAAAGAGGCCATTGATAACCAGCGGTCACACCACCACCTACATACCATCCTTCATAGCGATGGTCGCGTAGAGATTTGAAAATGCCAAGGGGTAACTTCACTCCTCCTGCATTAAACTGTCCGCCCATGGCATGAACACCCAAGAACCAGCCATTGAAGCTCTGACAGAACCAGTAACGGTATTCTGGTTGCAAAAGCCAATGACGAAGGCTTGACTGGTCGCCACCGGACTGTTTCCAAGGATTGAAGCCAAAGAATACCTGAGCGGTATGCTTCTTGCCTAAGGCAGTCTCGACACCGAGATTAGGAGTTGTTGTAGCCCAATATAAGAGGTTGGACTTGACTCCCGTGTTTTGCGCATAATTAGCTAGCGATACAAATAAGAGTAGCACTGTAGCTAAAATCAATCGTTTCACCATCTATTAAAAGAGTTTAGTTTATTCTATTTTTTTTCGTTCTTACTATATAAATAGGTAATTATATAAATTAACCGTAATACATAATAATTCGCATTTTCTGGGGGCAAAAGTAATAAAAAAAATGAATGGGGGGGGAATTTTCGTATTTTTTTTGTGGAAAAAAACATTTTAGTACGTAATTTTGCTGATTTTATAAATGA
>ERZ1026894.551-NODE-551-length-26837-cov-14.698604_pt1 | contig 26837 bp, 20 predicted proteins | sample MGYA00380177_ERZ1026894 | MGnify/ENA primary metagenome ERZ1026894 (study PRJEB33269, sample SAMEA4719813) | human gut metagenome | biome: human-associated habitat; feature: organic feature; material: feces | place: Cameroon | collected 2013-10 ... | reverse complement strand
GAGCAGCGGACTCTTAATCCGTTGGTCGCGGGTTCGACCCCCTCACAACCCACCATGCGCAAAGTAGAAAATCATTCAAGTGGGTTGTTAGCTCAGTTGGTAGAGCAGCGGACTCTTAATCCGTTGGTCGCGGGTTCGACCCCCTCACAACCCACCACTTGGATGCTTAGCTCAGTTTGGTTAGAGCATCTGCCTTACAAGCAGAGGGTCATAGGTTCGAGTCCTATAGCATCCACCATCTCAGAGGCGACTTAGATGTCGCTTTTTTTATGCCTGAAATTCAGGAAAATCTCCAGAAATCAAGCCCTGCCTAGACTTTACAATTTCTTAATGCACTATTTGTGCGCTGTATAATAATTAGATGATCTTGTTCAGCTCATTTATCATTGTTGTGGTAAATTATTTTACAGTATGTAAACAATTTTATATAAGGTGATTCTTGTGAAGCAAAATCAGCCATTGACAATAAAAAGACTCAGCAAGGTCTTATCTCGCGATACTACAGTTGAAGAAAATTCTGAAATTGATCTGATTGCAAATTCTGGAGTTCAGTTCTTAGACTTTGAAATCAATTTTGAATCTGACAAAAATCCTGCTAATGAAATCAACTTTGAGTCAGATGATCTGAATACCTATCCTGCCTATGTAAAATTCGGCAAATTCGTAAAAATCAGTGGCATGGGTGAGCATTTTGCAAGATTAAGATTAAATCGTGCTCAGGATAAATATATTGTCGATGAATCACTTGATTATGAACAGTCTAGAGAAGTTGTTGAAGAGTTTGATTCTGAAAATGATGTTAGAGTTTTAGAGTCTTTAAAGCTGTTCAATGGTGTGTGGTTTCCTGTTCCTTACTTTAATAAAGGTAAAATGGAAGGTCCTGCTAACTGGGCTCGAGCAAGAATCATCAATTTAAGTGAAGCTAGACAGGCTGAAGAAAAGGGCGGTCGCTATCACTTAACCTTAGCCTTTGACACTACTGTAGATAACAGTCAGGATAATGAAGCTCTGCACAATGCACCATCTTCTGTTGATATTGATACAAGCTTTACCTTTAGAGATGGTATTGAAGCTACCTCATTATTAAATGGTAGAAATGGTATCAGCTTTGTCTCTGAGTGGATTAAGAGCATCATGAAGGAGATTTATCCTTTATCTACAAACAATCCTGCAGAAAAGGCTAAAGCTACCACCGATGATGATCAATACATTAAGAACAGAGTTTATGAAAAGCACTATCTGAATGTTTTAGCTTTCATTAAGCATTTCTTTATGCCTAATGATATTAAGCTCATTCACTTTGATAAAACTCATACAGAGACTGACAGCTCTTTAGATGTAAGTTTAATCTTAGATATTGGTAATTCACGTACTTGTGGTCTGTTAGTAGAAGAGGGCACTTCAATGTTAAGCAGCTCTGATACTTTCCCTAACAGTACGCCTCTTATCATTCGTGATTTAAACGCTCCAGAGCACGTATATTCTGGTGCCTTTGCAAGCAGAATTCAGTTCCAGAGAGCAAATTTTGATTTTAACTATTGCTCTGATATCTCCTCAAGATTAGATGCCTTTAAGTGGCCTTCATTAGCCCGCGTTGGTACCGAGGCTACCAAACTTGCTGCTATGGCCAAGGGTAATGAGGGCAACACCGGACTTAACTCTCCTAAGCGCTATTTATGGCAGATTAACGACACCCCTAAATCTGAGTGGAAATTTAATACAACCTATTATCAGACACCTGTATACCGTCGTAATGAAAAGAATGAAAAACTGTACTTTGATCTTTTAAAGAACAAAGAAGGAGAGAAGGCTGCTACCTATCTGCCTGTATCAAAGTTCTTAAATTCAACAGGTGATGCCTTATTTGCAAGCACAGGTGACGACAGTCAGTTAAAGGCTAATTACTCAGGAAAGTCAGCTATGACTTTCATGTTAATTGAGATCATCTTGCAGGCAATGATGCAGATGAACAGTTACTATTACCGTTCATCTATGGAAGATCATGCCTTGCCTAGAAAACTAAAATCAATTGTTCTAACTACACCGCCTTCAATGCCAGATGTTGAACGAGAGATTTTCAGATCATGTGCTTATCAGGCAATTGGTGTCATTTGGAAAGCTTACGGTTACGATCCAACTCCAGCTAACGAGTTCCATTATGTAGAAAAGGCTCGCTTAATGTTTCCTGAAGTACCTCAGATCTTCTTAAAATGGGATGAAACCTTAGCAGGTCAAATGGTATATCTGTATAACGAGACCCAAAGAGTCTTCAACGGTAACTGTAAGTCCTTTATTAAAGAGATCCGACGCCCTGACGCTGATGGCAGATTTAATGAAATCAGCCGTCCAAAGTCAAGCAATCTGATAGCCTCATCCGTATCTGCCAGAATTGCTTCAATTGATATAGGTGGTGGTACTACTGATTTAGTAATTGCTGATTACAGCTTCCCTGACAGAAAGTGTGAAGAGTCAACTGATTATGACAACGGCAATTTTTCTGAAGAAGTAAGCAATCAGAATGCATCAATTCAGATAAGAGAAGTCTTACGTGATGGCTTTAAGATTGCAGGTGATGATTTAGTCTTAGATATCATAAGAAACTACATCATTCCAAAATTAGGCTCTAATGAGGAGTTATCTAAGATTATAGGTAACATGTCTGGACAGGATGTAAAAAATCGTAAGAACCGTGTACAGACAGTAGAGCAGATCTTTTCAAAAGTTGCCTACAGAATTTTATCTAGGATTGAATCTTTAGAAAAAGTACCAGCAGGTCATACCGATATTTCTGTTGAGGGTACAGTTGAAGACTTTATCCTGTGTAAAGACAAGTGTAATCTTGAGATGTTGAATAATCCTAATGATGAGGTGGTTCTAGAAGAGGGTAAAAAGGCTGTAGACGAGAGCGTAATTGAGTACTTAAATAATCAGTTAGGTAAAGACTATGATCTTTTATCTAGAAAATTAGTCTTTGACTTATACCAGATAAATTACGATATCTCTCGAGGTGAGAATTCAGTTATCAGCAAGTGTTTAAATTACCTTAATACCATCGTAAATTCTTACTGCTGTGATGTCCTGCTTTTAACCGGACGTCCTTCAAAGATCCCTGGCTTAAGACGCTTTATTGAGCGTAAGTCATCCTTATCACCATATAGAATCATTTCTATGCACAACTATAAGTGTAATGGCTGGTATCCATCCTTTGGTGTAAAAGAAGGTCGTATCGGTGATCCTAAATCTACAGTGGTTGTTGGTGCACTTTTAGGCTACACCAAGATTGCTGATGCTAATAAGCTTATTAACTTTAGAATTAACACTAATCCATTACCATCCTCAACTCCTATGCGTTACTTTGGCGCACTAGATAATGAGAGTATGTTACATAAGAACGAGGTTCTGTACCGATTCAGTACCAAGGCTGAACAGCTATTTGAATCAGAGTTATCAGAGCCTGTAGAAAAGCGCTCATCAAAATATGACATGGATACTATTTTTACCAAGGCTGGAGCCGATGTTGTAAAGAACATTCCTGGAATTACCAGACCAGATGATGACGGCAATCTAAAATTCAACACTGAGTTGCCTTTAAAACTAGGTTACAGACAGTTCTATGATCCTCACTTTGATTCAGCAATGCTCTTTAGTGTAGGTCTGTACAATGATGTAAATGATCTGCAAAAAGTAAAAGATACTAAAGAGTGGATCATCCCTGATGATGTAGATTTTACTGATGAGTACTATGCTCGTTTAGATAAAGAGCTTTTCTCTAAATTAAGAGCAGTAGACACTAATAATCAGAAAGAATATATCCAGGAGTGCTTATCTAAGATGAAAGAGGCCTTTGATACAGGCAAAGTCTCTCTTGAAAGTATGAATGCACAAGATGCTAAAGATATCGAAACCCAATTTGAGGTAAGCGCTCAGAAGTATGGCGATGATGAGGCTAACAACGCAAAAATAGGTGGTATGTCAAAACTCTTTGGAGCTGACAAGAAGAGAGCAGAACTAAAAGAGCAGGCTATAGCAAACTATAAAGCCTCATATCAAGATGATTTGGAAAACACCATTGCTCAAAAGAAAGATGCCAATAAAAAAAGACAGCGTATGCTGTTCCTGCGTACTTTAAGTTCTCTTTTAGAGCCTTGTATTGCAAGTTACAAAGACGATCAGCTCCGTCGCTTAGAGGACGCAAAGAAAGCTATGACAGGCAATGTTGATGGCAAAATGCGTTATGACTTGAAGATCCAGGGGCAGACCTATGAAGGCAAGCAAGCTTGCACCGGCAGTCCTGTATATGGATGTATCAAGTTTATGCGAGATGAAGATCCTGACAATGCTCCATCAATTTTCTTAATGAAGATTGAAGATGCAACTCAAAGTGACTGTAATAAAACTCCTATCAAGGAATTTTTAAACCTGAGATTAAAGACTGTCTCAGGTGATGATGAAGAATACTGGAACAATACTGGTTTATTACTAAAATAAGGTTTCATATGACTTTAAATACATTTACAAATAACCGCCTCAATGAGGTTGCATCAACATGTCAAAAGGTAATTCCTTGGTTTGAAGGTATTGATGATAAGAATGTACAGGAAAAGAGAAATTCTCTTGAAGTCAAACTCTGCTCTTTAATTGAAGAGGCAAAAACAGCTTACGATGTACTGCCTGTAAAGACTACTGTAGGTGTCTTTGGCGCCTCTCAGGCAGGTAAGAGTTACCTTGTTTCAACTTTAGCATCCTTTGGTGGTGATGATTTAACAGCTACTTTTGACGGTAAAAAGGTAAGTTTCTTCAATCACATGAACCCTATAGGCGGTGACTTTGAGGCAACAGGTATTGTCACCCGCTTTACCAAGTTTGATGATAAGGGCGTTTCAGGCTTTCCAATTAAAGTAAAAGTCTTTAATGAGGCTGATTTAGTCAAGGTACTCATTAACTCTTATAACTCAGATTTGAACTTAAAAGCAGTTCCTGCTGGTTCTCAATGTGACTACTTGTCAACACAAAACCAGAAAATTGGCTCTACTGAGTTTTTAAAGAACTTCTTTGAGGACTTAAAGTCTGATAAATATGCTTTAAAAGATGAGAAAAGCTACATCCATGACTATGATGTAGTTTCTATTGCCAAATATGCAATTAGAAAGTCTAAAAGTGATTTTGGTGATAATGCTAAATTCCCAATTGACTGTTATTTCTGGTCTGAATGCAGAAAGTTAGTATCTAAACTAAACTTTGCAGGACGAGCAAAGATGTTCTCAATCCTGTGGAATGAGTTAGATGCCTTTACTACTTTGTTTACTGAATTAGGAAAGCAGCTTTTGGAGTTGGAAGGGGCAAGTTCTGTATATGTACCTTTAAACTGCTTTATTGAAGATCCTAATGCCAATGAAAATGATTTCCGTCGCCGTGAGGATGGTACCTTACTTGATATTGGTGTTTTAAAGAATGTCTTTAAAGATAAAGACGATCCAAGTAAGAGTGTAGAGGTGGTGATAGTAAACGATGGCAATGAGATAAAAAAGACCATCTCCTTTGCTTCATTGACCTTTGCTGCCCGTGAGTTCTCCTTCCCATTACCAAAAGAGAGTAATGCCGATGGTTTTGATGTTTTGGATTTCCCAGGCTGTCGCTCAAGAAAGACTGATGAAATTGAGAAATTTAAAGATCCAAATACAGACACAACTGAGTACTTGCGTCGTGGTAAGGTAGGTTACTTATTTGAACTTTACTGTGACCGTCATGAAATTGATGTGCTCTTATGGTGTGTAGCTGTATCTAAACAGCAGGAAGTTTTAGAAGAACAGATTAACAGCATTGAGCACTGGGTATACGAGAATGTAGGCAGAACTGCTGATGAAAGAGCTAAATTTGGCAAAATTCCTTTAATTGGAGCTTTTACCCGTTTTGACAGTTGCTCATGTTTAGGCCTTGATAAAGCAAAATCTAATGAAAGAGCTAAAGAAAAGGGGGATCCTACTGTAGTAGTGGATTACTCAGGTATCAGCTCAAAGATTAACAAAGCTTTAGAGTCATTCCATCATACCTGGGTTGATGAGTGGGTAAAAGGTGTTCCATTTAATCAGTTCTTCTTTGTAAGAAAGCCAAATATTCCTGAAACTGATGATATGTACGTAAAAGAAAAAGGTAAAGAAGTTGATTTCTTACCTAATGAATACGTAAAAACTCAGATAGAAGAGTACAAGACTAGGATCTCCTCATGCCCAGAATTAAAGTACGTTTACCATGAAAAAGACGGTAGCTGTAAGACTATTAATGAGGTTTTAAAGCCAAGTGATGGTGGTGTTAACTATTTAGCTTCTTTCTTACGAGAGAACTTTGCTGACTACAAAGTTAACAAAGACAGAACCTGTGATCTGGTTCTAAAAGATGTAAAAGAAATTGTTGATGCTCTATCCTTGTATGCTAAGCGCGAAGGCGCTAAGGCACAAAAAGAAGCTTATGCTAAGGGGCTTAAACTTATGCAGGAGCTGTTACAGTGTGACAGAGTAGCAGGTACTTTAAGTTACATACGCGACTTTATTGAAATTGATAAAGATAAAGCCTTTAAAGATTACACTGACAATCAGTCAGATGGTAACAGCAACAACTCCTACAGATTTGCCAGAGCCCTGACTAAGATGAGAGAGGATAATCTTGTATCAATCTGTAATGGTGATTTCTTTAATGAGATTTATGCAAACTTGTTAAGAAACTTATCAGAGCAAAAGAGAAAGGCTATCTTAAGTGAAGTTCAAAAAGATCCTGAGGCTGTAGCTTGTTATTCAATCTTTTTAGATAACAATAATCAGTTTGTCTCAGATAAAGACTTAAAAGAGAGATTGAAGTCATTACTTACAAACTACACCAATGAGTTATCAAAAGCCTATACAGCGCTTAAAGTCGAAGATGAGGTCATTGCAAAACTAGAGCCATATGAAGGCAATATGTCAAGCCGTGATGCACTAGCTTTAGGACAGTGCATGCGTGCTTTAAAGTTAATCTCTGATTTTAATACTTACCTTTATGTAGGTACTTTAAATAGAGAATCAATTACTCATGTCGATAAAGATGATTCTGACAGAGATTTCTTTAAAGAGAACATTAAGTACTCAGATCCTGATATGTGTATGGTTCCTAATATCGACAAGTCACTAGTTGATAATATTGAGGATCACTATTACCACGATTACTTTAGTGTCTTTATTGATTTGATGAGTGTAAGAAATCTCACAGCAGAGAGTAAGTACAACCTAAGTGCTGCTCAAAACAATGAGTTGTGCTCTTACTTAGATACTATGGAACAGGCTGCAGGTTTAGCATAAGACACTGATAAAACTGTGAACAGATTTTTAAGAAGGATAATATGGCAGAGAAAATTGCAGAGTTAGTACCAACAAGTAATGGTTGCTCTATCGTTTTAAAGTCAAATTCATTTTCAAACGACTTGATGGTAAGTACAGGTCTAGATCTAACCTTCTTCGACCCAAACGGCAGTACAGAGTTAAAAAGAGTTACCTTAAAACCTGAGGAAATAGGATTTGATAATAATGGCTTTAGTGCTCCTTTGCCCCCTGAAATTAACAATGAACTAGCTCAAAAGGTAAATTCATTTGGTGGCAAGTTTAAAGTAAAAGCTCTTGAATATGATCCTGTAAGTTCAAAAACTGTAGGTGATCCTGCTTATTTTGATGCAAGCGTAACAGGAACACTAAAAGTAATTCAGGATTACGTTAAAAAAGAAGGTGAGAGCATTAACGCTGCTACCTTTAATGAGAAAAAAGAACCTACTTTTACTGAAGATAAAGCTACAGTTGATGAGATTAAATCATCAGATGTGGTTTTAAATGAAGCAGCAACTGCTACTACAACTACTGTAGCTACAAAGAGTTCTGGTAAGGGAAAAATCCTTGCCGTTATTGGTGCAATCATTTTGTTACTCTTTATCTTAGGTCTGTTAGCTCTGTTCTTAGCAGGCTTCTTTGGTGGTTCAAAAGATAACTCATCAAATGCTAATGAGCCTACACCTAAAGAGCAGACAGAAGAGGCAAATGATAATTCAGCAAAAGATGACAATGCTGCAACTGAGGATAACTCTCAATCAGATAACACAGCCTCAGATAACAGCTCATCTGATAATACTACTGAGCCTCAAGACAATGAACCGGCTCAAACAGAACCTAATGTAGCTGACAACTCAGCTGCAACAGCTTCTTCAAGCGCAGGATCTTCAGTTTGTGTCATCACTTCAGATCCTGACAACGTTATGATTAAAAACTGTATTGCTTCAAAGCCTGATAGTGCTACAGTATCTGCCTTTGCAAAAGATGCTTTTTCTAAAGATAAGTGCGATTTAGGCAAGAGACTGTTCTCAAGCTATGGCAGAAAAGATGGAACTGTAGCTTATACCTATGGACAATACTTTGATCCTAATTCTCAAGAGACTACCTCTTGTGCATCTAAAGACAAGAACCAGGCTGTTTACTGGTATGAAAAGGCAGCCCAATTAGGTAATGACAATGCTAAGAGCGCCTTGTCAGCATTAAAGAATTAGCTTTTAAAGGACAGATAACATGAAATTAAAAGTTTTAACTGGTGCAGTTCTTTTAACCTTTGCAATAAATTCAGCCTATGCTGATACTCCTTTGTTAATGGAAGGCAAAAGCTCTATTTATCAGCGTGTTTTAACTACTCCATCATGCAGATTAAAAGCTAAAAGTGATGATAATGATGGCAAAGTTGTAGATGCCTTTTCACGCTTTTATGTCTATGCTGATGATGGTAAGACTTTAAAAGTAGGTCCTGATGATACCGGTAAGCTCTCAGGCTACTTAAACAAGGATTGCACCATTGACTGGAAAATGCAGACAGCTTTAATGCTTACAAATCCTGCTAACAGAAACCGAGCTTTAATCTTTAAGAATAAAGAGAATTTGCAGAACATAGTTGAAGCAAAAGATCCTAAAGCTCTTTTGGAGCCAATGATGAAAAAGGTTGCAGCAAAAGAGAATGTAGACGGAGTAGTTTCAGTTGAGCCTGAGCACTTTGTAGATTATCAAAAGCAGTTCTATCTGTTACCTATCTTAGATTTTGAAGAGACTATGTTCGATGATGGTAACTATGTGCGTGAGCTTAAGATTGCCTCTGTTACCAAACAGGAAGGTAAAAAGGTTAATGTTTCAAATGAGCAGAATGAATTAAAGACCTTTAAAGCAGCGGTAGTATTTGTTATTGACTCAAGTATTTCAATGCAGCCTTACATTGATAGAACTAAAGAGACCATTAGTGCCATTACTAAGACTATTAAAGAGCAAAAGTTATCAGACAGTGTGCACTTTGGTTTAGTGTCTTTTAGATCAAACATTAAGGCAACACCTGGTCTTGAGTACACCTCAAAGATTTATGTAAAACCTGGTGAAGCTACAGATGAAAAGCAGTTTAAAGAGAAGTTAAACACTTTAAATCAGGCAAAAGTTTCAAGTAAGTATTTTGATGAGGACTCTTTTGCAGGTATTAACACTGCTCTAGAGCAGGTTGACTGGTCTAATTATGGCGGTCGTTATATCGTGCTTATTACCGATGCTGGCGGTATTAAAGGTTCTGATAAACTCTCATCAACAGGTTTAGATGCACGTGAACTTAAAGTAGAAGCAGCCCACAAAGGTGTAGCAGTGTATGCAATGCATCTTTTAACAGATTCTGGCAAGCGTAACGGCGATCATGAGAAAGCAAAAAGTCAGTATAAAGAACTTACCTACAACGACACCATCAATAAGTCTCTTTACTATCCAGTAAATGCCGGTGACGTTAAAAACTTTGGTAAAAAAATTGATGAACTGGCACAGAATATTACCAATCAGGTAAAACTCTTAGCCTTTGGTAAAGATGCTGTAGGAGCTGCCCCTGAGGTACCTGCTGATAATGAGAATACACAGATGCAGCAGGATACTGTAGCTTTAGGTCATGCTATGCAGTTAGCTTATCTAGGTTCAAAACTTGGTACTAAGACACCTGATTTCTTATCAGGCTGGATTGCTGACAGAGATTTAATCTCTCACGGTCAGGCAACAAGTACACCTGTTGTCTTACTGACTAAAGGTGAGTTGTCATCACTAAAAGATGTAACCTCAAAAATCTTAGATTCAGCAAATCAGGGTATTTTAGAGCCTGAGGATATGTTCAATCAGTTACGCTCGGTTGCTGTATCCATGGGGCGTGATCCTAACTCAATCAGTAAGGAGAGCACCTTAAAGTTAGGTGAGTTAGGTCTTTTAGGCGAGTATTTAGATGATCTTCCATACAAGAGCAAACTCCAGGAATTAGATGAAGATACTTGGTCAAGCATGGGTCCTGATGAACAGAATCAGACCGTTGAAGATCTAGAGAATAAGTTACGCTACTATCAGCAGTGTAATGATGATGCTACCCGCTGGGTAAAGCTTAATAAAGATGAAGACTCATCTGAGGCTGTTTACCCAATTCCTTTAGAGGTATTGCCATAATTTATGGCTGTGTCTTTTAAAGTAAAAGAGCTGTCTTATACCTATAAACAAAAAGACGGCTCCTGTGGCTACAAGATAGAGTTACCAGAGTTAAGTTTAAACTCTGGTGATGTCTATGCTATTACTGGAGTCTCTGGCTGCGGTAAAAGTACGCTTTTAGAGTGCTTGGGGCTATTGCGTCAGGACTTTGTTTCAAAGTCTCTTCTTTTAGATAGTTATGAACTGTCAAAACTGTCTGTAAAAGAGCAGTGTATAGTTCGCTCATCTTTAATGGGGTATATGCCACAGACAGGAGGTCTTATCCCATACCTTACAATAAAAGAGAATCTAAAACTGCAAATTGAGGTAAGTGCGGATTCCTTTTATAAATTAGAAGGTAAAAAACTTGATACAAAAGTTCTGTATCAAGAGGTACATGAGAAGATGTCCCAATTCTCAATGGACTCTCTTTTAGATAGATATCCTCATGAATTGTCTATAGGTCAGCGTCAAAGAGCGGTGTTCTTAAAAACTATCAGTCACAAACCTAAGATTGTTTTTATTGATGAACCTACCTCATCACTCGATCCTGAACATGGCAAAATCTTATTTGAAAGTATTGTCTCCTTATCAAGACAGCTTGATATGTGTGCTTTAGTGGTAACACATGATTTACTCTTAGTTAAAGACTTCAATTTAAAGTCGCTGTCATATGCAAAGATTGATGCAAATGAAGGTCAATTTGTAATCTGTGATGATAGCGTATCTAGTGAGGACAATCATGATCTTTAAGTTAGCTGTATCCTCACTGCGTTTTAATCGACTGATCTCTTTAAGTTTAATTGGTGCTTTATGCTCGGTAATTGCACCTCTCTTACTCTTATTCTCTTTGCGTTACGGTATCATTTCCTCACTTGAGAATAACCTAAAGTCATCTCCAGTAAATTTAGAATTAAAGCTAAAGACAGGGTATAAGCTTGATGAGAGCTTTTTTAAGGATTTAGAGAATAATCCTAAAATCGACTTTGTACTTCCGCTTACAAGATCATTGAGTACAACTGTAGATATTGATTTTAATGGCAAGATAAAAAGAGATCTGTCTGCTATTCCTACTAAAAAAGGAGATCCTCTTTTAAGAGCTTCAAAACTTGATGATACTTTAGATGCAACTGAAGTTTATTTAAGCGAGAATTTAGCTCATGATTTAGGCATTAAATCAGGGGATAGCATTAAATACATCGTCTCAAGGATTACCGATGGCGCAAGACAAAACTCTGTAGTTAACTTTGCTGTAAAAGGTATTGTTAAAAAGGAGTACTTATCTACCAATGCTATTATAGTTAACTTTGATACGCTTATTTATATGGAGGATTTTAAAGATGGCTATGAACCTCCTGTATTCTCAAATGGGTCAAAGTTAAACGAAAACAGAAAGTTTTTTGCTAAAGCCAGAATTTATGTAAAGACACTTGATGATGTAGCTCCAGTGGATACGTATTTGCGTAGTAAGAACTATCAGACTTTTAGTATGCTCTCATCAATAGAGAATTTAAAGGCAATCTCAAGTGTGCTCTCATTTATCTTTTACGCAATAGCCATAACCTCGGTTGTAGGCGGTATCTTTGCAAGTGCAGGTTTAATTCTAACCTCAGTTCTAAGAGCAGAAAAAAGTTATGCTCTCTTATTATTAACAGGCATTAAAAAGACAAAAGTTTTAATGATGGTTTTAATTGAGAACACTATTTTATCATCATTAGCTTATGCCTTATCACTTTTGCTCTTTTACACAGGTATGTGGGTATTTAATCATTACTTTACCTCTTTATTAGGTCAGGGCTCGGTTGTAAGTACCTTAAATATTATGCATGTAGTTGCAGGCTATCTCTCAACAATAGTCGTAACTCTTTTAATTACTTATTTAGTCTGCTTCTTTAAGGTATTTTCATTAAAGATTGCAGATACACTAAGGTTAATTTAGTATGAAAAAATTATGTTTATCTTTAGTGCTGGCAAGTATAGGTTCACTTGCATTGACAAACAGCGCAATAGCAGATGAAGTAAATGAAATTTACAATCCAAATCCTCAAAAAGATGACGTAGTTTTATCTATGCCTTGTGATGGGATCATGGTTTTCAGAAAAGTCTATACCTCAAATGATCCTAAAAAAATCAAAGATAAAAAATATAACGCAGGCACTGCGCAAAACGAGTCTCCTATGGGGCAGAATCCCAATAAGAGATATGTACAAGGCTCTTTTTATGACAAAAATGGCTATTACTTTTTAATGTCTAAGTATGAGCTCATGAAAGGTCAGTACGATGCCTTAACAGATAGTTCTAAATGCAAGGCTCCAAATAAGATGTCGCGTCTGCCTGCTGTAAAAGTATCTTATTTTGATTTTATCAATGCAGCTAATGCTTATTCAATTTATCTGCAAAAAGCTAAAGACGTACCAACTGTAGATGGGCAGAAAGCCTACGTAAGATTACCTTCAGATGAAGAGTGGGAATATGCTGCACGTGGCGGTACTAAAGTTACTCAAAGTGAATTTGAAGCACTGCGTCCACCTATGGAGAACGATGACATCTCTTTATATGCATGGTATCAGGGGGCTAATAGTGCTAACGGTAAGATCCAGCTTACAGGTTTAAAAAAGCCAAATCCATTAGGCTTATATGATATGTTAGGTAATGCTCAGGAAATGACATTAGAGCCTTTTAAAGCAGTCAGAACTGGAAGATTATTAGGTCTGTCAGGTGGAATTTGTGTAAGAGGAGGCAGTTACCTGTCAAAAGAGAGTGCACTGACAAGTGCTTTAAGAACTGAAAAGCCTTTATATGTTAATGGCAAGCCTCTTTCAGCTCCTGATACAGGCACTCGATTCGTTTTGGGGCTGCCAGTAGCTACCTCCGTAAAAGAAGTTAAGAACTTAAATGAAGAGATCTTATCCTTAGGCGACGATGACAGCGATGATAATGCTCTTTCTGGTGAAGCTGATAAAATTGCCAAATTAGATGCAGAGAATAAAAAGAACAAAGAAGTCTTTAAAAAAGAGCAGGAAAAGTTAAAGAGTGCTAATGACGAATTGTCTGCTCAGAATTCGTCATTAGAGCAAAAGACTGAAAAACTTAAAAATATTAACTCAGATTTGATGGCTTTAAATGACAAACTCGCAAAATCAAATGACGATTTGAACGGTCAATTAGGTTCTTTGAAAGAAAAGATTGTTAAAGCCAACGATGAGCGCGAGAGTATGCGAGATGTTGCCATTACAGCAAACTTAAGACTAGGTGGCTTCTTATGTAAGTCAATTGCAGATGAAACTAGCTCTGTACAGTATTTTGAGAGTATCAGAAAGTTAGCTAAGATGCGCTGTGATGAAAATCAGGAGCGTTGTAAGTTCTATGAAAAAATTAACAACAACTACACTCGTCATAAGCATGCTTTGCACTCCATTATTACCTATTATGGAGACACTATGGCAAATGCTTCAGCTAACTACAATTTAAAAGATTTTAAGTCACAGCTTGCCTCCTCAAAAGAAGCTTTTGGCGCTGAGACAAGCTATGACGAATTTGTTGACAAGTACTATTCTCATTTAATGTCTTATAAGAACTTATCAAAAGACAGAGATAAAAATCAAAAGATGTGGTCAGAGCAGTGCCAATCAATAGGAACTAAGTAAGATGTTAAGAATTCTAAGATGTGAAAAGTCTAAAGTTTCTCCTAAGATCCTGTCATATGCTCTTTATGCTGATGACTTTAAAAAAGAGATTAAAAGTGCTTTAGGCGAAGAGTACTCAGAGATCATATCTAAAGCAGAAATCTCAGGTGACTATGTAAACTTTGTAACTCCACTTTCAGGAGAATTAGATAAAGTAACTGAAGCTAATAAAATAAAGTATCAGGATGCCTTGAATGTATTAGAGCATCGCCGTGATAAGGTAATTGAGTATTTAAAGTCATCAACTCCACTGTCTAATAGAGCTCTTGAAACTCATCGCAAAGAATTCTCCGATATTATAGCAAGCGATAATACAGTCTTTATGGTAAATGGACAGGCTGTAATTGCGCCGGTGTCATTTAATCCTCATTATAAAGATGTAGCTGTGCCTCCAACAGGAGCTACAACAGTGCCTGTAAAGAAAAGAGGGTGCTTACTGCCATTCTTACTTTTACTGCTGCTTTTATTGTTATTACTCTTTTTGCTGTGGTGGTTCTTATTAAGGCCATGGCCATTTGAAGGCAATTTTACAGACAGATTTAATTCCCTGTTTCCTCAAAAGGAAGTTCCAACTCAAGTTGTAGAGCCTAAAAAAGAGGATGAAGCTAAGCTTGCTACTACAGAAGAAAAAACAGAGCCTGTAGAAGAAGAGGCAAAAGATCCTGTTGTAGAAGAAAAAGAAAAAACAGCAGAGCCTGAAGCAGTAGAAGATGAAGAGGTAAAGGCTGCTCAAGAGAAAGCAAAAGCTGATGCACTAAAATCTCAGGAAGAAGCAAAGGCAAAAGCTAAGGCAGAAGCTAAAGCCAAAGCCGAGGCAGAGGCTAAGAGAAAGGCTGAAGAACAAAAACAAAAGGAATTAGCAACTAAAAGAGCTCTTGAGGAGAAAAACAAAGTTCCAAAGTGCAAGACCTTAAAACAAGAAGGCAAGATGCCTGAACTTGCTATAGCCTTTGACGGTTCTCAATCTATGCTCTTAAAGTACGGTTATACCAACAGATTAAAGGCAGCTCAAAAAGCAGCTACTGACTTAATCTCAAATGTTGATAAAAACGTTAAGATTGGCTTTATTGAGATCAATGGCTGTCCTGTAGCTAAAAATAGAGGCTTTTTCGGACCAAACAGCAGAGGCGCTTTAATTAACGCTATCAATAACGTTAATCCTTATTCTTATGATGGTAAAACACCATTAGTAAATGGTTTGAATGAACTGTCAAAGACTTTAGACGGTGTAAATTCTGATGCAGTTGGTATCTTAATTTCAGATGGAGAGGATACCTGTCCATTTACTGAACAGATGGATGTTTGTTATGTAGCTAAAAAGATCCATGAGCGTCAGCCTAAACTTAAGATCCATACCATCTTAATTGGAGATGATATTGACAGCGCAGCCTGTATTGCCAGAAACACTGGAGGAAAGGTCTTTAAGCCTAAAGATGCAGTTCAGATTGAATCAGTTTTAAAAGAAGCAGGGGCTTCTTTAAAGAAAGTTTGTGAAGAATAAAAGTTTTTGAAGAATAAAATACCCAGTAAGAGCACTGTGTAATACAAAAGGATATATTTCATGGCAACAAGATTATTAAACAGTGGTGATTTAAGAAATTACCAGGCCATTGGTGAAGACGGTGTTTTAGTATGGCAAAGAGCTGATGCCTTCCGTGCTTCAATTGAGAATTCATCAATTTTAGGTGAACACTATGCCCGTTGTCTTGCAACACCTCGTTTCTCATCTGATGGTACTCATGTAGACTGGTTTGTTCCATTCCAGTCAAATAGAGCTGATGGTGACTATGAGGTAGTGTCATGGAATGCTGCAAGTCCTGATGAAAAAGCTAGAGCTTTAAAGAAATTTGAAGAGTTAGAAGAGAAGTTTTTAAACTTTGGCTATAACTTAGAGGCCCGTTCATTATCCTCAAATGATAAGTTATTTGCTCATTTTTTAACCGGTAATAACAAAGCAAACATTGTGCTCCCTGCAATACATTATCCTGATGAGAGCTGTATCTATATTGTAAACGGTGAGCCTGTAATTACCTTTTGGGGCTTTTTAAATGCTGGGAGCAAACTTACAGGCAGCCCTTTTGACGGTCTAAAACCTGTAGGCAATTTTGCTCCTCATAAAACAGCTCTGGGAGCAACTGCTGCAACAACCAACATCTCAGGAGCTGCCACTACAGCTGCTGCAACTGCAGCTACCACTGCTGCAGTTACAAGAAGTCACAAGTGGTGCTGGCTGTTAGGTCTTTTATTACTGTTACTTTTATTACCTTTGCTGCTATACCTCTTATGGTGGTTCTTCTTTGCAAGAGGCTTGCCTTTATTTAAGGTGTTCCCAGATTCATCTTTAGATCCTAAATACAATTTGTCATTGCCAATACCAGATATTCGCGGTGATAATTTAGGTCTGTCCACAGATGGCTTTGAGACTAAGTTACCAGATATTACAACAGATGGTGTCGTAAAGAACGGTAGCGTTGATGATGGGGTAGTTCTAGATGGAACGGGAGACAAAACACCTATGGTTCCTGATGAGAATGCAGTGGCACAGGATGAGAGTACAACACCAGAGACTACTGATAACAATACAGCAGATGATAGTCAAAAAGCTCCTGATACAGAAGAGAACACCTCACCTTCTGACAATCAAGATGGTGTAAATCCACCAAAATTGAGTGACAAGGATAATGTAGCGCAGGCAACCGATAACAATCAGACAGTAGTGGCCCCTCAGTTACATGAAGATGGTCCTTCAATTTCTAATAAAGACTTACAAAGTGGAGATATTGGCAACTTTGATGGAACATGGAAAGTAAATTCTCCAATCGTTGACAGAAATACCAATAAGCCTTTACAGCTTCAGTATGATTTTAAAGATGGTAAGGGTACTGCGACCATCACTCAGAAAAACGGCATTAAATGTACCGGTAAAGTAACTGGAGGCTTAAAGTCAGGTTCTTTTAACATCAACAGTCAGTCTGTTGCAAAGTGCACTGATGGCTCAAGCTATGAAATGCCTACAGTAGTATGTAAAGAGGGTAAGAATGGAAACTCTGAGTGTATCTCAACATACTCTGAGAGTAAGTCTAATACAGGTAAGAAATATGAGTTTCCAATGAATATTCACAGATAGCATTCATCAATTAAAATGCACAAAACAAATGGTCAAACAAAGGAAAACAATATGTCATTTAAAAACAAATTTACAGCAGCAGCTGTTGCAATTTCTTTAGCCTTAGCTGGCACTGGCTGTTCAAGCTCAGGTGGGTTTTCATTAGGTGGAAGCGACTCTAATGTAAATCCAGAATTAAAGAAGGATGAGCCTTCATTCTTCTCAAAATCAGGTGCTGTTGCCTGCGTAGGTGGTGCTGCTTTAGCAGGCCTTTCATGCTTACTTTTAAAGAAAGATAAAAAGGCATTATGTCTTGCTGCTGCCGCAGCTGGCTGTGCTGTAGGTATGACTGGTAACTACATGCTCGATAAATTGCGTGCTAATTACTCAAATCTTGAGGATCAGTTAGATGCAACTAAAGCTAAGGTTCAGGACTCTTTAAAGAGTACGCAGAGCTTGCAAGCATCTGTTAATGAAACTTTAGCTTCAGATGAAGCTGAGATTCAACAGATTGAAAATGGCATTAAAGATGGTACTAAGACCAAAGCAGATCTTGAGAAAAAAGCTGATGAAATGTCAAAGAACCTAGCTTATATGCAGGAGCGTTTAAAGGCTGATAAGGAGAACTTACAAGCTCAGACTGATGCCCTGCAAGGTCTAAAAGACGGCAAGGGTGGAGTTGGAGCTATTGATACGGATAATGCTCTTAAAAAGCAAAAGGCTCTTGAAGAGGAAATTGCTAAGACCAATGAGAGTATCAATGCACTTGAAGGTGCTATCGCAGACTACTCAGAGAAGACTTTGGCTGTAAAGAACAAAGTTAACGGAATTACTACAGCTTAATAAAATAGCAAAAATTTAAAGCTTGTAGATAACAGTTTTATACTCATGAACACTAAATTTAGTGCTCATTAACGGAGTTATTATGAAGAAAATAATCTTAATGTGTACTGTGCCATTAATGCTTACTGCCTGCACAATGACACCTGAAGAGTGCGATCCTAAAATTACCGATCCTGGTATGTTAGATAAATTAGGCTGTGTAGTATCAGGTTCATATTCACAGCGCTCTGAACAGAAAAAACAGGAAATTCATGATTTGGCTCAGGAACAGCATGAATTATCAGAAAGCGTCATTGCTTTAGGACAAAAGAGAGCAGAGCTTATTAATAACCGCGAGGCAAAGCTAAAAGAGTTAGATGCTCTTACAAATAAGTTAGATGAAGTTGAAGCTTCCTTAAAGCAAAAACAGGCTTTATCAAAGACATTACAAGAAAAAATTGCTAAAGTACGAGCTTCAAAAGAAAAGGCAGCTTCTACTCCTGATGATGCCAGTGTAATGCAGAAAAAAGCTGAGTTAGTACAGGTTCAAAATGATCTTGATGATCTGATTGAAGCTGCTGCAGGTGAATAATAATCATTTACTTTCAAAGTGGAGAATAGCGCTTGTAACGTTATCCTTTTGAATTTATAAATAAGCTATAACAAAATCAAAGGAAAAACATGCTTTATACCTTAAAAATATATCCTATGGAATGGCTAGAACTTGTTACAGAACATTACAAGTAGATGGAAGTAGTGAGTTCGATGAGCTAGCTGGCGATATTTTGTATGCATTTGATTTTGACTTTGACCATTTGTATGAATTTAGAACAAAGCTAAGAAATGTAGAAGGAAATATTACCTATAGTTTAGGTGAAGATTACTGTCCCTATGACTTTTGGGAAGACGGTGCTGAAGATTCTGAGGAAAAAAATTCCTCAGATGAGACTGAAAATTGTACCGAAGAAATAGAATATGATGATCCAGATCCTGATTTTGGCGAATATGATATTCACATCCCATTAACTCACCTAAATCCGGAAAAGGGAACAAAGTTTTATTTTCATTATGATTTGGGTGATGACTGGTATTTTGTTATTCATGTTTCAAAAGCAGAAAAAGATAAATCATTATCTAAACGTTCAAAGTGTATCAAAAGTGTTGGTACGGTAAAGCAGTATGGTTATGATGATGAAGACTTCGATGATAGCTTTTATGAAGACGACGAGGAGTAGATTTATACAGTTATCAAGACTTTCTTAAACCTTGTTTATATATAAGTCAGAGACTTACAAGCTGCAAAATTATAGCAATAGTCAACATCTTGTTTTAGGCATTTTTGCAATTCAAGAAAAGTATACTTGTTTTCTTAAATATCACTGAAAGGCATACTTGTTCAGAATTGTGAAAGGCTAATCTCTGCTTTAAATCTCTCTTTGTTTACAAGATTTTTGTTCAGAACGTCAAATTATTTGCAAAAAATTTCTCTTCTAATAAAAATCTTGTGATCTATCTTATACTTAATTTCTTTTTCTTATGTTTCAATACGCAAAACGTAAATTTACACGGTTTTAACACAAAATTAAATTGTGAAAAAATCTGTTAAACACGATTTGAAGATACGATATAAACATTTGAAAAGATTATTGCTAAGCAATAAGACAAGCAATTAGATTAAGGAGGAGCAAATGGATCGTTCCAATTTTAAAGAGGCATTTTTTAATTTAAGCACCGGAACCCCAACTTATGCCCACATCGTTTCTATTATTGATGGACATTTAGTAAAACTGATTTCTCAGAGAAAAAGACTTCCAAATGCAACTGAAGACGGTCACCACCATGTTCAGCGTATAAAGGTTGATATTGACGGAACAAATGTTTTCAATAAGCAAAAGACTTTAACCCCTGAAGAAGCATTAGATGCATTAAAGGGAATTATAAAAGCCTTTGATAAAGTAAATGAGGCTCCTAAAGCAGAAGAGGGCAAGAGTGCAGATACTCTGCAGCTAGAAGAGCAAAAAGAGGATTTTGGAAAGTCTAAGTACACCTATCCTGAGCTTACTATCGATCAGGTTGTAGATTTAGTTTATGTATCTTTAACAGGTTACAGCGTTTCAAACTTTGAAGGCTTTGTTTCATACCACTACGTAAAGGTACATACTTATACTTATTTACCAAATCCTGTAGAGCGCAATGTAACCGAGCCTGTAGTTGAAGTTAAGGTAGATGGCTATCCATTGTTTACTGTTGTAGGTTATGTACCTGAGAATACAGTAAAGGATTATGCTGATATTCTGCGCAAGAAGTTAAACGAAAAGCAGGAAGACTAGTTTTAGCTTTAACTCAAGATTATAAATTTATTTCAGTCGACACATGAACAGCAACATTTGCGGTAATTACCTAAAGTTGCTGTTCATCATTTCAACTCATCCTAAAGCGCCTTAAAATCGCTTACAGCCTTTAAAAAAATCTTAAATTTGCTACAATAGCTCCAAAATTTTTTAACGTTGAAAAGTAATTATGCAAGAGTCTATTTTACGTAAATTAGAAGCTCTAGTAGAGCGCCATCAGGAAGTTGAGCAGTTATTAAGCCAGCCTGATGTTATTGCCGATCAGGATAAATTCCGCGAATTAAACCGTGAATATTCACAATTACAAGTAACTGTAACCTCATTTAAAGAATACACCACAGCATCAGATGATCTTAAAGAGATGGAAGAGATGTTAAAGGGTGATGATCCTGATATGAAGGCTATGGCTGAAGAAGAAATTGGCCCTACTCAGGAAAAAGTTGCAAAGTTAGAGCATGAATTACAGTTATTGCTGTTACCTCATGACAAGAGAGATGATTGTAACTGCTTCTTAGAAATCCGCGCCGGTACAGGCGGTGACGAAGCTGCTTTATTTGCAGGCGACCTCTTTAAGATGTACTCACACTATGTTGATGCAAAGGGCTGGCAGTTAGAGATTGTTTCAGAGTCTGAAGGTGAAATGGGCGGTTATAAAGAGCTTATCGCCAAACTTTCAGGTGAAGGAGCTTACGGTTATATGAAGTTTGAGTCAGGCGGTCATCGTGTACAGCGTGTCCCTGTAACTGAAACTCAGGGTCGTGTTCATACTTCAGCATGTACAGTGATGGTATTGCCTGAAATTCCACCTGCTGAAGCTCCTGTTATCAATCCAGCTGATTTGAGAATTGATACTTATCGTTCATCAGGTGCCGGTGGTCAGCATATTAACAAGACAGATTCAGCAATCCGTATTACTCACTTACCAACTGGTATTGTAGTTGAGTGTCAGGATGAGCGTTCACAGCATCAGAACAGAGCTCGCGCAATGGAAGTTTTATATTCTCGTTTAGCTCAGTTAGAAGAAGATAAGCGTAATGCTCAGGCAACTGAGATGCGTCACAGCATCTTATCCTCAGGTGACAGATCTGACAGAATCAGAACCTATAACTTCCCACAGAGCCGTATTACAGATCATAGAATCAATCTTACTGTATACAGACTAGATGAGGTTTTATCAGGTAATCTTGATCTTATCTTAAAGCCAGTTATCGAAGAGTTTAAGGCTGAGCAGTTAGCTCAGATGGCATCACAAGGCGCTCTCTAGTGCTAAGTATCGCTATGGCTTTAAAAGGCGCTAGGGCAACTCTTAGCGCCGCTTCCATTGAGAGTTCATCCTTAGATGCCTCTTTAATCCTCTCTTATCTTACCCACTACACCAAAGTTCAGTTAATTACTCATGATGATGAGTTATTAGATGACTCTCTTTTAGTTAAATTCAATGCATTAATTGAAAAAAGGGCTAAAGGTTATCCTGTAGCTTATATCTTAGGTTACAAAGAATTTTGGGGCTTAAAGTTAAAGGTAAATGAGCATACTCTGATCCCTCGTCCTGAAACCGAAACTTTGGTACAGTCAGCTTTAGACTGTAGACCATTTGGTAATGTCCTTGATATGGGAACAGGAACAGGCGCCATCATCTTAGCTTTAAAGTCTGAGCTTAAAGACAACATCAAAGCTTATGCCTGTGATTTTTCTCATGGGGCTTTAGAGGTTGCCAAGGAGAACGCCAAAAACTTAAATCTTGAGGTTGAATTTATAGAGTCTGACTGGTTTAGTGCTATAGATAAAACTTTAAAGTTCTCAATGATAGTTTCAAATCCTCCTTATATAGAGAACAATGACGCTCATTTAAAAGCATCTTCACTTCCTTTTGAACCTGTTACAGCATTAACTTCTGGACCCGATGGCTTAGATGACATTAGAACTATCGCGTCAAAAGCAAAAGATTACCTTTTAGAAAATGCACCTCTCCTTTTAGAGCATGGTTATTTACAAGGACAAGGTGTTCAAGAGATCTTAAAAAATGAGGGCTATCAAAAGGTAGCTACAATAAAAGATCTTGAAGGGCGCGACAGGGTAACCTTAGGTTTTAGGGCTTAAAAGAAAAACGGTATTAAGATTGCTCTTAATACCGCTATATTCCTTATGTTTGTTTGATCTGTTCAGATTTGAAATCTATGACAAGTATTATAAGTGTTTGAAAATTAAAAAATTTGATGTACATACAAATTTTGAAAGATTTTAGTAAAAACACCTCCTTTTTTGAAGACTTTTCAGTAAGACGTAATTTTCTCTTATCTAATTGAGTGCTTGTCAATCATATTCACTGTTCGAGCCTCTTTTTTTTTGATTATAACCTTATGATCTATCACAGAATAATCATCTCCTCTTTTTAAAGATGCATTATCTTTGTTAAGATTAAGCCTGAACGATTAACTGAGATTATAAAAATGAATATATTTGATCAAAATTACCCTCAATACCGTTATGCCGATGACAAGGCATCAAAGAGTAATGAGACATTATCTCCTGAACTGAAGTATGTATTACATCTTGAAAAGATGTTCTCTGATAATGTGTCTTTTTCCTGTATCTACTGCACCTTACTTGCTAACTTTTTAATCAGTGTAGCTAAAGACTTAATTAAGAAGGACAAACATATAGTAGAAGGTTTAAAAGAGCTTGTAATTAAGTACTTTACACAATTAAAAGCAATTCCTGAATATGCGTCTTTGACAACAGATGTATCAGAGAACTCTGATGTTGTAAGAAGCAGTACTTGCCTTGTACTACAGTTAGCAGAGCAGGGATTAATGTTACAAGGTATAAACATTAAATTTGCTGACGTTTTTGAAGCAACCCCTGGCAATCTGAATATTACAGTTAAGTCATCAAAAATTAGAGTAACTGAGTTTGGAGAGAACTTTATTCAGGATTATGCAAGAATTTTAAGATTAGCTGATGATTCTGTAAAACATGAAAAGATGGCTGCTTTGTTAGGTGATGTTGTGAAGATCCTGATGAGCATCTATGACAATAGAAATTTGAAGGTTAGATAAGCATTTAAAAGCTCAGATTTGACACTAAGATTTGATTGGTAATGATTTCGCAAACTTTGTAGCAATAACTTCAAAATGGTGTTAGGTGTTATATGCAAGATCCTTTTGAACAAATAGATAAGGAATTTTCACAAAAGGTATTATCCAAGTTCCAAAGTGAAGAAAACTACGTTAGAGCTTTAGTGGACACTTTTTCTAAAAATGAAAAATATGCACTTATTTTTGGAGCAAGTTTAAGCACTCTGTTTAAAAACTTGCAAAAAGGCAAGTGGAAAACCAAAGACAGTATCAAGGTAGATTCCTTTAATTGTGTTAAAGCATATACAGAGCCTTTTAACTTTGATCCAATTGCAGAGACAGCAAAAGAGAAAGTTGCTTTTGATCTCTACATCATTGCTTTGCAGATAGTTTCAAGACCTGAACTAGTCGATGGTATTGGTATTGATTTTAGAAATTTTGATGAAAAAAATGACAACCTTCATCTGGTGATTAAACCTTCACGATTAGGAGTTACTGAAGAAGGTAATGATTTTACGCTTGATGGTATGATGTTGACTCTCTGCCAGATAAGCTCAATCCTGAAGATCCTGAATATAAAGATAAGCTCCTAGATGTTTGCGATACTTTTATGGAAGAATTAGAAGAATACTAAAAACGAGTTTAGGCACAATCACATGAAGAAAATTATAAACCCAGAAAATGAAATTGAATCATTAAGAAAGTCTTACGAAAATGACTCATCATATGCTCATGCTTTAAAAGATCTAATTGAGAAAAATGACTCATATGGAAAGATCTTTGCTATGTCTCTTTTATGCCTGATCCTAAATATTGCACATAAAAAATGGACAACTAAAGATGATATTAAGAAAGATTTCAAGATTGCAGTAAATCTCATTATAGGATCTTCTGATTTAGATGAAAAAGAAAAAGCAGGATTTGCAAGACATGTTTATTTTGCAGTTTTGCAAGTGGCTTCACTGTACCCCTTAGTGGATGGGATTTCAGTTGATTTTAAAGATATTGAAGAATCTAATTCTAATATGAATTTGGCCATAAAATCGTCAAAACTTAAAGCATACTATACAGCTCAAGAATATGTAGATCAGTGTTATTTTCAATATGATGAAACCCAAGAAGAAAAGTTCATTGAAAGTGTATATGCAGCAACTTTAGAGTTGATGAAAAAACTATGTGATAGTATCGATTCACATGGAAACAAAGCACTGTCTCAACTAGAAGAGCTGCACCAAATGTATGAAGAATTAGATTCTTAATAAGAGTTCAAACAGAGAATTAAACAAAATAAGGGAATACTATGTCAAAGAAAAGTGTAGAAAACGAGATTAAATTAAAGAGAGCTAAAAAAGCTGTAGCAGAAGCTACTCCATATGGTTGCGCACAGCAATTGATGGCTGTAATGCAAAACAATATGCCGTTTGCAGCAACTGTAGGTTTATCCTGTGCTGAAATTTTAAAATTCATCGAAGATGGTAAAGCTCCAAAGGATAAGACTTTCTCTCAGTTTGTAGCTGTGCTATGTAACGAAAAACAGCATGCATTGCATAAGCTTTATCCAAGTGAGATGCCTCCAAAGCCATTCCCTGTAACCAGTCTTGTAATTGCTGCTTTTCAGGTCTTAGATAATGCAAAATTAGTTGAAGGAATTAAAGCTGATTTAGTACCTACCTTAGTCAAGGACAAGCTTACAATTGATATTCATACTGATCCTGCTAACATCAAGATAACAGAGCGCGGTAAAGACTACATTAATAACGCAAGTTCAGCTTGCAACATGTTTTCAAGTGCTGCAACTTATGGTCCTGGCTTTGCAAAGATCTTAGTAGATGAGGTCGCTTACATTATCTCTTTACATAAAGATAATTAAAGATAATTAGTTCTCTTAACTAAAAGAGTTTCTCTTTTAGAGCTTTTCTAGATCCTAGCTTATAAAAACAGAGTTCATACTATCAATAAGGGCTCTGTTTTTTTTATCTTTGTTTACCTATAATATTTCATAAAGATTCACCATGATTACGGATTAAAAAATGCTCAAAGCTCCAAAGAAAAATCCAAATGATAAGCATGATCCATATTACTGTGCCTTGCAGTTGCAAGAGATCTTAGAGAAGACTAATCTTTCTCCTATCTTAACCATGGTAATGTATGAGTTTTTAAGAGATGTGGCTGAAGATAAGATTGCAAAAGATTCAACCATCTATGAGCACATTGAGGGGTTGTTTGCCGACAAAATAAGATACTCTATCATGGGAAACAACGCGGAGGTTGCAATCCATTCAAAAGCTAAAGCTTATCTTGTGATCTTGCTCGAAATCGCATGTCATGCAAAGCTTGTAAAGGGCATGGATATGGAGTTACAAGCATTAAAAGATCTTGGTGAGTGTAGAGTTAATGTAAGAATGGTAGGCAAGCAATTTGGTGTTGCCAAAAGGGGATTTGATTTTATCAAGAGATTAGATAACTTAAGAGAAGAACATTTAGTAGGCTCTGATCTTATAAAATCTCTTACAGCGTGCACAACTGATGAAGTTGAGTACATCATAAGTCGCTACAAAAAAGAAGATCCTTTTGAATCAAGCGATGTGATTGTTGTTGACAAGGTGCAAGCTTAAGGCTTTACTAAGTCCGTTTTTTCTTTTTGAGATATAAGAAAGCCTGCAAGATCATGCACACAATTATGACTAAGCATCTCAATCTACACTTGTAGCATGGAGATGATCCTTATAGGAACAATTACTTTATCTTTTTTACTGAGATAAAGCAACTCTTTCCTGCAAAAGCAATACCATAGCCATGGATGTGTTTAACAGTCTTATTAGACATCAAAGGCTCAGCGTAGTTCTTATCTATAATCTGTGATATAGCTTTTTCACTTAAAGTTTCAATATCAGAACCTATAGATGCTGATTTAATCTCAATGATTGCTGCCTTTCTACAGTCAATATCTTTAAAGAGAATATCAGCATAGCCATCACCAGATTCAAAGTTAGAATGATATTCTCCTAGATTATCTTTACAGTTAGTAAAGATACCGTTTAAGAATCCATGGTAGTAGTTCTCGTGAGGTGCTCTAGTTGCTGTATCTCTGATTGAGACGAAAGAACGTAATAATGGTCCTAACTTACCTTGTACAAAATCAACATTACCTTCTAATAAAGCATTGGCAATGTTTAAAGCTAGGTTGTCTTTTTTTATAACATCATCAAATCTCTTTTGAATATCATTTTTAAAGCATTTTCTGATTTCTAAATTAGGTATCCTCACATAGA
>ERZ1026894.545-NODE-545-length-26945-cov-23.572927_pt1 | contig 26945 bp, 20 predicted proteins | sample MGYA00380177_ERZ1026894 | MGnify/ENA primary metagenome ERZ1026894 (study PRJEB33269, sample SAMEA4719813) | human gut metagenome | biome: human-associated habitat; feature: organic feature; material: feces | place: Cameroon | collected 2013-10 ... | reverse complement strand
GCTGGAACACCTCCTTTTTGGGGTTTTGCTCCGACAGCGGAAGACGCTCTGTACAAGGTTTCGAGTTCGGAACTCTGTACTAATCTTTCATTATTATACAGGCTCTTAGCTCAGTTGGTTAGAGCGCTACACTGATAATGTAGAGGTCGGCAGTTCAACTCTGCCAGGGCCTACTAATCCAGAGTTTTCTGGAATAGTCCGGGGGTATAGCTCAGTTGGTAGAGCACCTGCTTTGCAAGCAGGGGGTCTAGAGTTCGAATCTCTATATCTCCACACGAAAAAGTCGGAACAGCATTCGCTGCTCCGACTTTTTTTGTGGAGATAATCCAACCCCAGTCGCTTTGCGACAGCCCCTGAGGGGCATTGGGGAGCGTTACGCATTGATTAGTAGCGCTTTATGAAATCCTGCCAGTCTGTGCAGAATGGCAGGATTCGGTAAATATCTAATTTGTAATGAATTACTGATCACGCCCGGATGATCTCAACCTCGCCGTCGAGGCCGATCTTGATGATCTGGGAGGCGAGACCGGTGGCCCCGGCTTCGAGACGGGGATCAACGGTGTAGTCAACCGCGTTTTTGATCTCGTCGGAGATGTCGGCGAATTTCTTCGGTGTAGGCTCACCGGAGATGTTGGCGGAGGTGGAGACGATAGGCCTGCCGAGCTTGTAGGTGAGCTGCTGGCAGAACTCCATCATCGGGATGCGGATCCCGACAGTGCCGTCCGCAGCCACGGTGTTGTGCGCCAAGTGGTAGCGGTCAGCCTTCCAAGGCTCTCCCTCTGCCGGTGCCGGGTAGGTTTTCGCCCCCGGGTAGATCAACGTCATCGGCCGATCGTTCACCTCGACCAGATCTATGGCCATCGGTGGAATCTCATTTACGTATAACGCTATCTGATCCAGACTGCTGGCCAGCAGTACGAGCGACTTGCTGTCCGAACGATGCTTGATCTCGTAAATCTTTGCGACAGCCTCAGGATTGGTCGCATCGCAACCTAATCCCCAGACCGTGTCGGTAGGGTAGAGGATGACTCCTCCGTCTCTAAGAACCTTCAACGTCTCGTTAAGGATTTCATCTATAGTCTTCTTTTGCATATTCATAAAATTATTCCATAAAGTGCAAGTAGCAGGCCGTCACCGCCGTCACTGCCGCCGTCTCTGTGCGCAGCCGGCTTGGCCCGAGGTGGACCGGCACGAAACCGTGCCCGACGGCCAGACGTGCCTCTTCCGGAGAGAAATCCCCCTCGGGGCCGATCAGCACCGTGACCGCCGAATCTGATGGGAGCCCTTCCAGCACATCCTTGATTGATCGCCTTAAAGTCTCACCCTCAAAACAGTAACAGATCATCTTGACATCGGAATCCCCGGAATGTCCCAGGATGAAATCCCGTACGGAGACCGGTTCCTCCACCAGCGGCAGTTTCGCCTTCAGGCTCTGCTTCATCGCCGAAAGCGCGATCTTGCGGGACCTTTCCGCCTTGAACACCTTCCGCTCGGAACGCTCCCCGATGACCGGCGAGACCACGTCCACGCCAAGCTCCGTGGCCTTCTCCACGAACCACTCGAAGCGATCGTTGTTCTTCGTCGGGCACACCGCCATATTCAATGAATATGAATGCCCGCCCCATCCGGGAACGGTTTCCAGGATCTCCGCCGCGGCTCCTTTGGGCGAATCGTCGCTCAGGCGGCAACGGTACATATTCCCGATGCCGTCCACAACGGTGACCTCGTCCCCGACACGATGCCGGAGCACCCTCACGCAATGCGCGCTCTCGTCCGCGTCCAGAAGAGCGAGTCCGCCATTTATTTCGTTAGCATAGAAAATCTCCATACTGCAAAGATACAACATTGAATAATAAAGAGTAACTTTGCACCTATGAAAAAACGTTACGAATCATTGGATGTCCTTAGAGGACTGACAGTCGCTTTTATGTGCATCGTCAACAATCCGGGCACGTGGGCGCACATATTCCCGCCGCTCAAGCACGCCGGTTGGGACGGTTGCACCCCGACGGATCTTGTGTACCCGTTCTTCATCTTTTGTATGGGATGCGCGATGGCGTTCTCTTTCTCAAAGTACGAGAATACGACCGCCAAGGCTTATCTGAAGGTGTTGAAAAGGGGCGCGCTGATCTTTCTGGTCGGCTTCGCGCTGAACCTGTACCCGTTCTTCCCGACCTCGCTCCACGACGAGACCTGGTCCTTCGGCCAGAACTACCTCTACTGGCTTCAGCATAAACGAATATTCGGGGTTCTCCAACGAATAGGTATGGCGTATGCCATCGCCGGCTGCCTTGCCCTGTGGCTTAAAAAGCCAAAGAAGATTCTGGCCGCGATCGCGACGCTTTGCGTGACTTACACGGGAATATTACTGATCTTCGGCCGTGAGCCCGGCGCGTTCTCCCTCGAAGGCAATGTCTCGATGAGAATCGACACCTGGCTGGTCGGCGGCAACCATTGCTACCACGGCTACAACGGGACCGATTTCGACCCGGAGGGTGTCCTCGGCTCCATGACCGCGGCCTGCTCCTGCCTTCTCGGCTACCTGATCGGCTCGATGATCCACGCCTCCCAAAAGAATATGTCCGCTACCAACTGTTCCCCTGACAGGGTTGTCAACAGGACTTTTGTCTATGGATGCCTGTCCTTGATCCTCGGTGTGATCCTCAGCATCTGGGTTCCGATCAACAAGCCTCTTTGGTCAGTCTCCTACGTCTTCTACGCCGGAGGCTGGGCGATGCTCGCCCTGGCTTTCCTTGCGTACTTGCTTGACGTGAAGGGGTATGAGAAACCTTTCGTTCCATTCAAGGCCATGGGCATGAACGCGTTGATGGCGTTCGTGTTCTCCGGAGTCATCGCCAAAAGCTACGGATTCTTCGGTTTCGCCCCGGGCCACTACTTCGGAGCCAATGAATATACCTCCCTGTTGTGGGCCTTCATATTCGTCACCATCATATTCACCCTTCTGTGGATTCTCTACAAGAAGAAGATTGTGATTAAACTGTAACTAAAATGTACATCGGATTGATTTCCGACACTCATGGAGTGTTCGCTGATGATGTGAGGGCGTTCCTTGAGCCGGTGGACCAGATCTGGCACTCCGGAGACTTCGGCACGCTTCAGTGCGCACGGGACATCGCCGCGTTCAAGCCTTTGATCGGAGTCCACGGCAATTGCGACGGACTTGATGTGAGACAGGAATATCCCGCCTTCCAGAACTTTGAGTGTGAGGGCATGAGAATCCTGATGACCCACATCGGTTTACGGCGCGGCAGCTATTGGGCTTTCAATCCGCACCAACCTATGTACGATCTGCGGGCAAAGGCTCTTCTTGACTCATATCATCCGGACATATTCGTCTGTGGGCACACGCATATTCCTCAGGTATTCAGGGACAAAAGAAATGGTTTTCTCTTTATGAATCCGGGCGCGTGCGGCTTCCAAGGCTCTGGAGACGTGCCTCGTCTGGCGCTTCGCTTTCATATTGTAAGCGGAGAAATCTCCGGTTTGGAGAAGTGTGAGTTGCCAAGAAGATCGATTTAGATAAAATTTTTATAAAAAAATATTGTAAATTTCAGAAAACTATGTACTTTTGCGGTCAGAAAAACGTGAGTAGAGTAACAATAGTTTTTTATTTATAATTATTATGAAGAAGGTATTTATGTCTTTCGCAGTTGTAGCTCTTATGGTAGCTGCTTCTGCTTGCGGTAACAACGCGAAGAAGGCCGAGGCCGCTGAAGGTGAGGCTACAGAGGCTGCAGTTGAGGCTGCAACTGACACAACAACCGCTTGCTGCGACTCAACCGCCGCTTGCTGCGATTCAACTGCTACAGCTGAGTAATTTCAGCCGTTGATTCCCGAAAGGGATTTTGTGCGGTGTCCGGGTCCAAACCCAGATGCTGCAATTTTTTTTGTCTTCCCCCGTCCTAATGTCTATCTTTGAATATTGTTCGGTCGCGGACCCTCGCTTTGTCGCCTGGGCACTGAACCTGTGGTTCGCAGACTCACCAACCGACGTTTGGCATAGGCACTACCTTTGCCGGTAACTGAATTTACCTTCCTTTGGCCACAGAGCCTGTCGAAGTGCCAACCGAACGATATGTAATATTGATGAATATGAAAGAGAAAACAGTCTGGTTTTGTTCCAATTGCGGTAATGAATATCCCAAATGGATGGGACGCTGTCCCGCCTGCGGGGAGTGGAACACGATGGTGGAGCAGAAAGTCGTCACGGGTGGCTCCAGGAAGTCAACCGTGGCGGACACCGTCCCGGGCGCCAGCCGCAAACCTCAGAAACTGAACGATATTGATTCCCGTTCAGAGGCGAGGCTTTCCCTGAACAATGAGGAAATCGACAGAATCCTCGGCGGCGGCATCGTGGAAGGCTCTCTTGTACTGATCGGTGGTGAGCCGGGAATCGGCAAGTCCACCCTTTCCCTTCAGATTCCGCTCGGTTGCCCGTCACTCAGGACGTTGTACGTCACTGGAGAGGAAAGCCTGCGTCAGGTCAAGATGCGTGCCGACCGTCTGGGCGGTGATGCCTCCAACTGCCAGATCTACAGTGAGACGTTGATAGAGAATGTCGTTGCCCAGGCTCGTGAGATCAATCCGGACCTGATGATTGTGGATTCCGTCCAGACAATGTTCTCGCAGACCGTTGATTCCACTCCGGGATCCGTGACCCAGATCAAGGAGGTTGCCGCGATCCTTCTGCGTTTCGCCAAGGAGACAGGCATCCCGGTCATCCTGATCGGACATATTACCAAGGAAGGCTACATCGCCGGTCCGAAGATTCTGGAGCACATTGTGGATGTGGTTCTTCAGTTCGAGGGCGACAATCGAGGTTCGTACAGAATCCTGCGCAGCATAAAGAACAGATTCGGCTCGACTTCCGAGCTGGCTGTCTTCGAGATGACCGGCAAAGGACTCCGCGAAGTCTCCAACCCTTCCGAGCTGCTCATCCCGATGCACGAGGCCGGGCTTAGCGGCACCGCCATCAGCGCGATGCTGGACGGCACGAGACCGTTTCTCTTTGAGGTTCAGGCGCTTGTCAGCTCTGCTGTCTATGGCACGGCGCAGCGCTCCGCCACCGGATTCGACGTGCGGCGGCTGAATATGCTTCTGGCGGTCCTGGAGCGCAGGGCAGGCTTCAAACTCGCCCAAAAGGATGTTTTCCTGAATATGGCGGGCGGGCTCAAGGTCAGTGATCCGGCCTGTGACCTGGCTGTCATCTCGGCTGTTCTGTCCTCCAACTTTGATTTCGCCATCTCCTCCGACAACTGTTTCTCCGGAGAGATCGGACTCAGCGGCGAGATTCGCCCGGTCGCCCAGATCGACCGCCGTGTAAGTGAAGCCGCCCGTCTGGGCTTCAAGAAGATATTCATTTCTTCGTTCGCCTCCTTGGACCTCAAACCGCAAGGCATCGAGGTTGTCAAGGTGGCTGACGTTCCCGCCCTCGTCCGAAGTCTCTTCAAATAACCTTCGGTCACTGAGCCCTATCGGTCACTGAGCCGGCTTCATCGGTCACTGAGCCTGTCGAAGTGACTCGCCGCCCTCAGCATTGCGCCTCCATATTCGTAAATCTAAAAAAAATGCGTATATTCGCCAAGTTTTAAGTCTAAACAAAACGAGATATGAATCTTAGAGACATCAAGAAGGACATTGAATATGTCATCGGAGCTTTCATCGATGATTGCTCCCTCTTCAGCGCACTTAACCAGAAAGCTGACGATGAGGCTTTGGGCGGACTCTTCGACGAGGCTGTCAAACTCTACAATGACCTCAGGGACAAAGTGAACGCAAAGGTGGAAGGCAAGAAGTCCGCCTACTATGCCGGAATCCGCAAGGAACTCCTTGAGAAGACTGACGCTATGTATCAGAAGCTCAGCGAACTCATCAAGGCGACCGCAAAGTAACCGTTCTCTTTGCAGAAAAATATTTGGGGAAGACCGATGGCCTTCCCCATTTTTTCGTTTTCGTGAAGCCTAATACTCTGTTTTGATTTGTTTGTTTGAAGATTTTTCACTTCAAAGAACATTTCAAACGAATCAAAAGCGGATTCTAAATGTTGCCCTCCACGGACTTATTTCCCTGCCAGATGCTTCTCCCAAGCCCAGGCCGCGGCCAGCGTGTCCTCGATTGACCTCTCCGCTTTCCAGCCAAGCTCGTTGTTGGCAAGCGTAGGATCCGCCCAGATCGCGGTAACGTCTCCGTCCCTGCGAGGAGCGAACTTGTACTTCAGCTTCAAGTTGTTGGCTTTCTCGAACGCATTGATGAGCTCCATCACCGACAGCGGCTTGCCCGTACCGATGTTGAAGATCTCATATTCCTTCTTCATCTTGCCGTCGAGCATTCTGCGCACCGCGAAGACGTGCGCCTTCGCCAGGTCCACGATGTCGATGAAGTCTCTCTGGCACGTTCCGTCCGGAGTAGGGTAGTCATTGCCGAAGACGGAGAGGCACTCACGCTTGCCGATGGCGGTCTGGGTGATGAACGGCACCAGGTTGTTCGGCACGCCGCGCGGCAGTTCGCCGATCAGCGCCGACGGATGCGCTCCGACCGGGTTGAAGTACCTCAGCGCGATTCCCTTGACATTTGAATATGCCTTTACGGAGTCCCGAAGAATATCCTCGCACATCTGCTTTGTGTTCCCGTAAGGGGAGGTGGCCGGCTGCCTTGGCGACTCCTCCGTCACCGGAAGCCTCTCAGGCTCGCCGTAAACTGTCGCGGAGGATGAGAACAGAATATTCTCGCATCCGTGCTTCCTTGCGGTCTCGATGACATTCATAAATGATTCCAGGTTGTTCCGGTAATATTTCAGCGGCTCGCTGACGGACTCTCCAACGGCCTTGAAGCCGGCGAAATGAATCACGGCGTCAATCCGGTTGGCCGTGAACAGCAACTCTGTCGCCACAGGATCGCAGAAATCCATCTTCACGAAAGGAATATCCTCCATTCCGGTGATCTTCTTGACTCCCTCGTAGCAGGTCTCATCGCAGTTGGACATATTATCGGCCACGATCACATCGTAGCCGGCCTCGATAAGTTCCACGGTGACGTGGCTTCCGATAAATCCGGCACCGCCGGACACAAGGACGCATTTTTTCATATTCAATGACAATTTGATTCAAGTTAGTTCCGCATAAGCGGTTTTACACGCTGCAAATTTAGCAATAAAACACTATTTTTGTACTCTTGCCGTTCCTTGTTTTCATCCGTGGGCCTTGGAACGGCTTGAAATTCAAAAAGACAACTGTTATGAGATTCGGAATATTCATAAATTCTTGTGTTTGCGCTTTGGTGATGTCGGTCGCCATCGCCCCTTCCGCCGTGGCCCTTCGGCAAGCTCAGGGACCATCCGGTTCCTTGGTCAACCCTTTGAGCATCGATTCCGCCCTCTTGGACACTGAGCCTGTCGAAGAGTCCGCATCCCTACCCGTCACGGTCACTGAGCCTGTCGAAGGACCTGCGTCCCTACCCGTCACGGTCACTGAGCCTGTCGAAGGACCTGCGTCCCTACCCGTCACGGTCACTGAGCCTGTTGAAGGACCTGCGTCCCTACCCACCACGGTCACTGAGCCTGTCGAAGTGGCCTCCTCCCCGCAACTGCATTCCACAAACAAGGCGCGATCCAAGACCAAAGCCCAGAGATATGTCGAGTCAATCTCCCGAAGCGAATCCCTGAAATCCTCCGTCCTCGGGGTCCTTGCCCTGACCGAAGGCGGCGACACCCTCGCCTCCTGGAACAGCGGCCAGAGGATGGTCCCCGCCTCGACGATGAAGTTGATAACCACCGGCCTGGCCATCCATCGCCTCGGTCCCGACTTCAAGTACGTCACTCGCATCGGTTACAGCGGATCCATCAAGGACGGAATCCTTGACGGCGACCTATATATAGTGGGCGGCGGTGACCCGACCATAGCCTCGAAAGACTCGATCGCCATCCCCCGCGCCAAACTTTTCGCCCAGTGGAAATCGTTCCTGGACAAGGCCGGAATCAAGAAAATCAACGGCAAGGTGATCGGCGACGGCCGCTATTTCGACGGCCCGATCGAGCACGACACATGGAGCTACCAGGACATCGGCACAGCCTACGGAGCCGGCGGCAACGGCCTCTGCTTCTACGAGAACGCCCAAGACTTCCGCGTGAGCGCCGGCCCGTCCGTCGGCTCACCCGTCAATGTCACGGTCTCCTTCCCGAACACCCCGTGGATGAGGTATGAATATCCCTGCAGAACCGCTCCCGCCGGCACCGGCGACCAGCTCTACCTTTTCAACTCCGAATTCCTTCCTTACGCCGAGATCCGCGGCTCGTTCGCCATCGACCGCAAGCCCAAAACCGAGGAGTTCAGCAACAAGTTCGGAGCCTACACCTGCGCCCATTATTTCTGTGAATATCTGAAATCCAATGGAGTACCCGTCTCCGAAGGCCCCGCCGACATCCGTCTCGGCCGCGTCCGCTCCAACCTCTCTTCCAATGAATATGCCCCCTACGCCTCCAGAGTGGATGACCTGAATATGCTCGGTCAGACATATTCCCCGTCCCTTAAGCGCATAGCCCGTGAGACGAACCTGAAAAGCGACAACTTCTACGCCGAGACCCTTTTCCGGACCCTTGGCCGGAGGTTTCATCATTCCGCCTCCTACGATTCCTCTTATGTGGCTGTGAATGAGGTGATGAAGAACATCGGTGTCAGTGCCGATGATGTCCGTATAGTTGACGGTAGCGGCCTCGCCCGCCACAACTACATCTCCCCGTCCTTCTTTGTGCGTTTCCTTTCCGCTATGATGGACAGTCCGTCCTTCGCTGACTACATCCAGACCATAGGCCAGCCAGGAAACCGTCATTATGAATCCCGCCTGAAGGATGCCCCGGCCACCGTCAAGTCCCGTGTCCACCTGAAGAGCGGCTCGATGAACGGTGTCCGTTGCTTCAGCGGCTACATCGAACCCTCCACCGGCTCCAAGTCCGACACCATCATCTTCTCCATAATGACCAACAACTCCCTCGCCCCCGCCTCCCGCATCGACCCCCTGATCGACCGCATAATCACCCTCCTCGCCGCCGACAACTGATCCGCCCTCATAGCCCGATCTCAGTGACCTGACAGTGAACGTACCTTAACTGTCTGGTGTTTAGTGAGATCTGAAATCCTGCCGGTCATTTCAAGAGGCCAGGATTCCATAATATGTTGGAACAGAGAACGTGAAGCTCCACAGTCTGAACCTCAGTACTTTGTGGAATCCTGCCAGTCATTTTTGGAGGCCAGGAATCCGTAATTGGTTGGAACAGAGAGTGTGAAACCCCACAGACTGAATTTCAGTACGTTATGAGATCCTGCCCTCTATTTTAGGAGACCAGGAATCCATAATTGGTTGGAACAGAGAACGTGAAGCTCCACGGCTTGTGTCTCAGTACTTTATGGAATCCTGCCAGTTATTTTTGGAGACCAGGAATCCATAATTGATTGGAACGGAGAACGTGGAGCTCCACGGCTTGTGTCTCAGTACGTTATGAGATCCTGCCCTCTATTTTAGGAGACCAGAAATCCATAATTGGTTGGAACAGAGTGTGTGACGTTCCACAGGTTGAAGGTCAGTGCATTATGAAGTTCTGCTCTCTGGAATTGACTACCAGTAATTTATAAGTAACGAACCCATGATGTTTTACGGTCCACACTCTTGCTAATCATAGATTAATTTCCCATATTTGTGAAGCATCGTTCTCTGGTCTGGAATCAACCAGTCCACCTGAAAGAATGATGTGGGTTAACTATGTAAAACTTTTAAAGAGGGGAAGGCTATGAGGCGTCGAAAGTTTCTGTCCGGTTCACCGAACCACATTTATCAACGGTCACAGAACGGTTCTGTGATATTTTACAGTCTGGAGGATTGTCTGGTTTATTTCACTGTGTTCTGCACCTGCGCCAAACGGTATGGTGTGACAGTTCTGGGTCTGTGCGAGATGTACGATCATATTCATCAATTGGTTGAGGCTCCGGATTTACCTACGCTCAGCGGGTTCGAAAGAATGGTGAATATGACGTTCTCCTATGAATATTACGGTGACTTGAAGCGGGGGGCTGAGGACTTTGTGTCGGATAGGAACATCACTTCCGGTTCTGTAAGCGTCACGATCCCGAACATTGGCCATCTGTTCCAGTCTCCATTCGGAAGCGCTCCGAAAATCGGAAACAAAAAGATAAGGACCAGCATTGCCTACCTTTATAACAATCCGGTTGAGAGGAATATCCATCAGGAGGCGATCAAGTGGCGATGGAACTTTCTGGCCTACGCGTTTTCCGATCATCCGTTTTCGGAAAAGCTGTCGCGTAGAGTGGCCTCGACCAAGATGCGTAAAAACCTCAAGGAGATTGAAGGGTGTTGTTCACGGGGCAGCTACCTGAGGTACCCTCAACTTCATAGGATGTTTGATGGCCTATCACCTGAAGAGAAAAACCAACTTATCGATTTCATTGTCATTACCTATAATGTTATTGAATATGACAGGCTCTCTTCCTATTATGGAAGTCCGGAAAAGATGTTGCTTGCCATCAACTCCAACACCGGCAGTGAATATGACATCAGGGAGGAACGGCATCATAATCCGGACACCTCCTACGGTCAGATGATGAATTATGTTGTCAGGTATGACTACGTCACCAGGGCCAAGGATGTCATCCTACTGCCCATCAAGGAGAAAAACGTCCTTATGCGGATTCTGGTCCGTGACACGATGGCCGATGAGTGGCAGGCCCTGAAGTTTCTCGGTATGGATCTCCCTTCAAGGTAGAGCCACGGTATCAAGACCTTCCGGACCTTTTCGTAGCTTACCGCATCCTCCCTCAAGATGGTGCTTAACTGTCTGGTACTTAGGATAATTGCGAATCCTGCCAGTCATTTTAAGAGGCCAGGAGTCCATAATTGGTTGGAACTTGGAGTGTGGTGCCCCATGGCTTGAAGGTCAGCGCGTTATGAAGCCCTGCCATCCATTTGGGGAGACCAGAAATCCGTAATTTATTAATATGTATCGTAAAAAGAGTTCGCCCACCATACATATTCTGGGATGAGATATGAGACCTGTTGAGCATAGATTGCCACGATTTGCGGAAAATGAAATTGCCGTTGAATGTCGCTTGTTAATTCAACGAGCCTAGAGACGAGTTGATTAACAGGTGATGAACTTGCTGAATCAACGGGCTGCGTAAGGTGGAGATGATTCCGGAGTCGTTGGAGCCTATGTGACCGACAATGCGGGTGTCGCTTACGGGCTGTGACCGCACTAATTCCGCGGAAAGTAGAACGGGCTGCGTAAGGTGGAGATGATTCCGGAATCGTTGGAGCCTATGTGACCGACAATGCGGGTGTCGCTTACGGGCTGTGACCGCACTAATTCCGCGGAAAGTAGGACGGGCTGCGTAAGGTGGAGATGATTCCGGAGCCATCGGCGTCTATGTGGCCGACGATGCGGCGGGCGCGGACAGGCTTGCGGTTGTAGAAATCGGCAGCGCTGGAATCCAATGAGTTGACACGCACGACCTGGGCGGAGTGGATGAACTTGCCGTCACCGATGTACATCCCCACGTGCGTGATCCGCTCCCTGGTGGTGTCGGTCGCGGCCTTGCCCCAGAACAGAAGGTCGCCAGGAAGCAGACCGCTCCAGTCAACATCCCCGTTGTCCTTGAATATTCCCACATCCTCTCCGATCCTTGCCTGTTGGGAGGCGTTGCGCGGAAGGAGCACTCCGTTGGCGAAATATACGCTGCGGGTGAATCCGCTGCAGTCCACGTTCTTGATGGACGTGCCGCCCCACATGTACGGTACGCCGAGGAACCTGTAACCCGTGGTCAGAAGATCCTGCCTGAAATCATTCCCGGCCGTGGTTCTGTCCTTGCGGTCTTTGGCCCATTTGTAGAACACCGCGACATCTTTAGCGGGAACATAACCGGTCTTGCCTGACGGCAGCACGACTCCGACAAACTTCTTCTTCAGAACCGCCTGCCCCTCCTCATAGCCTTTGTAACGTCCTCCGGCATGCGTCCTGACACTGTACATGATTCTCACGATGTCTCCGAGCACGAAATCGGAGACAATCCTGGAATCCATCGAAGGCTCCTCGTAAATGTGTGAGAAAGCCGCTGTGCAGATGTATTTCGGAGCCTCAAGGTAGTCCTGAAGCTCTTCCTCGCTCATCGGCACGAGCCCCATCTCGTTGACCCAGGCCGTGTAAGGCTCCGGACTCTTTATCTTGACCCAGTAGCTTGACTTATCCAGGACCTCGACCACCGTCCCCATCAACGCCTGGTCTCCAAGCTCGGCGGCGTAGTCCGGTGCCTCGCGCATAAAGTTGGCGGAAAACTCAACCACAGCCCATTTCTTAGGGGCTTCCTGCGCTGAGGCGGCACAATTGAATGACAGAGCGACCGCGGCCGCCGAAGACAAAATTTTCAGGAATATGTTCATATCGACATCTGTTTATAATCAATAAACTGTTCTGCTTGAAATGCCCTTTCGTGGTTCAAACCAATCAAAAACCTTCTCTTTCCGGAACCAATGACGGATCCAACTTGTAAAAATATTCACAATTCATTAGTTTTGCAAGGAATATGTCGTACTTTTCGGTGGCACGTGTCGGGAAAAGGGGATAGGGCAATCACATCCGGACGTGGAACAGGAGTTCTCCTTAATGGATTTCTTTAAAAACCGAATGCCCGGAATGGGACAATCACAATTGAACGTGGAACTGAAGAGGACGCGAAGGAAAGGTGAATCGGAAGAAGGAGTAACGGCTGCATTATGTTTGGTTTTTCAGAAGGGAAAAGATACAATTCGTTCGTGGGTTATTACCGCCGCAGGTACGGTGAGCGGCTCCAGAAACTTGTTCTGGACGCAGGGTTCTCGTGCCCTAACCGGGACGGAACCGTGGGGCGGGGAGGGTGTACCTACTGCGACAACGCCGCTTTCCATCCTGGTTACAGTACTCCGGGGAAGCCGCTTCTGACACAGATTGACGAAGGAATAGAGTTCCAAAAGGTGCGATATCCGAGGGCGAGGCACTACCTGGCATATTTCCAGGCATATTCAAACACATACGGTCCGTTGGATCGGTTGAAGGCTCTTTATGAGGAGGTCCTGAGCCATCCGGAGGTGGTGGGGATCGTGATCGGCACGCGTCCGGATTGTGTCGATGAGAAGAAGCTGGACTATCTGGCTGGCTTGGCGTCGGGGCGTGTCCTTTCAGGGTGGCAAAGATCCCTTCGGCAGGCTCCGGGACCGACTGTCCAGGCCCCGGTTCCGGATACCCTCACCGCCCCCATAGTGGTGGTAGAGTACGGCATCGAGTCCTGCCACGACAGCACCCTGCGCCACATCAACCGCGGCCACAGCTTCGAGTGCGCCCGCAAAGCCGTGGAAATGACCGCCGAAAGAGGCATCGACACCGGAGCCCACTTCATTCTCGGCCTCCCCGGCGAGACCAGAGAGATGCTCCTCGACCAATGCGGCCTTATCTCCTCCCTCCCGCTGCGCTCCGTCAAATTCCACCAGCTCCAGATCGTCAGAGGCACAGTGATGGAAAAGGAATATGCCGCCGACCCCTCGGCCTTCTACCGTCCCGGTCTTGATGAATATCTTGACTTTGTCATCGACATCCTTGAACGCCTGCGCCCCGACCTTTACATCGAACGGGTCGCCGGCGAGGTCCCGCCCCGCTTCGTGAACGACACCCCTTGGGGACTCGTCCGAAACTTCGAGATCCTCCGCCTTCTGGACAAACGTCTTGAGGAACGGGACACGTGGCAAGGCCGTTTATATTCAAAGCCTTGATTAATCGGCTGGCACAACTTTCGCTTGCCGGAAGGTCGGCTGTCGGGCCGGAAGCCGAATTTTTTGAGGCCATAGAGGCAGAACAACCCTCCGGCCAAGCCAACTATTGCGTGAAAATTCTTATATTTGTCAAATTTATTTGATTACAATGGCGAAGTTTGTAAACCGAGAGATTCCTGAAGGCCTCACCTTCGATGACGTTTTGCTGGTTCCGGCACATTCCGATGTACTTCCTCGTGACGTGGATGTCACAACAAATTTCACGACTGACTTCAAGCTCCACACCCCGATCGTGTCGGCCGCGATGGACACAGTCACAGAAGCCGATCTTGCCATAGCGATGGCGAGGGCCGGTGGTATCGGTGTGATTCACAAGAATATGACCATCGAGCAGCAATGCGAGCAGGTGCGTCACGTGAAGAGGGCTGAGAACGGAATGATCTACGATCCTGTGACGATCAGCCCGGACGCGAATGTCGGCAACGCCCTCGCGATGATGAAGAAGCATCACATCGGCGGCATTCCTGTCGTGGACGCCAACGGCTTCCTCATCGGAATCGTCACTAACCGTGACTTGAGGTTCCAGGAGGATATGCAGCTGCCGATTTCCGAGGTTATGACAAAGGAGAACCTCGTGACCGCGCCTAAGGGCATCACCCTGGCCGACGCCACGAAGATCCTCCAGCACAGCAAGGTCGAGAAGCTTCCTGTTGTTGATAATGACGGCAAGCTCGTCGGCCTGATCACCTACAAGGACCTTATGAAGATCAAGGACAACCCTATCGCCTCCAAGGACAGCAAGGGCCGCCTCCTCGTCGCCGCCGCCGCCGGAATCAAGTCCGACACGCTCGACAGGATCGGTCTTCTGATCGACGCCGGAGCCGACGCTGTTGTCCTCGACACCGCCCACGGACACTCCGAAGGTGTGCTCAGGATGATCAAGAAGGCCTGCGACGCCTATAAGGATTTCCAGATCATAGCCGGAAACGTCGCCACCGCCGCCGGTGCCAAGGCTCTCGCCGATGCCGGAGTCAAGGCCGTGAAGGTCGGAATCGGCCCGGGCTCGATCTGCACCACGAGAATCATCGCCGGAATCGGCGTGCCGCAGCTGACGGCCGTAATGGAGGCCGCATATGCCCTCAAGGGAACGGGCGTGCCTGTGATCGCTGACGGCGGTATAAGATATTCAGGAGACATCGTCAAGGCGCTTGCCGCCGGTGCCAGCACCATCATGGCAGGCTCCCTGCTCGCCGGAACGGAGGAATCCCCAGGCGAGACAATCATCATGAACGGCCGCCGCTTCAAGTCCTACCGCGGAATGGGATCCCTCGAAGCGATGGAGCAAGGCTCGAAGGACAGGTATTTCCAGGACATGGAGTCCGACATCAAGAAGCTCGTACCAGAAGGAATCGTGGCCCAGGTGCCTTACAAGGGAACCGTCTCAGAGGTTGTCTATCAGCTTGTCGGCGGACTCAGGGCCGGAATGGGCTACTGCGGAGCGCATACTGTCGAAGAACTCAGGAACGCCCAGTTCGTACGCATCACCAACGCCGGCTTCCTTGAGAGCCACCCACACGATGTGACCATCACCAAGGAAGCCCCTAACTATTCCCGCTAATCAATGATGCTCAAGAGGTTCCGCATATTCATGATGGCCGTCGCCGTTGCCGCCCTTCCGTCCTGCAAGGCAATATCCTCGCTGATTCACGACGGGGAGGTTGTCGCCAGGCTGGGAGACCATAAACTCTATCGCTCGGAACTGGACGATGTGATCCCCAAGGGCACGTCTCCGGAGGACAGCGTGAACCTTGCGAACCTCTACATCAACTCGTGGGTGAAGGACAAGGCTTTCCTCGACATAGCCCAGCAGCGTCTCTCCAAGGAGGAAAAGGATGTCTCGAAGGAGCTTGAGGCCTACCGCCAGTCGCTTCTGCGGTACCGCTACGAGCAGCGCTACATCAACGAGCGCCTCGACACCACCGTCTCAAAAAAGCAGATTGATGAATATTATGGCTCCCACAAAGAGTCCTTCAAGCTGGAGCGGCCGATCCTCAAAGCCCGTTTTATGAATATTCCGAAAGATTCTCCGAATCTTCAGAAGATCAAGAAGCTGATGTCTTCGGACAAGGTTGAGGACGTGGTGGCCGCTGACAGCATCGCCTTCAATTCGACCCAGCGTTACCATGACTATTCCAATGGCTGGATAGACGCGGTGAAACTGGCCGCCGAGTTCGGTGTGGACTATGTTCAGATGCTCTCACAGCGTAGCGGCAACTTCATAGAGATGCCGGACGGGGATGCCAACATCTCTGTCGCGTTCATAGTGGATTACCGGAGGGCCGGGGAGATCGCTCCGGTGGAATACTGTGAGGACAGGATAAAGGACATCATCATCAGCGGAAGAAAGCACGAGCTCCTGGCCGGTTTGGAACGGGACTTGATAGAAGACGCCAAGGTTAAGGAGAATTTTGAAATATATTCGAAATGATAAAGAAAACAGCAATCACCATCTTCGCCCTCGCAGCGACCTGCGCGATGGCTTCTGCCCAGAAATACAAGTACGTTGACAAGACCGTCGCCGTTGTCGGCAACGAGGCGATCATGATCTCCGACATCGAAGGGGCGGTCAAGGACCGCAGCGCCCAGGGCTTTTCATCAGACAGGAATGTCCGCTGCGAGGTGCTGGAATCGATTCTCGAATCGAAGATATTCCTGATGCAGGCCAGGATCGACTCTCTCACGGTCAATCAGGACATGGTTGAGGGAAGCCTTTCCCAGCAGGCGGACAGGATGCTGACCTACCTCGGCGGCGAGGACAAGGTTGAGGAATATTTCGGCAAGCCTCTCTACCGCCTCCGTCAGGAATGGCGCAAGCAGTACGAGGACATGAGCCTCACACAGCAGGCCCAGCAGGAGATCATGAAGAAGATCCCGGAGATGACACCTTATGATGTAAAGGAATATCTTGACACGGTTGACACCAAGAACCTTCCGATAGTTCCTATCAAGTACCAGCTCAGTCAGATCTGCCGTTATCCGGACCGCGAGGCCGCGAACATGGCCGTGCGCGAGAAGTTGCTGGACCTCCGCGAGAGGATCATCAACGGAGAGAAGTTCTCCACTCTTGCTCGAATATATTCGGAGGATCCGGGTAGCGCCCGTAAGGGTGGCGAGCTTGGAATGGCCTCGAAGTCAATCTTCTGGCCTGTGTTTTCAGACGCCGCTATGGCTTTGAAGCCGGGTGTTATCTCGCAGATTGTCGAAACTCCTGACGGATTTCACATCATCGAGGTCATCGAGAAGAAAGGCGACATGTTCAACGCCCGCCACATTCTGATGAAGCCTAAATACACTGATGACGACAGGGATAAGGCGTTCAAGACTCTGGACAGCCTCCGTACCGAGATCAACAATAACGCCGTGACGTTCCAGATGGCGGCGAACTTCTACTCACAGGATCCGGCCACCAGGACCAACGGCGGTCAGATGTCCGATCCGAACACCGGCTCGGCATATTTCGAGATTGACCAGCTCAAGCCGGAGGACTATCTGGCCATCAAGGACTTGAAGGAGGGCGAGATCTCCGAGCCTGTGGAGTCCACTGACAATGATGGCCGTCAGGATCAGGTCAAAGACTATGTCGTTGGAAAGACCATCTACAAGATCATCCGTGTTGACAAGATCATTCCGGCCCACACTGCGTCGTTTGAGGAGGATTTCAGCCAGCTTCAGGAGCAAGTCCGTCAAGACAAGCAGATGAAGGCCATCGATGACTTCCTCGCCGGCAAGATCAAGGAGACCCACATTGTCATCGACCCGATGTTCAAGGACTGCGAGTTCCGTCGTCCGGGTTGGGCTTCAAAGTTCTCTGAAGACTGATGCTTGCGAGACGTCTGGCATATTCATTAATCCTTCTGCTGGTTTCGTTCGGCCTTTTCGCCCAGAACACCGAGCAGAAGGACAGTCTTGTGCGCCTGCTGGGATGTGATGAGCTTCAGCAGGTCGAGGAATATGGCCAGAGCTACAGGAAGGCTTTGGGACATGCCAGATTCGAGCACAATTCAACTCTTCTGATCTGCGACACCGCCTTGTGGAATGTCAACCAGAATGTTATAAACGCTTTCGGCAACGTCCAGATCATTCAGAACAACACAGTGCTCAGCAGCGAGAGCCTCGACTATCTCATCGACCAGAACCTCGCTCAGTTCAGAGGCGCGCTGGTCCAGCTTAGGGACAAGGACGGGAACACCCTGCGTACCACTGACCTGGACTATAACACCAAGGACAGTGTGGCCGTGTTCAGGAACGGCGGTGCCTTGCGCGACAAGGACGGCCAGATCATCGAGAGCGATGACGGCCATTACTATTCCAAGCTCAAGACGTTCAGTTTCACGAACAACGTCAACATGTACACTGACTCGATATTCGTGAAGACTGATGATCTGGACTACAACACAGGCACGAACGTAGCCACTTTCGGAACCGGCACCAACGCATGGAGGGACAACAACATGCTTTCTTCTCAGGCCGGTTTTTACGAGCGGACTTTGGAAAAGTTCACGTTCTTCAGGAACGTGCATATTCTTACCGAGAACCAGGAGGCATGGGCTGACACCTTGGTATATTACCGGGTTCCGAACAATGTGGAGATGTTTGGCCATGTGGAACTGCTTGACACGACTCGCAATGTGGCCGCGGTGGCCGGTTATGTGCAGTATATAGATTCCTTGTCATTCATAAAGTTGACCCGTGAGCCGGCTGTGATAGCGATCAGCGAGCAAGGGGAAAAGAGAGATACAGCTTACATCGGTGCGGACACATTGATTCTGCGCTCCATACCGAAATGTGATGTGGATTCATCGGAGATTTCCAATTCGGCAAGCCGTCTGAAAGAGATAAACGTGGATCCTGTCACGGAGTACCGTCGCAAGGCCTACGAGGCAGCCAAGGCCGCGGCCGAAGAGGCCCGCAAGAAGCGGGAAGAGGAAGACCCTAACGCCGCCGGAGCCTCCGACAGAGGCGCCTCCGCTGGCAAGCCAGGTGGAAAACCGACCGGGAAACCGGCTGGCAAGGCAACTGGAACGGCTACAGGAAAGACGGCGGGAACAACGGCTGGAAAGACAGGTGATAATTCAGGAGGAAAGGCGATCTCGAAATCCGGAAAACTGTCAGGTGACGCGATGATCGGCGATCCTGTGACGAAAGGCCGTCAAGGCCTTCCCGCTCCATGGGATGATGTCATTGAATATGCTCCTCCACGGTTCCAATTGCCGGACACCATGAAAACGTCGCCCGACACTGTACGTGTTCCAAGCGACAGTCTGGCGGCGAAGACCCTTTCCGCGGTCACTGAACCTGTTTCGGTCACTGAGCCTGCCGAAGTGACCAATCCGCAATCACCGGATTCCCTGACCGTCCCTACGGATTCCCTTACCGTGCCGGGTGATTCCCTGCATGTTCCCACTGACTCTTTGTCTTTGGCCCCCAAGGATTCCACGAAGATCAGTTTCATCTATGGCATACGTAACGTCAAGGTGTTCCGTAACGACATGCAGGTCGCATGCGACTCTCTTGCCTACACGGATCTTGACTCTTTGATAAGGTTGTATGAAAACCCGATTGTCTGGAATGAGATCAAGCGGCAGTACAGTGCCGACAGTATAACCGTCATTGTCAAGAACCGGTCCATTGACCGCGCCAGCTTGATGTCCAATGCCTTTATAATAGTGCAGGAGGACACCTTGTCCTATGACCAGATCCGTGGAACAGAGATGATGGCATACTTTGACAGTACCGGTGCGTTGAGGCGGTTCGACTCGATGGGTGGCGCGTCCGGAGTCTTCTACATCGAGGAGAACGGAAGTCTGGCCACCGTCAACAAGTTCGAGTCAAAGATGTTGACCGCGACATTGAAGGACGGTAATATTCAGGACTTGAACTACTTCGATGCCGTGAAGACAGATGCCTACCCGGTCGTCCAGATGAAAAAGGACGAGAAGATTCTGAAGGGATTCGACTGGCAGCCGGACAAACGTCCCAAGGGACCGGAGGACATCACTCCATATAAGCCGCGAGAGTCCCAGAGGAAAGTCTATGAGAATGTGCCGAGAGCCGAATTCGCGCAGACGGACATCTACTTCCCGGGCCACATGAACAGCGTCTATAAGATGCTGGCCAGACAGGATTCCTTGAAACGGGTCCGTAACGCTGAGCGCAGAAGGCTTGAGGCCGAGCGCAAGGCTGAGGCTGCCAGGATTGCCGACAGCCTTAGGATCGTTGCCGCCGCCGACAGCCTTGCTTTGGCGGACAGCCTTGCCCGTGCCGACAGTCTGGCTCTGAGAGACAGCCTTGCCAGCCGTGATTCTTTGGCGCGACAGGACAGCCTTGTGGTTTCAGATTCGTTGTCGGTCAGCAAGGCCGATTCATTGGCCAATGATCCTTCGGCCATAAAGAAGGCTGAGCAAGAACGCAAAAAGGCTGAGAGAGAGAAGGCGCGAAAAGATCGTCAGGCGGCCAAGGAGGCCAGATGGGCTGAACTTGACGCCCGTGATGCCGCCAAGGCTAAGGCCAAGGAGGAGAAAGCGTTGAAGAAGAAGCGTCAGAGGACCCTCAAGACATTGAAGGCGATGGAGAAACGTCGTGCTAAGGAAGAGAGGATGCTTGAACGCTACAAGGCTCGTTACGAAAAACAGAAAGCCAGAAAAGCCGCACGGAAAGCCGGTAAAAATAAGGACTGACCTGAAGGCCAGTCCTTGATCCTTTATAATAGAATCCTTTTTTAGAGAAGTTTCTTCTTGAGGGCGTCGATCATGTCCACGGTCATGGTCTCCAGATCATAGGACGGTGTCCATCCCCACTCCTCGCGGGCGCAGGAATCATCCATCTTGTCCGGCCAAGAGTCAGCGATCGCCTGACGTACCGGATCCACCTCATAGCGCATCTTGAATCCAGGAATATGTTCCTGAATCTTGTGGTAGATAATCTCCGGATCAAAGCTCATGGAGGCGATGTTGAACGAGTTGCGGTGTTTCAGCTTGGAAGGATCCGCGTTCATGATGTCCACGGCGGCCTTCAGCGCGTCAGGCATGTACATCATGTCCATGAATGTCCCGGCCGCGATAGGGCAGACAAACTCTTCGCCTTTTACTGCCGCATAGTAGATCTCAACGGCATAGTCTGTCGTGCCGCCTCCAGGAAGTGTCACATTGGAAATAAGTCCAGGGAACCTTACCGAACGGGTGTCCACACCGTATTTGGTGTGATAATAGTCACTCAGCAACTCGGTGGCCACCTTGGTCACGCCGTACATCGAACGAGGCCTCTGGAGCGTGTCCTGAGGAGTGTTCTGATGCGGAGTCTCAGGGCCGAACGAACCGATCGAGGATGGTGTGAACACAGCGACATTGTTCTCCCTCGCGATCTCAAGAATATTCATGAGTCCGTCTATCTGGATGTGCCATGCCAGCTGCGGCTTCCTTTCCGCGACAGCCGAGAGCAGGGCGGCGAGATTGTAGATTGTGTCGATGTTGTACTTCTTCACGATGCCCAGAAGCTGTTCACCATTGCAGACATCAGCCTCCTCGGCGGGACCGCTCTCAAGCAGAACACCCTTTGGCTCAGCGCCTTTGATGTAGCCGGCGACAACGTTGCCATCCGGGTACATATTCCTGATTTTCATTGTCAGCTCCGAACCGATCTGTCCGGTCGAACCTATCACTAGTACATTTTTCATTGCGGATCGCTTGTTTATTGCTAAATTAGCAAGTGCAAATTTACATTATTTTCTGACAAGAGCCCTTATTTATAATAAAATATTATCGATTTTGTCAAAAATTAATATATTTGTCAGTGCGAAATCGAAACGTTTTAAAATTTTATCAATATGTACGGAAAATTCCAGGAACATCTACAGGCAGAGCTTGCCTCCATCAAGGAAGCCGGACTCTACAAGAACGAGAGAAACATCGCCTCCGCCCAATCCGCCGAGATCACTCTCCAGGACGGCAGCAAGGCTCTTAACTTCTGCGCCAACAACTATTTAGGTTTGGCTGATTCCCCGAGGCTCATCGAGGCAGCCAAGAAGGCTATGGACGAGAGGGGATTCGGAATGTCCTCTGTCCGTTTCATCTGCGGAACCCAGGATCTTCACAAGGAGCTTGAGGCTGCCATCTCCGACTTCTTCCACACAGAGGACACCATCCTCTACGCATCATGCTTCGATGCCAACGGTGGGGTGTTCGAGCCTCTGCTCACGGCTGACGACGCCATCATCTCAGATTCCCTGAACCACGCCTCCATCATCGACGGAGTGCGTCTTTGCAAGGCTGTCCGTTACCGTTACGCCAACGCGGACATGGCCGACCTTGAGCGTTGTCTCCAGGAGGCTCAGGCCCAGAGGTTCCGCATCATCTGCACCGATGGAGTCTTCTCAATGGATGGCAACGTCGCTCCGATGGACAAGATTTGCGAGCTGGCCGAGAAGTATGACGCCCTCGTGATGGTTGATGAGAGCCATTCCGCCGGCGTTGTCGGCAAGACCGGCCACGGAGTCGCGGAGCAATATGACTGCTATGGCCGCATTGACATATTCACAGGCACCCTCGGCAAGGCGTTCGGTGGCACCGTCGGCGGATTCACCACAGGCCGCAAGGAGATCATCGATATGCTCCGCCAGCGCTCCCGTCCGTATCTCTTCTCCAACTCTCTGCCGCCTATGATCGTGGCCGCTGGCATCGAGATGTTCAAGATGCTCAAGGAAAGCAACGAGCTTCACGACCGCCAGCAGGAGAACGTGAACTACTTCCGTGACAAGATGTTGGCCGCCGGCTTCGACATCAAGCCGACCCAGAGCGCCATCTGCGCCGTGATGCTCTACGATGCTCCTCTGTCCCAGAAGTTCGCCGCCAAGATGGCCGAGGAAGGAATATTCGTGACCGGCTTCTACTATCCGGTTGTCCCTAAGGGCCAGGCCCGCATCCGCGTCCAGCTCTCAGCCGCCCACAAGCGCGAGCACCTCGACAAAGCCATCGCCGCCTTCATCAAAGTCGGCAAGGAACTCGGTGTCATCAAATAACCTTTCTTTGAATATCCCGACGGTTTCCCTGAGCCTCCCTCGTCGCTTCGACAGGCTCAGCGACCAACTGGAACCAAAGCCCCGGACGCTGAGCCAGTCGAAGCGCCCGGGGCTTTTGGCTTACCTTTAGCTGAAGATCAAGGCAGTCCCTGAGCCAACGGTGCGCTGAGCTTGCCGAAGTCTCAAAGGGGGAGACTGTCTTAAAAGTACCCCCGGTGAGGATTGAAAATTCGTTGTCGCCCCTGTATAGGGGTACAGACTTTTCTACTCTCGCCGAGACTTTTCAGACAGTCTGGGGGGGGACCGAGGGAGTGCGCCTGCGTGGCGTTTAATTGCTTAGTAACCAATAAAATAAACATTCTCGTGGTTCGGTTTTGTCCACCACGAGAATGCTTTTATTGTTGATAACCAGTTGGTTATCTGCCACGGAAATTTACTCCGCGTAGAGCGAGATGATGTTTAGGATGACCTGAGAGGCCTTCTCGATGCTCTGGAGAGGAACGAACTCCATCTTGCCGTGGAAGTTCAGGCCGCCGGCGAAGATGTTCGGGCAAGGCAAGCCCTTGAAACTGAGGTTAGCCCCGTCGGTACCGCCACGGATCGGCTGGATCTTAGGCTTGATTCCTGCCATCTCCATAGCCTTCACGGCTTTCTCGACAACGTGATAGTGCGGCTCAACCTGCTCGCGCATATTGTAGTACTGATCTTTGATCACAGCCGTCGCCGTGCCCTCACCGTACTTCACATTGATGAAGTCCACGCACTTCTGCATAATAGCCTTCTTGCTCTCGAACTCCTTGCGGTCGTGGTCACGGATGATGTAGGTGATGTCAGCCTCCTCGACCGTTCCGTTGAACCCGACGATATGGAAGAACCCTTCGTACCCTTCGGTATATTCAGGTCTCTGCTGGACCGGCAGCAGTCCGTTCAGTTCAGTCGCGATCAGAATGGCGTTCTTCATCTTGCCCTTGGCGTAGCCAGGATGCACATTCCTTCCTTGAATATGTATCTTCGCCGAAGCCGCGTTGAAATTCTCGAACTCCAGCTCTCCGATCTCGCCGCCATCCATCGTGTAGGCATATTCAGCCCCGAACTTCTTGACATCGAACTTAACGACTCCGCGTCCGATCTCCTCGTCTGGCGTGAACCCGATCTTGATCTCACCGTGCTTGAACTCAGGATGCTCCACGATGTACTGCACCGCGTCCATAATCTCCGCCACACCGGCCTTGTCGTCCGCGCCAAGCAGCGTGGTTCCGTCCGTGGTGATCAGCGTCTGACCCACGTAGTGAAGCATCTCCGGGAACTCCGAAGGCTTCAGCGCCAGGCCCGGCACACCTTTTAAAGGAATATCCCCGCCGTCATATTCATTGATTATCTGAGGTTTGATGTCCGCGCCTGATGCGTCCGGAGCGGTGTCCACGTGGGCGATGAAGCCGATCGCCGGCACTTTCGCCTCGATGTTCGAAGGGATCGACCCCATCACGTAACCATATTCATCCAGAGTGGCTTCCACTCCGAGAGCCTGAAGCTCGTCGCGCAGCATCCGCAGCAGATTGAGCTCTTTTTCCGCCGAAGGCTGGCTCTCTGATTCCTCGTTCGACTGAGTGTCAACGCTGACGTACCTCAGGAACCTGTCCAAAACTTTTTCCATGTTGTTGTTATTTTCTGGCCGCCGAGCCTGTCGAAGCGACTTCCATAACGGCACTTCGGCAGGCTCAGTGGCCGTTTGTTTATTCCTTAGCCCTCAAAGAAGCGATCACCGTGTAGGCGATGATTCCGATGAACGGAATGATCGCTATGGCCTCGCCATACTGCGCGTTCCAATCCGCCATGAACCAATCCACGTTGAAGAACTTCAGCAGCGCGCTCACGACACCCATCAACGCGCCGCCGGCGATGAATCCCGAAGCGATCAGCGTACCCTTGTTCAGACGCGCCTCGTTCAGAGCCTTGTCCTTCGAGCGTGTGCTCACGTACCAGGAGATCGCGCCGCCGACCAGCAACGGCAGGTTAAGATCGATAGGAATGAACATTCCAAGCGCAAACGCCAATGCCGGTATCTTGAAGAAAGTCAGCACGATGGCCAGCACCGCACCGATTCCGTAAAGCAGCCACGGAGCGCCTCCGCCGTTCATCATCGGCTGGATCACCGCCGCCATGGCGTTGGCCTGAGGAGCCACGAGAGCCTGGTCGCCGACGAATCCGTAGGTCTTGTTCAGCACGAGCATCACGCCGCAGACTGTCGCCGCCGCGACAGCCACACCCATGAACTTCCAGCCTTCCTGCTTCTTAGGCGTGCTTCCGATCCAGTAACCGATTTTGAGGTCGGTGATGAATGAACCTGCAACCGAAAGCGCCGTGCAGACAACTCCACCGATGATCAAGGCCGCGGCCATACCGGCGTTGCCCTTAAGTCCCACAGCCACAAGGATAAGCGCGGCGATGATAAGCGTCATAAGTGTCATTCCGCTCACTGGGTTTGTTCCCACGATGGCGATGGCGTTGGCCGCCACGGTAGTGAACAGGAACGAGATGATCGCCACGATCAGCAGCCCGACAACTGCCTGCCAGATGTTGTTCACAACTCCTCCGAACGCGAAGAAAGCGAACACAGCCAACAGCGTCAGCACAATGCCGAACACAATGGTTTTCATAGGAATATCCTCCTGTGTCCTCTCGGTGTTCTCAACCTTTCCTCCCTTCTTGCCGAACTCGCCGACAGCCAGTCCCACAGCCGACTTGATCACACCGAACGACTTGATGATGCCGATGATTCCGGCGGTCGCGATGCCACCGATGCCGATGTGCCTTGCATAATCCTTGAATATCTGGTCAGGGCTCATCTCTCCGATTGTCATTGTCACTCCGGTGTTCATCAGATCAATCACCTGTCCGCCCCAGATGAGGTTCATCAGCGGGATGATCACCAGCCACACCAGGAAACTGCCGCAGCAGATGATGAAGGCATATTTCAGGCCCACGATGTAGCCGAGGCCCAGCACAGCCGCTCCGGTGTTCAGTTTCAGAACGACCTTCGCCTTGTCAGCGATTGTCTGTCCGAATCCCATCACGGTGGTGCTGACCGTATCCGCCCACGCACCGAAAGTGCTGACAATGAAGTCATAAAGACCTCCGATGAGACCGCTCACCAGAAGCGTTCCAGCTCCCTTGCCGCCGCCTTCGCCGCTAACGAGGATCTGTGTCGTGGCCGTGGCCTCAGGGAAAGGATATTTCCCGTGCATCTCTTTCACGAAATATTTCCGGAAAGGGATGAGGAACAATATTCCTAAAACACCGCCGAGCAGCGACGAGAGGAACATCTGCATAAAGTTGACATCAACTCCAAGAATGTAGATGGCAGGAAGTGTGAATATAGCGCCCGCCACCACAGCTCCGGAGCAGCCTCCGATCGACTGGATGATGACGTTCTGTCCCAGACCTTCCTTCTTGCCGAGTGCGCTTGTCAGACCCACCGCGATGATCGCGATCGGGATCGCCGCCTCGAACACCTGTCCCACGCGCAGCCCCAGATAGGCCGCCGCCGCGGAGAAGATGACCACCATCAGCAATCCAAGGGTCACTGAATATGGCGTAACTTCCGCCCATTTCCTCTCCGCCCCCAAGAGCGGCTTGTACTCCTCGCCCGGTGCCAGCTCCCTTTGAGCGTTCTCCGGTAAAGCATTTCTTTTTTCTTCCATTGATCGTTATTTTGTTTTCATTTCTTTCTTTCTTGTCATTCCGTCCGGCCCCCTCGATAGGCTCAGGGTCCGGTGTCGGTCGCTGAGCCTGTCGAAGCGCACCGACAAAAAACAAATATACTATATTAAGGTGAAAATCCCCACTCATCGAAAATTTTTATAAAAAAATGTCAAAAAAAATTTGGAGGTAAAGAAAAAGTGCGTATCTTTGCAGCCCGTTTCGGAAGAAGCGGTACAAAATTAAGTTCATTGACAATACTGAGAGATTACAACGAGGTAAGTGAAAAGAAAAAAGGATTAGCCGAAATAGAGATAGAATAGGTTGATACAATTTCACAACAACGAAAGAT
>ERZ1026894.537-NODE-537-length-27218-cov-9.739315_pt1 | contig 27218 bp, 33 predicted proteins | sample MGYA00380177_ERZ1026894 | MGnify/ENA primary metagenome ERZ1026894 (study PRJEB33269, sample SAMEA4719813) | human gut metagenome | biome: human-associated habitat; feature: organic feature; material: feces | place: Cameroon | collected 2013-10 ... | reverse complement strand
GCCTTTTCTACGTCTCGTCCGTGCAGCGTGACAGGTGCGGCTTCGACCCGGACAGGATAGCGGAGGTAAAGAGGAAGAAGATGTCCGAGGCTCTTGACAGGGCCGCCGCTCGCCTGGAGTCAGAGGGTCTGCGCATGTCCCCGGAGCAGAGGGCGCGATTCCTCGACCACTGGTGCGCCCACCGACCGGGGAGCGAGGCGATAAGGGCCGAGGGCGACCCGTATTTCAGCCTGTACGCCAAGGCCAAGCTCTGGACGGACATAGACGCTCAGAGGGCTGCGGCGAAGACCGCCGCCGGTGGAGAGAGCAAGTTCATGGACGCCACTTCCGACTGGAGAAACCGTGGCGATTTTTAGAGATATTCAAAAAACAGAAGAGATGATAACGAAGGACTATATCGACAGGGTGGTGGCCGACCTGAAGGTGCCTGAGAGCTATCCGAGGATAAGGAGGAGCGCGTCGGGCTACACGTCCGAGGCCGCGTGGTGGCTCTTCGAGGGGATAGCGCGTCAGATGGTTCCCGGCTTCCGCGTGACGGCGGGCAGGTCGGATGCCTACTCGGCGCTCTCGGCGTGGGCGGCGAACCTCCCGTTCCGGTGCCAGGACCCGGACACGGGCGCGTGGGTTGACGGCGACCCGTGCCGCGGGCTTTACATAGCCGGCAACCCGGGGAGCGGCAAGACCACGGCGGTGCGGATCCTGAAGATGATGCTGACCGCCTTCGGAGCGAAGTTCACCTTCGGTGGCGACTCCCTGTCGATGTGGAGTCTCTCAGACCCGTCCGCCGCGATGATCTGCGACGCTTACGCGAGGGACGGCTCGCTGGCATACTACCAGTCTATGCGGATTATCGGGATCCAGGATCTCGGATCGGAGCCTCGCGAGACGCTGTACATGGGCAACCGCAAGGAGGTGATGAGGGAGTTCCTGGAGCTGCGGGGAGACACGCCCGGGCGGCTCACGATCATAACGAGCAATTTCAACTATGCCACCATCCGCAAGGCTTACGGCGACCGTGTCTGGTCGAGGCTGCACACGATGTGCAACTACGTCGAGCTGGTAGGTGACGACATGAGGGTTGGAGCCGATGGAGGGGGTTCTTGACGAGATCGGGCGGAGGGTGTCCGCGTTGAGGTGCCGGAACGCCCTGCCCCGCCACGTCCTGCTTCTTGACCTGAGGCGATGGGCATATAGCCGGGGGATGCCTGATAGCGAGCTTCTCTCCAGGCTGGCGGAGTTGAGGGATTCGGGGCGCATTGAGGTGGGGAGGACGCTCAACGACTGGTGGATCCGTCCGGTTGAGGAGAGCGAGGCGAAATAAGGCGATTTGGCGGCGTTTTTCGGGTTGAGGTGAGGAAAGCCTTGTTTTGCGGACGAAAGTCGGCGAGAGGGCGGGGAAACGGGCAAGGAAAGAGAAAGACGAAGCAAGTATGAGACAAACCCGCCGCCGCGCGGGTCTTATCGCGGCGAATTAATCATTAGTGTTATTGATTATGTGGTTAACTCCGACGGCCAGCGGCGAACGCTCGCCCGAGGGACTTCCCGAAGGCCGGAATGAGGAGCTTCCGGCACGCCTGATAGGCGTTTGGACGGCAGGACGGTTCGAGTCCGTTCCGGGGAGCGAGGCCTCGCAAGCAAGGCCAAGGTAGCCCAGGAGTTACCTTCCAACCCAAGTAGCGGTGCGAATCGCGAAAAGCCCGGAGAGAAAGCGTCCACGGGGGCGCGGGAATACGTAAGCTATACCAAAAACACAAAGCAGATGATTTTGACAGACATAAAGGCGGTTCGACTCCGCGCTCCGGGCCAAGTTTATTACTGATTGTTTAACTTTTTAATGATTCAAAATGATGGAAAATTACATCGGAAGGAAGTGCATCGTGAGATGCTATGGCGCCGGGGTCTTCTTCGGCGAGGTCAAGGAAGTGACAAGCGACGCCAACGGGCTGAACGTCCGTCTTGGCAACGCCCGCAAGGTGTGGTACTGGGACGGGGCCGCGGCCGTGGAGCAGTTGTCACAGGACGGATGCAACGATTGCAGCAAGATCACGGTGGCCGTGCCTGAGCTGGTAGTCGCCAACGCTGTCCAGATCATACCTTGCTCTGACAAGGCAATAGATAACATCGAGGCGAAGGCGGAATGGAAGCGATAGAAAAGGATATCGAGCTGTTTTTGGCAGTAGGCTCTGGCTCTGGCTCTGGCTCTGGCTCTGGCTCTGGCAATGGCAATGGCTCTGGCTCTGGCTCTGGCTCTGGCAATGGCTCTGGCAATGGCTCTGGCTATGGCTCTGGCGATGGCTATGGCTATGGCTATGGCAATGGCTATGGCAATGGCAATGGCTATGGCTATGGCAATGGCGATGGCAATGGCGATGGCAATGGCTATGGCGTCAAGGAGTTCAACGGCCGCAAGGTCTATGACATCGACAGCGTGTTGACACTTATTTATGCCGTGCGTGGCAATGTCGCCAAGGGCGCGGTTCTGTGCAGGGATTTGACGTTGAGGGACTGCTGGATCGCCAGGCGCGGCAACTTCTTCGCCCACGGCGACACGCTGCACGCCGCAGTTGAGGCCGTGGAGGCCAAGTGGATGGAGAACAGGCCGCTGGACGAGAGGATAGCGGAGTTCGTGAAGACCCACCCGGCATTGGATGAGGAGTATGGCGATCTATTCGACTGGCACCACGTCCTTACCGGCTCCTGCGAGTTCGGGCGCAGGCAGTGGTGCGAGGAACACGGCTACAGTCCTACTGACAGCATCACATTGCGGACGTTCTTTGAGCAGACAAGGAATGACCATGGCCGCGATGTCATCAGGCAGGTGGCCAAGGAATACGGGCTGGAGCTATGATGACGACGGCGCAAGGCGTGGATTCATGAATTACAGAAAGATTTTTTGATAAATGATTTGATTATGGCAAGGATTATCTACAAGGACGGATGCGATGGCCAGAGCAGGCTTGAAAGCATCGAGGGGATCGAGATCGACCTCCTGAACGGGCAGAAGGCCCTAATCTACCCGAAGTACAGCGAGGAAGCGTTGCTGGATCTAAAGGACAGGGATAGGTGGCACGACGCGCGGGTTTCAGGGACCGCCGCGCTGAGGCTGAGGGACAACCGGGCCGCCACCGCCGCGCTTCTTGAGGCCGGAAGCCCGGCCGCGGAGTTTGTGTCGAAATTTACCTCTGAAAGGTTCGGCAGGTTCGGACTGCCGACCCTGCTGGCGGCGATGGAGATAACGGAGCAGAAGGGCGAGATCGACGAGTTGGCAAGAGAGATAGACGGGGCGGATCTTCTGAAGGATTTTAGCTCCAGCGTCTGGAGTTGCTCCCGCTGCAACCAGGGCAGCGGTTGGGGCGCGTACGGCAGCAGCGGTTACGCAATCGGCAGCAGCCTGAGCGTCAGGAGCGTGGCGGCTCCCCTCGTGCTTTTGAACGCCGCCGTCCCCGCGGCCGCCCGTAATAACAAAAAAAAAGAAGCATGACAACGACACGCTACATGGTCTCCTCGGACTGCTTCAACCGCCACGACGAGTGGTGGTTCGACACGGAGGAGGCCGCGAGAAAAAAAGAGCCGAGCTGCTCGCCACGCTGGACACGAGGTGGGAGGTGAGGATGCAGGCCGTCAAAAGTGACAGGACATGAAGACGATTACGCACGCGTCGCTGTTCAGCGGCATAGGAGGGGCCGAGATAGCCGCGGCGTGGCTGGGATGGGAGAACCTGTTCCACTGCGACATAAACGAGTTCGGCCGCAAGGTGTTGGGATACTGGTTCCCGCAATCAAAAGAATACAATGACATCAAGACTACAGACTTCACGGAGTGGCGGGGACGCGTCGACATCCTCACCGCAGGGTTCCCCTGCCAGCCCTTCAGCATGGCCGGGAAGCGCAGGGGAGCGGATGATGACCGCTACCTCTGGCCGGAGACTCTTCGTGCCATCAATGAGATCCGGCCCGCTTGGTTCGTGGGTGAGAATGTGTTTGGGATCGCGTCGATGGTACTCCCCGGCGAGGAGGTTGACATGGGCCGCACAGACGATCTTTTCGACGAGGGAAATCTATACAGAACGGAGCGGGGATTCGTCCTCGACCGCATCTGCCGGGACATCGAGGACGCGGGATATACCGTCCAGCCGGTTGTTATACCGGCTTGTGCCGTCGGAGCGCCGCACAGGCGTGACAGGGTGTGGTTTGTCGCGAGGAGGAAAGATGCAGGACATGATGCTGAAGACCCCGACCGCCATGGACGCGGAGATAGGGTCTCCGAAGCGCGAGCCGAAGAGCTGGGACAGCGGGTGTCTGGCGCAGGAGATCATGGGCGGTTACGCGGTGATTTTGCCGACCCCGACAGCGATGGATTCCACAGAGGCGACGGCAAGGATGAAGTCATCGCAGACGAAAGACGGGTCGATGCACTCGGTGACGCTTGCGAGGGCGGTCCACACTCTTCTCACCACACACTGTGTGGTGAGTGTCCGCCACTCCAAGAGGGTCTCGGCGGCGAAGGCGCAGGGGAGCGTGTCGTTTCGCAGTCGGCTGAACGGCGAGGAAGCCCCGACCGGGCTGGAGGACTGGCTGGAGTTCCACGGGCTGATGCCGAGTCCCGTGGCGCAGGACTACAGGAGGAGGGGTCCGAACTCCCGGCAGCAGGGTCTTCCGGAGAACGGCGGATCCCCCGGTTCGAAGGATGGGAGGGCTTCCCAGCTCAACCCCCTGTTTGTCGGGGAGATGATGGGCTACCCTTTGGAGTGGCTGACCTCTCCATTCCTTTCGGGAGATGGCGAAGGGAGGCCATAAAGGCGCTCGGCAACGCATGGGTGCCGGAGGTGGCGTACGAGATATTCAGGATGATACAAATGGTTGAGGATGGACATGATTATGACTAACAGGACTAACATACTGATAAACGATTCCGGCACCGACCTGAGCGCGGAGGGATACGCCGCGCTGGGCGTGCTGCTGGAGATGGTCTGGGGCATCCAGACGATGGGGGCGCGCATGGCGAGGGCCCTCGACGCGATAGGCGCTCAGAACTGTCTTGTGCAGCGCAAGAAGCACGCCTTCAACGAGGCGAAAAAGAACATCAACGCCTTTCTGAAAGGCTTGGAGGTCGCCTTTGACGAGACATTCAACTATGCGATGTGCCGTGTCCCCGAAGGAACGAAGGAGCGCACGGAGGCGTTGCAGTCCTACGCGGACGACATCGTGAGGCTGCTTATACTGTACTATTCGAGGGTTGACGGCGCTCCGGACGGGAACGACAAGAGGGAGCGCGTCCACAAGGCGATAGCCAACTTCAAGGCCGTGCCGGGGTTCGACGCGGAGGCACTCATCAGGTTTTTCAAAATGCGATAGGATGGGCGGAGTGAAAGGATTCGGAGATATGACCGGACAGAGGTTCGGGAGATGGACGGTGCTGGGGATGACGGCCAGAACATCAACGGACGGACATAGAAGGACGGCGTGCCTTTGCCGCTGCGACTGCGGGACGGAAAGGGTTGTTTACGCCCAGAGCCTAAGGGGCGGCCTGACCAAGAGCTGCGGATGCGCCAAGCCGGTGCCGTCTGCGGGAAGGAGGCCGAAGGCGGAGAAGGCCGTGGCGCAGTCGGCCCCGGTCGGGGATGACTGGATGTTCGGGAAGATGGGTTCCAAGGGTTTGTTTGCAAGAAGGAGGTAGGCTTATGGCTGATGAGATAAAGCAACTGGATCTCTTCGGCGAGGAGGTCAGGCCGAAGGCCAAGTATGTTCAGGGGAAGGTCGGCAAGGATGATTACGGCGAGTTCACGGATAAGTTCAAGCCCAAACTGACGACGGATGACTGCTACACGCCCGTTGAGGTGTATGAGGCCGTCCTCGGATGGTTGAGGGAGAAGGTGGACATCGAAGGCTGTAACATCGTGCGGCCATTCTGCCCGGGCGGCGACTATGAGGCCTATGACTACAAGGAGGATGATGTCGTGGTTGACAACCCGCCGTTCAGCATCCTCGCCAGGATATTGAGATTCTATCAAGGCAGGGGGATCCGCTTCTTCCTGTTCGGGCCGCACCTGACGCTCTTTTCTGCTTCTTCTGCTTCTTCTCTGACCTACATCCCTTGCGCCTGTTCGGTCGAGTATGCCAACGGGGCGAAGGTCAGCACAGGATTCATATCCAACCTCTTCGGGGACGTGTTTGCGATGTCCGCGCCCGACCTCAGGAAGAGGATAAAGGAGGCGCAGGAGAAGGCCAGTGGTGAAGCGTCCGCTTCGATGCCGAAGTACGAGTACCCGCCGGAGGTGCTGACCTCCAGCATGCTCGGCTACCTGTCCACGCACGGGGTGGAGTTCGTCGTGATGAGGGACGAGGTCTCTCCGCGGCCGCTGTCCGCGCTCGCGTCGCAGAAGGCCGTCGGCAAGGCGATATATGGCTATGGATGGCTGATCTCGGAGAAGAAGGCTGCGGAGAAAAAGGCCGCGGAGAGGAAGGCCGCGGAGAGGAAGGCCGCGGAGAATGTTATCGTCTGGGAGCTGAGCGACGTGGAGCGCGAGGCGGTCAGGCGGATCGATAAAAAAAAGAAAATAAAACAAAATGGAAATGATTGAGGTTTTGCTGTTGATGGCCGTGGCCGCCGCCCTGCTCCTGTGGGTGCTGGCGGCGCGGAGGCTGGAGAGGAGGTACGACTCCCTCAGGGATGAGGTCGGTGCGCTGTGGCGGCGCATCGAGTGGCTGTGCCGGAACACGGACGACAGGCTCTCGGTTGACCGTCTGGAGTTCCAGCAGAAATCCAAGCAGGTGCGCAACCTGTGGACCCGGCTGCGGTATGTCGAGAAGAATCTCTACATCGAGCCGGGCGACGCGTTCAAGGAGAAGGAGGATGAATGAGTCTCTTTTGGTCGAATCGTCCCTAAGTGCGGAGACCGATTCTAATTTAAAATTATTGTCAAAAGGAAGAATATGGGAAATTTCAACGTAAAAATCGAGCTTGACCGGATTCCGGGAGCAAAAATCATGGACATCAAGGGGGACGTGGCGACACGCCGCTGCATCGTCATCCCTATCGACAACGAGCGTGGCACGGTCATCGACGAGTATAAAAAGTTTGACCACGGCCTCGGTGCGATGACTTCGAAGCCGTTGGAGCATGTCCAGCTATTGGCGACGGCTTATGAGAGCGCGAACCAGAGCTTCGGCTCAAGTCATTACATCAAGCCGCAGGTGTCTCGGGAATATTTCGAGCGGATGAGCGAGACACAGGTCCGCAGCCTTCCGTTCATCGGATCACTCCAGCCCTGGAAGGTTAGTCCGAAGAAGGAAGAGGTAAAAGACGAGGACAACTGGTAGGCCATGATCTGGGTGGGAATTGATACAGGTGTCAACACCGGGGTAGCCGTGTGGGACTCCGAGAAGAGAGAGCTGCTGTCGCTGGACACGGTGACGATAGACGAGGCCTTGTTCCGCGTGCTTGGTCTTGCGGCGGAATATCAGGACATCCGCGTTGTCGTTGAGGACGCGAGGCTGCGCAGGTGGGTGCCTGACACACACGATGTCCGCAAGGAGATGGCGCGCCGCCTTGGTGCCGGGTCGGTCAAGCGTGATGCCAAGATCTGGGAGGATTTCCTGAAAAGGATGAGAATACCGTTCCAGATGGTGGCTCCTTTAAGGGGAGCGACGAAATGGGCGCGTGACAGCTTCGCGGCCGTGACCGGCTACACCGGAAGGACAACCGAGCATTCACGGGATGCGGCGATGCTGGTGTTCGGAAGGTTTAATTAGACGCTAAGATCATGGATGATAACATGAAAGATGTCAGTCTATTCTCCTGCGATAACGATTGGAGTGTCCGCAAGGTCGAGCGTCCAGAGGTTGAGGACGAGCAGCCAAAGCGCCGGGAGCGCGCGGCAATGTACGAGTTCACGCCGGAGTACCTCTATCGCCGAGCATACTCCGAAGTTAAGCTGCTGGACTTGTTCGGGACTTTTGACTTCGCTGATGGTCATTGTTACAACTTCCTTACAGCCGGTGACATCGACGGGTTATCTTACCTGAAGGCTTTGTTGAGGTCGCAGAGGTTGACGCATTGTATCCTATCCACATGGTGCATGTCGGCGGGTGACGCTCTACAGATCATAACGTGGCTGGAGGATGGTAGTATCGGGAGGATGGACTTGTACGTCGGTGAGATTTTCAAGGGGAGCTACGGCGCTGTGTGGACTCAGCTGCACGACTGGTATGCCGCCAACCCCGACCGTGGCCGAATTGTGATTTTCAGGAACCACTCCAAGATCATCGCCGGTGTGGGCGATAGGTTCGCTTTCGGCTTGCAGACCAGCGCGAACTTCGATACCAATCCAAGGACGGAACAGGCGAGCCTTTCGATAGATCGCGGTCTGTATGAGTTTTATAAGGATTACTTTGACAAGATTATAACATTCAACAGGGAGGATAGATGATGGCGCTTGCATGGGATTCAAAGAAAAGAAAAGATGCTGATTGCGGTGGCTATCAACGCGAGAGGTCAAGTGACTTGTATCACACATACAGGTGGACGAGATTGAGCAGGGCGTTCAGGCAGTCGCACCCTCTTTGCGCCGAGTGCGCGAGGCATGGGCGGCTGAAGGCGGCGGAGGTCGTTGACCACATCACGCCTTTCCCGGTATGCCGTGACTTCTTCGACGAGAGCAACCTTCAGAGCCTCTGTGCTGCTTGCAACATCGCTAAAGGTAACAGGGACAAAGCTGTTATAGCTGAATGGCGTAGAACTCACGCAAACGCCCTTACAGGAGCGGTCGCGGATGCGTCCGGCGCGCCGTGCGCTTTCGGTTGGAGGGGGGAGGGGGCTTCGAATCTCTCCGCCGATTCTTTCCAAGACCACGACCCCAGTTTCGGAGACGCGAGTGCTGAAAATCGGCTAAGGAATTGTAATGTGCAAAAACTCAAATAGATATGGGCGGAACTGGAAGCGGACGTAAAAAACAGCCCGCGCAACTCGCTAAGTTAAAGGGTACTTATCAGGCCTGCAGGCGCAAGAATGACGGCGATCTTGAGGGGAAGAAGGTCGGCAGCATCCAGGCGGCGTGCGGCACGATGTCTTACAGGCTTCTGACGGAGAGGCAAAGGAAAATTTATCTCTCCGTCTGCCGACAGCTCATACCGTTGGGTATTCTGGAGCAGGCATACCTTCCTGAGCTGGTGATGTTCGCCAAAGAATTTGACATGTATATGACCGCAGCGGCGGATGTCGAGAAGAACGGAATGTACACGGTCAAGCGTGACGAGGCCGGCAATGTGTGCGGCACCGTTGAGAACCCGTCCGTAAGGCACATGGACAGATTCTTTAGCCACGTGGCGAAGATCGGGTCTAACTTCGGCCTGTCCCCGGTTGACCGTCAGAGGATCAAGACGAGGGTTGAGGGTGAGGACCCGTCCGCAAAGATCATCAACCTGATAATGGAGGGAGGTGGGCCTGATGAGCAGTAGCGCATATCTCGCAAGGGTGGATCGATATGCGGCGGGCGTCTTGTCCGGCGCGGTTCCATCATGCCGGATGCTGCGTGCGGCTTGTCAGAGGTACGAGGACGACAAGAGGAGGGATGATCTCTATTTTGACACGTCGAAATTCCTGCGTTTCGTCCGATGCGCCCAGGCCTTGAAGCATTTCAAGGGGGAGTTCGCTGGGAAGTTCATAAGGCTGGAGGACTGGCAGCTCTTCGTGGCGGCTAATATTTTCGGGTGGTATCGCACTGCCACAAGGCGCAGACGTTATCAGTATGCCGATGTCTATGTACCGAGGAAGAATGGCAAGACGACCTTCGCTGCGATCATAGCTCTCTACATGCTTCTTTTTGACGGCGAGCCGGCTGCGGAGGTGTACGCCGCCGCCGTTGATAAGGAACAGGCGAAGATCTGCTTTGACACGGCGAAGGAACTGCTGCGCAACAGCGACTTAACAACGCTCGTCGATATTTACCGGGGAAGCATCGTCAGGTCGCAGACCGCCTCTGCATTCAAGCCTTTGACAAAGGACACGAAAAACAAGGACGGTCTCAACCCGCAGGCCGCCATCTGTGACGAGCGGCACGCCTGGAAGACGAACGAGATCTATGATGTGATCAAGACGGGTATAGGTTCGAGGCGGCAGCCGCTTGTGTTCTCCATCTCCACCGCCGGCGTGGACACGAGCTATCCGTATTTCCGCGACCTCGAGTTCCTCCGCGACGTGATGAACGGCATACAGGAAAAGGACAACCACTTCATAATGCTTTTTGAGCCGGACGAGGGCGACCGGTGGGACGACCCGGAGGTCTGGCGCAAGGTCAACCCGAATTACGGCGTTTCGCTTTACCCGGAGTATATGGAGAGCGAGTTCCAGGAGGCGAAAAAGAAGGGAGGCTCCACACTCGCCGCCTTCTGTACGAAGAACCTCAATATGTGGGTTGACGCTCCGGAAGTCTGGATAAGCGATGATGATGTGGCGGCCAACGGCAGGGGGCTTGACCCCTCCGTCCTGCTTGGGCAGGAGTGCTATGTCGGCCTTGACCTCGCCTCGAAGAATGACATCACGGCGGCGGCGTTCTGGTTCCCGGCCTTCAAGGCCGTGCGCTACCTCTTCTGCGTGCCTGAGTCTAAGGTGGCGGAGATGTCCGACCGCGTCGATTACAGGCAGTGGAGGGAGAGTGGCTGGCTCGTGGTCACGCCCGGCAAGACGCTGGACGAGGATTGGTATATTCAGACGCTGATCTCGTGGATGGACTTGTATGATGTCAAAAAGATAGCGTATGACCCGTGGGCGATCTGGAACATACTGCCGAAGTTCGGGCGGTATTGCGACCGCCTGATGGAGTACCAGCAGAACATCCGCTACATGTCCGTGCCGACAAAGTGGCTGGAGGCTGCGGTCTTGCGTCACGAGATAGACCTGTTGGGGAATCCGGTCATCCGATGGATGTTCCGCAACGTCGTGATCTACCGCGACCCGAACGCAAACATCAAGCTTGACAAGGCGCGCTCGCGCAACAAGATTGACGGCGTTGTGGCTACCGTGGATGCCATAGGCGGATGGCTCAACGCCACTTCAGGGCAGGAAAGCAAAATTATATATACAAACCACGATTTAAGGGTCATATGAAAGAGATTGACGAGAGGGTGTGGCGGATGGTCACAAGGGACGGGTTCGCCAGGGAGTTCTGGGCGGAGCTGCGCCGCCGCCGGGCGGTTAGACAGACCACCTCGAGGCGCGAGGTGTTCGACTACCTTAACGGTCTATTCATGTCCGAGTTCGGGGAGCCGCGGTTCCCGTCCTATGACACGTTTAGGCATTCGAGGGAATTTCGGCGATAGGGCTCACTTTGGTAGAATTTTCCACATTTTAACGCCGTCCGCTTGCTATCTTGCGGACGATGTCGATATTTAGCAGCATATTCGGAGGTGCGAGGAGGCGGTCGGTGACCGTCGCCCCGTCAGGCAGTGTCATAGTTCCGCCGCCCGTGGACTATGGCCTTCCGGTCTGCAACTCGACGGCGATGAAGATAACGGCGTTCTATGCCGGAATCCGCCTGATCTCGGAGAATATAGCGTCTTTGCCGCGTTCTGTCAGGCAAAAGACAGACAAGGGACTGGCGTCGGCGGAGGATCATCCGGCTTACAGGCTCGTCGCGGTCAGACCTAACGACTACACCAACACTTTCGACTTTTGGAATTGCGTCACCACGTGGCTTGAGGGCTGGGGCAACGCCTATGCCGTCATCCGCCGAGGAGCGGACGGCAGTCCGGTGTCCATCCATCAGGTACACCCGTCCAACGTCACGGCCACCCTGTCCGGAGGGAAGAGGTGGTATCGCGTACTCATTCCCGACCCCGCCTTCTCGTGGCTGAACGGGACATACAGCGGCGATGACATGCTGCACTTTATGCTTCTGACCCTTGACGGGCTCACTGGTGTCAATCCGGTCATCTACAACGCCATCGCTTTGGGGAAGAATCTGGCAACGGAGAAGTTCGGAAGCGAGTTCTACACGCGCAAGGGTAACATACGCGCGGTGCTGGAGACGGACGGCAACCTTGGGGATGATGCATATAACAAGTTCATAGAGCATTTCAAGGCCGCCTCGGAGGGCAATTTCGGCACGCCTTTGCTGGAATACGGCATTAAATACAAGCAGTTGTCGGTCAACCCGGTCGCGGCTCAGCTTATTCAAAGCGAGACGCTGTCCATTCAGGACGTGGCGCGCATCCTGAACATTCCTCCGCATATGATAGCGGAGCTCTCGCACGCCACGTTCAGCAACATCGAGCATCAGACCATCCAGTTTGTCGAATATACCCTGCGGCCGATCATAAAGCGTCTGGAGGTGGAGTTGAGGACCAAGATGTTCTTCGAGGACGAAGTCGGACGTTATGATGTGGAGTTCGGCCTTGGCGGCCTGTTGAGGGGTGACACCGCCGCCCGGTCAAACTACTATCACAACGCCATCCTTGACGGATACATGTCGAGAAACGAGGTGAGGGAGCTTGAGGGACTGCGGCACAAGGACGGGCTTGATGATATGCTTTATCCTCTCAATTCCGGAGTGGTGGGCAAGGAGAATGATGAAAACACACAAGACAATGGATAAGATATTGTTCAGAACCGCCGGCGATGCGGTTGTGGAGGCCAAGAGCAAGGATTCGAGGCGCATCACGTTCATCGCTTCGGATTCGACCAGGGATTCGCACGGCACGGTCCTCAATCAAGAGGGCTGGTCGCTTGACCGTTTCAACAAGAACGGCATCATAGGCTATCAGCACAAGGTCTACGGCGGATGGGATGACACCGAGAACCCCGACAACGTCATAGGCAAGGGAAAAGCCTACACAAAGGACGGAAAGCTGTATGTCGATGTGGACTTTGAGCCGAAGGAGATAAACGAGCTGGCCGACAAGATATACAACAAGCTTTTGTTCGGCAGCCTGAAGGCTGTATCGGTCGGATTCATGCCGAAGGGAAAGGGCAGCTGGGGCAAGGGCGAGGAGGCTCTTGACGGAAAAAACCCGACCTATTACTATGCCGGTCAGGAGTTGCTCGAGGTCTCTGTGGTCAATATCCCGGCGAACCCGAACGCTCTCAAGAAGTCCATCGAGGCGCAGGAGGAGGAGATGGCCGAACTGCGGCGGATGGATGACGTTGAGGAGGTGTCAAAGGATGACATGGAGACTATGGCGTTGGCGGTTGAGGTCGAAAGGCAATTAACTATAGCGGAGGCAGCTCTGCTTTAACATATTTTAATTATGAGAAAAATAGCGGAAATCAGAAGGGATCTCGCGGCCAAGGTCGCGGAGGTCAAGGGCATCCAGAACAGCCCGGAGAACGCCGATGCCTTGAAGAAGGGTGTCGCGGAGGTCAAGGCGCTGCTGCTGGAGCTGGAACAGGCGGAGGTTGTGGAGGCCGCCGCGCAGCAGGCTGCCAACAGGGAGCTTGACAGAAGGCAGAGGGTGGCCGGAAGGCCGTTCTCGTTGGTGCGCTACATCAATGGCATCATCGACCGCAATCTTTCCGGTCTCGAGAAAGAGGTGGACGAGATGGGGGCAAAGGAGTATGAGCGACTTGGATTGGAGCAGCGTGGACATGTCATCCCGTCCGCCTATCTCCGTGCGGCGAGCGGTCAGAACTACACGACGGCCGCTGACGGAGGCAATCTCACCGAGGAGGGGGAGAGGCGCTATCTTGACATCCTGAAGGACAAGCTGGTGGTGGCTCGTTTAGGAGCGACTGTGCTGACCGATCTCGTGGGAACATTCACGGCGATCAGCTCGTCTGCCATTCAGGCGTCGTGGGAAGGCGAGGCAACCAAGACAGATGTCAAGAAGACATCTTACACCAAGATGTCGATGACACCTCACAGATCAGCAGTTTCGGTGGCTATAACCAAGGATCTGCTCCGCCAGACCTCCTTTGATGTCGAGAAGGATCTTCTGGATAAGATTACCTCCGCGCATGCCAATCTTTTGGAGAAGGCCGCCATCTCCGGCACAGGGAAGGACAATCAGCCTACCGGCATTCTGAACACCACCGGAATCGGAAGTGTGTCGATGGGAGCGAACGGCGGCGCTATCGACTGGAAGCACATAGTCGAGCTGGAGACTGAGGTTAACTCAAAGAACGCCAACCGTGGAAGTCTGGCATACCTTTCAAACGCAAAGGTTAACGGCGCTCTGAAGGTTACAGAGATGGCGCCGGGAACTGCGCGCTTCCTTCTGTCCAACGAGGCCCCGAAGATCCTTAACGGCTATCCGTTTGACTGGACGAATCTCGTGCCGGCGAATCTTACCAAAGGTACGGCGGCCACCAAGTGTTCAGCCCTCGTCTTCGGAAACTTCCAGGATCTCTACATCGGACAATGGGGTGGAATTGACATTGTCGTCGACCCGTACACCGGCGCGCGCACCGGCGAGATTTACACGACGCTGAACGCGTGGAACGATGTCAAGGTTGTCGAGCCTAAGAGCTTCGCGGCCATCGTGGACATTACGACTGACTAAAGCAATGAGACGGGATTTTGACGATGACATGCTCTGGGAGGGTCTCGGAAGACTGAAAAGCCATCTGAGACTGACCTCCTGTGATCTGGACGACGAGCTGCGGCAGAAGCTCTGCGCCGCCGTGCGCTCCGCCGAGCATCAGATCGGGCGTGTCGTGTTCAAGTCCCGCTTCTCCGACATATTCCCTTTTTCACCCGAAATCCGCCTGGATTCCCCGCTTCTGGCGGTGGAGTCCGTGGCGGTGGACGGGGTTTTGCTTTCGGAAGGCTGGACCGCGCTGCGGTCGTCGTCCGCCGTCCGCTTCGACCCGTCCGTGACGGGCGATGAGGCGGAGATCGTCTGGACTTCGGGAATGGAGCAGGTGCCTGATGACCTGATGAACGCCATCCTCCTGATAGCCTCCTCGTTGTTCAGCAATCCGCTGGACAGCGTGGAGACGCTCCCCAAGGCATCCGCCGCGCTTCTGCGGCCTTACCGCAACTATGAGCTGTGATTATGGAGAATTGGGGCATAGGCGACTTTGACACTAAGGTGCGGCTGCAGCGCTGCGAGATCACCACCGGGGACACCGGCGAGAAGATCTACAACTGGCAGTGCGTGCGTGAGGTGTATGCAAAGGTTGAGCGCGACATCGACGAGGTTATCGACAACGGCAACTTGGAGCAGGGGCAGGCGTTGACCCTGACCATCTGGAAGGTGCCGGAGCTCACCACAAGGTGGCGCGTCATCGTGGGCGGAGTACCCTACTCCATCGAGGGGATTGACCCCGTATCGCGGCTTTCGCCGGTCTGCAAGTTGTCCGTCAGATCAATCGAGTGATATGACAAAGGCGATAAGGATAGACGGCGTCGAGGATGTCCTCCGTATGTTTAACGGCGCTCCGAAGGAGCTTCAGAAGGCCGGCAAGAAGGCTATGGCATCGGCCGGACGCAAGGTGGCGGTCAGGCTCAAAAGGCAGATACCCTCGCGCTGGAAGAAGCTGATCAAGTCGAAGGCCAAGATGTCAAGGGACGGCAACTTTTGGGCGGTTATGGGTCTGTATAACGGCAACGAGGCTCAGGGACACCAGCCGGACGGGAAGAAGGTCAGCGACTGGTTCAAGGCATACTGGGCGAACTATGGCACACTTGAGCGCCGCGATCCGAGCCACAGGTTTGATTATCCTGTCAAGAGCCGGAAATCGGCGAGCGGAAGGCTCAGGCGCAACAACATGGGTCAGTTCCCGGAACGCTTCTTCGAGGATGCCACCGGGGGGTGGGAGAATGTCTTTTTGGATGGTTTCAAGGACTCTTTAAAAAAGCAGGGATATGAGCTCGACAGGATTTGAGGACAGGATAGGGAAGGCTTTGGTGGCGGCGGTGAGGGACATCGTCCCCGTCTCCCTTTTTGAGGCGGAGACAGACGCCTATCCTTACGCCGTCTATGAGCATTCGCCGGAATACTTCCGCACAAAGGACGGTGTCTACAAGATTGTCTCCAGCCTTCCGGTCACCGTCTATGGCAAGAGGTTCGCCGACACAAGGCCGCTGGCTGACAAGGTTGAGGAGGCCGTTCTTTCGGCGATGAATGACGGGACCTTCAGGACGTTCATGGTGTCCCGCTCCGACACTTGCGTGGAGGGGATATGGCGCAGCGAGGTCAGGTTCCAGATAACGCAATACAATTAGATTTTTTAATATTATGGTAGAAGGTTACAACATAGCGTTCAAGCTGAACAACAAGACTTTAGCCGGACGCACTCAGGATGATCTCACGATCACCCCGACCACAAAGGAGAGCATCACAAAGGATGACCAGGGCAACAAGCAGTCAATGGTCATCGGGCAGGAGGTCACTTTCGCCGCACAGGGGATGGTTGAGGTTGCCGCGACGGGAGCAACTACAAAGCTGACACGTGACGACTTGATCGAGATGGCTCTGAAGACCGGTTCGGCGGCTGTCATTCCGTTCGTCTATTCCTGTGCCGGCGGCAAGTCCTATTCAGGCAACTGTGTCTGCACCGGCTACACCGAGAGTTCCAATTCCGAGGACACCGCGAGCTGGACGATGAACTTCAAGGTGTCGGGAGCGATGACCCCAGAATCGTAGCCATGGTTGAGGTCAAGGTTAATGGCCGGTTTTATCCGGCGGCGGCGAACTTCAACGCCGTGGCGGCCTATCTGGGCTATGTGGGTCGGGACACCATGGACGGCCTGATCAATATCGACAGGATGTCTCCGTCCGACTGCACGGCCTTGGTGGCGGCCTGTGTCAACGAGGGGCTGCGCAAGGAAGGCAGCGGCGAGAGGATCACACCCGATGATGTCGGCTCTGCGCCTGACTCGCTTGTCGAGGTTCCCGAGGCGGTGGCCAACATCTTCAGGGAGTTGTCCCCGGGAGCCTCGGGGCAGGAGGATGACAAAAAAAAAGTGTAGATGACACGGCCCCGCACGCGAGCGTCACTATCGCGGACGCGCGGGGCTGGGCTTTCGGCCTCATGGGGATGGCGCGGGCGGAGTTTTATGACATGCCTGTCGGCGAGTTTTTTGAGGCTCTCAGGGCATATGGACGCAGAGAGGAGACTAACGCCCGGCATCTTGGGGAGCTGGCGCGTGGCGCGGCGTTGAGGCTTTTCAACGTCCAGCTGCGGAGAAATGATCAGATAAATGATCCGGCGGATTTCTGGCCGATGCCGTGGGACGCGAAGGAGGCGAAAGCGCCGGAGATGTCCACGGAACAAAAGAAGCGGTCGATTGACCGCTTGTTGAATATTGTTAAAAAGCAAGGCTGGTGATATGGCAAGCAAAAAGCTTAAGGTGAGCGTTGACGCGGACGCTTCCGGGTTTAAGAAGGAGATGGCCGCGGCCAAGAAGTCTACCCAGGACTTCTCCAAGACTGTCGGACAGATGTCCGCCGAAGTGGAGAACTCATTGGGCATTCCTATCGGCGCCATAACGGAGGTCGGCTCCAAGCTCAAGAACGTGGCGGGGCTTATGAAAGGCTTTTCGGCTCAGGGCGAGACGGCCTTCCAGAAGATAGCGCTGGGCGCTGGCGTGGCCGCAGGCGCCATCGCAGGAATCGGCCTTACGGGGCTGATCGCATCCTTTAAAATACTTAATGACGAGGCGGAGCGTTACCGCAACACGGTCGAAGGCACGGCGCAGACATTGCAGACGGATGCCTGGAAAGGAACATACGCTCAATCGGTGAGTGATGCCACGGGACTTGGCAAAGTATATGCCGGTTATCAGGACAAAGTGTCGAAGTATTGGACGATGACGAAGGGCTTCGGTGCGGCGGCTTTGTCCGGACTTATCGAGGGCGGCACCCGTGGGCTGATAGCTAATGTCGCAAGCGTCACGACGGCGACGGTAGCGGCAACCAAGGTCGCTGACAAGGCCGCGGTCTATGCGAAGGAGATCTTCGACACGACGGAGGCGATGAAGGACAAGTCGATCGAGTGGAAGAAGAACCTTGCCGATGTCGCGGATCTTATGCTTGTCGCATCCGACACGTCCAAGTCCACGAAGGAGCGGCAGGATGCCGTCACAAAGGCGATAGCCCTTCAGAAAAGCACGACCGCCGAGCAGGTGGAGATGCAGAAGAAGGTCGCCGACAACATCAAGGCGCAGAACGACCTTGCGAGCAGCTCCGTTGAGGATATGGACAGGCAGCGGAACGCATATGCCGCCGTCAATGACTTACAAAGAGAATGCAACCAGAAGCTTAGGCGTATGGTCAGCCTTCAGAACACCATCCAGCAGAGCGCTGCCGCCACCGGACAGAAGTGGCGCGACGGCGTGAACAAGGCCGTCGAGGCCGGGATGACGGAGATCGCCAAGTTCAACGCCGAGATGGACAAGGCGCTGGAGATGCGCGACAAGATGGCCATGGACAACATTGCCGCTCCGCTGAAGTCGATGTCCGCGAGCCTTACAGGGCGCGCCGACAACGGAAATGGACTGATGGGAGGGATCAACCTGGACGAGTCCGCCCTGAAGGGACTCCAGCAGCTCACGCAGTTCGACACGTCCGCCGTTGACGGACTTCTCTCCAAGATTGACCCGTCAAAGCTCTCGGAGAGTTTCAAAGGATATTACAACTTCCTCGACGAGATGATCAAGGCCACAGATGATGCCAACAAGGCACTAACCGACGCCATCGTGGGCGGCATATCGGACTCCTTCCAGTACCTGGCGAACTGCGTGGCGGGACTTGACGAGATCAGCGGAGCCGGAATGATGGGCGCGCTCCTCACGCCTTTGGCCGAGGCGGCGATCAAGATGGGCGAGATCATGGTGTCCGCCGGTCTGGCATCAGAGGCGTTCAAGTCGATGCTCACGAACCCTTACACGGCGATAGCGGCAGGCGCCGCCCTCATTGCCGTAGGCGCTGCGGCCAAAGCCGGTCTACAGGCGGCGATAAACAGCGCCACCGGAACGTCCTATGTGGCGAGCTCCGTGGCAAGTTCGGGATATTCCAATAACAGCTCGAACGACAGGAGCTGGGAGAGGGAGATGACCCTGCACGTGACCGGCACATTACAGGCGGACGGCTCCAAGCTCGTGGCCGTGCTGAACAACGAGGCTAACAGGAAAAGATACACGACTTAGATCATGGCATACGGCGAATTATACAGGTTTGTCTTTGACGCGGCCAACGGCCCGGAGGTCACCATTTCCGTGGCGAAGAAGGGTTATTACGGCACGGTTTACCGCCGCGCCGTGGGCGGCTCGGCGACGCTGAGGCGCGAACGCTCCGGATGCATCCTCGGCTCGTCGCTCGAGTGGTCGGCGGAGTGCCTTTCCGAAGACGAGTACGCCGAACTCTACACGTCCGACCCGACGCTCTACCTCGTCTCGCTGCTATTTTCCGACACGGAGGTGTGGCGGGGATTCGTGACGCCTGAACTCTACTCGTCGCCATGGGTGGACGCGCCGTACGACGTGACGCTTACAGCGACGGACAACCTCGCCGAGCTGAAGAACTCGACTTTTGAGGCTACGGGCGACATCCAGGTAGGATTGTTGATCATTAGCCTGCTCGAGAAGACGGGGATATCGATGCCGAGCGCTCAGGAGCCGGAGATGGCATACATAAGCTTGATGAAAGGTGACGGAAAGCACATCAGCAGCCTGACCGTCAACGTCGACCACCTCGCCGGGGATACATGCTATGACGTGCTTAACTCGGTCTTGGAGTCCCTCCATGCTGTTTTATATCTTGACTTCGCGACCGAGAGTTGGGTGGTCATGCGCGAGACAGATGTTAGCGGCGCCAATGTGGACTACCTGACATTCGGCAAACTTGACGGACAGTCAGATCTCTCAGCCAACGGAAGCCTGGCGATGGAAATCGTTCCGGCGAGGAAGGAGCTGACGGTGAGCGAGGAGATCCATGCCGCCAATGTTGCAAAGGCATTCAACTCATCGAATGTCCAAACGACAAGAGGCGCGCCGAAGTGGGAGGCATCTGATTACGGCGCGGCGGTCAGGCTGACGACAGTGCCACCAAGCCAGCTGTCCGGCACCCCTGAGAGTATAGACAGCGTGGCAGGCCAGTTGTTCACGTCACTCGCCGCCGGAATACGTTATACGCTGACCTTCAAGGCTCGAAATACGGGGTTCTCTGTGGGAAAGACACTGCTGCAATGGGGCTTGGCCATAACCGGCCAAAACGGCTCTATTACACAGACAATATATTACGATGACAACGGCGGATACTCGGCGTCCTATCCAGGCTCTGACTACTCGAATGATACGGAACTGACTCCCGAGATTGCGGAGTATTCCTTTAGTTTTGTCGTGCCGCAGAAAGTAGGCTCGGCGGGGTTCACTCCGTCGCGTGGAAGCTTCAGCGCGAGATGCATGCGGAAGGGTGATGGATCAAGCCTCTGGAGGGCGGAGGCCTGGCTCGCTGATGTCAGGCTGCAAGTGGCTGACTTCCCGGACAGGCTCTCGACCCGTGTCGTCCTCGACAACGATGCCCGGACGGAGGCGGACGGCGTTGCGCTCGAGTTCGGCGGCGATATGGCGTCAGGAAGGCAGAATGTCATAAGGGAGACGAAGTTCATCTCCGACGCGATAGTGACAGAGCAGGACTTCAACGCCTTCATGGCAATTGATAACGCCCTATCGGTGGCTCTGCCGAGGTTGAGGCTTTCGGGAGTTATGTTCTTCAAAAAGCCAACGTGGCGGCTGCCGAAATTCGTAAGGACCGCTCATGCGTCCGCGGACAACCTTGACTACATCGCCGAGGAGTATAACTTCAACCTGGTGACCGGCGACATCGACATCTCTATGATCAGCCTTCCGGCGGCGGCGTTGGCTTACAAGGAGATCAAGACAACAAGCGATAAACGAATCCCTTCCGGTTCGTCGACATCGGGGGCAGCATCTGGATCACAGGGGTCGCAGGGAGAGCCTGGCCCCAAGGGAGACAAAGGCGAAAAGGGTGACAAGGGAGACAAAGGCGAAAAGGGTGACAAGGGAGACAAAGGCGAAAAGGGTGACAAGGGAGACCCTGGGCCGCAGGGACCGAAAGGCGACCCTGGCGACCCCGGAGCGGCGGCAGGGTTCGCCACTCCGACCGCGGAAGCCTTCTACGTCGCCGGGGGCGACCCCACGGCGGAGGTCACGGCCTCGGGGCCGGACACTGCTAAGCAGTTCGCTTTTAGGTTCGGAATTCCGAAGGCCTCGGAGGTCATCGACAGCCAGGCAAGGCTCCGCATCAGACCTGCTCTGAAAATTTTACGGGGATACACAGAGGATGATGTAGAGATAAATAATCTATCTATCAGACATCAGGCTCTGGCATCAGATAAATATGAGGCTGTGTTGATGGTCTACAGAAGGATGAACAAGCGGAGGCGTGGTGTCCACGGCTCCCTTAACAAGCCGGCGAGGATTGCCAAGAAAGGCTGGTTCGTCGCTCTCGGCGACAAGGGTGTCGCTGACCATGCGGCGTTCACGGTGCAAGGTTTCGGCGGTGGCCAAGGTGTCGTCATGAGGCTCGCGGAGCTCTGTGACTTCATCGTCAAGCGCTTCATGTGGGACTCGGCCCACACCAAGGCCGAGCTGTGGGGAAGGAACTACGCCCAGTGGGCGGCGGAGAGCAACGTGAGAAGGGGATTTGGCAACGCCTACAAGGCGCGGAAGAAGTTCGGAATAGCGATCCGTTATGTGAACCCTTCGTTCACCGCGCTCGTAGACCAGACCAAGCCGCTGTCGCCAACGACCATGGAGCTGACCAACACTGACGGGAAAAAGGTGCCGCGCTATATCTACTCGGACGTCGCGCCGCTGACTGTCGAGTTGCAGGACAAGGGCGCGGCGAAGCGGGCCAGCATGTGGTTCGGCGTGTCCGGATAAAAAATCATCCGGCGCAGCACCCTATGGGCGCGATAGCCGGACAGTAGCACCCTATGGGCGCGTTACGGGAGGGTAGCACCCTATGGGCGCGTTACCGGAACAAATATAAAGTTTTTTTTATGAAAGAATGTGATTGCGACAAAAAACTGCCTGATATCCGCATGGTAAAAGGCAATGACCTTACGGTTGTAGCTCTGGCGTCCGTCTATGACGCGGACAGCGGCGCATATATTGCGTTCAACCTCGGCGCTTGTACGGGTGTCACGATGAGGCTCGTCCGCTCTTTTAACAGGATCGAGGCCAAAAGTATCTCTGTCGACGGCGATGAGGTTACCGCGACGTTCGCCGGCTCGACACTCACAACAGGCACGTACGGTGTGGAGATTTTGTTTAGTAAGGATGGGCAAGACGGCAGGATCTTCGAGAATGATCTCTTCGCCATTGTAACTGACAGTGGCGACGCGAGCATAGACACTGCCGCCGGAGGTGGCAACGGGCAGGGGTACAACATAACGGTTGACATCAAGTCGAGGACGCTCCGTGTCGGGCAGGTCTCCGGCATAACGGACTACAACCTGCTCGAGAACCGCCCGTCGATAGGCGGAGTGACACTGGAGGGAGACAAGAGGCCTTCCGACCTCGGGATGTACTCGAAGGAGGAGGCAGACGGGAAGTTCGAGACCAAGTCCCACGCAGCGGATACGTTCCAGACCAAGGAGTCCGCCGCGGAGGCCGACAAGCGCGTCCAGGGGATGCTGGACGGCAAGGTTGACAAGGAGCCAGGCAAGGGCCTCTCCGCGAACGACCTCACGGACGAGAGGGCGGGTAAGGTTGACAAGCTGGTGACGGACGGCCGCGCCAACGAGTACCTGAACGGCGCCGGGGCATACTCCCGACCGGTGAGGCAGGGCTACGGCGTGTCAGTAGCGGAGGACAACACGGTGTCCGTGGACGCGCAGGTCATAGCCCGCCAGTCGGACGTGGCCTCCGTGGCCGCAGACCTCGCAGCCCAGAAGGCCAAGGAGCAGGGCGACATCGACATGGCGAACGCGGCGATAACGAAGGAGGAGACCGACCGCAAGGCGGCGGTGGCGGCGCTCCAGTCGCTCATCGACATCCTGAACTCGGACTCCAACGTGGACGGCTCCGTGAAGAAGACCGTGGCCGACGCCATAGCCAGGGTGGTGGCGGGCGCGCCGGAGGACCTCGACACCCTGAAGGAGATAGCCGACTACATCGCCTCCGACAAGACGGGGGCGGCGCAGATGGCCGCGGCCATATCGGGGCTTCAGACGCTGACGGAGAAACACACGTCAGACATAGCGGGGAACGCATCCGGGGTGGCCGAGAACAAGGCCGGAGTGGCCGCCAACGCGTCGGACATCACTGAGCTTAAGAGGTTCGCGGACGAGAACCAGATGCTCGTGGAATATGACGACGAGACCGGGGAGGTCTGCGTGGAGATAGGGTCGTGGAACACGTCGTTCGACGGCGGGGAGATAGACGAGGAGACCGGGGAGGTCTCCGTGGGATTCGACATCTGACTGTAAAAGACTTAGGATATATGGCTAATCTTGTGAAGAAGATCATCGGGCGGCTGCCCGTATGGAGAAAGGAGGACTGGGCGCAGGGCGCCACGGTCCACAAGTGGAACTATTACAGGTACCTGAACTCCACGTTCGTCTGCCTGGCGGAGGGCGTCACGAACGCGCCGGGGCAGGTCGTGGACGGCGCGCTGGTGGCCAACGAGGGATGGAAGGTCGTGTTCGACGGCCACGCGTCCGTCAGCAAGGCGGATGCGGCCTCGGCGGCGGCCACGGCCGCGGCAACCGCCGCCAAGACGTACACCGACGGGGCGGAGGCGAGGATAAAGTCCCTGGAGGACGGCAAGGCCGCCACGGAGTACGTGGACGGCAAGAACCTCACGGTGGCCGAGGCCATAGTGAGCCTCGCCGCCCGTCTGGACGCGCTGGAGGGGAGCCGCGGCCTCCTCGGCGACGCGACCGCCGGGACGCTCGACGTGAGGGGGCTGACAAGGTGCCGCTATCCTCTCGTGATGCTCGGACACGGAGTTCCCGCCGAGGCAAACGTGCCGGTCAACCTCCCGGACGGACTCCCGTGGGACGGGGTGCCGGCCTTCGCGGGGCAGCAGTACGTCAACCTCGACGCGGCGTCGGGAGGTCTCTACTACGCGGCCAGGAACGAAAACGTAAGTGACTGGAAGCAGGCCTAAAAAAAAGAAGGAGGATACATCATGATAAAGCATTACGACACAGAGGCGGCCTACAAGGCCGACACGGGGAAGGGCTCCACTGAGAGCCAGGTCTCCCTCATAAAGGCGGGCAACATATGCAGGTACGACGGCAGGAACGTGGTCGTGGGGCTGAGGTCGGCGAGGACGGGGAGCGTGGCCTACCTCGACGGCACGCACGCGCTGCGCTTCACCGCGCCCGGGACGTTCAAGCCCGACGGACTCCCCGAGGGAGGCGAGGTCATCGGCGTGGTCGTCATCGGCGTGGACCACCAGGACTTCCGCGGCGAGGTCGCGGTGATGAGCAGGACGTTCGCCCAAACTCCGATGCTGGAGCGGTGGTCCGTCAGGCTCTCCGGCCACACCCTTGACGGAACCGACAGGACGGGGACGCTGAGCGTGTGGGAGGCCTCCGACAACTGGGCTGCAGCCCACGACTACACCGTCGGCTACAACGCGGACAACGCCGAGGCGCTCGCCTCACAGCTCAACACCTACTTCAGGGCTAACGAGCCGTTCACGGCTCAGGACTGGGTGGCCGAGGCCGACGGGGACGGGAACGTCACCCTGCACTACTCCTACACCCACTACCGCCAGTCCTCGAACACGGCGAAAGACGGATTCGCGCTCGCCAGCGCGAGCGCGCCGGAGTGGGCCGACACGACGCGGATGCTCCGCAGGAACGGAAGAAGGAGCGGCGAGGGTACGATAACGAACTGGCCGAGGGCGCTGGCGTATTTCCGCGGCGACAACTCCAGCATGACCTACAACCCCGCGTCGGACGTGACTACGACGAAGATCTCTTATCCGATATGCCTGCCCGGTTACCTCGGCACGTCAAAGTATCAGAGCGACCACTGCTCGTACCTGCGCGGAGTGTACGGCGAGGGCGAGGAGGGCTGGCTGAAATTCATGAAGAGCTTTCTGCCAGTCCGTCCGTCGGAGTACGGCATCTTCGACAGGAGCAGGTACGGCACGGAGAAGCGCAATACCTATTATCTCGCCGGTATCAAGTACGCCGGACAGGACGGCGCAGAGAAGTACGCGAGTCCGGCCGCGAGGCTGGCCGCGGACCTCGGATACGACCACGAGCTCCTGAAGCAGGGCGAATGGGTGCTTCCGGACATCGACAGGGTGTTCGGCATTGTCGGGCAACTCAAGTACCCTACGACGGACGGCCGCGACGCCGACCCGGTGAACGCCGCTCTCGGGACCATAGGGGCTCCGGTGCTGGGAAACAACTCCAGCGTCTGGAGTTGCTCCCGCTGCGTCCAGGGCAGCGGTTGGTTCGCGAGCGGCAGCAGCGGTTACGCGTACGGCTACGGCCTGTACCTCAGGATCGTGGCGGCTCCCCTCGTGCTTTTGAAAGTCACCGCCGACGGCGTGGCTTAGGCTTAGTCTTGGGCGGGAGCGTACTGCGCGTACCGACGTCTGATCGAGTCGGGGTTCCCGGACGGGGAGGAGCGTGACGACCTGCTCTACATCCTGATGCGCGTCAACTACGCCTATCCGCAGGAACACGCTCGTCTGAAGTCTCCGAGATGCAAGTGGGATGATATCATAGCGGACGGGAAGAGTGTGGTCTTCAACGGCGACCCGTCCCGGGGAGCATGCCTCGGAAACCAGTTCTGGCAGGTGGAGAAGAACCACGCCCTGGCAGAATTCGACCGCTTCCAGGCGGAGACCTGCGGGCTGGCGTACACCCGGTTCGTGGATGACATGGTCTGGGTGGTGGAGAACAAGGAGGCGGGACTCTCTCACGTGGCGATGAGCGAGCGGATGCTGCTCGACGAATACGGCTACAGGATGCACCCGCGCAAGAGGTATCAGCAGCATTACAGTAAGGGCGTCACCTTCCTGGGCGCGAAAATCAAGTTCGGCAGAATCTACGCGAGCGACAGGGCCGTGAGGAACTGCAAGGTGGCCATCCGGAAATGGAACAGGCTTGCATATCCGTCAATGCTCGGTCATTTCCTTGACAGCATCAACAGCTATCTGGGTAACTTTAAGCGCAAGAACGCCTATGGCGTCATCAGAGACCTGGTCGATGAGGTCAGCCCGAGATGGGAGGAATACTGCCACTACAACGACGACCGCAGATGTTTCGAGGCGAACGACGGATATAAGCATAATGACATATTGAAGAGGAGATATCGTATCAAACTTAACAAGGATAAACACAGACATTATGACAAGACAGGAAATAGAGGACAGAAGGAATGTCCTGCACTCCCTCGTCAGGGACAGGGAGGCGAAACTGAAGGAGACGGACTACGTGGCGGCCAAGATCGCCGAGGGGGCGGCCACGAAGGAGGAGTACGCCGCCGTCCTCTCGCGGAGGAGGGCGTTGCGAGGAGAGATCAACGAGGCCGAGGCCGGGATGACCGCGCTTGACGCGGAGGTTCCGGAGGACGAGGACGCGGTCCCGGCTGATGTTCGGGAGGGCAGGTCATGAGGATAATCTCATTAAACTGCCGCGTCTGGACAAGGGACACGGACAGGAGGTCGCCGCGCCACTGGCGCAAGCGGATGGAAAGGATAAGGAGGTTCATAACCGACGAGTCCCCGGACGTCCTCTGCCTCCAGGAGCTGTCGTTCCCGGCGAACCTCTGGATTCCGAAAGGCTACCGCCGCGTCGGCCTTTCCGCGTCCCACCACATCTATGTCCGCAGGGGGATCAAGGCGCGTCCGCTGTGGTTCGCGATCCACCACAACGCGGCGGAGGTGGAAGGAGTGCGCGTCATCAACGTCCACGGCACGTGGCGAAAGTGCATGGGGAAGGTGTGGGAAAGGCTCCGGAGGGAGGCGGAGAGGAGGCCGTGCCTGATGGCCGGCGACTTCAACCATTCCCCGCAGGCGGTCGCGGAGAGGCTCGGCAAGGAGGTCGAGGACATCGGCGGCGTCACGTTCAGGCACAACTTCACGGGATCGCCCGGAAGCCTGGACCACTGCGCGGCCTTCGGCCTCTCCGTGGTCTCGTGCGGGACGCTGAACGACGGATTCATGATGTCCGACCACCTGCCGCTCGTGATCGAGGTCAAAAAACAGACATAGCGTGATGGACGGATTCAACGCCCACATCCTCTCGGACGAGGCTTCCGCGGGGAGTGTCGTGGTCGGCACGGG
>ERZ1026894.532-NODE-532-length-27314-cov-8.425511_pt1 | contig 27314 bp, 24 predicted proteins | sample MGYA00380177_ERZ1026894 | MGnify/ENA primary metagenome ERZ1026894 (study PRJEB33269, sample SAMEA4719813) | human gut metagenome | biome: human-associated habitat; feature: organic feature; material: feces | place: Cameroon | collected 2013-10 ... | reverse complement strand
ACTCTCTCTTTAAAATGTGCAACCAATGATCTACACTGAAGACTCCTGCCTGACATCCGGATTACCCGTAAAAACCAGAACTATGGGATTGAAAATCCCCGTGTCCTTGGTTCGATTCCGAGTCCGGGCACCAAATTCATATAAACGGACCTCCACGGAGGTCCGTTTTTCGTTTCAGAACACCATGATTTAAGTGTTCTTCCTCCAAATCAATTCTACCGAACTCAACCAGATTCCCCCCACATCAACCCCATTGTGTGGGTATAATTGCGGGTATACCCCAGTTCGACAGAATTTGTACCCTCTTTAACGCATTCAGAAGGCTGAACTATGGCACTGACTGACGCAAAAATCCGGGCTGCAAAGCCCACTGACAAGGCTTATAAACTCACTGACGGGGCTGGCATGTTCCTGCTGGTACATCCCAATGGTTCCCGTTACTGGCGTCTCCGTTATCGTATTCTGGGTAAGGAGAAGACTCTGGCACTTGGTGTGTATCCGGAAGTTTCTCTCTCCGAAGCTCGTACAAAACGGGATGAGGCCCGAAAACTGATTTCGGAGGGGATTGACCCTTGCGAACAGAAAAGAGCTAAAAAAGTAGTCCCTGATTTACAACTCTCTTTTGAACATATTGCACGACGCTGGCATGTCAGTAATAAACAATGGGCACAATCACACAGCGATAAAGTACTCAAAAGCCTCGAGACACACGTTTTCCCCTTTATCGGCAACCGGGATATCACAACACTCAGTACCCCGGACCTGCTTATCCCTGTTCGTGCTGCAGAAGCTAAACAAATTTATGAAATCGCCAGTCGTCTGCAGCAAAGAATATCTGCTGTAATGCGTTATGCCGTACAGTCTGGCATCATCAGATATAACCCGGCTCTGGATATGGCTGGTGCATTGACCACGGTAAAACGCCAGCACCGCCCTGCTCTGGATCTTTCACGCCTGCCTGAACTTCTGTCGCGTATTGACGGTTATAAAGGCCAGCCTGTCACCCAACTGGCAGTTATGCTGAATTTACTGGTTTTTATTCGTTCCAGTGAACTCAGATATGCCCGCTGGTCGGAAATTGATATCGACAATGCCATGTGGACTATTCCAGCTGAGCGCGAACCTCTGCCAGGCGTAAAATTCTCACACCGGGGATCCAAGATGCGAACACCACATCTTGTGCCACTCAGCAAACAGGCTGTAGCCATACTGGCAGAACTTCAGACATGGGCTGGTGAAAATGGTCTGATCTTTACGGGAGCACATGACCCACGTAAACCAATCAGTGAAAACACCGTAAATAAAGCCCTGAGGGTTATGGGGTATGACACAACCCGGGATGTCTGTGGTCATGGGTTCCGGGCGATGGCATGTAGTGCGTTAATAGAATCAGGTTTGTGGTCCCGCGATGCTGTTGAACGTCAGATGAGCCATCAGGAACGTAACGGTGTACGTGCTGCTTACATTCATAAAGCAGAACATCTGGAAGAACGCCGCTTGATGCTACAATGGTGGGCCGATTTTCTGGATGCAAACAGAGAAAGATTTATCAGTCCATTTGAATATGCAAAGATTAATAATCCATTAAAACAGTAATCATCCCGGGCAAATGCCCGGGAACTTACTCCATGAATATTTTCTTTGTTAAAAAGACAAAATGGTATTAACTGATGTATTTACTGTTTACCTGATTGTTCCCTGGAGGAGGATTATCAGAATCTGCGGTTATTCATTATTTATATTCAATGAAAAAGTAACCTCATAAAAAAAACTCACTCACAGAGTGATGCGGGATAACTGACGTAAGGAATACTGCCGGGATTTGGTGGTCCCTTGTGCTGATATAAATACGGATTCTGTTTTATACAGAATACTTTTCAGTACAAGCAACTGTATTACAGTTTGCCATATATGATTACCTGTGGTCCGGAAGAATAAGCGGCTGCGGTTTCAGACTGTCCTCCGGAACATACCTCTCTCCGTTAAAAACCATAATGCGTTCATTATCTTCGTCTGTCAGTGGATTGAATGGCGGTATATTTTCGGTACGAATACCGGTCAACCACTGAAAAATACCTGTGAAATGACGGGCACTGATTTTTCTGCTGAGGAACTGATGAGAGGTTATATCACTGGCGGTAATAATCAGGGGCACGCTGTAGCCTCCCTGCACATGACCATCATGATGAACAGGATTAGCACTGTCGCTGACCGACAGCCCATGGTCAGAAAAGTAAAGCATGGCGAAATGACGTGAGTGTCGGCGAAGGATACCATCAAGCTGACCAAGAAAGTTATCCAGTTTACTGATGCTGGCAAGATAACAGGCAATTTTTCGGGAATACTGCTCTAGGTAATTATTCTGCCAGGAGTGAAGCCGATCACACGGGTTCGGATGAGCCCCCATCATGTGCAGGAAAATCACCTTCGGAGAGGATGTATCTGCCAGCGCACGTTCTGTTTCCTGTAACAACAACATGTCATCCGTTTTACGGGAAGCAAAGCTGCCTTTCTTGAGGAAAACAGTATGGTCCGCATCAGAAGCAATAACAGAGATGCGTGTGTCATGCTCTCCCAGTTTTCCCTGATTGGATATCCACCATGTGCTGTATCCTGCTTTTGCTGCCAGCGCCACCACGTTGTTGCCGGAATCAGGGTTCTGCTCATAGTCATAAATCAGTGTCCGGCTCAGGGAAGGCACGGTGCTGGCTGCTGCCGATGTATAACCGTCAATAAATAAACCGGGAGCCGTATTCAGCCATGGTGTGGTTGGCTCGGGATAACCATATACCGACATATAATCCCTGCGGACACTCTCACCAGTAACAATAACAATCGTGTCATATAATGGTGCTCCCGGCAGGATTTTCCAGCTGTCAGCACCGTGCCGACTCAGTTGTTCATAACGCTGCATTTCACGCAATGTGTCAGTTGCCCCCACAACTGTTCCTTTAACCATCCGTAACGGCCAGCTGTTTACAGAGCATAATACGAATAACAACAGAGCCATCGCGTTACGTTGACCACGGTGGTGTGTCCGCAAGAAAATAACCATGAACACCAGAATCGCGGCACTGACCAGAAAATGATAAACAGGAATCATCCCGGTAAACTCCGCAGCCTCATCCGCCGTGGTCTGCAACAACGCGACAATAAAACTGTTGTTGATTTTTCCGTACGTCATACCGACAGGTGCATACAGTGCACAACAGAACAGAAATAACAGAGCTGTAATGGATGTAAGGGTATTTCTGTGTGCAAGAATCAGAAGGAGAAACAGCAGCAACACATTCCCGGTGGCATTCTTCTCAGTGTATCCGCATGCGGCAGTGGTTATTACACACATGCCCGGGAAGAATAAAAACAATAAAATCCGGGATATATTGTCCGTATAAAACAGCTTTCTGATATTCATCGGAGTATATCGACAACATTATTGTGAAGAGAATAAAAATCAGAAGTCTCCTGTGAAACAGATAACAAACAACCCTGCAGTATAATTACTGCAGGGAGTCTTCGTTTAATTACAGAAGATGGGTAATTATTATCTTTCAGGAGCAGTTTTGTCAGAAGTTATAAGTCACACCAAGCATGATGTCATGACTTTTAACATCAACTTCTGATTTATATTTATCGCCCCACTCGTCCTTGTAACTCACACTGCTGTCACCTGCATCAAGATAGCGATAGCTGAGGTCCAGAGCGATATCCGGGGTTACGTCATAGCGAACACCCGCGCCAAGGCTCCATGCGAAGTTGTCAGCAGAGCCTGAACGTGACAACGATTCGCGACCACTGCTTCCGTACCCATAATCCCAGGTACTGATACCGGTTGTTTTCTGGTGAATTCTGGCGTAGCCAATCCCTGCAGATACCCATGGTGTGAATGCACTGTCATTCCGGAAGTCATAGTACGCATTCAGCATCAGTGTGTTGACTGACACCTCATTCTTCAGGTCATCACGCCAGTAACCGCCTGACCAGCTGTCTTTATCTACGTTATACTTCGAATCAGCTTTTCCACGAGCGTAAAACTCCAGTTCCGTACGAACCGGAATACTGAACTGCGGGTAAAAATCATAACCAGCCGCGATACCGCCACTGAATACCGTATCATGGCCATCACCGCCTTTATATTTTGATGTTTCCTCTCCATCACCCGACAGGAAACGCTGGTCTGCAAGTGACATAACAGAAGCACCTGCTTTACCGGTCACATAAAAGCCTGTTTTGCTCTCATCAGCCAGAGCCTGGGTCGAAAACATGCCTGCCATGGCAAGCGCTGAAACCGCAATAACCTTATTCATTTCAATCATCTCCGCTATCACTTTCCCCGAACGATAAATGGGGTTGCTCATTCTAAAACCATGCAAAAGACAGGGTAAAAGGAATGTTTTCGATCGAATCGATCGATAAAATCGATCGTGCCCGATAAAGTTTTCTTATCGTACCCATAAAAATGGTAAGGGCTGGTTTAAGAGGTAATCGCAGCGGCATGGAAGTATTAAGACCAAAACAGCACGAGATAAAGCGGCTGAACGTCAGATGAGCCACATGGAACGTAATTCATTAAGGGCGGCTTATATCCATAAAACAGAACACCTGGAATAGCGTCGGTTGATGCTACAGTGGTGGGGGGATTTTCTGGATACAAACTCGAAAGAAAATACCAGCCCCTTTGAGTATGCGAAGATTAACAATCCATTAAAATATTAAGCACTCCGGGCAATCTGCCCGGAGTGCTTTAGCTGGCATAACGGGCTACTGATCTCCTCTGGTTACAGATAACGACTTCAGCCCTCTGAAAGAGAAAAGCGGAAGCTCAGGAAGGTTGTGATTTGCTTTTAACCTTTTTAATTTAGAAGTATTATTTTGAGATTAATCCACTTTCCATCGTCATCCTTTTTGGTGTGCGTGAAAAGCTATTTTTAAGGTTACTGCCTCATGGAGTTATGGATATTTATAGTAGCTATTTATTTGATTTATATTCTTTTTTTCAAAAAGAAGAAAACTAAGTCCGCGGGCTCTTATACTTCCGTTCCTGTGAAAGCACCACCTAAAGAATGGCTTGCTAACAACAAAAAAAATCAGTCTGTAATGCAAAACGAGGACAGCGAAGATGACAATCTGGCTACGTTTACACTAAGTGGCGGGCGGAATGTCGAATACAGCATAACAGCCACTCAACGCCAGAATTTCTCAAAAACTACCGGTGCTTTGGCTCGTTGGATTTTTCCGGGAGAGATGATCACAGTCAGTGGGATAGAGGTTGCCGGCGGTCACTTCTATCTTGGGCAGCGTATGAAACCTGCCGGGCATAACTCAGGCGGTTATTATGATGGCAATAACGAGGCATCGCTAGTTGACGACACGCTTAAAATATACCCCACACCTTACATTTACGAAGATAGTTCATTAGGGTATTGGCCCAGTTTTTCCTCACTTTCACCTGAAGCTCGTGGTGCGTACCTGAGTTGGCTTGCCAGCGACAGATGCGACACTTCCTGCCCAATTGGTTACGTTTTCATTTATCTGTATGGTCTGGAAAGAAGGGCGCTTGTTGACAGCAGGGACAACAATATATCCGACGATGAGTTCTATTCTCTTTTCAAAGAGATCTGCCGTCTCAGATCTGTTTTCAATGAAAACAGATCATTCCGGAACTACTCGTCCCAGTTACTTGAAGCGATGTCCATTCTTCGTCCGAACGAAAATCTTGCAGCAGCTCTCAGCGATGATTCAGAGTTCAGCAATAGCATGCAGTTCAGGTTAATCCTGGCAAAGACTGTTGATGCAGGAGCCCCGGTTCCAGCGGATCTGGCTCTGACGTGGGTGACAAACCATACTGAATACTCATTACGAACCCCCGCCCGCCGCTGTGCGAAAGAATTTGCTGCACTATTTAAACGGCGTTACACCCTTAAATACGGTGAAGGGATGGTAGTTAAGCCGAATAAAGCGCGTCTGCGTTTAGATTACACGCCTGCAAGTCCCAGTTTGAGAGGTATTCGGCTTCCTGTTCCTGACTTGCCTGATCCAGGTGCATTGAAAGGCCCTGTTCAGAAGCTTATGACTCTTGCTGATATATGCACAGATGAACTGGATGCTTACAGTCGTTACCTTGGTAGAAAAGGCACTTCAGCAAATGATACCGCTGCAATTTTGTTGCTGCCTTCAGAAATCGTTAACGAAAGCGCAGATAAAATATTAAGTGCATTCAAACGCTGGGCTGATGACGCGATCTTCAGTAAGGGGGGAGTAGTTTCAGTTGCTGACTTCTGGTCACACATGAATGCTACCTGTCCGGCAAAGATCAACAAAAAAGAGGCCGACTTGATGCAGGCCTTTGCACAGAAAATGGGGTACTGCCTGGCTCCTGACCCCTATTACCACCACGTAAAAGCAGATGTCGATGGTGTTCTTGTTTTATTCCCTGCTGGTGAAGGTGGCCGCTTCTCTCCTTCTCCTGAATTTATCACAGCTGTATTGACGCTCCGATTAGGTTTGGTAGTCGCCTTGATTGACAATTCTTTCGATCAAGCCGAACAGAAAGTGCTTGAGAATGCCATCAACAACAATGCCAGCTTCAGCGATGATGAAAAGCGTTCTCTGCAAGCATATTTAACGTGGCAGCTTCATACCCCGGCGAATATGACGGGAATGAAAAGCCGGATTGAATTACTCGGTGCAGCGGAAAAATCAGCTGTGGGTAAGGTTATCGTTAGTGTCGCTTGCTCTGACGGCAGAATTACGCCTGCCGAAATCAAACAGCTTGAGAAGATTTATACAAGCCTGGGGTTGGATCCCTCATCCGTATCAAGCAATATCCATCAGCATTCCGTAACTGAAACTGCTCTCGTTTCATCTGTACCAGCTAATCAGTCGACGGCAGGGTTTACGCTGGATGCCAACGTACTTGCCCGCCACGAATCTGCCACTGATGATGTTCGTAAATTACTGAACTCGATTTTCACTGAAGAAGAACCAGAACAACCAGAAAGCGCTCCAGCCTCATTAACCGGGGAAGGGGGACTTGACTCCGCTCATAGCCAACTTTATCGCAGGTTGCTGGAGAAAGAACAATGGTCCAGAAAAGAGGCGACAGAGTTGTGTAGTAACTGGAACCTGATGCTCGGCGGTGCGCTTGAGGTGATTAACGATTGGTCCTATGCGGTGGTTGATGCACCAGTGCTGGAAGATGCTGATGATCACATTTGGGTTGACCTGGAAATAGCCAAAGAATTAGAGGGTTAATGAATGTCTGTAACACGTATAAGAGTGAAAGAGCGCGACGCTATTATTCAGTCACTTAAGTCGGGAGTAACGCCAAGGATAGGTATTCAGCATATCCAGGTTGGCCGTGTGAATGAGATAACCGCCCTCCATCAGGATATTGAACGGATTGCTGATGGCGGGGCAAGCTTCAGACTTATCATTGGTGAGTATGGTTCCGGCAAAACGTTCTTTTTAAGTGTTGTACGGTCTATTGCGTTAGAGAAAAAGCTGGTCACGGTCAGTGCAGACCTTTCTCCCGACAGACGTATTCACTCATCGGGAGGTCAGGCTCGTAATCTCTACTCAGAGCTTATGAAAAATATGTCCACCAGAAACAAACCAGATGGCAATGCATTACTTAGTGTTGTGGAAAGGTTTGTTACTGAGGCAAGGAAGGAAGCTGATGCTAACGGCTCCCAGGTCTCATCCGTTATTCATAAACGCCTTGCTGCTTTGTCAGATATGGTGGGCGGATATGACTTTGCGAAGGTCATTGACGCATTCTGGCGCGGGCATGAGCAGGATAACGAAACCTTAAAATCCAATGCTATTCGCTGGTTGCGGGGCGAGTACACCACAAAAACTGATGCCCGCAATGATCTTGACGTCCGAACGATTATCTCAGACGCCTCGTTCTATGACTCTTTGAAGTTGATGAGCCTTTTTGTCCGTCAGGCAGGCTATGCCGGACTTTTAGTTAGCCTCGACGAGATGGTGAACCTCTTCAAGTTGAATAATACGCAAGCGAGAACGGCAAACTACGAACAAATTTTGCGGATCCTGAATGACTGCCTGCAAGGCTCCGCCGAAAATATTGGTTTTATCCTCGGGGGGACGCCAGAGTTTCTTTTCGATCCACGTAAGGGGCTCTACAGCTATGAAGCGCTCCAGTCGCGTCTGGCAGAAAACCGATTCGCACAGAAAGCTGGCGTGATTGACTACTCGTCTCCCACGCTACATCTTGCCAGCCTCACTCCTGAGGAACTGTATATTTTACTGAAAAATCTTCGTCATGTTTATGCTGGTGGAGATCCCGCAAATTATCTGGTGCCAGATGAGGCTCTGACCGGGTTTCTGCATCACTGCAGCAAAACCATCGGAGATGCTTACTTTCGAACTCCCCGCAATACCATAAAAAGTTTTCTGGATATGCTGGCTGTGCTGGAACAAAACAGAACGATGAACTGGCAAGCTCTCATTGAGGGGGTGGCGATTGAAGAAGACAAGCCCAGCGATATGGGTGATGTCATTGTGGAGGAAAGTGATGACGATGATGGCCTGGCGAATTTCAGACTATGAGCAGTGCCTACAATAGTCTCGATCCCCGTGTCCGTAAGTGGGTTTATAAGCAGGGCTGGTCATCATTAAGGCCCTTGCAGGAGAGCTCTATTCCGGCAATTTTAGCCCGTGATCGTGATGTACTAATTAGTGCAGGTACAGCTGCGGGTAAAACAGAGGCTTTCTTTCTTCCTGCCTGTTCAGCGATTGCAGATCTCACTGGTGGATTTGGCATTATCTATATCAGTCCGTTGAAGGCATTGATTAACGATCAGCACCGTCGTCTTGAGAGCCTGGGGGAAGCCCTGGAAATGCAAGTGACGCCCTGGCACGGGGATGTACCAAAAAGCAAAAAGAAGAAAGCACGGACAAGCCCGTCAGGTATCTTACTTATCACACCTGAATCACTTGAGTCTTTGCTCATAAACTCATTGGGTTGGCTCAAACAGGCATTTTCTTCTGTGGCATACATTGTTATTGATGAGTTTCATGCTTTTATTGGCTCAGAGCGTGGTATACAGCTGCTTTCGCTGCTTAACAGAATTGACCATGTGCTGGGACGCCAGTTGAATCCAGTTCCCCGTGTCGCGTTGAGTGCCACGCTGGGAGAGCTGGAAAAAGTACCAGAACTATTGCGCCCGGATAAGAGATTACCTTGTGAAACGGTAACAGACAGTAATAGCAAAGCCACAATACAGGTTCAGGTTAAAGGTTATCTTGAGCGGGTGCCCGAAAAAGGAAAAGAGCTCCAGAGCTCTGCTGAACAGCTCGTCTGCGCGGATATTTTCAGGCTCTGCCGTGGCGATTCCCACCTAGTCTTTGCTAACAGTCGAAAGCGTACTGAAAGCATAGCGGCAACACTGAGCGACATGTGTGAAGCAAATGTTGTTCCTAATGAATTCTTTCCTCATCATGGTTCCCTTGCAAGGGAGTTGCGTGAGGCGCTTGAAGTCCGACTGCAGAAAGGGAATTTGCCCACAACCGCTGTTTGTACAATGACGCTGGAGCTGGGTATTGATATTGGTAAGGTGCAGTCTGTCATACAAGTGACACCTCCGCATTCTGTTTCCAGTATGCGTCAACGCATGGGACGTTCAGGGCGGCGCGATTCCCCATCGGTGCTGAGAATGTTAATTACTGAACCTGAACTTACCGCAACCAGCAGCATTGTGGATCATTTACGGCTGCAGTTGGTTCAGGCGATGGCAATGATCAGATTGATGATCTCTAAGCGCTGGTTCGAGCCTGCAGATATCCGGCAGAAACATTACTCCACACTACTACACCAGATCCTGGCTATTACTGCGCAATGGGGAGGTGTTCGTGCCGATCAGCTCTGGTCACAACTTTGCCAGACAGGTCCGTTCCGGAATGTGGATATAAATGACTTCAAAAGTCTGCTTAAACATATGGGGACATGTGGCCTGCTCACTCAACTAACCAGCGGTGAAATAGTTGTCGGGGCTGAGGGGGAGAAACTGACTAATCACTACACGTTTTATACCGTATTCAATACACCTGAGGAGTTTCGCATTGTAACGGGAAACCGAACTCTTGGCACAGTGCCTGTAGACTCCCCACTTTTGCCGGAGCAGCACATCATCTTCGGCGGACGGCGCTGGAAAGTGACAGAGATCGAGGTTGAAAAAAAGGTTATCTATGTTGAGACGACTAAAGGCGGTCAGCCGCCACTATTCAGTGGTAGCGGGATGTCTGTTCATGATGTTGTTCGCCAGGAAATGCTCACTATCTACAAGGAAAATGATTACCGTATCGCGGTAGGCAACAAGAGAGTCGATTATGCTGATGCCGCAGCCAGAAGCCTCTTCGCGGAAGGAAGTGACAACTTCCAACGCTACAATCTACAAAATGACTGTTTTATTGCCAGTGGTCAGAACTGCTACGTGATCCCGTGGATGGGGGATAAAATTGTCAATACAATTACGTCCCTGCTTATACGTTGTGGCTTTAAAGCCAGTTCATTTGCAGGTGTGATAGAGGTAGAGGACTCAGGCGTTGCCTCTGTCCAGCGTGCACTTAAGAAAATGCTATTGTCGGGGCTACCTTCAGAGTTTGAGCTTGCTGCAGTTGTTCCCGACAAGTATCTGGATAAATATGACGAGTATTTACCAGAGACTTTGCTTGCTAAAGGGTATGGGGCACAGGCATATGATATAGAAGGAACGTGCATCTGGTTGCAGAAACACCTTCAGTAGACTGGATATGTAGTCAGGGTATAAATAAGTATTTATACCCTTATTTTTTACTTACCTGTGGACTTACTTGGCTTTAATCCCGGAGTATTGCCAGGAGTATCTTTATTATCGCGTCGGCGTTGATCCGGTTTTCCTGTTGACTTAGCAATTGGTTTTGGACCTGGTTTTAGACCCATGATAGTTATCCTTCGAGATGTAAGAGGAATGCCCTCAACATTGGTATATTCTATACTGAGAAATTTTTCAATGGGAATGTTTAACGGCCGAATGATTAACTCGATATTGTGAGCAATGTCTTTTTTTGGCACAGAGCGAACAGTTAGATTGCGCGTATTTTTATGGAAGGAGATCATCCAATAACGGTTACTCACCGATCTCCTTTATGGTAATACGCACCTGTTTTTTAATATATAGAAAAATTACTCCGACATGTTTTATCTTTTTGAAATCAGGACATTTACCAACTCACTTAAAACTCTCTTTTGTTCTTCATCCTGAAGATATTGAATCCGGAATTTAATCTCTTCTGCAACCCGCCTTGTATCGGACTCATTAAGCATTTTTGTTATTCGTTGTCTCTCATGTTCAGGCTGGTCCTCCATATTTCGTAAAACCAAACGAAATAATATATCATAAAGTGCGCAATGCCATGAACAACCATCATTGGTTAGAATAAGCTCCCAAACCCGCTCCTGTTCGGCAATAAGCTGCAGAACAAAGGACTCAACCTGTTCTGATTGTCCGGGGGCAACACGGTATAACGGGGCAATCACAGCAAAAAACAGCTCATTTAACCAGGATTCCGCCTCCTTCTCGCTCCTGAAAGATGAACAGTTATGTATTCTTCGTACGTATTCACGGGTAACCTGCTCCAGAATATTCTCCGGCGGTGTCAGCCACTTATTTCTGAGCAATATACTGGTTGATGGATGGCAGCAGGCTATTTCAGCAATAATTTCACGTAATGCCTCCGGGCTGAACTTCTTCAGCAGATTGTAGTGCTCCCGGGTAAAACCATGATCATCGCACAAAAGTTGCCATGTCACTGACACACTGCCCGCCATATCTTTCTTCATCATTAATACCTGTTACCTGAATATCAACAGACCGGTGTACCTTTTCTGAATATCTCCCCGGACGGGCTGGCAATCCCCATTCGCCTCAGCGTGGCATCTGCAGCTTTCGCCACCTCGCTGATATCCAGCTTTTCAGGTAGCGGCGGGGACGATATCTGCGCCAGACAATAATTCCGGCGCAACAACAACCACTCCCGTTGTGCTTCTGTACATTCAACATTTCCCATAACAAAAAGCCAGCGGGCAGAAGCTCTGCGCCAGCAACCAGCAGCCTCCAGTTTCTGCGCAATAATGTCTTCCACAACTTCCGGGGTACTATTTTTCCTGCTCAAAACATTAACTCACTGAAATAATATACATATCTGATGGTCTCAGCGAACCGTCCATGCCGGGCTGAAATCCTCTTCCTGAAACAGCTCCGTCAGCCCGCTAATCTGTTTCAATCTGAGAACTTCATCCTGGTCCATACCCAGCTCCGTACCAATGCGTTCATCCGTCCAGCCCAGGCGCGACAGGTCCCTGACAATATCAGACATTGAGGTTATCTGATGTTTGCCCCTGGCCCGGTTATGTCGGATGGTCGCAGCAATACGTGAGGCCTGTCCCTTTCTCTCCGGATTAATACAGACCACCGGCAGCCAGCCCTTCAGACGTTTTCCCGTACCTGCTTCCCTGCCCAGCACCTGGCGATGAAAACCATCCACCACCAGGTAATGGTTCTTTTCCTCAGACACCACCACCGGTTGTGTGAAACCATCTTTCTCCAGTGACTGCTTCAGCAGTTTCTTCTCACCCGGCGCCATGACATTGGGATTGTAATCGTTGGCCACCACTTCATCCGCTTTCACCCACAGCACACAGTCCACAGGCTCCTGCGCAAAAGGGCTGACCTCATGAAGCACCCTGCGCAGGTGATTCAGGGCCTGTATAGTCTCTTCTTCTGCTCGTTCCTGGCTGAAGTACTGACGAATCATCTTGCCAATTATCTCCGGTGTCACAGAATCCCCCATTCCTTCCTCCTTTCCTTCATACGCTGCAGATAACGTTCATAGTGCCGGGGTTTGTTCGGACTGAAGGAGAGGGTCCGGCACCAGAAATCATTCTTTATGAGAGTCTTACAGATACGTCGCCAGGACGGAATATCCCGGCTCCCCAGGTCATTCTCCTGTTCATCCGGGATGTCATCCGGGAAGCCCCGCGTCTGATACCAGCGCAGGTAGACAGCAATTTTATTACGGTAATGTTCTGCTGTTCTTTCCGGCATCACATCCAACAGGAACATCGCATAGCTGCGCCAGGTATGATGAGGCGGCTTCGTGATACGCTTACGCAGGGCAAAATAGGCACCACTCTCATTGGCATAAAGCGCCCCGCTGGCAGCCCCTGACACCCGTTCACACATCCTGGCCCAGGTTTCCGGCTCCAGAACATGGTAAAGCCACAGTCCCTTACGCTGTTCAGGACCAAAAGGTTCACAGACACGCATGTTGCGTAACGGCACGCCGGCACGGTACATCAGGTCATACAGAGGATTGTAGATGGCACAGGTTCTGGCGTTATATATCCAGATATCGCGGGCTTTCCAGTCATATAACGGATACATAGTGTAATAAAACCCTTCAGGTGACGCTGTGGTCCAGGGTTTATCATCGGCATATCTCAGTTTGCGCTGAGACACCAGTCCCATAAAGCGGTTGAGGGATTCATCCGCACGGACACCAGTCAGTATTGCCACTCCACACCGGTTACCGGCAAACCAGGAAGAAAATGCCGGAACAAATTCTTCAAACGTCATGGCATACCGGTAAAAGGGAAAATACGTCATATCCGTAATGGCCTCTTCCGGTGGCTGGCGAACCCAGGTCACTCCTGGCTCCCAGCATATCCACTCCGGTTGAAACTGCGAAACACCGTTTACCGTAGTCAGGGGAAGTGCCACCCAGTAAAAGGTCTCCGTCACATCCCGGTACATCTCCAGCATTTTCTGAATATGCGCAATTGTGCACTGATACTGAGCCTCCCAGTCAATGAACAGTACAGAGAAACGACGTCTTTTCCTGCGAGCAGCCTCTGCCACAAGATGGAAAAGCACGGTGGAATCCTTTCCACCTGAAAAAGACAGGCATACCGACGGAAAAGTTTCAAAAATCCACTCAATGCGGGCGGTTGCTGCACGCAGAACATTTTCTCCGGTAAGAATTTTTTCAGTTAAAAATGTATCACTCATTTTCCTGACTTTACGCAGAATAGATCTGTTTATGCGTTAAGATAAATACCATTAATAACATCACAGCTATTTTCAATAAAATAACTCATTAAGTCCTCAGTAAAAAAGCAAACTGTTTCCCTTTCCGGTTCCGGATTTAACACTCCCCGATTTTGTAGATATTCACTTACTGACATTCCGGAGATGCGGATCCTGCCTTAGATTTTATGAAATAGAGTTTCCTGTTTACAGGCTATACCGTACGGAGTTCACCCTGGTTTCTCCGCCGGTCAGAAAAGGGGATTACAAATTCCGTTGTCCGGAACCTCCTCCCGGGCATCTGCCGAAAGAGTCTCGTCTACCTCATTCCATGCTACCTCCGTATCTGAAAAACGAGGGACAATGTCTCTTTTCTGCTTATCCTTACTTTTGTCACTGTAATGACTATTACTGCATTAAACGGGCTGTTGCAATTTCCATTGTTCAACATTTCTCTTCATAAATCATTCAGAGTATCAATGACTAAATTCAGAGTTTCTTCTGTTAGCCTCATATTTCAGACTGTAACTCACGCAGAATGTAATTCATCAGCACAACTTCTGATGTGATAAACAAATATTGCATTACATAAAAAATATAACAATATCCCTGCCTGTCTGGCATTTCTGAGGTTTAATGATTTTACTGTGTCACTTTTTCTTCCTGAGACTGGTTTTACCATCAATTACCCCCCCGGAACGAATAGATAATGAATCATAAATCACACAACCTTTTATATGTCCATTCTCAAGAACAACAATATCACTTGCAATTACTTTTCCTTCTGAATGCCCATCAGAAATTAAATATCTTGCAACCATATTACCGTTAACCACTCCATTTTTAATTATTTTTATCGTCCCATCAATAACAGTAATATTTCCGTTCACCCTCCCCAGAATATAAACAATACCATCCGCAACAACATTTCCATTTATTGTCATATTACTGGCAATAAACGTTGTGTTTTTAGACAATCCATCATGAAAAAATGAATCATCTTCTGACTCGCTGTTTTTATTCAGAAAACTGGCGATTGTGAGATTATTATCCGCAACATCATTGTGATAAGAGTGAATATCAACAACAATCGTTTCTTTCTGATTTTTTCGATAAGTCTTATGTAATTCTTTTATTTTGCTGAACATATTAACACGCCAATATATCGTAAGAAACAAAATAGCAAAGACTGTAAAAATAACAGTTTGCCGATATGCATAAACAGCATAAGCACAAATTCCGATGAACCAGCACAAACATCCTAACCAGAAAAAAAATTCCAAAAGTACTATTCCCTACAAAAAAAGTCACCGATGTGTAATTCTTTATCGCCTGCCATTACAATCCTAAAGAAAGAGTGAGCTGTAATCACTTAAATATAATGTAGACTGCATTATAATAATGCTTACTGATAAAATATAAAATTAAAGCGTTAAAAGATAGCTCCCCCCCCTGAAACCGAAAGAGTTATCCGATGTTTCAAGATAATTTAAACACACTGCTCACAAAACATTTTAATTTCTTATTGCATATAAAATTCCCCCACAAGTCAGTTGAAAGCTACGCCGTAATGAAAATACCGCCCTGTACATCTTTAACAAGCTCACCCACGGTATATATTTTCCATCCATCAACTTCGACAGGAGTAACATTAACTGCAATTTTGATCTCTGGCCACGCTGCTTCTACAGTTGCAATAATTTCATGTTCTGAGTTTCGAATCTCTAATCCCGGTACAGGCGGGCAATAACCTTTATATTGCATCATGCTTATATCGCCATGAACTGATGAATCAGTAAGCTCATATATTTCACTCCAGGATGCTGCCATTAATAACCCTTGCTGAGAGCGTAAGCGCTGAATTACCGACATCTCTGTCCGGGTAACAAATATACCTTCATGGAGAGGTTGTCTTCGATGACAATCCTTACACAAAACAAGCAGATTTTCAGGGGAGTTATCATATTTGATGCCGTTCTTATGATGAACATGGCATAAATTTTTTGCGGTCGATAAATTCACACCACAATCATTACAAATATAATTAGCACTTTCTCGCATTGATTTAGATATATCTTTCCAGTTTTCGACATACCCACTGTTTGTTTTATCATAGTTCCCCTTAGGCATATGGCAGAAACAGGTACTATAATCTGAAAAAAACTCCTTTAAGGAAAAGGAATTAAAAACTCCTCTTCTTTTTTGTCTGTCAATACTTCCTTTATAATTAAGCCGCTCAAGACAATTCATACATACCCGTAAATCAGTATCCTGACTGCGACCGGAACCATCATCAATTTCGAATAAACCATCTATACGGTTAGTAGCATGGTATCTTTCGAATCGATTCTTTTGTCGCATTTCATCAAGAGTTCTGCACCAGGCAATATGAAAACGTTTTCCTTTTTCGCCATCCATGATAGCAGCGTCATAACATCCTGAATGGTCCCGAATATATAAAAGAACCTGGCGACCATGATAAGAGATAAGGCTGCTACCGGGGTCAAGCTCTGCAATACTAACTTCTTTACCCGAAGATAACTCAATATCTATAGGCTCAAAATCAACAGGAGATTCATCCAGAAAAAAATCGACTCCTTCTGGTAACATTTTCTTCCCTAATTGAATAAGTTCTGAAATGTCGATAGATAATTTCATCTCTTACTCCTGAATAATCTTTCTAATCTGCAACTCGGCATTTGTTACAACTTTGAAGGTGACTCGACGGGAGCGATTAGGATCCTCCTTGCCGGTTTTATCAAGAATGGGATGTGCAGATGAATAACCTACTGCGGCAAATTTACTTTTAACCCATTGTTGGTGTGTCGCGATATTTTTTATATCATAAACGTATTGTAATACTGAACGTGTACGACCTTGTGATAGTGCCATGTTATTAAAATAAGCAATATCAGGATTTGTTGTTCCTGTCCAGTCAGTACTTGTATGACCTTCAATGCGGACTTCAGTTATGTGTTCCTGATAATTATCAAGGACTTTTAGATAGCGAGGAAAAAAGTCGTCAAGTATGAGTTTAAACTTTGGTTTAAGCTCTGTGCTTCCTAAGCCAAATAAAACATCCGGCGATTTAAATCGAACCTCCAGAGTCTGCTTATCGATCTCTGCATCCCAGTCTTGCAAATCCTTTGCAAACTCAATATCCAGAGCATTATAAAGCTGTAACTGAGCGTTCTCGTAGGCTACGGCAACTTCTTTAATTTTTTCTTTTTCAATACGTACGTAGTGCATATAAGCAATAGATATGAACATAAAAACCATCATCAGCCCTGCCATTAGGTCTGACATGGATACCCAGTGTTCATTATCTTGATCTTTTTTAGGTAATTGTTTCCCTATAATCTTATCCATGATCGATTACCCGCGATGTTTATTAGCAGAAATTAAAGCTTGTAACTGCCCCATAACTATCTGGTAATCTTTAATAAGTTTTTCATAGTTACCGACAAAACCTTTGCTGATTGAAAGCAGAGCATTACCTAATGATTGCATTTCACGGTTCATCTCACGTTCAGTTGCCTGCTCAAAAGCATGTAACTGCTCGTTGATGGATAGAGCAAATTTTTCAATTGATTCTCTGACTTGAGAAGCCAACCCTGCACTTGCCTTATCAAATGATGTCTGGATTGAATCAAACATATTATCGGCATTACTGGATAGTTGATGGTTAATCTTTTCACCAGTCTTACTGAACATATCAATCACATTAGTCGTATTTTGTTCCATATTTCTATGCAATTCTTTCGAGTGCGACTCCAGTGATTTCAGGAATTCTTCACCACTTTGTTTCATTTCAGTAATTGTTTCACCTAACGTGCTGGTCAGGGTTTCGGAGGAATTGCTGACATCATGTGCCATCGAGGCAAATGCTTGTTGTGTTTGGGTAACCGATTGTCTGAATCCTTCGGTACCTTCATCCAGGGCCACGCGCATTGAATCTGCATTAAGAAGTATTTGCTGACTGGTTTGCTCAAGGGATGCACTGACATTTGCAGCTCCGGATTTCAGCAATTCACCCACTTCAGCCATTTTGTTTTGTATTTCAGGTAATACGGTTGTAGCTTTATCGCGGATGGCAACAAAGGTTTCTAAATGGCGGGAGAGTTCGCTGATTTGATGTTGGTTCACCTGAAGCACTTCACGCAGTTCAGACATAGCCAGAGGAATTTCTTTACATTCTTCCCAAATCCCGGCAACCGCAGTTTTTGTTTCAACCAGGGACTCAACACTTTGTTGATATTGTTCTGACATCTGCTCAACTTGCGTTTTATAATTTTCCTGCCACTCAACAAGTTTTTTTACAGAGGCATCAAGTGCTTTAAAGTTTTCACCAAACTGTTCAGTTAAGTTATCATTAAAATCAATAATGACTTGCCGCAAAGCATCAATAATTTGTTCTGTAGCACCTTTTGCCATTAGATCTGCAAATTGTTCAAGTTGTTCCCAAAGCTTATTACTGAAATGAGTGTGATTAGCTAGTTGTGCCTGCGAGGAATCGCTAATCTCAGTACGTAGTAATTTTATTTGAGCAATAAGAGAACCTTCACTATCACCGTTAATACCCGAGACTAATTTATTCAGAGTCTGGTTCTGCTCTTTTAATTCATGATAGATATGTTCAGGTGTAACAGATTCAGGGTTATTTTCTGCTAACGCACTTCGTTTATTGGCAAAAAAGAAAGCATCCATTCCATTAAATAAAATGGCAAAAAACATACCTACAATGCTTGTAATGAATGCTGTTTTTAGGCCGCCTAATAATACGGGGATGCTGGTATCAATACTTTCAGTATTAAAATTGAGTAACCCAATAATAATACCAATGAAAGTACCCAGAATACCTAATGCCCCCATTAAGCCTGGAGCATATTCTCTAAACTTACTATGTATATTTTTTTTGTCACACCACCACGCTGATAAAAATACGAATATAACAGCCCAGATGAAAACATTGGTAATCAGTGTAGAGTCTATCGATTGAAACAACTGCTCAAAAAACTGTGCTAACATTTCAGATACCTACATAAACAATAAATCTACAAAATTATATCAGATCCCCGACAACATTCTGATAACCAGAAATGAACTCTGACGTCAATATAAAAATGGGTTACCCACTTCTGTTAAAAAACATCATTTTCAACAGACAGTTCCCGGAACTATCCTGTGTTGACGTTAGGTCCATTTTATCCATGACACTATGATGTATTTTATATTCTGTATCACCTGAGAGCCTTCTTAAAAGGATAATGATAATTAAAACGAAAAATAGAGATTTCACCCGAACAACTACGCTGCAGAGATAATTTCGACACTTTAATTTCGTTCCATCATTTTCTGCAAACGCCTCATAGCCCCCTGTACTGAACGACGGGAACGCCCCGGCAGTAACTTCATCAGTGCCGATGGCCCCAATGCCATATTTCCGGACAACACATTCCACTCCTCTGCCGTCCAGAGACGTAATCGCCCGTTTCCCGTGAACTTCACACCCAGTTCCCGCGCCCTCTGTTTTACTGCATTTTCTGTACGTCCGGAAAGGCGTCGGCTCACTTTCACACCTTCTGAAGGATAATATTGCCGCAGAATTTCATCTTCTTCTGCACACCAGTAACCCGGGCGTTTCAGACCGAGCCTGCGGGCCATCCAGCACACGGATTTCGGCGCTCGTCCGTTCAGACGGGCACAAATATCAGCAAGCGCAACGCCTGCCGGATAGTCCCTGCGAACAATCTCAATCTCTGTCTCTGACCAGTCCGTAGCCACTGGTGTTGTTATCCCCACCAGATACGCCATGGCACGAACTGCTGTCGCACTTCTGTTCAGGTATGCCGCTATTTCGCGGGTTTTCTTCACGCCATAATGCGTTTCAAGGTAGCGAATATCTTCGATTGTCCATGGTGTGCGCATTCTTTTGGGTTTATTTTCCATTACCATGTTTTATCAGCCATCATGGCTGCCTCTCCGGTTTGCCAGCGTGTTTCACCTGATAACGATTAATCAGCTGATTCAGTGCCATTTCAGCCTGTTTTTGCTGCTGTTCACTGCCATTCTGGTTACGGGCTTCATCATAGCGACGTAACTGCTCTTCCGCCGGGATATGCCGGTTAAAAGCCTGCATGATGCCAAACACCTCCGTTTTCAGTTCACTGACCGTCATGTATTTTCCCCGCTGTTCATCCAGACGGTTCAGGCGCTCAGCCAGCTGCTGTAAGCGGGTCATGCCTTCGCTCCAGCCCGTCATCGCCTCTTCCGGGAGCGCACGGCTCCTTACACTCTTCTGCCAGTTATCCACCATTTCCTGAACACGGGGATTATCGGGGAAAAGAACCCTCAGTTGCTGCAGCTGCTGCGCACTGCGTTGCAGGTTGTACGCCAGCGGTAATTCTGTCAGTCGCGTTATCTGCTGACCGGAAAGTGTTATCCACTCTGACGCATGATTTAACAGTGAGGGTGTTCTGCTGAGCTGTGCCATCTGGTCTGCTGAAAGCACATCCGGTGGTGGTGTCAGCAGCGCCCTGAGTTGCTGCTCTGCCGGTGATGGCTGTGTCAGAAACTGCCATCCCGGAATGGCCACGCTGACAGCCAGCAATGCCGCACAGACACCAGTTACAAACGGTTTCAGAAACGTGGGCGGGGATTTCTGAAGGGAGGATGTGGGCTCTGCTTTTGTTTCAGAAACAACATACACCAGACGGGAGTGCGGCAGGGGCTGATGTCCCTGTACATCCGGAGCATCAGACCGGAGTGCCTGAGCCGGAAGGGTTACCGGAGACGATACTTCACCCTGCACAGGCTGGTTCTCCAGACGGGTGATATATCCCTTCACCATGGCTTCCGGTAAAGCCACTTTACTGATCTGTTTAAGTTCGTGCCGGGCAAGTGTGTCACTCAGTGCCTTCAGGAATGTTTCGGTCTGATACAGCAGGGGCAGGTTGTCACGGTTATCCGGTGGCATGGCCCGGAGCGTTTTTTGCAGACGGTTGAACAGACCGGTAATAATTTCCAGCCGGGCGTGTGTATTCAGCGGCCACATCACTGACCAGTGATGCCGGGTCAGCGCCACAATCAGAGCCAGCCCTTCATTCAGGCCACTTAACCCTGTTGTATGCATCCGGGCGATGGTGTACCAGGATGCCGTCTGTAATTCCACGCCATTGTGTTCATACAGACGCAGGCAGAGTGTTTCCATGTAACGCCAGTCCACATCCGGGCGTGCCGGGTGGGTCAGTTTGCTGATTTCATCGCGCAGGGCCGCATAATCCGGTAATGACCGGGGGTCACCACCGGTTTTCAGTTTCACTTCAGAAGTCATCGGCAGATTCAGTGTTACTGTATTAAAGCATGATTAACAGTGACGAAAAGAATGTCAGTGTAATACCGGGACCCGGGAAAGGTATTCCACGGCACGGATGATTGCCGGTGTCACATCCCACCGCCGTTTCAGAACCGGCAACAGCTCATTAAGGTTTCTGATATAACGTTCAGTGAACAGTCGTTGTCCATCCCTGGTTAAATGAAAACCGGACTGATTACAGGTAATGGTTATATGACAGGTATCATTGCCAGTATATACGGCTTCCCGGGGGCTGAATCTGACATTCCAGTGCCAGGAATGCGGAGAGTGGTTCAGATAAAAAAGACGCATCTGAATATCGTGAAATTATGGGTTCATGGTGAATTAAATAAACCTGATAATAACAGTATGGTGAAAGTCCGGAATAAAAAAATGGTCCGGTATTATGCAAAATCCTCAAGGTGACGACTGATACTGTTTTCACGGTAACAGGTCACCAGTAATTCACGGGTTGCCCGGGTAAACGCCACATAAAGCACCGGAATTACTTCAGACTCATCCGCTACACCAGAAGGAACGAAAGAAGCATTGATAACCGCCACATACGGGAACTCCAGCCCCTTACTGCTCTGGTATGTCAGTAAATGCACCACATCCTTACGTCGCGAGTATGCCTTCTTACCTTCACTGTCAAAGCAGGTAGCAAACGGTATCCCGCGTTGCGTCATAACCTCTTTCAGTTGTTTCACTGAAAACTCTGCCGGACACAGAACAGCCATATCGCTCCAGTGACCGCACAGGGCATGGCGCTTCTCCAGCCAGTCTGCAACCTGTCTGGCTTCATCACGTTCAGAAGCACAACGCAGGATTTCCGGTTCTGTGCCCTCTTCACCACCCGCCTGTGGCTGAACGAGTGGTATTTCACGGTTCTGATGTTTTTCAAAATACTCGCGGGAGAATGCATAAGCAAAGTGCAGAATGCGTTTCGGATTACGGTAATTGACCGGCAGGACAGAAGTGCGTCCCTGCGCCTGAATCCCCACACTGGCCAGAGAAAAGTTCAGGGCCCGCTCCCGCCGGTAAATGGACTGGGCGTCATCGTACATCAGGAGCAGTGAACGGGATGCGTTATCAAACAGACGGGCAATCAGGGCCAGCCAGCGACTGTCAAAATCATGCCCCTCATCCACCAGTACAGCATCATATCCGGTTCGGGTGATTTTTCCGCTGTTCACGGCCTCTTCCAGTGCACTGAAGCATTTATCAGGATATTCTTTTCTGTCGGCCGTCACCTTAATACCGTGGCGTTTTACCATTGAGGCACACCAGCTGTGAAAATGGGATACCGTAACCCGTGACGCCAACCCTCTGGCTTCAATGCATTCCCGCAGATAACTGGCCAGGGTAATGTTGTAGCACAACACCAGAATCTTTCCGGGTGTGGTTTCAGCCAGGTAAAGGCAACGGAACAAAAGAATCATGGTTTTTCCGGAACCGGCCACACCATGAATGACACGATGCCCGTCACCAATATTTCTGGCCAGAATCTCCTGCTGGATATCCATGATTTTGATTTGTGAGTTCTGTTTCACGGTCACTTCAGGAAACAGATGGGCGCGCAGAATATCTCTCATCCGGGGTGTCACCCGGGTTCTGAACCCCGTGGTAAACATCCCGGCAATTTTTTGCCGGAATACCTCAGGTAAAACAGACTGCGTCATTTCATCCTGACAGATTGTCTGTGCTGAAGGGAAAATCTTTTCCACCGCATTCTCATCATTCCCTGCCAGTGTCTTCAGTTGCTGACGGGTAATGCGGGTAAACACCACACCATACGCCCAGGCCAGGTTCAGCCGTCCCTTATACTGACCGTCATTCTGCCGTAAGCACGGGTCAGCAGGTAAGGCATTAACCGTATCACAGGCATAACGACGAACCTGTACCAGCGGATTTATTTCTGATTTCAGAAGACCGTCGGTTTCCAGTGTAACCTGCTCCTGATTTGCTTTACGTAATGTGGATACAGTCCAGTCCTTGACCTCCAGAAATACCAGCCCGTTATCCGGGTCAATAATGACAAAATCCGGATGTCGGTTTTTCCGTCCCACCGGGATATCGTACCAGACAAAGCAGTCATCATTCAGAAAGCTCTCCAGTCGTGAAGCCACCCTCCTCTCCCCTGGCGTCATTCTCTCCTCAGTGGACGCTGATATATTTATCAGTTTCGCCATAACATACTCATGCTCCAGTAAAATCATAACCGTCGACATATTCCGTCTGAAGGGAATATGTCGAATACTTCATTAAAATACAAACATTCAGTAAACTTCACTACGCAAGTGCAATTATCCAGTCCTGTCTAATGATTAAAAACGATAACCAACTCCAACAGTAAATCCATTGACCGAATGTTTTCCATATATATTTGCTTTAGTTCCCTCATACCCAACATTTACAGACATATTGTCCCACGGATTAATAATAACACCAGCTGCATAAGCAAAATCAGTGGATCTTTTTGATACAGACTCACTTAAATGTCCATCAGACTCATCAGCACCCACACTGTTTCTCCACTCATAATCTCCCTTCGCTTTAGTATGAGAAATCCCCACCAAACCATAAAAACTGATATAGTCATTCAGACGATAAGCTGGGCCTGCGAGAAATGAATAATATTTAATATCAGCCTGCTGTCTGTAAAAATCGTCAGTTTCATCGCGATGACTGTCCGACCAGTCACCTTTCATATACGAAAAACTCCCGACAACACTGACCGGAGAATCCCACTCATATCGATATTGCAGATTCACTCCTTTAATATTCTTAAAGTCCTGTACCTTACTCTGAGCATAACCAGCCGATAGCGTATGATTATCAGCCAGTGTTGAACCACTCATAACAGATAATATCATTACTGAAATTATAGCAAGTTTTTTCATTTAACTCTCCTTCATTAATAAATGGTTTCTGAAAATCAAAAAGGGGCACACATCACAAAACATTATTTGAAATCATCATCAAAAAAACTATAAATATATCATCTGACGATTTGAACACACTGACAAAAAGCTAAGCATGGTAATAAACCGAACTCCCCACAAACTTCTGTTGCCTCAGATACCACAGCCCCTTTCCTCAGGTATAAATGTTGTTCCATAACGAACCAGCCCTGTATCGTTAAATCCTGCCTCAATGACATAATGTAACTCACCAGACTGAGTCTTCGCCTACATCATCATTTCAATACGCTTAATACATTATTCATAATGTCCAGAATTTCCTATAGAATATTTACTTTGCTATATCAGTCGGTCCATAATTAGGAAAATTATTAATGCTTCCTGCCTGAATATTTAAAATGCGTCACATATTATCAAAAATTTAAAGAATACCCTATTCTTCTTCATCAGCCGAATTTATCTCAATCTTGTCAGCAAAACTAATATAAATCCGTTCATAAAGAGAAGGATGTAGCTTCGTTATTTATCTTTTACATGTAACAGTACCAGGGGATATTCCGCACATCTCTGTGGCTATCATCCCCACCACCTCGCCGGTGGCAGCACCTGCGGCACCAGCAAGAGCATTCTTACCCTGTGCCAGAGACAGGGCTGCATTCACTACTGCATGAGTTCATTTGAGACATCTGACAGACAAATTATTTCACAAATGTCCGCTTAACGCGCTCAGATACAATGAAATAGGGGATCCAAATACAGGCACTAAACACATTACGTACCAATGGTTTTACCGTATCAAAAACATAAGGCACGTCTAAATAGATGTGGCCCAGCAGCAAATCGACAACAACAAATATCGTTCCTATCCCAACAAGTGCAATATAGTGATGCGGCAATTGACGCTTTTTACGAAAAAACAAGCTACTAACGAAAATTCCATAGGAAAACATACCTATGAAAACAAAGAGTTCAAAAAAGAGGAGCCCTTTTTGTGCGTGACCGATCTGCGCAATATTTTCCATTAAGAATCGTATAGTGAAATTAATAGAGATCATATTAGCGAGAATTGTTAAAACCAGTCCTATTGCAGGCAAGTATAGCCAACCACGAATTTTTTTAAATTCGCGTTCTTCACAAACAGCGCAAAAGTCACTGTCCTTCAGTACTTCATTCTCACATTGAATACAAAGTCTTATTTTCTTCTCTGCATCATGGCTCATCTGATAATCACCTATTATTTATACGGGAAAAGTTGAAGATCATGCAGTTTATTTTCATCTGTATTGTCACCAGTCAGCATATGCCCCGGTCCCCGATTAGGTTGCGTGTTTTCATGGAAGGAGAGCGCCCAATAACCTCTATTGAGATTGGAGTTACTCACCGATCACTTCCACGGTAATACGCACATTACCTCATTCCTGATGGCATTGACCAAGAACATAACTACCAATAAAAATTCCCCAAAGTTGAAGTTACCGTAAACCTATTTTTTATCGTCTTTTCTTTCTTGTAACTTTGCTTTTATCCAAATACCAATCCCTGCTAACATACCAGCCCCTCCCCCCACCTTTAAAGAATAAATAATATCCGCCCTCCAATCAAAAAATAAAACTTGAGTTTTAGAAAAAACTATCAGTCTACCAAGAATCGTACCTAACATTGCCATAAAAAAGATGCAAGCTATGCAGCGCGTTATTAGTATGATAAGAATGTAAAAGTTGACACTATTATTTATTTTTAATGGATTTATCAGCTTCATCTAGTGTTCCTTTTGTTACATTCCCGATAGCTTCACCAGTAACTGATCCCCCAATATTACCAATAATATCAGATGTTCCCTCTTTGACAGTAGAGCCCATTGACCCCGAGATGACTTTCCCTATACCGCCACCAAATACTGAACCTAATCCTGTCCCAATAACTGAATTTGTCGGATCCTCGCCTTTAATACTACTACCAATTGCCGCGCCGCTCATGTTGATAGGGGTTGAAACTATAATTCCTTTTCCTGTTGTTGCTGCTGCCGTTACCCCTGCAATTATCGCATCCACATAACTGAAAGGATCTTTTCCAGCAAGCTGAGCAGCTGAGTTTACGCTGATACCAATTGCTGCATTAGTCGCCATACCTTTCACTGTTAACCCCAGTACACTTCCCCCAAACAACAAAGGAGCATCACCAATACTTGCATTAGATTTATGATACCCCCAGGTATTCATAATGCTTTGAGCCTTTGCCATTGCTTCAGTATCAGGGTTACGTTTTATATAGTCCTGTCCTGACAGTAACCCAGTAACAAGCTCCTGTGCCACCGCTGTACCGTACTCCTTTTCCATTTCTGAAGCATATACACGCAAGTAAGCTGCCAGTTCAGCACGTTCTGCACTGTTTAATTGTGAAGGATCTTTATTAAATTTGGATACCAGAGCATCACTACGTTTATCTGCATTTTCCAGCTTAATCAGCTCATTAGCAGTGGCTAATGTCTTATCGCCGTTCCTGATTTTCTCAATGGCTTTATCCAGTTTGTCAGAAGATGTCGCTCCCAGAAAGTTATTCTCAACAGTCGTCTTGCCTGGCTGTGCGCCGGCTACAGCTGCCCCCCCTGAGTCGCCCACCAGGCCACCGGCCAGGCCGGCAGCAACCGTTGCCAGTGTCGAGACCGTCTGCTTCTCTGTCTCGCTCAGTTCACTCACCGGCTTACCGTACATCTGTGTGGCTATCATTCCCACCACCTCGCCGGTGGCAGCCCCTGCGGCACCGGCAAGAGCGTTATTACCCTGTGCCACCGCCAGTGCGGCATTCACCACAGCATGAGCAGCCACATTTGCAGCCTTATTCACCTCACCTGTAACCGGGTCTGTGGTCATGGTTTTCACCACTTCAGCCAGATACGGTGCTGCACCACCTGCCAGGGCTGCACTCAGATTACCGCCGGCCAGTCCC
>ERZ1026894.528-NODE-528-length-27542-cov-7.280751_pt1 | contig 27542 bp, 23 predicted proteins | sample MGYA00380177_ERZ1026894 | MGnify/ENA primary metagenome ERZ1026894 (study PRJEB33269, sample SAMEA4719813) | human gut metagenome | biome: human-associated habitat; feature: organic feature; material: feces | place: Cameroon | collected 2013-10 ... | reverse complement strand
GCAAGCAAGCAAGCAAGCAAGCAAGCAAGCAAGCAAGCAAGCAAGCAAGCAAGCAAGCTTGGTGCTGCGTAGCGTAGTCGCCGTCTCGGCGACTCACCAGTCCATTTCTGTATAGCCTCGTATGGCACGTTAGTGCTGTGCGGGGCTTTTTTGTTGCAGAAAAAGGTGTCTCAATGAGGTTCGAATGGACTTCTGTGCCTACGACAGAGAAGACTCCCTGTGATACATGATTCCGGTAAAAAGAATGATTCCCGTTGTGGACTGATTTGTCGCCTTCATGCATTTTGTGTTTTTTACTGGATTCATAATCAGGAGAATGAACATGTTGCATTGCAATGTTGAAGTCTGGTATAAGACTACACAGATGAACTAAACGAGGTTGCCGACAGGATTTTACAGAGGCATTTTGAAAAAACAAGTGCTAAAAGACAGAAAAAACACATGTCATTTGTGTGAAAACGTGTATGTCCTTGTTCATTTTCTGCCTCCATCTTTGCTGCAAAGATACTCGTTCAAATCGGTGCATACTAAAAACTACATCGTAACTACTTGATTTTCAATTTTGTTCAACCTTTGTCTTTTTGATTTTTACAGGCCACTAGTAGTTTGGAATCGCAAAACCCAATAATCACAACTTTAGGAGAAAAAATGTCAGACGATAAAAAAGCAGGAATTAAGGAGCAAATAAATAAGGCAGTGACAACGTTAGGTGACAAGGCTGATGCTCTATATAACAAGCTTCCATTGGATAAAATCAACGAAAAACTCAGGGGAAAGGTTAATGTCAAGAGTAATCGTGTTAAATATATCTTTTTTGGTAGTGTTTTAGTGTTGCTTCTGATTATTGGAAGTTGTTTATTTGGTGGAGGAAAAGAAGAATTGGAAGCGGGACAGATTAAGCGCGCTGAAAAAGTATTCTATGACAATTTTGTGTTCAATTACTCTATTGAATATGGTGGCATATTGTCATTCAGGATTCCCAAAAACTCTGTCAAGTATATTCGCAAGGATACTATTCCTGAAATGGAAGTGACAGAGGAGTTAAGAATTGCAGGCAAGAAGGGAAAGATTTTTATTGCAACTGCAATTCCGAAATTTACGACACATAATGATAAACTTGAGATTCCTGTCATCATCGTCGTCTGCGGCAATAGAATTGCTTGTTTTCCGGCTGAATAGTTCATCTTCCCTTAACTCGCAAATCACATTTTTGAGGAGAAAAACACATGCAACTTACAAAAAGTGAGAAAGTCAAATGTGAAGTTTCAGAACAACAAGAAAGAGATATTCTTGATGTTCTCGAAATCCAATTCAAGAAGGCTTCTAACAAGGTTAGCATTTATCGCAACCAAGTAGTGGCTGATGGTGTCAATAGTAGCTTTGGATCGATTCTGCGGGAAGATGAGACAACTGTAACAGTAAAGGCAGACAACAAGGGAACTGGATATTTACTTGAAGCCTCTATTGTCTACAAACCTTCCGTAATGTTTTGGGTTTTTGTTGTGATTGATTTGCTTCTTGCAGTCACGGTTATTGGTTTGGTGATTGGTATGGCCGTAACACTTGGATTGTATTTTTACAACAAGAATCTCGTACTTAATGGTGTTGCTGATGTCCTAAAAAATGCCAAGGATTCCATTGAGTAATGTGTTCAACGCAGTAATGATTATTTACTTGGTTGTGCCAAGTAGATGTTTTTTCGCCGCCACCTTGGGGTGGCGGCGAAAAAGTTGTGCCTCACCGGCTGTTTTACATCAAACGGCTTGATACCCTTAAATACGATTCAGATGGATTATATTGACTTGTTAGAAGAATCAGATTTTGCCACAAGTTATTCCCTAAAGAAACATGCTTCCGGAAGTAGTTGGTCGGCACAAGTAATACGCATGGCACATCATTATGGATGGGGGTGGTTTTTTCTTGCTGATATTGTTTTCTCTGTGTCTTTGTGTGCATTGACTATTGTTCCTGGTATTGTCTTTGGTATTTGGCTTTTTTCTCTTTATGCGTCTTTTTCGGTTACACGTGACAATATAAAAAAAGTTTTTTTCTATGTGGATGAATATCCATATTTCACTTTTGAAAGTTTATTAAGAGATTTTCAGGGTGAGGATAAGAATCCACCTGATGAAAGCACGAAGAGAGAAATAAGAGATGCTTTGAATTGGATGAAAAGAAAAGGTGTTCTTATTATTATAACTTTGGCAAACAAAGAATATTGGTTTTCAAACAGTTTACTTGATTCACTTGAGGATCTTTTGCAAAATCATACTACTGAACATATAAAGTCCTCTTTTGATGAGTTGACAAGTATTCTGCATCCAAAATTATCTCTTTCAAGTAAAGAACTTGCTGAATTCATCCTCTTGCCCTCCAATCACCTTGATCGTTATAATTTTGAAGATGGACAGTTTTATGTCCATGATTTGAACATTGATCGAGTTCTTGTTTGTTCTGTATGCGGTCGCACATGCATTGCTGATGATGGCTATGTTTCGGATGGGGAATATTTCTGCAGTGAATACTGTCGCGAAACCGATGCGATTGCACAGCGTACAGCGGCAGAATTGCGGAAAGCGACTTTTGAACGTTATGGTATCCAAGCTGCGGGATGGGGTGCTGCAGCCGCTGCCATATCACACGCTTGGGGGGATCAGGTTAAAATCTTTTCACCCCATACTCAGGGACATGGCTTTGCTGCTGAGCGTGCTAATTCAATGATCGATCAGATTCACGGAGAACTTGATGCCCGTGTTATTGGCATTGACAACGCTAGGAATGGAGCAGACAGGATTAGTGGTGGTCAACTAATCCAGACAAAATATTGTCAATCAGCTACAGCATCAGTTAATACTGCTTTTGATTCTAAAAGCGGTATGTTTCGCTATTTTGACTCACACGGAGAACCCATGCAGCTGGAGGTCCCTAAGGATCAATATGTAAAAGCGATACAATTGATGAGAGAAAAAATCTCAGAAGGAAAGGTGCCGGGCATTACGAATCCAGATGAAGCTCAGGGAATTATTCGTAGGGGATCGATTACTTATGAGCAATCAAAGGCTATTTGCAAATTTGGAACAGTAGAAAGTTTAGCATATGATGCTGGAACGGGTATTGTTGTTGCAAGTTCAGCAACTGGTATCTCTTTTGTTGTTGCAACAGCCATTGGTTTTTGGAAAACTAAGGATATCAAGCAATCCATACAGAGTGCGGTGATTCTTGCAGCTTCAACAGGCGGGAAAGCATTTTGTGCTTACATTCTAACGGCACAAATGCAGCGCATCCCAGCTGTGAATGCATTTTTGGATAAAGCTATTCATATCAATTTTGGTGGACACGGCAAAATGGTAAAACATATTGGAAAAGGACTTACCAAAATGAGCGGTTCAAATCAAGCCTTCAGCAATAAAGCAGCAAATGCTACTGTAAAGGGAGCTGTTGTTGCCGCAGGTGCTATGTTGGCTATAACTTCGACCATTGAGGTTTCACGTATGGTTAGTGGGCGAATCTCAGGAATGCAGTGCATGAAAAACATAGGAGTTGCAGCTGGTGGTATAGCAACAGGCACAATCGGGGCAACAATTGGTGGCGCCGCTCTCTCCTTTATTCCTGTTGTTGGAACCTTTGTAGGATCCGTGGTGGGTGGTGCTATTGGTGGCATGTTGGGAGCAAAGGCAACAAAATCTGTCCTCGATAGTTTCATTGAGGATGATGCCCCACAAATGTTGCGAATCGTTTCAATGCAATTTGAGTATTTTGTTGGAAAATACTGTTTAAATAACGAAGAGTTGGAGCTGGCAGCCAATGAACTTGATGCATTGGCCGCCAAGATTGAATGGTTGCAAGATGTCTTTTCAAAAGAGGGATATCGTGTTCAATTTGTGAGTCGTGAGATCCAACCCATCTTCTTACGAATCATGGCACGACGGGCCCCCTTGAGCGATAATCAAATCTCGCAATCGAAACTTCTGGAAGCATTAGATGTTTCTGAACCCTCGGCCGTCTTTTCTCCTGCTTGATGGTCTATTTCTTTCGCCGTGTTTCTCAGGATGGTAGGTTAATAACCTAAAATGACATTTAACCTACACTCTGTTTCACATATTGAGAAGGGGGATTCATCTCCATGGGTTGCGTGATCGCTCTACCCGTGGAGAGTTCCGCTGTGGAGATTATTTCGCCCCGCAGTGGGTTGTGTTGACATGCAGTGGCATGGTGTAGCTGAGGGGCGTTTTTCCTGGTTGTTTTCAGCCTGAACTATCCTTTCCGAGAGTTGTCACGGGTTATATTCTGTGCATGAAGCTGATAGTTCTTGCGACATATTCGAAGTCGTTGATGACCTTTCGTCTGCCCATGATGCGTTCCTTTGTGGCCCGTGGGTGGGAGGTTGTCGCCGTGGGGCCTGACTCCGAGGAGGAGTGGGGGGGGCGTTTTGGCGCCTTTGGGATTCGTTACAGGTCGGTATTTCTCCAGCGCACTGGCTTGAATCCCTTTGCCGACATGCGGACTCGCCGTGAGTTGCGCAGGCTATTCCTTGAGGAGTCACCCGACAGGCTTTTTTGCAGCCAGGCGAAGGCGGTGGTCTATGGAGTTCCCGCGGCGAAGGAGGCCGGCGTTGCGGGCGTCTACGCGCTGATTTCGGGCCTGGGGTCGGTATTCCGGGGGCATGGTCTCAAGAATGCGCTTGTCAGGATGGTATTGAAGCGTGGATACAGGCGTGCGCTGGCGTTGGCGGACGGAGTATTCTTCCAGAATGACGACGACAGGGACGTCTTTGTCGGCCTGGGCCTTGTCAAGCCTGAGAAAGTGTCCATGATTCCCGGGAGTGGCGTTGACATAGTCAGGTTCACTCCGTCGCCGCTTCCGTCCGGGATGGTATTCCTCATGGTTGCCCGTCTTCTGCGTGACAAGGGCGTCCTGGAGTACCTTCAGGCCTGCCGTGGCCTTCGTGCCGCATATCCGTCGTGCAGATGTCTTCTTGTGGGGCCATACGACACCAATCCCTCGGCCATCAAGCCGTGTGACCTTGCGCCATACATCGAGGATGGTTCCGTCGAGTATTTTGGGGAGCGTGACGATGTTCGTCCATTCCTGGCGCGGTCGAGTGTCTTTGTTCTTCCGAGCTACCACGAGGGGACTCCGATGAGTGTCCTGGAGGCTCTTTCCTGCGGGCGTGCGGTCATTACCACGGACGCGCCCGGGTGTCGTGAGACGGTGGTTGACGGTCTCAACGGGTTCATGATTCCCACGCGGGACGCGGCGTCCCTCCGTGCTGCGATGGAGCGTTTTGTCCTGGCTCCCGGGCTTGCCCAGAAGATGGGCATTTCCAGCAGGAGGATTGCCGAGAGCCGTTTTGCCTCCGACATAGTGAACGAGCTGGTCTACGACAAGCTCAAGTGAGCCGTCCTGGACGGCGTGTGTTTTTCTGTGAAACCTGTTGCCGCGCGATTGCAATCCTGTTGTGCGGGGTTACTTTAGGTGCCGTTTACACAAGTTTCGTGTTACAGACTTCCATGTACTACCTTTCATCCAACCCAGTTGATTTCTATTGGTGGTGGCGTAGCTCCGTCACGACCGGCGTTTGTGCGCAGTGATCACTGGAGAGGAAGCGAGTGATAGTCAGAGAATCGTGGCGGGTTAGATTAGCATCGTGCTAGGCGGCCCGCCTTTTTCATTGTCGCAGACAGAAAGCCGGAGTGACGGAGCAGTTCAGCCGTCGGTCCGGCTTTTTTGCGTTTATGCATCCTGCGCTTCCTGAAGTCACAATAACCAAAAGGCACACTTGCCGATTATCAGGAGAGAGAACAATGAAGAACGAGATTCCCTACAAGACCTTCTTGAGCGAGGACGAACTGCCGAGGGCGTGGTACAACGTGCGCGCCGTCATGCCGGAGAAATGTCCGCCGCTTTTGAACCCTGCGACCCGCCAGCCCGTGACCGTGGAGGAACTTTCGCAGGTCTTCTGCGAGGAGCTGGCCAGGCAGGAACTTGACGACGTGAACGAGTTCATCCCGATTCCCGAGGAGGTCCTGAACTTCTACAAGATGTTCCGCCCGTCCCCCCTTGTCCGCGCCTACTGTCTGGAGCAGGCGCTTGGGACCCCCGCCCACATCTACTACAAATTCGAGGGCAACAACACCTCTGGCAGCCACAAGCTGAACTCTGCGGTCCCGCAGGCCTACTATGCGAAGCGCCAGGGCCTCAAGGGCGTCACCACCGAGACTGGTGCGGGGCAGTGGGGGACTGCGCTTTCGATGGCGTGCGCCTTCTTCCACCTGGAATGCCACGTGTACATGGTCAAGTGCTCCTACGAGCAGAAACCACATCGGCGCGAAGTCATGCGGACATACGGGGCGGCCGTCACGCCGTCGCCATCCTCCACCACCGAGGTGGGCAGGAGGATTCTTGCGGAGAACCCCGGGACCAGCGGAAGCCTGGGATGCGCGATCTCCGAGGCTGTGGAAGTGGCCGTCAAGACTCCCGGATACCGGTATGTGCTTGGCTCCGTCCTCAACCAGGTTCTTCTCCACCAGAGCATCATTGGGCTTGAGACCAAGACCGCCCTTGACAAATACGGAATCACTCCCGACGTCGTCATCGGCTGTGCGGGTGGCGGTTCGAACCTTGGCGGCCTGATTTCGCCCTTCGTGGCGGATCGGCTGCGGGGCAGGACGGGCACCCGTTTTGTCGCGGTTGAGCCGTCGGCCTGTCCGTCCCTCACCCGTGGCAAGTATGCCTACGACTTTTGCGACACGGGGAAGGTCTGTCCTCTTGCGAAGATGTACACCCTTGGCTCCGGGTACATGCCCGCGGCCATCCATGCGGGTGGCCTGCGCTACCACGGGATGAGCACCGTCCTCTCCGAGCTTCATGACCGGGGGATTCTGGAGGCGATTTCCGTGCCCCAGAGCACGGTCTTCAAGATGGCGGAGCTCTTTGCGCGTTCCGAGGGCATCCTGCCTGCGCCAGAGAGCGGCCACGCAATCTACGGGGCAATCCAGGAGGCATTGCGCTGCAAGGAGGAGGGGAAGGCGGAGAACATCGTCTTCGGACTCAGCGGCACAGGCTACTTCGACATGGTCGCATACGGCAACTACAACGACGGCAAGATGCAGGACTACCTTCCCGGCGACGAGGAGATTGCCGCGTCGCTGGCAAAGCTCCCGTAGCCTCGCACGCGGGGTGGAGTGGATTCGCCGTGAGTTGCGCCATGCCTCGCGGCATTCGCTCCACCCTGCGGGGGCAACGTAACCACGAATGGCTCGGGAAAAGCCCGGCTTCGTGTATTTCGTCGTTAAGAAACCGCCATGCGTGCGCTCCCTCTCGGTTCGGGGGAGGGAGTGTTTCCCGATTGTGCGTGGCTTCGCCGTGTGGTGTGGTTCCCTTCGTCTGTTCATGGAAAGCGGTTTACATTACGCAAGTTGCGTTTTCACCGCATTGGGAGGAGGGCGCCATATCAAACATGTCAAATTCCAAGCAGAAGAGAATTTACACGGACTACTTGGTCATTGGGTCTGGTCTAGCGGGTCTGACGGCTGCGCTTGAGGCTGCCAGCCATGGCAAGGTCCTTGTCGTGACCAAGTCCAAGGCCGAGGAGTGCAACACCCGCTATGCCCAGGGCGGCATTGCGGCCGTCATGTCCGACAACGAGGCCGACTTTGAGGCGCACGTCCAGGACACCCTTGTGGCCGGCGCAGGGCTATGCAAGCCTGACGTCGTCCGTGCGATTGTGAAGGCCGCGCCTGAGCGCATCCGCAAGCTCCAGGAACTTGGGTGCCACTTCACCTTGAGGAAGGAGGTGATTCCCGACCTGCCGCCCTCCCAGGGCAACGAATTCCACCTCGGGCGCGAGGGCGGGCATTCCGCCAGGCGCATCCTCCATTCCGGGGACATCACCGGCGGCGAAATCTCCGACGTGCTTGTCGCAAGATGCCGTGAAAACCCGAACATCACCATTTGGGAGAACCACCTTGCGGTGGACCTGATTTCCACCAGGCACATCGAGTGGCAGGGGGACAATGTCTGCCTCGGGGCATACGTGATGGACACACAGACCCACGAGATTGCCACCGTCGTCGCCAAGTACACATTTCTGGCCACTGGCGGCGCGGGCAAGGTCTACCTCTGCACCTGCAATCCGGACGTGGCATGCGGCGACGGCGTCGCAATGGCATACCGTGCCTCGGCGGAAATCTCCAACATGGAATTCTACCAGTTCCATCCGACAATCCTCTTCCATCCCCACGCGAAGTCGTTCCTGATTTCGGAGGCGGTCCGTGGCGAAGGCGCCATCCTGAAGATACGCAAGGGCAGCGAATACGTCACCTTCATGGAGAAATACCACAAGCTCGCCAGCCTTGCCCCGAGGGACATCGTGGCCCGTGCGATTGACAACGAGCTTAAGAGGACTGGACAGGAATGTGCATGGCTGGACATTCGCGACAAGTCGGAGGAATTCCTCCGGGCGCGTTTCCCCAACATCTTCGCCAAGTGCCTCAAGTTTGGCATCAACATGGCGACGGACCTCATCCCCGTGGTTCCTGCGGCGCACTACTGCTGCGGCGGCGTCCGCACCGACGTCAACGGCGTCACCAGCGTCAAGAACCTTTATGCGATAGGCGAGTGTGGCTGCACCGGGCTTCACGGCGCGAACCGCCTTGCCTCCAACTCGTTGCTTGAGGCCGTGGTGGTTGCGAACTTTGCGGTGAGACATGCCGTCGCCCAGAGCGAGGCTCCCCATTGCGGCATCACTCCCGACATGATTCCCGACTGGGAGAGCGGGAATGCGGTGGACTCCGACGAGATGATTGTCATCACCCACAACTGGGACGAGATTCGCCGTCTGATGTGGGACTACGTGGGGATTGTCCGCAGCAACAAGCGCCTTGAGCGTGCCAAGTCCCGCATTCGCATGATTCGCAAGGAGATTGAGAAGTACTACTGGAATTTCCTGTTGACTCCCGACCTTGTGGAGCTCCGCAATCTTGCCAGTGTCGCGGAGATGATCATCGACGCGGCCTCCGCCCGCCAGGAGTCCCGCGGCCTTCACTACAACCTCGACTATCTGCCGCCGGCGGACCCTTCGTCCCATGGCAAGGACTCCGTCCTGAGGATGCCTCAGAAATTCGAGCTCAAGTTCGAATAGCGGCGTAATGTTTTACCGGAGACGAATCACCGTCAACAGCTGCCTTAATCCAGGCAAGGAGAACCAGAAGAAATGCTCAAATGCCCGAAATGCGGAACTGACAACTTGCTCAGCGCGGTCTTTTGCCGTGGCTGTGGCGAGCGCATGAACCTTGACGAGATCAAGCCCGACGACTTTGAGAACATTGGCACCAAGAAGGATTCCACGACGATGCAGAACATCATCGGCGGCATCATCATCGGCGTGCTCATCGTCGGCTTCCTGGTTGGCTTCTGCTTCCCCAGCTGCGGTGCCCTTGGCACCACCGAGGAGGGCCAGAACGCCGTCATGGAGAAGTATCTCAGCAAGCCGTCGGACACCTATACCGACCAGGAGATCACCGACTTCTGCAACAAGATGCTTGCCCGCAGCGACGGGGAGTTCGATGGGCCTGTGATCAAGGGCTTTTCCGTCCGTTGCAACGAGGACGGCACTGTCAAGGTCTTTGTCAAGGCCACCTTCTTCGGCTTCCTGCCGGGCACGGTCTCCGTCACCTGCAACGTCAACAATTCGAATGGCCGCATTTCCCTTAGCGGCGACCAGGTCAAGATTGGCCTTTTCCCGTTGCCGGAGGGTCTTGAGGAGAATCTCTTCTACCCGCTGAAGCAGGCAGGGAGTTCCATCATGGACGATGCGAACACCAGGATCAAGTCCCTCAAGATAAGCGAGGGCCAGGCCGTCATTGGGCACGGCCGAATCGTCATCAAATAGGCGTTTTTGACCTGATGTCGTCTTATTCTCCCCGCCGCCGCATTTTCGTGCAGGGCGGGGATTCTTGATTATCGGGAGTGGTTTTTTGCCGCGTCGGGCAGGCGTCCCTTCCCCCCATTTTCTTATCCGATCCGATACATATCATTGCCATGGATCCCGTGCAAGTCATCCTGGAGCAGCATCCCGCCCCCCATGCGCACATTGTGCGCCATGCAGGTGACACCATCAGAATCACCCTGAAGCTGAGCCGCCCCATACGGGGCAGGGCGTTTGTGAGGACCAACCTCGGCAATGCCTCCATCCAGCGCACTGAGACCATCGACAAGGTCGAAATGGGCATCGAACCCCTTGGACGCGACTGGCAGGACATCCCGATGCGCCAGGTGGACGCAACCACCTTCGCGGCGCATCTGGCGCTGGTGGAAATCGGCGTCTTCGACTTCAAGTGCTTCTTCTACAACGAGACGACCGGGAAGGCGCTCTGGCCCCGCGGCGAAAATGGCAGAGTCAAGGTGATTTCGGCGGAGGGGGTTGCCCGCAACACCATCTACAACGCCTTTGTCAGGCAGTTTGGCGAGAACATTTCAGGGAAGGCGGCCTCTCCCGAGCTTGCCTCTGCCGCCGAATTCCTGGACAAGCGCAACTTCACCGTGATTCCGCCCTCGGGCACCTTCAGGGCAATCCAGTCCAAGCTGGACTTCATCCTCGGGGATTTGGGGTTCCGCATATTGCAGTTCCTGCCGGTGCATCCGATTCCGACCACCTTCGCCAGAATGGGACGCTACGGAAGCCCCTTTGCCCCACTTGACTTCATGGACGTGGACGCATCCATGGCTGAGTTCGACCAGCGCACGACGCCCCTGGAGCAATTCCTCCAGCTCGTGGACCAGGTGCACGCCCGGGGCGCACTCGTCTTCCTGGATATTCCCATTGACCACACTGGCTGGGCAAGCGTCCTGCAGTCGCATCATCCGGAGTGGTTTGCCCGGACTGCGGACGGGGCGTTCCAGTCTCCGGGCGCCTGGGGGGTTGTCTGGGCCGACCTCTGCAAGCTTGACTTTACGAAGACCGACCTTTGGAAGCGCATGGCCGAGGTGTTCATCCACTGGTGCCGCAACGGAGTCGACGGCTTCCGCTGTGACGCGGGCTACATGGTTCCCGCGCCGGTATGGAAATACATTGTCGCCAAGGTGCGCCAGCAATTCCCCGACACGATTTTCTTCCTTGAAGGGCTTGGCGGCGGCCAGGACGCCACCACCAGGCTTTTGGACGACTCGGACCTCGACTGGGCATACTCCGAGCTCTTCCAGAACTACACCCAGCAGGAACTCTCAAGATACCTTGACTTTGCGACAGGCTACTCCGCCGCCCACGGCGCCCTTGTAAACTTCGCGGAGACCCACGACAACGACCGCCTTGCCGCCAAGTCGAAGGAGTGGGCGCGGCTGCGCGTCGCCCTTTCGGCGCTCTTTGCCCCGGCGGGTTGCTTTGGCATAGCGAACGGAGTCGAGTGGTATGCCACCGAGAAGATAGACGTCCACGGCGCCCGTTCCATCAACTGGGGGAGCGCCGACAACATGGTGCCCCTTCTTTCGTCGTTGAACGCCCTTCTGGGGAGTCATCCCGCCTTCCGCGCCGACGCCCGCCTCCGCATTCCCTATGGCGCATCCGGGGATGCGGTCGGCATTCTCCGTGAGCCCCGGAAGGATGTGGAGCATGCGCTTCTGGTGGTTGCGAATCCACGGCCAGACGCGTGCGCCGCCTACCACTGGCACTACCAGGAATTCGAGGCGGGAAGCCGCCCGACGGACATTCTCACGGGGAAGCAGCTTTCCGCAAGCCTTGGGGAGTGTCTCTACACAATCAACCTGGAGCCCGGACAGGTGGTTTGCCTCTGCAAGCCAGGAAAGCAGAAGCTCGCGGAACAGCCATACGGCGCCCGCGAAAGGCAGCTCCTCCGCGCAACCGCGCTACGCCTCAGGTGCTCGCTCTGGGGATACGGGGATTTGGACGGGGCGGAACCCGAAGACGACGCATACGCGCTCTTCCAGGACCCACACTCCTTCATCCAAAAGGTCTCAGGCGAAAAACACTACCTCCCGCTGGTCGAGTGGTCTCCGGAAAAGGACGGACAGCGCGTGGCAATCCTTCCCGACGACCACTACCTCCTCATCTGCGACAGGCGACCCTTCCGGGCGCAGCTGCTCTTCGACGGCACCGTCCGCCAGAGATGCGAGTCAATGCCACGCAAGGACGGCCAGAACTTCGCGGTCCTGCTGCCTCCCGTCCGTCGAATCACCCGCACGACGACGGCCCTCATCCAGGTCACCTGCTATGACGAGGGTGCGAAGGTGGTCAAATACGAGGCGGAGATTCTGCTTCTTCCATTGAATGCGCCCCTTTCCGTCATGAGGAGGGTGACCCGCCACGAGCTTACGCGCAGGCACAGTTTCCTTGCCGCCAACTCCTACGGCTCATACGCACTGATACGCGGGATGTGGGGCAATCTCGAGGGGCAGTATGACGCGTTGCTGGCGGCGAACCAGAATCCCGAGCTTCCCGCCGACCGCACGGTTGTCTTCCCTCGCCTTCGCGCATGGCTTGTCCACCACGACTACTCCCAGGAAATCAACGTCAACTGCCAGACCGACTTTGTCGTGACGGGTCCCAATTCCGCGTCGTGGCACTTCATCATCCCCTCTGGCATCGGCGGCAACGCCTACATCAGCATTTCCTACGTTCTTGACAAGGAGCGCAACGCCTTCACGCTCTCCTTCACCAGGTGCCCGCCTCCCGAGGAGTCGGATGCATTCCCCGCGATGGACGAACACTCCCCCGTCACCCTGATTCTGCGACCAGACATAGACGACTGCTGCAACCACAACCCGACGCAGGCGTATCTCGGCGCGGAAAACGCCTTCCCGCAGCGGCTCAAGACGGGCAACGACGGGTTCTCATTCACCCTGGAGAGCAAAAACCGCCTCGAAGCACGCATCAGCCGGGGAGTCTTCGTGGGAGACTCGGAGTGGACATACAACTTCCATGACGCCCTCGAGGAGGAACGGGGGCTGCGGGCGACGCGAGACCTCTACAGCCCAGGGCACTTCCGGCTGGACCTCCGGCGCGGCGAGACGGCCGTCCTCTCCGCAGCGCTCCTCACGCCATCGGAACCGCCGATGGACGCGCCCGTGGAACCGGATGCCCCAATCCCGTTCCACGAAAACAATGCGAAGGTGCCGCTCAAGACCGCGCTGGAGGAAGCGCTGGGGGCATTCATCGTAAGAAGAAACCCGCTCAAGACAGTCATCGCGGGATATCCCTGGTTCCTCGACTGGGGACGGGACACCCTCATCTGCCTCAGGGGGCTGATCGCCGCAGGACGATTGGACGACGCGCTCGCAATCATCGTCCAGTTCGCCTCATACGAGAGGAAGGGATGCCTCCCCAATATGATTTCGGGGGAACAGGTCTCGAACTGGGACACCTCCGACGCGCCCCTCTGGCTCTTCAACGCCGTCTCGGAATACATGCGGGCGGTCGGCAAGAACCTCTCCCAGAAGGTGCTTGCGACTCCCTGCGGCAAGCGAAGCCTCCTCCAGGTGCTGGAGTCAATCGCCGCCTCATACATGAAGGGGACGGAAAACGGAATCGCGATGGACGCGGCGAGCGGACTGGTCTTCAGCCCGTCCCACTTCACCTGGATGGACACGAACTACCCCGCAGGAACCCCCCGCGAGGGATACCCGATTGAAATCCAGGCATTCTGGTACGGTGCGCTCGACTTGCTGGCAAAGCATACCGGCAAATCCATCTATGTCACTACAGCCAAGCGAGTCAAGGAGTCTGTCGCAAAGTACTACGTCTCTCGCCCGGAGGTGGGCTTGTCGGACTGCCTCCACGGGCGTCCAGGAACTCCCGCCGCTAAGGCGACTGCTGATGACGCATGCCGCCCGAACCAGCTCTTCGCCCTCACGGTCCCCGGCTTGATTGACGACTTTGAACTCCAGCAGACGGTCATTGCCGCAACAGGCCATCTGCTTGTTCCGGGAGGGATGCGGACTCTTGCAAACCAGCGGGTGGAATTCCTCCAGCCAATCTACAAGGACGGGCACCTCCTCAACAATCCCGCCTTCCCGTATTGGGGTGAATACATCGGCGACGAGGACACCAGGCGCAAGCCCGCCTACCACAACGGGACAGCCTGGGCGTGGCTCATGCCGTCGTTCTGCGAGGCGCTTCTGCGCACCTTCGGCCCTTCCGCAAAGCCCGCGGCAAGATCCCTTCTCCACACCACCGCCGCCCTTATGCGCAGGGGATGCGTCGGGCAGCTTCCCGAAATCCTTGACGGAGACATTCCCCACAAGACCAGGGGATGCTGCGCCCAGGCCTGGTCTGTCACGGAGGCCTACAGGATTCTCCGCATGATGGAACGGGAATAGCGTCCCAGGGCGCGCCAGCAACACACACTCCCACTTGTCCCATGTCCACGTATATCTTCGATGTAGACGGCACCCTGATTGACTCAATGCCCCTCTGGGAGCGTCTCGGAATTGATTTCCTTCATCTTCACGGCCGCGAACCCCACGAAGACTTCCAGAGGCGCATCCTCAACATGTCGATGATGGAGTGCGCGGAGTTTCTCCGTTCCGAATACGGGTTCACCGAGGCTCCGCAGGACTTGGTTGACGCGATGAATTCCATGGCGGACTCCTTCTACATGGAGAAGGCCCCCGCGAAGCCCGGCGTCCTGGAGGCCGTGAAGTCAATCCATGACGCGGGCATCCGGTGCGTGGTGGCAACCGCCTGCGAAAGGTATCTGGCGGAGGCGGCCTTGCGCCGGACGGGGCTTCTCCCATTCTTCTCCAGGATGTACACCTGCGGGGAAATCGGACTCTCGAAGAGCCGCGCCGAATTCTTCAAGGTCATCCTGGAGACAGAAAAACTGAACCCGTCGGATGCGGTGCTGGTGGATGACGCACTTTACGCCATTGACGCGGCCAGGGCAAATGGAATCGGCATCCTGGCAATCTACGACGAGTCAAGCAGGGAAAGCTGGCCCGTCATCCAGAAGCGGGCAGACCACGCCATAGCCTCCTGGAGCGACTTCCACTTGCCCGCATCAAAGACAGCGGGCTTATAGTATCCAAAACACCCCCGTTCCCACCAGCGCTTTTCCGAGAAGCCCATGCCAGCGAAGGTCTTTGTGTCAGGTTGCTTTGATATGCTCCATTCGGGGCACGTCGCCTTTCTTGAGGAGGCTGCCACGCACGGGGAACTCTATGTGGGGATTGGGTCGGACAAGACAGTCCTGGAGCTGAAGGGACGGCGGACGATCTGCAAGGAGGCGGAGCGTCTCTACATGGTGAAGGCGCTCCGCTGCGTGAAGGACGCCTGGGTCAGCAGCGGCTCCGGAGTGATGGACTTCGAGGACGAGGTGCGCGCACTTCACCCAGATATCTTCTTCGTGAACAGCGACGGCTACACCCCCGAGAAGGAGGCATTCTGCCGCGGGCTGGGCATCCGCCTGATGCTGAGCCGCCGTCTTCCCCACGAGGGGCTTCCCCCCCGTTCCACGACTGCGCTTCGCCGCGAATGCGCAATCCCATACCGCATCGAACTAGGCGGCGGCTGGCTTGACCAGCCTGACGTCAGCAGGTTTGCGCCTGGCGCGGTGGTCACGGTCTCCATCAAGCCCAGGGTCGAATACAACGACCGCAGCGGGCTGGCGACCTCCTCGCGCAAGAAGGCGGTCGAACTCTGGAGCGATGTCCTGCCAAAGGGTGACAGAACCGAGTTGGCGAAGATGCTCTTCGCACTCGAAAACCCGCCTGGGACAAAGTACTATTCGGGTTCCCAGGACCAGCTGGGAATGCTCCTGCCGGGAATAAACAGGCTCTATTATGACAACTCCTTCTGGCCGTCGAGGATAGATAGTATCCTTGATGAGGCGACCATCGCCTTTGTCGAAGCGCATCTGCGGCTTCTTGCGCTGCCTCCGCGCCCGACTGGGTTTTCGGTGCGGGAGGAGACGCGCATCACCGAGGAGGGCGTCCGCCGCCTTGCGCGTGCCGCCGACGGCGTGTGGGAGGGCATCAGGAACCACGATCTTTCCCTGTGGGGCGCAAGCACGACAGCCGCATTCGAGGCCGCAGTAGCAATGTTCCCGCGGATGCTGACAGACGAGACCGCGAAGGCCATCGAGGCATACCGCGGTCGTGCGGCAGGCTGGAAGCTCACTGGCGCGGGAGGAGGCGGATACCTGGTGCTTGTCTCGGAGGAGCCAATTCCCGAGGCGCAGACGGTCGAGGTCTGCCGCGAGTAGACCCCGCAGGATTGCCGCGCGAGTCATGGAGTTCACCCCGATAGGAATCTTCCGTTGCGACGCCAAATACGCCTACGATGTGCCGCGGCAGGGCATCCTGGCTGGCGAGAACGTCGGCCGCGTTGAACTCGCCCCGGGAATGAATTTCGAGGCGGCGCTGGATGCCATCGAGGGGTTTTCGAGAATATGGTTGATCTTCGCCTTCGACCGCAACGAGGGCCGCTGGCGTCCAAAGGTCCAGCCGCCGCGCCACATCGACCACAAGGTCGGAGTCTTTGCGACGCGTTCCCCCTATCGTCCAAATCCAATAGGCCTCTCCTGCGTGGAATTGCTCGAGGTCAAGGGGCGGGTTCTGGTTGTCAAAGGCCACGACATGCTGGACGGCACGCCAATCCTCGACGTCAAGCCATATCTGCCATACGCAGACTCATTCCCCGACGCGGCGCCGGGATGGACTGCCGCGAACTCCGGAAGGGAGTGCGTCGTGACTGTGGAACCGCAGGTCCAGGAACGCCTCGACTGGCTTGCGGAACGGGGGTTCGCGTGCATCGGAGAATTCATCCGCGAACAACTGGGGGAAGACCCGCTGGACGGAAGACGCCATAGGCTCGACGGGGCAGGGCGGGAAGACGCCAGGGCGCTCCTGGCATACCGCACCTGGCGCATCGGATTCCAGGTCATCGGCAACAGGGTCCACGCCACCTCACTCCACTCGGGTTATTCAGAGGATGAACTTGCGGAAGACTCCGAGGACAGGTACGGCGACAAGGCGCTCCACCGCGAATTCAGAAAACACTTCCGGGAATAGGGCTGCGCCGCCGGGGAGTGAAGGAGCGGGAGCGTTTGGGCGAAGGGATGGGCAACTGCGGGGAAGGGGCCGTCCTCTCATTCCTGTCTTCCACCTGGAAGCGTGGACATTTTGAGGAATGGCGGCGGGACTGTGGCGTTGATATTGAGCGCAGGGATTGCGAGGCTCCATGCGTGGAGTGCCTGTGTCGGGAGGATAAGTCTTTCCCAGTCCTTTTCATCGAGGGTGTCCTTGGCGAATTTCAGGAAGATTTCATCGTCCACCCCGTATAGTTTGTCTCCGACGATTGGGAATCCCAGTGAGCAGAGAGTTGCCCGGATTTGGTGTGTCCTTCCCGTGTGGAGTGTGGCTTCGACCAATGTGAAGCCGCCTTCCGGATCCGGGACGAACCGGAGAGGATCCTCCCCCTCGCAGGGCGGGCGGCAATAGCATCTTCGGACAAGGTCGGTCTGCGCCGTGACCGCCTCGATGTCCTCGGGCAGTTCGACGACATCCGAGTCCCCGTCGTCGTCCGTCGGGACGAAGCGCTTCTTCTTGTTGACCTTGGAGGCCGTATCCTTCATGAGCCAGCCGTTTGCGAAATACTTTTCGAAGGGGATTCGCCCGTGGACGACTGCGAGGTACTTTTTGTGTGTTTCGACACCCAGGGAGTGCATTGTCTTTGCGGCCCTTGCCGCGAATCGCGGGTTTTTCCCGACGAGGACGATGCCCGAGGTTTCGCGGTCGAGCCGGCTGACGAAGTGTATTCCGCCGAGGTGTCTTTCCTGCTTCAGCCATGCCCACAGCGTATGGTTGAAGAAGCGCCCCGCGGGGTGGCACGGCAGGTTTCCGGGCTTTGCGACGAGGATGTAGTCGTCCGTCTCCTCCAGGACGGAGATGTCGAAGGAGACATCCTGCTCGAAGAGGTCCTTTGCCTGGAAGAAGACGCAGTCCCTTGCATGGAGCGCAGTGGATGCCAGGGCCGCCTTGCCGTTGACGAAGAGGTTTCCCCTGTCGATTTCAAGCTGCCACTGTGGGCGGTCCAGATAGTTGTAGCGCGCCTCGAGATAGTCGAGCAGGGTGTTTCCTTCGTCTTGGAGAGGGACTTCGACCTGGACGACGCGCTCCAGCGGGATGAACGGGAGCTCCGTCATTGCTCAGCCCTAGAATTTGAAGTCTTCGGGGAGGGTGGCCGGCTGTGTTGTGACGGTTCCGTCGGGTTGCCTGGTCAGCGTCTCGATCTTCTTTTCCGCGGCGGTCAGCTTTTCATTGCAGAACTTTCCGAGTTTCACCCCGCGTTCGAAGGCCGTCATGCTCTCCTCCAGTGGGAGGGTGCCGCTGTTGAGCTGCATGACGATGGTCTCGAGTTCACGGAGCGCTTCGTCGAAGGAGAGTTTCTTTTCCTGTTTCTTTTCTTCCATGGCCGTTATATGCTGGATCTGTTTCCTGGTGATTGAGAGCTATTTGTCCTGTTTGACGACGAGTTCCAGGGAGCCTTCTGCGAGCAGTGCGGTGAGTCGTGTGCCTTCTGGCGCCTCTGTTTCCTTGCGTATGGCGTGTCTGTCCTTGTCGAGGAGGATGCTGTATCCACGCTTCAGGACTCCCTTTGGGTCAAGCGCCCGCAGCACATTGTCGAGCCTTTCGAACTCGCCCCGTCTTCCCTGGAGGAAGGCGTTGATTCTGGCGGTGAGGGTATTGGTGGCGTTGTCGAGCTTTGCCCGTCTCATCCTGGCCTGGTTGGGCAGTGCCTGCATCAGCTGCTGCTCTGCGTTCACGAGCCGGAGCTGCCTGTCGTCAATCAGCTGTTTTGGCCGCAGGAGGTAGTTTGAACCGAGGCATGCGTTCAGCCGCGTGCGCAGATTCGCGGCCTTCGCCAGGATTGACTGCCGGATGGTGGCGAGGTCGTTTTCGACTCTCTGGAGGATTTCGACAAATGGCTGCGTGAGGGTCTCCGCCGCCTTCGTGGGAGTCGTCTCGCAACGGTCCGCCACATAGTCCACGAGGGTGGTGTCCCTTTCGTGTCCGACAGCGGTGATGACGGGCGTCCGTGCCGCGGCGATAGTCCTGGCGAGGGTTTCGTCATTGAAGCACCACAGCTCGTTTGTGCCGCCGCCGCCGCGTGTGACGACGATTACGTCGCACCCTCCGTATTCATCCAGGAGCCTGACGGCGTTGCAGAGTTCTGCGGCCGCCTCGCTCCCTTGCACCCGCGACGGCGCGACAAGGAAGGAGAGACCCTTGTAGCGCGAAAGCGATGTGTGGATGAAGTCCCGGAAGCCCGCCGCGTCAATGCTGGAGACGACTCCGATTCTTCGTGGAAACCGCGGAATGGGCTTCTTCCTGGATGCGTCCAGCAGCCCTTCCTTTGCAAGCTTTGCAATCAGTTCGTGCAGGATTTTTGTGAGGGTGTCCTCGTCATTGACGGGCCTAAGCGACTCGGCGATAAACTGCAGACGCCCGCTTTTCGGGTAGAACCCCAGGCTTCCCCTTGCGACGACCTTGTCCCCGTTCCTGATTCCCAGCGCGTCTGCCCGTGCCTTTCCATTGAACCATGTGAGTTCCAGAATCGACTCGTTGTTGTCGCGGAGTCTTGCGTAGAGGTGGTTGTAGACCTTTGTGGATGAGTTCAGCATCAATTCCCCGCAGACCTCGAGTCGGTATGGGGTGGCTTGCCGGAGTGCGTTTTGGACGAGCATGCACGCCTCCGTGACGGTAAGCGGCCGTGGTTCCTGCCTTTCCTCGCCGGGCGTGAATTCCCTGCGTTGGGATGGCGCATTTCCGTTGCCTTGCTGGGGGAACATCTTTTCCTGCGTGTATACGAGCAGGGCTGTCTCCGTCGGCCATGCGTGGAGACAGCCCCTTTCGGCGTGATGGCTGGTTGAGCCCTTTGGAAGAACCCTTCCGCGCGGTGGCGGAAGGGCGTTCACGAGGCCTTACTCTGCGTCGGCGGGCATTTCCTCGACGGTCTCCTCTTCGATCATCTCGATTTCATCGGCGGCGTTGAGGGTGTCGAATGCGGCCTTGCATGCGGCGATGTCGGCCTCGGTGAAGGAGACGCTGACCTTGACGACGTCGGCGTTGGCTGTCGAGGCGAGGGTGTTGCCGAAGCTGGCTCCCTCGATGAACATCGGGACCAGGCCCTGTGCCATTGGAATCACCTGGACATCGATGAGGCTCTTCTTGAGGACATCCGCCTGTTCAGCGGTGGTGGTGATTCCGAGGAGTGCCACGTCGATGGTGGCGGCGGTGGAGTTTGCGGTGAATCCAAGGGTCTTGATTCCGGAGAGCGCGTCTCTGATTGCGGCGTCGAAGGATGCGTCATCGACCCATGCCTCCTTGAGACCATTGCGGATTCCCTCCGGGAGGATGAATGCGACGCCGGCCGCATTGCCCTTGAGCTGCGCGAGGACCTTTTCCGCCTCGGCATCGAACTTCTTCGGGGCGGTGAGCTGTGCCTTGACGGCGTCCGGGGTTCCGAAGAGGATCGTCTTTCCGTCCTTGGAGAGGACGACCGCCACCTTGAGCGCCATGTCATCCTTGCTCACGATTTCGTATGCCTTGTAGTCGGCGATGGCGAGCGGTGTCAGGGTGAAGTGTTCGTTGAATCCGGGATCCATGGGCAGAATCGCCGCTGCGTCGAAGAGGTCCTTGACGGAGACCGGGTAGCTCACGGCGCCGATGAACGACGCGTCTTCCGGGGTGACGTCCGCGGCCATGATTTCATCCATGGTGCCGTTGAGCTTGCTGGACGCGATTGCGATGAGGGACTTGTCGTTGTTCTTTGCGCCTGGAGGGAGCATCATTTCGAACTTCTTGTAGAGTTCGCCGTATTCGCCGACCAACTCCTTCTGGGCTTCCCTTGCCTTCTCCATGTAGTTCATGAAGAGGGAGTCCTTCAGGAGTGCGCTGTCGGCGGTGATGATCAGTTGTGCGCCTGGCAGTGCGGCGGTTTCGAGCGTGATGTCAGCGAAGAGGGTCGTTGAGGCAATGATTGCCAGCATTGCGGCGAAGAATTTCTTCAGCATGTGTGTTCTCCTTTTCTTTATTGTTTGGGTTGCGGTTCAGGTCGAGGATTGCAGGGGATTTCCGCCTCAGTTGAAGTGTATCCGGGGATCGATTATAACGTAGCAGAAGTCTGAAAGAATGTCGCCAATCAGCGTAAGGATGCTTGTAAGTGCGAGGATTCCCATGAAGACCGGGTAGTCGCGTCCGACAATCGCCTCCATGCTCAGGTTCCCCATGCCAGGGATTTCGAAGACCCTTTCGATGATGACGCTGCCCGCGAACATGACGGAGAGTATTCCGCCGAAGCCGGTCGCAATGGGAATCAGCGCATTCCTCAGTGCGTGGCACCATACGGCACGCCGGGCGGAACCCCCCTTGGCGTAGACCGTCCGGACATAGTCGCTGTTGATTTGCTCCAGCAGGGAGTTTTTCATCAGGAGAGTCAGCATGGCGAAGGAGCCCGCCATGTAGCATGCGATAGGCAGAAGCATGTGCCAGACGATGTCCCACGCCTTTTCCCAGAATGGGAGCCCTTCGTAGCCGGGCGAGTGGAATCCCGTGGCCGGGAACAGGTCCCAGAGGCTCTCCACAGTCCCGCAGAAGAGCATTTTCAGAAGCATTCCCAATGCGAAGACAGGGATTGCGTATCCGGTGAAGACAATCACGCTCGACACCATGTCGAAGGTGCCGCCGTGCCGAAGCGCCTTCGCGACTCCAAGCGGTATGCAGACGAGATATGTCAGTATGAAGCTTGTGATGCCGAATGCCAGGGATACCGGGAAGCGCTGGGATATCATCTCCCAGGCGGTCTTGTTGGTGAACTTGTATGAGCGGGTCAGCATTCCGCACCGTTCAGTCCAGAACCACTTCCAGTATCGTTTCAGCAGTGGCTGGTCAAAGCCGAAGTGCTTCCGGAACGCCTCGCGTTCGCGTTCCATCGACTCCTGGGAGGCAGAGCCGGAAGACGGGCCGCCCGCCACGCTCTCGCCACCGCTGCCCATGCCGTGCATCCGCATCATCATCTGGTCGACGGGGCCGCCTGGCACGAACTGCGTGATGGCAAAGCAGAGCATGGTGATGCCTATGAAGGTGGGCACCACCAGCAATAGCCGTCGCAGAAAATAGTCGGTGCGGGACATTTGGGGGCGTGATGGGGAGTGGCGGCGCGGGGGTTATTGCGGCTTGTGCCTGCTGATGCGCAGGATTGTGGCTTCGAGTGGATTGTCACCCACGACCCAGACCACCTCCTTGTCCTCGAGGTAGCACTGGTATTCGCGGCCGGGGATTCTCTGGTATGCGGGGCGTGGATCCGCGGCGACCACCTTCTTGCAGAGCCTTGCGAACTCCTCCGGGAGCCTGTCGGCCACCCCGTCTGCAAAGTCTACCTTAAGTTGTTCTGCATCAGGTGGTTGTGGTGCAAATCCCGCAATTGCGTCCGGGATTGCGTCCGCGTATGGTATGTATGGTTTGATATCCAGGACGGGTGTTCCGTCGAGGAGGTCCACTCCCGAGACATGCAGGAGGATTCGTCCTCTTGGCCGGATTTCGATGTTGTCGAGCTTCATCGCGGAGAGTCCGATTGGCGCCGGCCTGAAGGGGGATCTGGTGGCGAAGACCCCGAGTCTCTTGTCTCCCCCCAGGCGTGGCGGCCTTACAGTCGCCTTCCATCCGTCGCGGAGATTTTCGCTGAAGACGAAGAGCACCCAGATATGCGAGAACTCCTCCAGCCCCCGGACAGTGTTGGGCTGGTTGTATGGCGGCAGCAGTTCCAGGTATCCCTTCCCTTCGTCGACGAGACCGCTTTGCCTCGGGATTCCGAATTTTGTGCGGTAGCACGTATGCGCGGTTGCGATTGTCGGGAAGGAGTGCATTCCTACATCAGTCGCTGGACCAGCTCCTTGATTGCCGGCATCATCATTTCGCGGCATGAACGGAAGCTTTCGATGGGGAGTTTGTTGGGGTCGAAGATGTCCTTGTCCTCCCTGAGGATTGACATGAGGGTCTTCGTCTTGTTTCGCGCCGAAATGAAGTTTGACGTGATTTCCCGTTCCTGGTCCCTGGTCATGCAGAGGATTAGATCCGACGCCTTGATCAGTTTCGGGGTGAGTTGCTGGATTCCGAGCCTCCGGGGTTCGAGCCCGACCTCCGCCAGGACTTTCGCCACCCCGTCGGCGATGCGCTGCCCGTGGTATGTGCGAAGTCCTGCGGAGTCGCAGGTCCAATCTGCCAGCCCAGCCTCCTTTGCAGCCTGGAGGAAGAGCGCGGTCGCAATGGGCGCACGCGTACGGTCGGAACTGCAGACGAAGAGAAGCTGGAGCATGTCAGTGGAGACCTCCCTGGATGGCTACTTGCGAAGGCTCTTGAAGTACTCGATGGTGGCGGCCATGCCCTCGTCGAAGTTGGAGCATGGCTTGAAGCCCGTGGACTGGAGCTTGCCGATTGCGGCGTAGGAGTGCTTGACGTCACCGGCACGCTCGGGCTTGTGGACGATCTCCGAGGTGGAGCCGGTGAGCGCCACGATCTTCTTCGCAAGGTCGTTGATTGTGATTACGCCGCCGTATGCGATGTTGTGGACGCCCGTCGCGTCGCTCTCGGTGGCGAAGAAGGCATTGGCGCGCGCAATGTCCTTCACATAGATGAAGTCGCGGGTCTGCTCGCCGTCGCCGAAGATGGTGATGGGTTCGTTGGCAAGCGCCTTTGCGACGAAGATCGGGACCGCGGCCGCATACTGGCTGTGGGGATCCTGGCGCGGACCGAAGACGTTGAAGTAGCGGAGGCACGCGGTGGGCAGGTTGCGCTCGCGGGTGTACATCGCGCAGTAGTATTCGTCGTCAAGCTTGGTGACCGCGTAGGGGCTCTTCGGCTCGGGGTACATCGTCTCAACCTTCGGGACGGTCGGGTTGTCGCCGTAGATTGCGGCGGAGGTGGAGAGGCAGAGCTTCCTGGCGCCGGCCTTCGCGGCGGCCTCCAGGACGTTCAGGGTGCCCATCGTGTTGATTTCGACGCACTCCTGGGGCTTCGACATAGACTCGGGAACGGAAATCATCGCGGCCAGGTGGAAGACATAGTCCACGCCCTCCATCGCCCTGTCAAGGAGCGCCTTGTCAAGAATCGAGCCCTCGATGAACTCCACGTTGAAGCCGTCGAGGTTCTTCAGGAAGCCGGAACGCAGGTTGTCAAGGACGCGGATTTCCGCCTTGCCCTGGAATGTCTCGACAATGTGGCTGCCAATGAATCCTGCACCGCCAGTGACTAGAATGCGCATTTTTTCTTGAACTCCGAATGGGGAAAACAATCCCCTGGTTGTTGTTTTGTGATGTAACTAGTTGAATTGCAGTAGGTTATGACTATTTTGCGTCCTTGCCGAGCCTAAATGCCCTCAAGGCCGCATCGACAACCGAGTCCCCCTTCCGCGCAAAGTGCTCCCGGATTGCCTTCTCGATGATTTCAGGCTCGAGCCCGAGGAAGTTCGCGATTGCCCCGAGGAGGACGATGTTTGTGTTTCTGGGGTTTCCGGACTCCTTTGCCAGTGCGGCCGTGTCCAGGACGAGGGCGTGCTTAAGTGCCTTGATGTCCTTGACGAGCCTGTCCGCGTCCGGGTAGTCAGGGATGTTCACGACGGGGGCGTGGTCGGTGATGAGGGTTCCCGTGTCTGCGAGGAACTGCCTGTGCCTGAGCGCCTCCATTGGTTCCATTGCGACGACGAGGTCTGCCGCCCCGGCGGTGATCTGGTCTGCGAAGATTGGCTTGTCCGAGAGTCTGAGGTGTGCGAAGACCGAGCCACCCCTTTGGCTCATCCCGTGGATTTCGGACTGTTTGACGTGGAGCTTTTCTGCCACGGCGACCTTTCCGAGGATTGCGGCGATTGTCAGGATTCCCTGTCCGCCGACTCCTGCCAGTACGATGTCACATTTCATGGTGTTGTTTTCCTTGTGAAGACCTTCTTGGGCGCCGGCTACTTCCTGGCGGTTTTGCGTCGGAGCGTCTGGATGCATTCACGCCGTGCGATGATTACCGAGACTCCACGGTGGAGCATCTCCTCTTCGATGACCGCGACATTCTCGCCGTGCTTTGCGGGCAGGGGGGTGATTGTGCGGACATGCTCCTGGGGGACGCCGAGGCCCTTGACGATATCCTCCAGCTTCCCGAGCGCGGCGGAGTCCTGCCCGCCGGTCATCCCGACCGTCAGGTTGTCGAGTATGACGACCGTGATGGGGGTGTTTTCCCAGATTGCGTCGAGGAGCCCCGTCATTCCCGAGTGTGTGAATGTGGAGTCTCCGATGACGGCCACGGGGTATGGGAGCCCTGCGTCGGCGGCGCCCTTTGCGATTGTGATGGACGCGCCCATGTCAACGCAGGATGTGATGGCGTTGTAGGGTGGCAGTGCGCCCAGGGTGTAGCACCCGATGTCCCCGAAGATCTTTGCGTTGTCCGTCCCGAGCTTTGCGCAGACTTCGTTGAGTGCCTTGTAGCTGTCGATGTGTGGGCATCCGTCGCAGAGCCTCGGGGGGCGTGCCCGCAGGTCTTCGGATGGGGCGGGGAGTTCCGGAGCCTGCAGTCTGCATGCGATTTGGATTGCGCGGGTGTTGAGTTCGCCGGTCCGCGGCAGCGTGCCGTCGAGCCGTCCGGAGATTTTCCCGTTTCCGAAGGGGCCTCCGAGCATCTCCTCGACTACGGGCATCCCCTCCTCGACTACGAGGATTCTCCCGCATTCGTCAAGGAGTCTTTTGACAAGCGCCTTGGGCAGCGGGTACTGGGAGAGCTTGAGGACGGGGTGCGGGCACTTGCCGCCGTATGCCTCCATGAGGTAGTTGTAGCCGATGCCGCAGGCGATGATGCCCAGGGACTTGTCCTCGCCGTCGAGGTATTTGTTGAAGGGGGAGCCTTCACTCTCCTCCAGGAAGAGCCCCTGCTTCTCCAGAAGGGCCTCGTAGTTGCGCTTGGCGATTGCAGGAAGCAGGACGAACCGCTTCGGATTGGCCGGGAGGCGGACGTTGTTCTGCGGGCGGCGTGTGTCGCATGTGTCGACATCGGCGCGGGAGTGGGAGAGGCGGGTTGTCAGGCGCACCAGGACGGGGGTCTCCAGCCGTTCGGAGAGGTCGAAGGCATACTCCGGCAACTGGTAGCACTCCTGCTGGTCCGAGGGTTCGATGACGGGTATCATGGCGAATTTCCCGTAGAACCGGCTGTCCTGCTCGTTTTGGGAGGAGTGCATTGACGGGTCGTCGGCCACGACGAAGAGGAGGCCGCCGTTTGCTCCGGTGATGGCGGAGTTCATGAATCCGTCGGCGGAGGCGTTGAGCCCGACATGCTTCATGCAGGCGATGGCGCGCCTTCCCATGTAGCTGGTTCCGATTGCCTCCTCGACGGCCGCCTTCTCGTTGCAGGACCACTGGCGGTGGATTCGGAGCTCCTCCGCGTCCTTCGAGGATTGGAAGTACTCCATGATTTCGGTGGACGGGGTGCCCGGATATGCGTAGCATCCCGTGATTCCAGCGTCAATCGCGCCTTGTGCGAGGGCTTCGTCGCCTAGTAGCAGTTTCGTAGGCATGTCATTCTCCTGGATAAACGTAGATTCTATTGTTGCGTGTGGATGTTTTTGCGGAGGCCTGTCAGAAGTTCTGTCTTCCGCTGAGAGCCTGTGCAAGGGATGCTGTGCTGGTGTACGCGAGGTCCGCGCCGCTGGGGATGCCGATGGCGAGGCGCGTTATGGCAAGCCCTTCGACCTCCTGGAATTCGTCCTGAAGAAGCCGTGCGGTCGCCTGCCCCTCCACGTCGGTGCTGGTTGCCAGAATCAGCTCCTTCACCTTGCCGGTCGAAAGACGCTCGCGCAACTGGGAGATGCGGAGATTTTCGGGGAGGACGCCGGAGAGGGGCGAGAACCTGCCGCCAAGTATGTGGTAGAGCCCGTGGTAGCATCCGGTCTTCTCGAAGACGGGCACCTGCGCGGGGGTCTCGACGACGCATATCTGCGTGGCGTCGCGCCCGGTCGCGGAGCAGAGCTGGCATGGGGCCCCGCCGTCCAGCGTGAAGCCGCAGACGGGGCAGAAGCCCACCTTTTCGTGAAGGGCGGCGAGTTCCCCGGCGAAGGCCGCGAGCTCCTCGTCCTTCCAGCCGAGCAACTCCCAGGCGTGGCGCTGGGCGGTCTGGTTGCCAACGCCCGGCAGCCGCCTGAGATGCGCGATGACGCGCTCCAATGCATTGGGAAGCTTGATTTCCATGATGGTGGCTACTGGGGAATCACTGCATCGTACGGGGCGACTCCCAGAATGTCGGTTGCCGCCTTCACGGTGGGATTCTTCTTGAGTTCCTCAAGCTCCGCGCTGCTTGCGCGCCTGTAGCCCGGAACGACCTCGGGCTGTTCCGGAGCCTTCGCGACTATCTTCTCGCCAAGAGTGGAATCCTCGACAGGGTCGAGAAGAAGCAACTCCTCGTTGACGGGGGAAACGCACGAATCCTCCAGCTCGTCAGCCGCTTCGGGCGGCGGCTCCTGGACTGGCTGCGGGGCGGCGGGGATTTCGCGCACGGGCTCCGGT